>Ga0193742_1000008_pt1 | contig 155247 bp, 138 predicted proteins | sample L2c1metaG_FD_165511 | JGI IMG/M metagenome (GOLD analysis project Ga0193742, IMG submission 165511) | Soil microbial communities from a riparian zone of the East river system, Colorado, United States - L2c1 | ecosystem: Environmental > Terrestrial > Soil > Riparian zone | place: USA: East... | reverse complement strand
AGTGCATGAGGTCGAACTCGCGCGGCGTCAGCTCGATCGACCGCCCGTCGATGGCGGCCCTGCGGGAGCGGGGGTCGACGGTGAGGCCGCCGACCGTCACGGTCTGGTCCTGGTTCTCGTCCGCGCCGCGGCGCAGCACCGCGCGGATGCGCGCGTCGAGCTGGGCGACGCCGAACGGCTTGACCACGTAGTCGTCCGCACCCGCGTCGAGCACGGCGACGATCTCGCTCTCGTCGTCGCGGGCCGTGGCCACGACGACCGGGACGTCGGACACACCGCGCAGCATGCGCAGCATCGCCTTCCCGTCGAGGTCGGGCAGGCCGAGGTCGAGCACCACGACGTCCGGGCGGCCGCTCACCGCCTGTTCGAGACCGGCCATCGCGGTCGGCGCGGAGTCGACGGCGTGGCCGCGTTCGGTGAGGCCGCGGATGAGCGACGAGCGGATCGTCGCGTCGTCCTCGACGACGAGTACCTGGGCCATGCCCGCACGGTATCGGCCTTTGTCGGGCGCAGGTTGTTGGCAGGGCCGCGATAGGGCGGCGTTAGGGGTCTCTTAACCATCACGGCGGGCATACTGCCCAGGTGAAGAGGGGACGGATCACCACGGGTGTGCTGCTGTGGCTGGCGGCCGCGGTGGCGGCGACGCTGGTCGGCATGACCGCTGTGGCCGCCATCGGCACGGACATCTTCGGCGGCGGCCAGGACCCGCTCAGCCAGTCCGAAGTGGACGATCTGCTGTCGAGCCGGGCCTCTTCTCCTGCGCCGCCGCCGACCACGTCGAGCCAAGCCCCGCCGGTCACGTCGGCGCCGCCCGTGGGTGAGCAGCAGCAGACCGACACCGAGGGCGGCACGGTGATCTCGCGGTGCGGGGCCGGCGGCCTCGTCGAAGTGCTGTCTGCCGTGCCGGCGCAGGGCTACCAGGTCGAGTCGGACGACGACGACCTCGACGACCACCCGTCGGTGAAGTTCACGTCCGGCGAGCGGGAGGTCGAGGTGCGCCTGCGCTGCGTCAACGGCGTGCCGGTCCCCGAGATCAAGACCGACGACTAGGTCAAGTCGGCCTTCTCCTCCAGCCGATCCAACCTCCGCAACACCGGCTCCAACGCCTGCCCCACCGCCGCGGCGACAAGGTTCGCCGGCCCGCCGCCGGCCTGGTTCGCCTGCAGGTGCACGTATCCGGCGAGCGCCGCCGACACCGCCTGCCGCACGGAACGCTGGTCCGCGCCGAGGCCGCGCAGCACCCGGCCCGCGGTGCCGTCGGGTTCCGCGACCAGGCCCAGCAGCAGATGCTCGCAGCCGACGTAGTTGTGGCCGAGGGACACGGCCTCGACGACGGTCAGCTCCAGCGCGTTCGCGGCCGTGCTGCTCATCCGCTCGGCCCGGCCGCCGCCGGTCGACTCGACACGGCCCAGGTCCCGCAGCGCGTGCGCCGGGTCGACGTCGATGGACCGGAGCACGTGCAGCGCCAGGTTCGTGCCCTCGGTGAGTATGCCGAACAGCAGGTCGTGGGTGCCGATCTCGGCGGCGCCGCGCTCACGGGCGGCCGTGATCCCGATCCTGATCACCTCCTTGGCGCGGTGCGTGAACGACGCGAGCCCCACGGTCGGATCGGCCGCGCTCAGGTCCCCGATCACGGCCGCGCGGATGGCGCTGACCCGCTTCACCGACTGCTCCAACGCGCGCTGACAGATCGCGGACACCGGCAACCCGGTCTCCTTCACGCTCTCCGCGAGGTCGTCCGGGAGATAGACGTTAATCTTCGGCATGACCCCATGTATACCCCCACAACGGGTTAGATCGCAACCAGGGCGGGCGCCGACCCCAGCAGACCGCGTCGGGCGAGCTCCGGCCGCACACCCTCGCCGAACCAGTACGCCTCCTCGAGATGGGGGTAGCCGGAGAAGATGAACTCGTCGACGCCGAGCGCGTGGTACTCCTCGATCCGGTCGGCGACCTCGGCGTGGCTGCCGACGAGCGCGGTGCCGGCGCCGCCGCGGACCAGCCCGACCCCCGCCCACAGGTTCGGGTAGATCTCGAGACTGTGGGCGTCGCCGCCGTGAGCACCGCCGTGCAGCGCGACCATCCGCTGCTGCCCCACCGACTCGCTCGCCGCGAGCTGCTCCTGCGCGCGCCGCACCTGCTCGGGATCCAAGGCGGCCAACAGTTTCTGCGCCTCGGCCCACGCCTCCTCCGTGGTGTCGCGGGAGATCGTGTGCAGTCGGATGCCGAACCGGACCGGGCGACCGGCCGCGAGCGCACGCACGCGCTCGATCTTGTCCGCGACCTGCGCGGGCGGCTCACCCCAGGTCAGGTACACGTCGGCGTGCCGGGCGGCGACCGGGAGCGCCGCGGGCGACGAGCCGCCGAAGTAGATCTCCGGGAGCGGGTCCGGCGCGGCGAGCGTGGTCGCGCCGGCGACCGTCAGATGCTCGCCGTCGAAGTCGAACGGGCGCCCGCTCCACGCCCCGCGCACGATCGAGAGGAACTCGTCGGTCCGGGCGTACCGCGCGTCGTGGTCGTGCCAGTCGCCGAACCGGCGCTGCTCCACCGCGTCGCCGCCGGTCACCACGTTGAGCAGCAGCCGGCCGCCGGAGATCCGCTGGTACGTGCCGGCCATCTGCGCGGCGAGCGTCGGCGAGATCACCCCGGGCCGGAACGCCACGAGGAACTTCAGCGTCCGCGTCTCGCGGATCAGCGCGGCGGTGGTGAGCCACGCGTCCTCGCACCACGTGCCGGTCGGCGTGAGCACGCCCTCGAAACCGAGCCGCTCAGCGGCCCGCGCGACCTGCGACAGGTAGTCGATGTCGGGCTGACGGGCCGCGCTTGGACCGAGCGAACGGTTGGCGTGGAAGCGTTCCACGATCGTGCGGCCGTCGCCCGTGGTGGGCAGGAACCAGTGCAGGTGAACACTCATGGGGCTACCCCTTGTTCAGGTCGTTGACATACCGGCGGTCGACGAACTGTGCGAAGTCCACCTTTCCGGGCAGCACGCCGTCCTCGGTGAACGCGTCCGCCAGGTCCTGTTCGGACCTGACTACCGTGTCGTCGAGCGGCACCGGCAGGTCCGGGCCGGTGTTGACGGCGGAGCGGGCGACCTCGATCGACAGCCCGGTCTCCTTCGCCCACGCCTGCGCCCACTCGTCGCGGTGCGTGTCGGCCCACCGCTCGGCCTTCGCGTGCCGCAGCACGTAGTCGCGGATCGCCGAGTTGACGCCGGGATCGGACAGCGCGTCGGTGCCGGCGACGAGGAACGTGTACCCGTTCGCGGTGCCCGCACCGTCGGCGAGCACGCGGGCCTTCGACTCCAGCTTCGCCTGCGAGGTATAGGGGTCCCACACCGCCCACGCGTCGATCTGGTGTTGGTTGAACGCGCCGTACGCGTCGGCCGGTTGCAGGAACGACAGCTTGACGTCCTTCGTGGACAGTCCGGCTTCGCGCAGTGTGTACAGCACCTGGCCGTGTGCGGAGCTGCCCTTCGCGATGCCGATCGTCTTGCCCTTCAGATCCTTCACCGACGTGAGCGACGAGTCGGCCGGCACCAGGATGGCGTCGCTCTCCACGTTGCCCTTCGAGCTGGACACCGCCGAGAGCTTCGCCTTGGCGGCGGCCGCGAAGATCGGTGGCGTGTTGCCGACGCGTCCGATGTGGACGCCATCGGCGGAGACCGCCTCCAGCAGCGGCGGACCGGACGTGAACGTCGCCCACTCGATCTGGTACGGCAGGTCGTCGAGCAGACCGGCCGCGGTCAACAGCGACTTGGACCCGCCCTTCTGGTCGCCCACCTTCAACGTCACCTTGGACAGGTCGTCGGCGCTCACCGGCGCCGGCACCGCCGCCTTCCGCGGCTCGGTCGAGGCGCCGCACGCCGCGAGCGCCAGTAACGTCGCCACGAACGGGATTGCCTTACGCAGACGCATGTTCGGTCACTCCAAGGTCGGTAAGCACCCGGCTCCGCACGTCGAGCTGGTCGGCGAGCCTGCGGGGCCGGGCATGGGTCAGTTCGTGCTCGGCGACGATGGCGCCGCCGTCGAGGATCAGGACACGGTCGGCCAGCAGCAACGCCTCGTCGACGTCGTGGGTGACGAGCAGGACGCTCGGCCGGTGCCGAGCCCACAGGTCGGCGACGAGTGCGTGCATGGCCAGCCGGGTGAGCGCGTCCAGCGCGCCGAACGGCTCGTCGAGCAGCAGCAGGTCCGGTTCGCGAACCAGCGCCCTGGCAAGGGAAAGCCGCTGCGCCTCGCCACCGGACAGAGTGCGTGGCCACGCGTCGGCGAGGTCGTCGAGCCGCACCTCGGCGAGCGCCCGTTCGGCCAGCGCGCGGTCGGCGCCGTGCCCGCGCAGGCCGAGCACGACGTTGCGCCACACCCGCCGCCACGGCAGCAGCCGGGGTTGCTGGAACGCGACGGACACCGTGCCGCGCACGCCCGCCTGTCCGTCCACTTCGGAATCTAGGCCGGCAAGCACGCGCAGCAGCGTGGACTTGCCGGAACCGCTGCGGCCGAGTAGCGCGACGAACTCCCCCGGCGCGATCGTCAGGTCCAGGTTGGACAGTACGGCGCGCGGCCCGAACCGCTTGGTGAGCGCGCGAACCTCGACGGTCAGCCCGTCCGCCATCGCAGTGCCCTCCGCTCCAGCAGCCGGACCAGGGCGTCGGTGACGAGCCCGAGCACGGCGTAGACGACCAGCCCGACGACGATCACGTCGGTGCGCAGGAACTCGCGGGCGTTGTTGATGAGGTAGCCGAGCCCGGCGTCGGCGTTGACGGTCTCGCCGACGATCAACGCGAGCCACGCGATGCCGAGCGACTGCCGCAGCCCCACCAGCGTCTGCGGGACGGCGGCCGGCAGGATCACGTGCCACAGCCGTTCCCAGCGGGTGAAGCCGAGCGCGGTCGTTGCCTCGATGAGCTGGTCGTCGACGTTGCGGATGCCCGAGTGCACGTTGAGGTACAGCGGGAACGCGACGCCGAGCGCCACCAGGATGATCTTCGGCTGCTCCCCGATGCCGAACCACAGGATGAAGAGCGGGATCAGTCCGAGGAACGGCAGCGTGCGCAACATCTGCACCGGCGGGTCGATCAGCACGTTACCCCAGTTCGACAGCCCGGCCACGATGCCGAGGACGACCGCGATGCTCGCACCGAACAGGAACCCGAGGCCGACCCGGCCGATGGAGACCGCGAACGCCTCGCCCAGCTCACCGGAGCGCGCCGTTTCGATGCCCGCCTGCAGAACGGTCCACGGCGAGCTGAGCTTGTCGGGTGACAGGAGGCCGGTCGCGGAGGCGACCTGCCAGAGCACTATGAGCGCCACGGGACTGATCCAGCGGCGCAGGTCGGGCAGCCGCCTGCGACGGCGTACTGGAACGGCGGCCGCCGGTGCGGCGACCCGTTCCAGAAGGTCCACTGTGGACATCAGCTTCCTCTCACGCCACGGTCTGGGCATGGCGAAGGAGCGCGACCTGGTGGCGCGCAAAGGGAACCTCGAGAAGGGGTTACTCGGTCACCGCGGACATGCCTGGGCGCAGACTCGGGCGAAGTCGACGTGGCGTCGCTTCGTCAGGGCCACCTCGGTAGTCACACGAGCATCGCAACAGAACCGCACGCCGCGGTCAACAGTGTGGAAAGAGCGTCCAGTCCATGGAACTCAGCCGGCGCGGGCGGCGACCCACTCGTCGTACTCGGTGTTGTCCGGCGGGGTCGCGGCGATGACGTCGTCGAGGAGCGTCCGCGCGGTGGCGAGCCCGTCGATGGTGATCGTGATCCGGTCGCGTTCCTTCCGCAGGTGCGGGAGGAGCTGCGGGCAGCCGGGCGCGAGGCCCGCGCCGGTGTCGACCATGCAGGGCAGCACCTCGGCGATGAACGTGGTGTTGAGCCCGGCCGCGAGCAGCATCTGGATGTGCCGCACGACGTCCACATCGGACACCGCGTAGTCGCGGTAACCGCTCGGTTTCCTGGTCGGCGTCAGCAGTCCCTGCTCCTCGTAGTACCGCAGCGACCGCTCGCTGACGCCGGTCAGCTGAGCCAACTCCCCGATCCGCATGACTTGACCTTAACACCGGTGTGAGGCTTTAGCGTGCGGCCATGACTGATTCTGTGACGGTCCTCGGGCTCGGCCCGATGGGCCAGGCCATCGCCGCCGCGTTCCACGCGGCCGGCCATCCGACGACCGCGTGGACCCGCACGGCGACGCGGCCGACACCAGACGGCGTCGTCAGGGCGGCGACCGTCACCGAGGCGGTGACCGCGAGCAAGGTGGTGGTCGTGTGCGTGATGGACTACGACGCCGCGCGGGCCGTGCTCGAGCCGGTGGCGGCCGAGCTGCGCGGCCGGCTGGTGGTGCACCTGACGAGCGGGTCGCCGGACGCGGCCCGCGCGATGGCGACGTGGGCGGACGAGCACGGCATCGGCTACCACGACGGCGCGATCATGACCCCGACCGACACCATCGGCACGACCGCCGCCGTGATCCTCCACAGTGGACCGTCGGAGACCGCCGTGCTGGCGCCGCTCGGCGGCACGCAGACCTACCTCGGCGCGGACCCGGGCCGGGCCGCGGCGTTCGACGTCGCGCTGCTCGACCTCTTCTGGACGTCGGTGTCCGGGCTGGCGCACGCGTTCGCGGTGGCCCGCGCCGAGCACATCAGCCCGTCGGAACTGGCCCCGCTGGCGAAGGGCATCGCCGACCTGATGCCCATCGTGATCGACGAGCACAGCACCCGGCTCGAGGAGGACCGCCACGACGGCGACTACGCGAACCTCGACTCCGCCGCGGCGGGCATGGCGCACGTCATCCACACGGCGGAGACCCGCGGCATCGACGCGAGCATCCTGAAGGCGGCACACGCACTGACCCGCCGCGCGATCGACGCGGGCCACGGCACGGACGGCGTCTCCCGCCTGACGGTGACACTGGAGCAATAACCGCGAGTCCCCCGTTCAAACACCGCGAGTCGCCGTTTCAGGACCCCTGAGTTGTCGTTTCGCGCACGATCCCGATGTGCGCGAAACGGCAACTCACCGGTCCCGAAACGGGGACTCGCGGATCTCAGGTTAGGGTTACCTAACACTGGGAGGGTCCTTTGGGAGACGAGCTCACCGCCGGTCGACTGCTCCGGCGGTCGTTCCGGCGCCATCGCGGCAGGCTGACCGCGTCGACGCTGTTGCTGTCCGGGCACCAGGCCGCGGAGGCGCTGGTGCCGGTCATGATCGGCGTCATCATCGACCAGGCGGTCGGCACCGGCGACGTCGGCCGGCTGCTGCTGTGGATCGCGTTGCTCGGCGCGCTGTTCGTCGCGCTGACCATCTGCTGGCGGTTCGGCGCGCGGCTGTCGATCATCGCCGACCAGCGCGAGAACCACCAGCTGCGCGTCGAGGTGGTCGAGCGTGTGCTGGACCCGCGTGGGCAGCGCACCGGGCTGCGGGCCGGCGAGATCATGCAGATCGCCACGTCCGACGCGGAGCGCGCCATGAACGCCATGCACGCGGTCGCGTTCGCCGTGGCCGCGTGCACGGCGCTCGCGGTGTCGGCCGTGTCGCTGCTGACGATCAACCTGCCGCTCGGGCTCGTGGTCCTCATCGGCGTCCCGGTGCTGGTCGCGGGCCTGCAGGTGCTGAGCCCGCTGCTCACCCGCCGTGCGACCGCCGCGCAGGAGGCCGCGGGCAGCACGACCGCACTCGCTACTGACCTCGTGCGCGGGGTGCGGGCGCTGCGCGGCATCGGCGCGATGGACGCCGCGGCCGCCACCTACCGGACCGCCAGCACGACGGCGCTGCGGGCGAGCCTGCGCGCGGCCACGACCAACGGCGTCTACCAGGGCATCACGGTCGCGGCGAGCGGCCTGTTCCTCGCCGCGGTCGCCGGGTTCGCCGGCTGGCTCGCCCTGGACGGGACGATCAGCATCGGCGAGCTGATCACCGTGGTCGGGCTCGCACAGTTCGTCGCGGAGCCGGTCCGGCTACTCGCGGTCGCCGGCCAGATGATCGCCGGCGCGCGGGCGTCCGCGGGCCGGCTCGCGACCGTGCTGTCCGCGCCGCTCGTGCTGACGCCGGGAACCCGTGCCGGCGACCTGCCCGCCCGCGGGATCGACCTGACCGGCGTCGGCTACCGGACGCTGTCCGGGCTCACGCTGAACGTCGGACCGACCGAGACGGTCGGTGTCGTCGGGTACGAGCAGCGGGACTGCGACGCGCTGGTGGAGCTCCTCTCCTGCGCCGTCCCGGCCGACGAGTACGAGGGCCGGATCGCGGTCGGCGGGGTGCCGGCCGAGGAGCTGGACCTCGCGACGAGCAGACGCGAGGTGCTCGTCGAACACCACGACGTGGCGTTGTTCGAGGGCACGCTGCGGACGAACCTGCGCGCGCCCGACCCGGCCGCCGCGGTCCAGGCCGCCGCTGCCGACGACATCGTGGACGCGCACGGCCTCGATCACCCGGTCGCCGACCGGGGCACCACGCTGTCGGGCGGGCAGCGGCAGCGGATCGGGCTGGCACGCGCGCTCGCGGCGGACCCGCCGGTGCTGGTGCTGCGCGACCCGACGACCGCCGTCGACGCGGTGACCGAGGAACGGATCGCGCACGGGCTCGCGGAGCTGCGGGGCGGGACGAGCACCGTGCTGATCACGTCCAGCCCGGCGCTGCTCGCGATCGCCGACCGCGTCGTGGTGATCGACGCTGGCCACGTCGTGGCCACCGGCACGCACGCGGAGCTGTCCGGGACCGACAGCCGCTACCGAGAGACGGTCCTGCGATGAGCGAGCGTGCGAGCGAATCAATGGCACAGGGCGACCGCGAGCGGCGTCACCGAGCCTGCGAGGGGGCGTCATGACCGAGCTGCTTCCCATCGCCTCGGCGAAACGGACCGCCGCCGCGCTGTGGGCCGACGTCCGCGCGCTGCCAGCACTCAGTCTCATTACGGCACTGACCGCGGTGGCCGCGTCCGGGGCCGGCCTCGTCGCACCGTGGGTGCTCGGCGACCTTGTCGACGAGATCGCCACCGGCGCGGACCGGGGCGAGGTGCTCACCACCGCGGTCGTCATCGGGGTGGCCGCACTGCTCGCGGGCGTGCTGACCGCCCTGTCCGCTGTGCTGATCAGCCGGCTCGGCGAGACCGTGCTGGCCCGGCTGCGCGAACGGGTCCTCGACCGCACGCTGCACCTGCCGGCCGCCACTCTCGACAAGGTCAAGTCCGGCGACCTGCTCTCCCGCGTCGGCGACGACGTCTCCGTGGTCACCACCGCGATCAGCACGACCGGCCCGACCCTCGCGGCCGCCCTGCTGACCGTCGTGCTCACCGGCGGCGGCATGTTCGCGCTCGACTGGCGGCTCGGCCTCGCCGGCCTCGCGGCCGCGCCGTTCTACGTGCTCGCCGTCCGCTGGTACCTGCCGCGCTCCGGCCCGTTCTACGCGAAGGAGCGCGTCGCCATCGGCGACCGCGCGCAGGCCATGGTCAGCTCGCTGCAGGCCGGCGCGACCGTCCGCGCCTACCGCCTGGAGGCCGAGCACACGGCGGCCATCAACGACCGCTCCCGGGCCGCCATGGACCTCTCGATCGGCGTGTTCCGCCTGTTCACCCGGCTCGTGGCACGCATGAACCGCGCCGAGTTCGTCGGGCTCGCCGCGATCCTCACGATCGGGTTCCTGTTGGTCCGCGCGGATCTGGTGACGGTCGGCGCGACGACCGCGGCCGCGCTGTACTTCCACCGCCTGTTCAACCCGATCGGCGCGTTGATCATGGAGTTCAACGAGGTGCAGGCGGCCGGCGCCAGCCTCGCCCGGCTCGTGGGCGTCGCGGATCTCGAGCCGCCGCGCCGGCCCGCCGTCCTGCGGGAGCCGGCCGACCGCGGCCTCGAGCTGACCGGCATCGCCCACCGCTACGACGACGGCCCGCTGGTCCTCGACGACGTCTCCACCCACCTCCCCGCCGGTCAGCGGCTCGCGGTCGTCGGGGCGAGCGGCGCGGGCAAGACCACGCTCGCCGGCATCGCGGCGGGCCTGCTCGACGCGGAGCGCGGCACGGTCCGGCTCGGCGGCGTGCCGGTCGGCGAGCTGGACCGCACCCGCCACCTCGCGATGCTGAGCCAGGAGGTGCACGTCTTCTCCGGCCCGCTGATCGCCGACCTGCGGCTCGCGAAACCCGACGCCACCGAGAAGCAGGCGTGGGCCGCACTGGCGGTCGTCGGCGCGACCGACTGGGTCCGCGCGCTCGAGCACGAGCTGGACACGGTCGTCGGCGAGAGCGCGCACCAGCTCACGGCCGCGCAGTCCCAGCAGCTCGCGCTCGCGCGGCTGGTGCTGGCCGACCCGACCGTCGCGATCCTCGACGAGGCCACCGCTGAGGCGGGCAGCGCGGGCGCCCGCGACCTGGAACGGGCCGCGCTGGCCGCGACCGAGGGCCGCACGACGCTCATCGTGGCCCACCGGCTCACGCAGGCCGTCCTGGCGGACCGGATACTGGTGCTCGACCACGGGAAGATGGTCGAGGCCGGCACGCACGACGAGCTGGTCGCGGCCGGCGGCCGGTACGCGGAGCTGTGGCGCTCCTGGCGCGGCGGAGATCGTCTTGCCGACCGGAAGGACCGGCGGTAGCGTTGCTGGACTGAATGCGCTTACACGAGAGGGTGTGCAGGTGGGAGCCCCCACGGTGTACGACGTCGCAGAGCGGGCGAACGTCTCCATCGCGACCGTGTCACGCGTCTACCGCAACCCCGACACGGTCCGCGCGCAGACCCGCGAGCGGGTGCTGGCGGTGGCGCGCGAGTTGGGCTACGTGCCGAGCGGCAACGCGCGCGGGCTCGCGAGCCGCTCGACGGGCGTGCTGGGCCTGTGCTTCCCCGACTACGGCGACCCGGACATCGACAACCCGGACAACGCGGAGGCGGACGACTCGGAGCTGATGCTGTACGCCGACGAGATCACCCGCGGCATGGAACGCGCCGCACGCCGACACGGGTACGCCCTGCTGATCGCGGCGTCGCTGGCCGGCGGTCCGGAGAACCTGGTGGCGACCGTGGCCGGCCGGGCGGACGGCTTCGCCGTGCTGGCGAGGACAGTCGCCACGGAGGACCTGGAACTGATGTCACGGCGGCTGCCGGTCGTGATGATCGCCGGCCCCCGCGAGATCGACCACCTCGACCACCTCGAAGTGGCCAACCAGGACGGCGAGTTCGCGCTGACCACCCACCTGATCAAGGACCACGGGCTGACCCGGCTGGCGTTCGTCGGCGGCGGCGAGGACTCCCCCGACGCGCAGGCGCGGTTCCTCGGCTACCAGGAGGCCCTCCGCGCGGCCGGCCTTCCGGTGCCGGCCACCCCGGACACCAGGGGCAACTTCACCCAGGCCGACGGCCGCCTCGCGACCGAACGGCTCCTGGCGCGGACCGAGCTGCCGCAGGCCATGGTGTTCGCGAACGACCAGATGGCGGTGGGCGCGCTGGAAACCCTGGAGCGCAGCGGAATCCGCGTACCCGACGATGTCGCGGTGGTCGGCTTCGACGGCATCCCACTCGGCCGCGTGGTCCGCCCGAGCCTGACCACCGTCACCCAGCCGATGCGCAAGCTCGGCGAGACGGCCGTGGACCTGCTGGTGGAGCGACTGACGGAGCCGAACCGCGACCCCCGCGAAGTGCTGCTCCCGGTGACCCAGACAAGACGGGCAAGCTGCGGCTGCGGCAACTAGTGTCCCCAGCCCTCAACGACTACCCACCTTGCGGCAACCCGCCCGCCCACTTACTGTATGCGCTTACAGACAGCGCTTACACGCCGCGAGGGGGCCGCCCGTGACCGACACGACCGCACGCCAGGACTGGGAACAACGCATCGGCGTGCCCAGCGACCGCCCGCTGACCGGCACGGGACAACTGCCGCCCCCGGCGGAGGTCACCGCGACCCCGGGCACCGGCCTGGTCCACCTCGACTGGCAACCGGTCCCGGGCGCGCTCGGCTACCTGGTCCACCGAGCCACGGACGGCGACACGGACGGCGACTTCGAGCCGCTCGACCATCAGGGCGGCGACGTCCTGGCCGTCCCACACCCGCCCTACGCCGACACCATGGCCGAGCCGGGCACGACCTACCGCTACAAGATCGCGACCTGGAGCGACAGCGGCGCGGGCGACCTCTCTGACGCCGTGTCCGCCGCACCCGAGAACGGCTCCCGACAGGTCACGGTGGACGTCGACGCCGCGGCCGAGCCGCGACCGCTGCCCGACGTCTGGCGCAGGATGATCGGCGCGGAGCACTTCTCCCTGCTCATGTGGGACAAGGAGGGCCCCGGCGGCTCGGACGTGGCCGCCGAGTACGCGGCGGCGCTGGGGATCATGCGCGACGAGATCGGGGTGCGCACGGTCCGCGCGCACGGGACGTTCCTGCCGGAGACCGTGACGGTGCGGCCGGACGGCACCTTCGACTTCACCGGCCTCGACGAGGTGTACGACCGCTTCCTCGCGACCGGCCTGAAGCCGGTGGTGGAGCTGTCGTTCATGCCGGTCGAGCTGGCGAAGGACCCCGACTACCGCGTGTTCGAGTACGGCGCGCAGGTGTCCGTGCCGCGCGAGTGGGACCGCTGGGGCGACCTGGTCCGCGCGGTGACCGTGCACCTGCGCGAGCGGTACGGCGCGGACGAGGTCGCGACCTGGGAGTTCGAGGTCTGGAACGAGGCCAACCTCGAGGTGTTCTGGAACGGCACGCAGGACGACTACCACCGGCTGTACGAGGTCGCGGCACGCGCGGTGAAGGACGTGGACCCGAGGATCCGGGTCGGTGGGCCGTCGTCGGCCGCGGCCGGCTGGGTCGGCGCGCTGCTGGAGCACTGCCGCGCGCACGATGTGCCGATCGACTTCGTGTCGACGCACACCTACGGCAACGCGCCACTGGACATGCGGCCGCTGACCCGCTCGTTCGCCGAGGCGACCGGGAAGCCGGAGCCGGAGATCCTGTGGACCGAGTGGGGTGTCACGCCGACGCACTTCCACCGCGTCAACGACACGGTGTTCGCGGCGCCGTTCGTGTTGCGGGGCATGAAGAGCGCGCTCGCGTCGACCGACTGCCTCGCGTACTGGGTGTGCTCGGACCAGTTCGAGGAGCTCGGCTGGGCGCCGCGGCTGCTGCACGGCGGTTTCGGGCTGCTGACCGTCGGGAACCTGCGCAAGCCGCGGTTCTGGGCGCTGTACCTGCTGTCCCGGCTGGCCGGCGGCCGGGTGCCGGCGGAGTGCTCCGGCGACGGCGGCACGTCGCTCGTGGAGGCGCTGGCGACACGGGACGGGTCCACGGTGGACGTGCTGGTGTGGAACGGAACCCTCGATCAGTCCAAAATAGACGGTGCGGCGGCGCTGGACCGCACGGTGACGGTGTCCGTGTCCGGCTTGGCGTCCGGCACGTACACGGTCGCGTCGGCCAGGGTGGACGAGACGCACGCGAACATCGCGCGGGTGTGGTCGGACCTCGGCGGCGGGGACTGGCCGGACGAGTCGCAGTGGTCCGCGCTGCGCGCCGCCGACGATCTGGCGATCGAGTACCTTGCAGAGGTGGCGGTCGGCGACGACGGGGTCGCGTCGGTCGCCATCGAGCTGCCCATGCCGGGGATCCGATCGCTGCGGCTGACCCGGCGCTGACGCGAGGAGTGTTCATGCCCGTGCCCGCCTGGCTTTCCGACGCCGTGCTGTACCAGATCTACCCGCAGAGTTTCGCGGACAGCAACGGGGACGGCATCGGCGACCTGAACGGCATCGAGTCCAAACTGGACTACCTGGCGTGGCTCGGCGTCAACACGGTGTGGCTCAACCCGTGCTTCGCCTCCCCCATGCGCGACGCGGGCTACGACGTCAGCGACTACTACGCGATCGACCCGCGCTACGGCGGCCGCGACGACCTGGCCAAGCTCGTGGACTCCGCGTCCCGCAAGGGGATCCGCGTGCTGCTCGACCTGGTCGCCGGCCACACGTCCGATCAGCACGAGTGGTTCGTCCGTTCGGCCGACGACCCGAACGACCACCGCTACGTCTGGGCGGACCGGCAGGCGCCGGGCTTCCAGCCGTCGCCGGGCACCCGCGATGGCTTCTACCTGCCGAACTTCTTCCCGGTGCAGCCGGCGCTGAACTTCGGCTACGCACGGAAGAACCCGGACGAGCCGTGGCGCCAGCCGGTCGACGCGGAAGGCCCGCGCGAGAACCGCCAGGCGCTGCGCGACATCATGGACCACTGGCTGCAGACCGGGATCGCGGGTTTCCGCGTGGACATGGCGTCGTCGCTCGTGAAGGACGACGCGGGCAAGACGGAGACGGCCGCACTGTGGCGGGACCTGCGCGGGTGGCTCGACCACGCGCACCCGGCGGCGGCGCTGTTCAGCGAGTGGGCGCAGCCGCAGGTGTCGGTGCCGGCCGGGTTCCACGCGGACTTCTTCCTGCACTTCGGAAGCAGCAACGCGTTCCGGTCGCTGTTCCACAACGGCGCGGTGTACGACGACACCTACCCGCCGCGGCCGTGCTACTTCGACGCCTCCGGCGCCGGGTCCATCTCGGACTTCCTCGCCGAGTGGGCCACCGCGTCGAGTGTGATCGGCCACAGTGGACACATCATCCTGCCGTCCGCGAACCACGACTTCCCCCGGCTGGTCGCGGGCGCGCGCACGGCGGAGCAGGCCCGCGCGGCGCTGGTGTTCATCCTGACATGGCAGACGCTGCCGGCGATCTACTACGGCGACGAGATCGGCATGCAGTTCCAGCCCGGCCTGCCCGACTTCGAGGGCAGCGTGCTCGGCCCGCCCCGCGCGGGGTACAACCGGGCCGGCTCGCGGACGCCGATGCAGTGGGACGCCGCCGATCCGGACGTCACGTACCTGCCGCCGCACCCGTCGCCGGAGCGTCCCAACGTGGCCGCGCAGCAGGCGGACCCGGACTCGACGCTGAACCTCGTGCGGTCGCTGATCGCGTTGCGGAAGGCCAACCCGGAGCTCGGGTCCGGCGGCTCCGTGGAGATCCTCAACCCGGGCTACCCGTTCGTCTACCGCAGGGGCGGCCGGTTCACGGTGGCGGTCAACCCGTCGTTCACCCCGGCGGCGACGGACCTGCCGGTGTCCGGGGACCTGGTACTCGGCGACGGCGCGTCCGTCGAAGACGGTCTGCTGCGCATGGACCGCTTCAGCTACGCCGTCTACCGAGACTGACGTCCACCTGGCGCTGAAGGTCGGCGGTGCGCCGTGAAAGGCGCGCGCACTTGACACGAAACGCGGTTCCACGAAAGCTGCCCGGGTGACAGAACTGACCTGGCGCCCGGCGGCCTTCGCGGGACGGGCCGGCGCGGCGTGGCGCAACATCACCCCCACACTGGACATCCTGGCCCGCAACTGGGGCGCCGCCGATCGCGACACGGCGACCGAGGTGCACCGCAACCTGCTGGTCACCGCGCTCGCGCTGTCGCAGGCGGACGGCCCGACGCGGTACCTGGTCAGCGCCGACCTCGGCTGGTGGCGCAACGCGGCAGACGAGTGGTCGGTGCGCCACCGGGTGCTGACCGCGCTGGGCTGCGCGGAGGCGGACCTCCTGATCCACCTGGTGCACACGCACTCGGGACCGACACTGTCCACCACGCACCCCGACCTGCCCGGCGGCGACCTGGTCGCGCCCTATCTCGAGACGCTGTCGGACCAGATCGTCGACGCGTGCCGCCAGGCGGTCGCCGAGTCGACCGAGGTGACGGCCACGTTCGCGGCGGGCCGCTGCGGCGTGGCCGTGCACCGCGACCTCACGGTCGGCGGCCGGGAGATCGTCGCGTTCGACCCGGCGGCCGAGGCCGACGACACGCTGCTCGTCGGCCGGTTCGCCGACCGCGGCGGGCGCCCGGTCGCCACGCTCGTCAACTACGCCTGCCACCCCACGACGCTCGGCTGGCAGCCGCCGATGCTCTCGCCCGACTGGATCGGGCGGTGCCGCGACCTGGTGCGCAGGCAGACCGGCGCGGAGTGCCTTGTCCTGCAGGGCGCGTCCGGGGAGCTGAGCCCGCGCGAGCAGTACGGCGACCGGTTCCTGACCGACCGCGTCGGCGCGGCGATCGGCCACGCCGCACTGTCCACACTGGAGTCGATGCCGCCGGCCGGCAGCGACCTGCGGCTCGCCGGCGTGGTCGAGTCCGGCGCGACTCTCGGCCTGTGGCAACCGGTGCGCGCCACACCATCGTCTCATGTGGACACTCAGCGGCTCGAGGTGGCGCTGCCGGCCCGACCGGCGATGACCGCGGATGAGCTGCGGGCCCGGTTCGCCGGCCTGTCCCCCGCCGCGGCCGACGAGCGGCTGCGGCGGGCACTGGGACTGCGCGCCGGCTACGTCGAAGACGACATCGCCCGGCATCCGGTGTGGGTGTGGCGGCTCGGCGACGCGGCGATCGTGGCGCAGCCCGGCGAGGCGTACTCGTGGCTGCAGACCGAGCTGCGCCGCCGCCACCCCGACCTGTCGGTCTTCGTGCTGAACTGCACCAACGGGCCCGGCTTCGTCTACCTGCCACCGGAGTCGACCTACGAGCGCGAGGTATACCAGGTGTGGCAGACCGAAGTGCGCGCCGGCGGACTGGAACGCCTGGCGGACGCCGTGTCCGAGGCGCTGTCATGAGCGGAGCGTTCCGGCGCCCTTCGGCGGGCGCGGTGGTGTCGTGACGGCCGTGATCAGCGGCGGCCTCGGTGACATCGGCGCCGCGATCGCGGCCCGGCTGGCGCGGACCATGGCCGTGTCGGTGGCCGACCTCGCCCCGCAGGGCACCACCCCGGGCACCTACCACCGGGTCGACGTGACCGACGCGGACGCGATCGAGCGGTGGCTCGACGCGGTCGGCACCCCGACGGTCGTGGTCCCCGCCGCGGCGACCGTGACCACCGCGCCGCTGGACGCCGCGGCGTGGCGCCGGGAGCTGGACGTGGACCTGACCGGCCCGTACCTGCTGGCGACCGCGGCCGCCCGCCGGATGGTCGCGGCCGGGGTGCGCGGCAGCATCGTGTTCGTCGGCTCGTGGGCGGCAGACCGGCCGCACCCGGCGATCATGGGGTACAGCGTGGCGAAGGCGGGCGTGCGGATGCTGTGCCGCTGCCTCGCGCTCGACCTCGCGCCGCACGGCATCCGCGTCAACGAGGTCGCGCCCGGCTACGTGGACGCCGGGCTGAGCAAGCAGATCTTCGACGCGAACCCGGGCCGCCGCGCGGACGCGACGGCCCAGGTGCCGCTCGGTGAGCTGTCCACCGCGGACGACGTCGCCGCATTGGTGGAGTTCCTGGCGAGCCCGGCGGCCCGGCACCTGACGGGCACGACGGTCACCGCCGACGGCGGTCTCTCGCTGCTCACCTGAGTCAGCCGGCGAACCAGAACGAGTACAGGTCGCCGCCGGTCAGGTAGAACCTCAGCTTGATCTGCCGGTCGGCAAGGGACTCCAGCGACTTGTCCCGCCACTGGACCATCGCCGACAGCTGGTCGCCGCTGATCTTCTGCGAGTCCGCGACGGTGAAGCCCGGGATCGGCTGGTTCGTCGCCGCGTCGAGCACCTCGACGCGCAGCTCGCCCTGCTCGTCGAGATCCGCGTTGACGTTGAGCGTGGTCGCGTTGGGCAGCAACGGTTTCGTCGTCACCGTGCCCGGGTCGCCGAGGCCCGGCAGCGCGCCGTTGGTCAGCGAGACGAACCCGTCGCGCCGCCACACCGCCCGCCCGATCGACGCGGTCTGCACCTCGCGGCTCGGTCCGCCGGCGACCGCGCCGCCGTGCCAGGTGTTGAAACCGCCGTACAGCAACGCGACCTCGTTGTCGGTCACGTGGAACGCGTTGCCCGTATAGATGGCGCCGTCGTTCCACGCGCCCGGCCGGCCCGGCTCGATCAACGCGCCGCGCGTCGAGCGGTCCCACCGCAGCAGGTCCCGCGAGGAGACCAGGCCCGGGATGACCGGACCGTCGGCCGCCGTCTTGTACTGGCCCTTGGCGAAGTCGGTCAGCAGGAAGTGCCATGGGATGCCGAGATAGGAGTTCTCGTACCGGGTCACCGGCATGCCGTAGATCTGGCCCTCGACGCCGCCGTAGGTCGCGGCCCAGCCGTCGTCGGCGACGTCACCGGTCACCCCGAGCACGCGCGGTGTCCACGTGAGACCGTCGGCGCTGGTGGTGACGAACGCCGACCGGTCGTAGGTGCCCGGGGTGCGGCTGGTGAACAGCCGGTCCTTGTACGTCGCGAGGTACCGCTTCGTCGGCCGGTCGTAGGTGACGTTGATGACGTCGCCGCCGGGGATCAGGCCCGCGCCGCCCGCGGCCGGCGTCCAGGTCCTGCCGTCGGTCGAGAAGTAGCCGATGTAGGTCGGCGGGGAGCTGGCGGACTTGTACGTCAGCATCAGGTACTTGCCGGTGTCCGGGTTGTAGGCGACCGACCCGCCGCCGGCCATCACGATGTTGTTGTCCTTCGAGCCCTGGAAGTCGAACACGCCGAGGTTCGGCTTGGTCCAGTGCGTGAAGTCGGTGCTCTCCGCGAGGCACAGGTGGTAGTTCGGCGGCACGTCGTTGTAGCAGGTGTAGTAGAGCTGGAACTGGTTCGGGCCCGTGCTGACCAACGACGTGTAGTAGACCGTCTTCTCCCACGGTTTGTCCGCCACGATCAGCGGCCGCTGGTCCTTCGCACCGGGGTGCGTCACCCGGTCCACATCGGACAGTTCCGCGATCCGGTAGCTGTCCACGAACAGCTCGCGCCCGTCGCCGACCTTCGGGTCGTAGGCCGCGGGCGCCGCGGTCAGCCGCGCCTCGTCCCAGTACGAGACGCCGTCTGCGGCCAGCGTGCCGTAGACGAGGGCGGTCACGTGGATCGTGCCGGCCGGGGCGACCGCCGACACCGCGGCGTCCTGCCATTCGGTGCTGAACGCCGGCGTGGTCTGGACCACGAGCAGACGCGGGGCGTCCCGCTCGATGCCCCAGAACTCCAGGTACAGCGACGCCGGGGTGCCGCTTTTGCCCTTGACCTTCGCGGTGGCCGTGTACTGGACACCCGCGAGCGCCGGCACGCGCTCGGTGCGCACGGAGACGTTCGTGCCCGGTTTGTCGTTGAGCTCCAGCGAGGTGAGACCCGAGGTCCGGTACGCCTGGAGGTTCACCACGTTCGCGCCCGACTCGTCGCCGTCGACCGACCAGCCGAGCGGGTGCCCAGCGCTGTCGGCGACGTCGAAGTCGCCGTTCCAGACGAGGCTGCCGCGCAGCACGTCGTCCGGGTTGGGCGACGGGTCGGCGCTCGCGCTGCCCGCCAGGCCGAGGAGCACGAGCAAGGCCCCGCCGGCCAGCGCTCCTCGGCGCCGGATCTTCGTTCTGCTCACCTTTTGCCTCCTTCGCCCGCCCTCGACACCTGAGTACTTAGAACTGTGTTTCATGTCAATACCGGCCGCAACTACCGGAAGGACTTGAAACGAGATTCCACATGTAGCACCATCGCACCCGAGCCCCCGCAACCAACAGGAGTGATGTTGTCCATGGCCGAGTCGTCGTTTCCGATGGGTGCCGACTGGGCCCGACGGGCCGAACGGGTGATCCCCGGCGGTCTCAACTCGTTCAGTCGCTACCTCGGCGAGCCATACGGCTTCGCCAGGTCCGCCGGCGCCCACGTGTGGGACTTCGACGGGAACCGCTACGTCGACTACCACGCCGCCTTCGGGGCCATCGTGCTCGGGCACAACGACCCGGACGTGGACCAGGCGGTCGCCGCGGCGCTGAACCCGGTCGACCTGATCGGCATCGGGATCACGCGGCCCGAGGTCGAGGTCGCCGAGCTGGTCTGCTCGGTCATCCCGTCCGCCGACCAGATGATCTGCTGCACGAGCGGCAGCGAGGCCACCTTCCACGCGGTGCGGCTGTCCCGCGCGGTCACCGGCCGCCGGATGATCGTCAAGGTCCAGGGCGGCTACCACGGCTGGCACGACGCCGTGGCCCGCAACGTGATCTCGCCGCCGGACCTCGCGTTCGGCATGGACCCGATGAGCTCCGGCATCCTGTCCGAGACGCTCGAGTCGACGCTGATCGCCGAGTTCAACGACCTGACCTCGCTCGAGGAGCTGTACAGCCGCTACCCGGACCAGATCGCGGCGGTCATCGTGGAGCCGATCCCGCACAACGTCGGCGCGCTGCTGCCCAACCCCGGCTACCTCGAGGGCCTGCGCAAGGCCACCGAGGCGCAGGGCAGCCTGCTGATCTTCGACGAGGTCATCACCGGCTTCCGGCACGCGCTCGGCGGCTGGCAGGAGATCTCCGGCGTGACCCCGGACCTCACCAGCTTCGGCAAGGCGATGGGCAACGGCCACCCGATCGCCGGCCTCGCCGGCAAGTACGAGTACCTGCAGCAGTTCAACTCGGCAGGCGGCTCGGTGCTGCTCGCCGGCACGTTCACCGGCCACCCGTCGTCGTGCGCCGCGGCCGTCGCGACGATCAACAAGCTGCGGGACGCGAAGGTGTTCGAGCGGACCGCGGAGCTCGGTCAGCGCATGCGCGACGGGCTCACGTCGATCGTCGCCGAGCTGGGCGTGCCGGCGCAGGTGCGCGGCTACGGGTCGGTGTTCTGCCTGTACTTCATCGAGGGCGAGATCAACGGCTACCGCGACCTGATGCGCAACGACGACGCGCGCTACCGAGAGTTCCACCGCCGCATGACCGACCGCGGCTTCCTCATGCTGCCGATGTCGCTCAAGCGCAACCACGTGTCCTTCGCCCACACGGAGGAGGACGTGGACCGCACGCTCGACGCGTCCCGGGACGTGCTCAAGGAACTCATGTCCTAGCAGCACGAGTGGAGAACGGGGCCGGATCCGCCTGTCCGGCCCCGTTCTCGTGTGCTCAGACGGCCCAGGGGCCGAGGCGGAACGTCTCTGGCGCGTCGTGGTAGTTCTGCCAGTGCAGCAGCGCGCTCACCGCGACCGCGTTGCAGCCCGGCCAGTCCAGCGTGATCAGCGGCGTGCCGAACCGGGTGTCGAGGCCCCACGTGGACAGCGCGCCCAGCTCGTGCTGACCCGCGACGATCGCGTTCGCCGCCGCGACGCCCTTGGCCAGGTAGTGGTCCGCGCCGGTGGCCCGGTGCAGCGCGAGCAGCGACACCAGCCAGTTGCCGGTGTGCACCTCCATCGGGTGATAGCAGCGGAACTGCTCCAGCACGGCGGGCGTCGGGCAGCGCACGGTCACCGGCGACTGCTCAGGACCCCACACCACGAACTGGTCCTCGACGAACGCGTTGAGCCGTTCGGCGTAGGCGACCCGGTCCGGCAGCACGCAGACCTCGCTCAGCAGATACCTGATCGTCTCGAGGACGTCCCAGTTCTCGAGGTTCGTCCACGGCGGCGTGCCCGGGATGTCCTCGTACATGCCCTCCCAGCGGCCGTCGGTGATCGGGCCGGCGACGAGCCACGCCTCGGCCCGCAGCCGCGCGTCCCGGTACGCCGGGTTCTCGTGCTCGAGCATCGCCAGCAGCCGCATGGGCGTGACGACCGCGGAGGTGTACCGCTCGACGACCGCGCCGGTGCGCGGGTCGACCCGGAACGGCCACGAGCCGTCGTCTTCCTGCAGGTCCAGGAGCACGTCCGCGATCCGGCGGGCCCGCGTGCGGAACGCCTCGTCGCCGGTGTGGGCGTGCAGCCGAAGCAGCGCCTCGCCGACCCGGGCGGCACGGAACAGCGTGATCGCGTCGCCCTCGACCCACCCGCCGACCGCGCCGTCCTCGACCGTCGACGGCGCGAGACCCGCGCACCGCCAGCCGTCCGGCAGCGGGTGGTCGAGCAGCCAGGCGCCGAACGCAAGCGCTTGCCGGCGCGCCTGTGTCGCAAGTGGATCGTCGGGACGCCGGTCGGCGAACGTGAGGAGCGCGAGGATGTGGCTGGGGTGGTGCAGCGCGGGGAACCCGACCCGGCCGCGCAGCCCGGTGACGCTGTCCTCGAACGACCGCCACGCGTTGCGGGGCTCGTCGTGCTCGTAGTCGGCGACCGGGTCGCGGGCCGGGTCGAGCAGGTACGCGACCGCCTCGCGGGCCGCGCCGGCCCAGTCCGCCGGCGCCGGGCGGATGCCGTGGAACCCGGGAACCCGCCAGAACCGGCGGTGCGCGCGGACGCTGACCTCCGTGCCGTCGTCGTCGAAGCCGCGCACCAGCACGTCGACCGGGCCGAGCTTGAGGTCCGGCCACGCGGCCGACAGGTCGACCGCACACCCGCGCACCGAGGTGGTCCACACCACCTGGTCGACGTCCGCGACCGCCACCTCGAACCGGGTCGCGAGCGCCACCGGCGCCCAGCGCAGGGTCGGCGGCCCGACGAACCGCGGCGACGCGGCGGTCGGGCCGTCGAACACGATCACCCTCGTGGGGTCGAGCAGGCTCACTGTCCACTCCGGAAGGTCGGGCCGACCCGCACCGGCGCGGGATCGGGCGCGGTCGGGTCCGGCGAGAAGCGATCGTCCCGATAGGACGCGCGGACCTCGGGGTCGCGCAGGTCCGGCACGGGCAGCGGGGCGCCGCCGGCGAGGCACGAGCGCCACGCCTGGATGCCGACCGCGGACATGGTCACGGCGCGGTGCACGTCGAAGAACGGCTGCTCGCCGGCGCGGATCGCGTCGGCGAACTCCAGCAGCACGAAGTAGTCCGAGCCGCCGTGGCCGGTGCCGACGGCCGCGTCGTGATGACGTGGGAAGTCCGGCAGGTACATCACGTTCTCCTGCACGTCGGCCGGCCTGTCGAACCGTTCCCGATGTACCCGCACGACCTCGCGCCGGCCGCCACGCATGTTCTCCACCAGCCCGGCCGTGCCGTGCACCCGCGTCCACACACCTTCGCCGCGCAGGTCGTACTGCAGCAGCTTGGCGAGCGCGCCATCGGCCATCGTCACTATGATCGCGCTGGCCAGGTCCATCCTGCGCTGTGTCGCGTTGCGGTTGGCGTCCGTGCCGTCGTCCGGGACCACGAACCCGGACACCAGCACCGGCTCGCACTCGGTGACGTACATGAGCGGCGCGAGCGAGTGGGTGCTGTAGTAGGTGACCGGCAGCCAGTTGCGCCAGTGGTCGGCGCCGGGAGAGATCCGGTTGAGCACCTCGGCGCTCATCGGGTGCACGTACTCGCCCTCGCCGTAGCGGAAGTTGCCGATCATGCCGGTGCGGTACAGGCGGCGCATCTCCTGGTTGTGCGCCATGTACGGGTAGTTCTCGGCGAGCATGTAGACACACCCGCTGCGTTCGACGGCCTCGACCAGCGCGACGCCCTCGGCGAGGGTGAGGCACGCGGTGGTCTCGCTGAGCACGTGCTTGCCGGCCTCGAGGCAACGGATCGCCATCGGCGCGTGCTCGTGGAAGTGGTTCGCGAGCAGCACGGCGTCGATGTCGAGCGCCAGCAGCTCGTCGAGGTCCGCGCACACCGGCAGGCCCACGTCGTCGTCGGGCGGCTGCCGGTCGCACAGCGCCACCACAGCCACCCCGGTCGTCGCGGCGCAGCTCGCCGCGAGGCTCGCGCCCCGCCGCCAGCCGACCACACCAAGTCGCACCATCGGACACCTCCTGGAACGTCATTTCACGCCGACCCGTTGTCTCCGCGCGGTCCCGTCCCTATGCTCGTGGAACGTTATTTCACATCGACCGCAAAGCCCACCAGATCGGGAGCGAAACCCGTGAAGATCATGACAATCTTCGCCCATCCGGCCGACACGATCACGAACTGCGGCGGCACGCTCGCACTGCACGCGGAGCGGGGGGACGAGGTCGTCGCGCTCATCCTGACCCACGGCGGGCGCATCCACGCGAACAAGTACGTGGAGGAGTGGCGTAAGGACGCGCCGGACGCGTCAGTCACCGCCGCCAGCCTCGAGGAGATCATCGCCAACAAGAAGGCGGAGCTCGCGCGGGCCGCGGAGATCCTCGGCATCAGCCGGGTCATCACGCTCGACCACGACGACGCCAGGTGCACGGTCGACGAGGACATGGTCGACCAGATCGCCGCCCACGTCGCCGACTTCGCGCCGGACGTGGTGATCATGGACTACCCGAAGAACCCGGTGGTGCCCGACCCGCACACCACGGCCAGCGTGATGGCGTTGAACGGGGTCAACCGGGCGGCGTCGTTCATGCGCAACCTGGACGGCCGCGAGGAGTTCTGGGTCAAGCAGATCTTCTTCGCCGGGCTGCCGGTGACGGCGGTCGAGCTGCTGTCGCTGCAGGGCATCCGCAACGACACGTACGTCGACATCACGCCGGTGGTCGGTCGCAAGGTCGAGGCCATGGACGAGTTCGTGAGCCAGGCCTACCACGGGCTGTTCGCGCGCAAGCTCATCGAGTCGTGGAACGGCGAGTGCGGGCGGGCCGCCGGCGTGAACTACGCGGAGGCGTTCTGCCGGTACTACAACGAGACCCACTCGCACCTGCCGGTCACCGACGTCGCGCTGAAGGTCGACCCGGTCACCCGGCACGTGGACTACTCGCGGATCAACCTGCGCGCTGAGTACCCGTGCTGATCAAGGGCGCCGTGCTGCGGGAGCTCGGCGTCGCGCGGCCGTACCGGGAGACGGCGCCACTGTCCATCGTGGACCTCGAGCTGGCGGCGCCGTCGGACGGCGAGGTGCTGGTCGAGATCGAGGCGGCCGGCGTGTGCCACTCGGACCTCTCGGTGATCGACGGCAACCGCCCGCGTCCGGTGCCGATGCTGCTCGGGCACGAGGCCGCCGGACGGGTCGTGTCACTCGGCGCCGGGGTGGCCGACCTCGCGGTCGGCGACCGGGTGGTGCTGTCGTACCTGCCGCGCTGCGGCGCGTGCGCGGGCTGCGCGTCGGACGGCCGTTTCCCGTGCGTGCCGGGCAGCGCGGCCAACGGCGCGGGCGAGCTGTTCGGCGGCGGCCGGCGCCTGTCGTACGACGGCGCGCCCGTCCACCACCACCTCGGCGTCTCGGCGTTCGCCACGCACGCGGTCGTGGACCGGCGGTCGGTCGTGCGGGTGTCGTCGTCGGTGCCGGCGGAGGTGGCCGCGTTGCTCGGCTGCGCGGTCCTCACCGGCGGCGGCGCCCTGCTCAACGCGGCTGACCTGCACGAAGGCGAGTCGGTGGCGGTGGTGGGCCTCGGCGGCGTCGGCCTTGCCGCGGTGCTCACAGCGGCCGCGGTCGGCGCGCGGGAGATCGTGGCCATCGACCCGATGCCGGCCAAACGCTCGACCGCGGCCGCGCTCGGCGCGACCCGCACGCTGGACCCGTCGGAGACGGCGGGGCTCGCGCTCGACTGCGTGGTGGAGGCCGCGGGCGCGGCCCCGGCGGTCGCGACGGCGATCGCGGCGACCGGCCCGGGCGGGCGGACCATCATCGCGGGCCTGACCCATCCCGACGCACGGGTGGAGATCTCGCCGCTGGCCCTGGTCGCGGGCGGGCGCAGCATCGTGGGCAGCTACATGGGCAACTCGGTCCCGGCGCGGGACGTGCCGAGGTTCGTGGCGCTGTGGCAGCAGGGGCGGCTGCCGGTGGAACGGCTGGTGAGCGCCCGCATCAAGCTGACGGACCTGAACCAGGCCATGGACGACCTGGCAGACGCGACCGCACTACGACAGGTGGTACTGCCCGACTAGCCGCAAGGCCGTGTAGTTAAGCACCGCGACGGTTGGTCACGTGGCGCCTGCCAGGCGCTGTCCCGAAGGGCTCCTGCGTGACAGCGAACGTCACGGACAGGGACGTGGCGAAGCGTGTTGCGGGTTCGGTTCGTGGCTGGTGGGACACCTGTGACCAGCGAGGCATGTGGCGCGGTCGGCAAATGCCATGAAGGACCCCTTCATGTCACTCAACGACATGAAGGGGTCCTTCATGGCATCGCGTAGTCGCCGGACAGCTCGTTAATGCCTGGCGCGAAGATAGGCGTTGGATAGGACACCGGCATCGCCGTCGACTCTAGGCACTGCAGCGCCAGACGGTCGCCACCGTGGCGCCGCCCGCCGCGACGCTGATGCCCGCCGCTTCCGTGCCGTCTCCGTTGACGACGCTCGCCTCGCGCGCGGTCATGCCCTCCGGCGCCGGTAGGACCGTCGCGGCGGTGCGGCGCCACAGCATCGCGCCCTGCGGGCCGCTGCCGGCGACGACACCGTTCTCGATCTCCAGCGGGGTGCCGCCCGCGGAACCCGGCAACGGGGCGCCGCGACCGGACCTGGCGTCGAGCACCAGGATCTGCGACTGCCCGTCCGGCTCGGTGCGGGTCGCCGCGATCGTGCCGTCATCGATGTCCGCCAACGTGATCGACGTCGAACCCGCCGCGTACGGGCCGTACTCGCGCAGCACCGTGCCGTCGAAGGACCACACCCGCTGCGGCTGGTCGTCGTAGCCCGGCCGGCCGATGCTCACGCCGCTGTCGTCGATGTCGAGCGGCACGTACCAGCTCGGATCGAGCGTCTCGAACGTCTGCGCGCCCGCCGGCCACAGCGCCGCGAAGTGGATCACCGGGTGGCTGGGGTAGTACCAGCCGACCGCGTCGCCCCGCTCGTTCAGCCCGGCCGCGGCGACCGAGTACCCCGAGTCCAGGTACGTGATCGTGCCGTCGAGCCGCATGAGCGCGGCGCTCGTGATCGTCTCCGGGAAGTCCTGCACCTCGACGGACCCGGACACGAGCCCGGCGCGGTTCATGTCGTACGGCACCAGGTCGTTGGGCAGCCGCGACACCATGCCGTCCCGCCACACCACGCCGAAGCGCGAGTCGGCGTCGACCGCGACCCCGACGTACGTGCCGGCGTAGTCGGTGCCGGTCACCGACACGGCGGTCGCGCCGGGCGGGTTCGGCAGCACGGTCGGCGCGCACGTGGCCGCGGCGGCGGCGGTCGGCACGAGCACGACACCCAACACCGTCAGGACGGCAGCACCGGAAAGCAGACGACGCATGACAACACCCCCAGGCAGAGCACGGTACTCAGTGCGACTCCCGCGTCGGGGCGGCACCGTGCGCCCCCGTGAGAAAATCGAGATCCACGCCGCGGTCGGCCTGCAGCACGTGGTCGAGGTACAGGCGCTGCCAACCCCGGGTCGGGGCGGCGAACGCGTCGACGGCCGCCCGCGCGGGCTCGCGGGCGTCCAGGTCCGGGACGTCGACCGTGAGCGTGCGACTGGGGACGTCCAGCACGATCGGATCACCGGTCCGCACCCGCCCGAGCGGGCCGCCGGCCGCCGCCTCCGGCGCCACGTGCAGCACCACCGTGCCGTACGCGGTGCCGCTCATCCTGGCGTCGCTGATGCGGACCATGTCGCGCACGCCCTTGGCGAGCAGCTTGGCCGGCAGCGGGAAGTTGCCCACCTCCGGCATGCCCGGGTAGCCCTTCGGCCCACAGCCGCGCAGCACCAGCACCGAGTCCTCGTCCGCGTCGACCGTGTCGATCGTCGCGTGCAGGTGCTCGATCGAGTCGAACACGACCGCCCGGCCCCGGTGCGTCAGCAGCGACCGCGTGGCCGCCGCCGGCTTGATCACCGCGCCGTTCGGCGCGAGGTTGCCCCGCAGCACGGCGATGCCCGCCGACGACTGCAACGGCGCCGAGCGCGGCCGGATCACCGTCTCGTCGTTGATGCGGGCGTCGTCCAGATAGGACGTCAGCGGCTCACCGGTCACCGTGATCGCGTCCGGCGACAGCAGGTCGGCCACCTCACGCAGCACGGCGAGCAGCCCGCCCGCTCGGTGCAGGTCGTCCATCAGGTGCTTGCCGGCCGGCTGCAGGTCGACGAGCAGCGGCACCCCGGACCCGGTCCGGTCGAAGTCCTCCAGCGTCAGGTCCACGCCGAGCCGGCCGGCGATCGCGAGCAGGTGCACGACCGCGTTGGTCGACCCGCCGACCGCGGCCAGCGCCACGATCGCGTTGAGGAACGACGCGCGCGTGAGCACGGTGCTGGGCCTGCGGTCCGCCGCGACCAGCGACACCGCGAGCCGCCCGGACTGGTGCGCCAGCTCCAGCAGCCCGCTGTCCGGCGCGGGCGTGCCGGCGAGCCCGGGGATCGTCATGCCGAGCGCCTCGGTCACGACCGCCATCGTCGACGCGGTGCCCATCGTGTTGCAGTGCCCCCGGCTGCGGATCATCGACGACTCCGAGGCCACGAACTCCTCCTGCGACAACGTGCCCGCGCGGACCTCTTCGGACAGTCGCCACACGTCGGTGCCGCAACCCAGCGGCTGGCCCCGGAAGTGGCCGGTGAGCATGGGCCCGCCGGGCACCACGAGCGCCGGCAGGTCCACCGAGGCCGCGGCCATCAGCAGCGACGGGATCGTCTTGTCGCAGCCGCCGAGCAGCACGACGCCGTCGATCGGGTTGCCGCGCAGCATCTCCTCGGTGGCCATCGCCGCGAGGTTGCGGAACAGCATCGCGGTCGGGCGCAGCAGCGTCTCCCCCAGCGACACCACCGGCAGGTGCAGCGGCACGCCGCCGGCCGCCCAGATGCCGTCCGACACGCTCTTCGCGACCTCGGTGAGATGCGCGTTGCACGGCGTCAGGTCCGAGGCGGTGTTAGCGATCGCGATGTGCGGCTTGCCGTCGAACGCGTCCCTCGGCAGGCCGCGGCGCATCCACGCGCGGTGGATGTAGGAGTTGCGGGAGTCCCCCGAGTACCACTGCTGGGAGCGAGACATGAAACGTCCTTCCAAGTCCGCGGAAAGTCGGGCGCGCTCGACCGTTGCACGGTACCAACGACTGCCATAGCATCCCCGACATGGAACGCGATTTCGCGAATGCGTTCGGTGTCGTGATCGTCGGCACCGGCATGATCGCCGAGCTGCACGTCGCGGCGCTGCGCGCGAGCGGGCGGGCCCGGCTCGTCGGGCTGGTCGACACCGACCCGGCACGGGCGGCCGCCGCGGCACTGGCCAACGGCGGCGTGCCCGCCACCACCGACATCGCGGAGGCGCTCGCCTGGCCGGGGGTGGACGGCGCCATCGTGTGCACGCCCAACGGCAGCCACGGCGCGATCGCCAAGGCGGTCGCCGCGGCCGGCAAGCACCTCATGATCGAGAAGCCGCTTGCCACGACCACCGCGGAGGGCCGGGAGGTGGTCGAGGCGTTCCGGGCGCGCGGGCTGGTGCTCGCCACCGCGCACACCCACCGCGTCTACGACTACTCGATGGCCGTCAAGGCCGCGCTCGACTCCGGCCAGGTCGGCGAGCCGCAGGTCATCCGCGCGACGCTGCTCGGCGGCTGGATCTGGGGCGACTGGAGCGCGTGGGTGCTCGACCCGAAGCGCTCCGGCGGCCACCAGCTGCACAACGGCGTACACCTGCTGGACCTCGTGACCTGGTGGATGGGCGCGCGGCCGGACAGCGTGTACGCGCGCGGCCGCCGGCAGACCGCCGCCGAGCTGCCGATCTACGACTACCTGGAGATGGTGCTGCGGTTCCCCGGCGGGCGGGTCGCCCACTGCGAGATGAGCCGCGCGCACCGGCCGGGCAACATCAGTCACCGCGACGTGCTGGTCATCGGCACCGAGGGCACGGTCGCGCTGCCGTGGGACGCCGAGCAGAGCCTGGTGTTCGGCGAGCAGGGCGTCTCCGGGCTGCTGCCGGTCGCCGGCTCCGCGTTCGGCCGCCAGCTCGACGCCTGGCTCGACGGGACCCCGGTCGCCGGCGGCGAGGAAGGGCTCGCCGCGGTCGCGATGGCCGAGGCCGCCGAGCTGTCCATGGCGAGCGGACAACCGGTCGCACTCACCGGCGCACCCGCGGAGGCCATCCGATGAGCGGAGCTTGCGGAGCGAGTCATCGATATCCAGGACGCGACCGCGCCCGCGGAGGGCGCCGGTGGAGCGGAGCCTGCGGAGCGTGCCGGCGCCGCGCAGCGGGCGAGGGAGCGTCATGAACACACTCGACGTACTGATCGCCGGGTTCGGCGGGCTCGGCCAGCAGGACCACCAGTCCGCCATGTACCTGCCCGCGTTCGCGGCGCACCCCGGCTTCCGGGTCGTCGGGGTCGCGGCGACGCACCCGTCCGACGTGCCGCACGCCGAGGCGGCCGCGCGGCGGTACTCCGTGCCCTGCCACGACGATCTCGACACCGCGCTGGCCACCGTGGCGGCGCCGGTGGTGTCCGTCGCGGCCCCCGCGCCGGTGCGGGCCGACGCGCTCTCCGCCGTGCTGCGGGCCGGCCGGCACGTGCTGGCCGACAAGCCGTTCACCTCGACGCTCGCCGAGGCGGAGCGGGTGGCGGAAGAGGCCCGCCGCGCCGGCACGCACGTGGTCGTCGCGCACCACCACCGCTTCCACCCGATGATCGTCGCCGGCGCGGGCGCGCTGCGCGGCGGCAAGGTGGGCCTGCCGTGGAACGTGCAGGTCGACTTCGTGGTCGCGGGCGGCAACCCGTGCCCGGACGAGCTGCTGAACTTCGGCTGCTACCCGGTCGACGCGGTCGCCGCGCTCACCGGCCTGCCCGTGCACCGGGTGCACGCGACCGGCGCCGGCGAGCTGACCGTGCTCGCACTGGACCACGAACACGGCCTGACCAGCACGATCGTCGTGGGCCGGACCGCGCCGAGGGCCGGCACGGAGGCCGGGCGGCTCGCACACCACCGCTACCGGGTGAGCGGCTCGCACGGCGTGCTGGTGCTCGACGCGACGAAGCCGTCGGTCACCGTGACCACCGCCGCCGGCATGGATCGGCAGTGGCTGCCGATCGACACGGTCACGAGCCTGCTCGACGACCTGCACGCGGCCGTCAGTGGCGGCCGGCCGTCGGCGGCCGGCCTGGACGAGGCGGTGCGCACCGCCGGGGTGCTGGACGCCGCGCGCCGGTCCCTCGCCGAGGGCGTGCCGGTATCAACCGACGGAGGATACGGAGTGATTCCATGAAGCTGGTCACCTACCGGCATGACGACAAGGTCCGCCACGGCCACCTCGTCGAGGACGGCTCGGTCGTCCAGCCGCTGGGCGACGGCGACCTCGGGCCGCTGGTGGAGCGGGTGCACCAGCTCCACGAGGACGCGCTGACCGCGTCCGGCCCGGCGCTGCCGCTCGCCGACGTCGAGCTGCTGTCGCCGCTGCTGCGGCCGGGCAAGCTGCTGGCCGCGGCCGCGAACTACCAGGACCACGTGACCGAGGCGGGCGGCGACCCGCTCGACAAGTCACGGCTGTCGCCGAGGCTGTTCCTGAAGCCGCCGACGAGCATCGTCGGGCCGGCCGCCGACATCCCGATGCCGTCGGTGAGCAGGCAGGTCGACTGGGAGGCCGAGCTTGGGGTGGTCATCGGCGCGACCGCGCGCGACGTGCCGGTGGCCGGGGCGCTCGACATCGTCGGCGGGTACCTCACGTCCAACGACGTGTCGGCGAGGTCGATGGACTTCGGGTACGAGCGGGACACCGACGACAAGGCGGTGTGGTTCTTCGACTGGCTGGCCGGCAAGTGGCTCGACGGCTTCGCGCCGATGGGTCCGTGGCTGGTCACGCCGGACGAGGTGCCCGACCCGCAGGACCTGGAGATCATCCTCGACGTCAACGGCGCGCGCCGCCAGCACGGCAGCACCAAGGACATGATCTTCTCGGTCGCCGAGCTGGTGTCGTTCGCGTCGACGCTCATGACCCTCGAGCCCGGCGACGTGATCCTGACCGGCACGCCGTCCGGCGTCGGCGCGGCGACCGGCGAGTACCTGAGCGCGGGCGACGAGATGTCGGTGACCATCGGCGGGCTGGGCACGCTCACCAACCGCATGGTGGCCAAGTGACCGATCTTCTGCTGGCCGGCGGCACCTTGGTGGACGGCACGGGCGCGGCGCCCCGCACCGCGGACGTGCTCGTCCGCGGCGACCGGATCGCCGCCGTGCTCGAGCCGGGCACGTCGCCGGCCGGCCAGCGGGTCGACGTGTCCGGGCGCGTGGTGTGCCCCGGCTTCGTCGACATCCACACCCACTCCGACCTGACACTGCTGTCCAGCGCCCTCGCGCACAGCAAGGTCCGGCAGGGCGTCACGACCGAGGTCGTCGGCAACTGCGGCCTCGGCGTGGCGCCCATCGGGCCGGCGACCGACCTGGCCGCGCTGCGGTCGGCGCTCGGCTACCTCGACCTCGACCCGTCGGTCGAGTTCTCCTGGCGGACCGTCGGCGAGTACCTGGACACGGTCGCCGGCACGAGCGTGCACGTGGCGACGCTGGTCGGGCACATCCCGGTCCGGGCGGCGGTGGTCGGCTTCGACGACCGGCCGGCCACGGCCGCCGAGATCGACGCCATGTGCGCCCTGGTCGCCGACGCGCTCGCCGACGGCGCGCTCGGCCTGTCGACCGGGCTGGTCTACCCGCCCCTTCGGGCGGCGCGCACCGACGAGCTGCGGGCGCTCGCCGAGGTCGTCGCCGACCACGACGCCCTGTTCGCGTGGCACCTGCGTGACTACGGCGACGACCTGCTGACGTCGGCGGCCGAGGCCGTCCAGATCGCGGCCGTCACCGGGGCACGCACGCAGATCTCGCACCTCTCGTCGATCGGCGAGCGCAACTGGGGCACCGTGGACGCGGTGCTCGCGATGGCCGCCGGTGACATCGGCGTGGACATCTATCCGTACCTGCACGGCAACGCCCCGCTGAGCCAGCTCCTGCCCGAGCTGGTGGGTGTCGGTGCGCTCACCGATCCCGTTGCCCGCGAACAGGTCGAGCGCGCGTGGACCGGCAACCCGGTGCCGTGGACGGAGATCACCGTCGCGGGCGGGGCCGCCGACGACGTCCTCGGCCGCACGATCGCCTCGCTGGCCGGCGGCGACCGCTCCGCGAGCGCCGTCGCGATGGACCTCATCGCCGCGCACGGCCACAACGTGATCATGACCGCGGGCGGGCGCAGCGAGCGCGATCTGCGCACCGTACTGGGCCATCCGGCGGCGGTCGTCGCGTCCGACGGGATGGCGCTGGACCCCCACGGCCCGACCGGCCGCGGCTTCCCGCACCCGCGCTCGTTCGGCACGTTCCCCCGTGCCATCAGGGACTTCGGGACCGATCTGGCCGCCATCGTCCACAAGTGCACGCAGGCGCCCGCGCGCCGCGTCGGGCTCACCGACCGCGGCACGGTCGCGCCGGGCCAACTCGCCGATCTGGTGGTGCTGGACATGGAACGGCTTGCCGATCGCGCTACCTTCACCCGGCCGCAACGTTTTCCGGCCGGCGTCGATCTAGTCTTCGTCGCCGGGACAATGGTTGTGGCGGCAGGACAGCACACCGGTTCGCGACCGGGCACCGTGATTCGGGCTAGTGAGAGGCAGACGTAGATGGCCACCAAGACACGTGGGGCGCGGCCGACCAGGTCGGACGACCAGCTCGGTCCGAAGAGCGCGAACTACCACACACACGCGCTCACCAGAGGGCTCGTGCTGCTCGACCTGCTCGCGTCCGTCCCGCCGCCCATGACGCTGACCGGCATGCACGAGCACACCGGGCTGCCGAAGAGCACGCTCGTGCGCCTGCTCGCCGCGCTCACCGAGATGCGGTTCGTGGTCCGGGTGGACGAACGGCCCGCCTACCGGTTGGGCCACAAGGTGATGGCGCTCGCCGACGCGTACGTGTCCAGTTTGGACCTGTCCGCGGCCGCCGGGTCCTACCTGGACGACCTGTCGCGGGAGACGCAGCAGACGTCGAACCTCGGTCTGCTGGACGGTCGCGAGGTCGTGCACGTGTGCGTGCGCCAGCCCGACCGCCCGCTGCGGTTCGAGACCAGCCCCGGCGCGCGGGACAGCACGCACTGCACCGGCCTCGGCAAGATGCTGCTCGCCGGGGTCGCGCCGGAGCGGCTGGCCGCGCACCTGCCGGCCGAGCCGTTCGACGCGCGGACCGACCGGACGATCACCACGCTCGACGAGATGTCGAAAGAGGTCAAGCGCACGCAGCGCCGCGGCCACGCGATCGACGACAACGAGCACAGCCTCGGCCTGAAGTGCATCGCCGTGCCGGTGTCGGTCGGCGGCCAGCAGGTGGCCGCGCTGTCGGTGTCCGGGCCGACCGGCGAGTTCACGCCGAAGAAGCAGAAGGAGTACCTGGAGCTGCTGCGTACGACCGCGGACGCGCTGGCCGCGGACTACGACGTGGTCGCGGTGCTCCGCCGTATGCACGAGTCGATGGGCGAACCGCCCGCCGCGAGGAAGTAGAGCCGAATGATCGACGTCCACACGCACTGCCTGCAGCACACCCACTGGGGTCCGGAGTGGGACACCAACTGGAAACCGGTGTACCGGCGGGAGTGGGTGGACGTCCGGCCGGACGTCTACGACGAGGCGATGGCCGAAGGCGGCGTCGACCTGGCGTTCGTCTTCGGCCTGCGCGCCACCAAGCAGGGCGTCAAGACGCCGAACGAGTTCGTCGCGCAGTTTTGCCGGGACACGGCCACGCCGACGGTCGGGTTCATGTCGCTCGACCTGTCCGACCCGGACGTGATGACGCAGCTGGCCGACGGGGTGGCCAACGGGCTGCGCGGGATCAAGCTGTACCCGGTGCTCGCGGGCTTCGACCCCCGCGACACCGCGCACGACCCGTTCTTCGTGGAGGCCACGCGGCTGGGGCTGGTGGTGCTGTGGCACATGGGCGCCACCCCGTCGCCGGCCGGCGACCTGTCGCTGTCCAACCCGCTGCTGGTGGACGACGTGGCGACCCGGCACCCGGACCTCGTGCAGATCATCGCCCACCTCGGCCACCCGTGGCAGCGGGAGAGCATCGTGACCTGCCGGAAGAACCGGCGGGTGTTCACCGACGTGTCGGCGTCGTGGGCGCGGCCCCTGGACGGGTACCTGGCCCTGGTGCGGGCGCAGGAGTGGGGCATCGTCGACCGGCTGCTCTTCGGGTCCGACTATCCGATGTGGACACCGCGCGAAGCCGTCGACGGGCTCCGGGAGCTGGCACGTTCGGGTGGCTCCGGCCTACCGCGTGTCAGCGACGAGACCCTCGAACAGTTGCTCGAGGGCAACCCTATGGACGCACTCGGTCTCTCCGGGTAGCCCTTTTGGGCAGGGTGAGTATCTGAGTGGACGCGAAGTACTCTTTGTTGGTAACAATCCGTGAGGAAGTTCGATGAAACCGACGGGGCCCCTCGAACATCCAACGAATTGTCAGTGCCGAGTGATAGACATAACTCCGCAGGAACGCCGAACCACACGGGGAACACAATGTCCGCGCTACCAGAAGGTCTGAACCACCGAGCCAGGTCGATGCTGCGTGCGGTTGTCGCAGGTCGAGCCCAGATCAGCTGCAGCAGCGAGCCGGACCTGTTCATCGACGGTGTCCCCTGCTGTGACCAGTACCTGGCGCACACGCTCGCCCACGACGGCTTCATCGAGCCGGCCTACCAGGGGGTCGTCGGCTCGCTCGTGCCCGCCGCACTGACCGACGCCGGCGTCGCCGCACTCGCGCCCACCCCGGCCGCCGCATGACTTCTGATTAGCCCAATTGTCAGATCAAACGGGAAAACGGCAATAACCCCTCGCGGTAATCACTCACGCACCTCGCGTCGAGATAGTTAGCGAAGCTAAGTAAAATCGGTGACCTAAAGCGTCCGTCTCCGGCCGACGTTCTCACGCCGACCCCGGCCGGCCGTGTGTCATCGCGGCCGCCGCGGCGTCCGCGACGTGCACGAAGCTCGTCGTCGCCGACTCGCCGCGCGGCAGCACCGGGGTCCGCTTGCGCATCATCTCCGCGAACATGTCGCTGAACGCGTGCGGCCCGTAGAACATCCCGTACCGCAACGCAACAGCCCGTCGCGGTCGAGCACGTCCGCGTGGACGGGGGTCGCCCCGGGCACCCGCCGTGCGGGATCGCGGACGATCGCGAACACCTCGTGGCCCGCCTCGGCCATCGACGTCAGCAGCGGACGGCCGATCGCGCCGGTCGCGCCGGCCAGCAGCACCTTCATCCGGTTCCTCCCGTTGGTCTGACTCCTGCGGTGAGGACGGGAAGGCGGCGCGGAACGTGACAGGACCGGGCGCCGGCCGCGGCACCCTCGAGGTCCCCGACCCTGTACTTCTGGCAGTACCAGCTAGGGCAGTATCAGCTCCGCGGGGGCCGCGGGCTCGCCGATATGGCCGCCCTGCACGGTGTTGGCCCCGATGGCGCGCCACCACTCGAGCTGGTCCGCGCTGTCGATGTCGCCCACGATGACCGGGATGCCGGTGGTCCGCACGAGCGGCACCAGGTCCCGGACGGCTCGGGTGAACAGCGACTCGTCGTCCATGCGGTCCGCGACCCTGGTCACCACGCGGGACGCCATCTTCACGGCGCGCACCGGCAGGTCCTCGAGGCAGGCGAGGTCGCCCCTGGTGGTGCCGAACTCGTACAGCACCACGTCGATCTTGAGTTCGGCGAGCACGTGGAGGTTGTCCTCGGCGAGCCCGTCGACCATGCACAGCGCCTGCACCGGCATGCCGAGCTGCAGCTGGTCCGGCTCGAGGCGCGCGTCGGCGATGACGGCCTGCACGGTCGCGACCAGGTCGGGGTCGCCCGCGAACTCCTTCGTCAGCTCGACGTACAGCCTCGGCCGGCCGGTCAGCGTCTTCAGCTGCTCGCACGCGCGCCCGAGCATCCACCGGCCGATGGGCAGCGAAAGGCCGGTCTCGGCGAGCGCCTGCAGGCACCGGTCGTGGTCGAGCGCGCCGTCGACGTGTGCCCACCGCAGCAACGCCTGCACGGCGACGACCTTGCCGTCTGTCACGTCGACGAGCGGCTGGAACTCCAGGTCGATGTCGCCGCTCTCCCATGCGCCCGGCATGGTGCTCGCCAGGCTGAACCGCTCGCGGTCGGCCTTGTTCTGCTGCTCGTCGACCATCCCCCACTGCCGGCGACCGCCGGCCTTGAGTCTTCGCAGCGTGATGTCGGTGGCACGCAACAACTCCGCGGGCGTCGTGCCCGGCGTCGGGTGGTGCAGCACGGCGATCGTGGCGGTCGCGGCGACGCCGTGCTCGCCGACGAACACCGGCTCGGCGAGCTCCTCGTTGATCCGCGTCGCCATGGCGTGCGCGCTCGGCGTCGTCGGCGAGTGCTCGACCAGGACACCGAACTCGTCGCTCTCGAACCGGGCGATCGTCGCCTTCTCACCGGCGAACACGTCGGCCAGCCGGGTCGCGACCTGCTGCAGCAGCCGGTCGCCGACGTCGCGGCCGAGCCCGTCGTTGACCGCGTGGAAGCCGTCGAGATCCAGGTGCAGCACCGTGATCTCCTCGGCGGCGTTCCTGCCGGACAGCGTCTCCTCGAGCCTGCCGACGAACCGCTGCCGGTTCGCGAGCCCGGTCAACGCGTCGTGCGTGGCCTGGAACTGCAGCTGGCTCTCGAGGTAGTGCCGGTCCGACACGTCCTCGACGGTCGTGACGTAGTACCGGGCCGTGCCGTCCGGGGCGCGCAGCACCGACGCCGAAAGGAAGACGAGCGCCTCCTCGCCGTCGCGCTTCACGAGGCTGCGGCGCTCGCGGAACGGGAGCGAATTCTCCTCCAGCAGCACCTGGTACCGGAGCTGGAGGTAGAGCGCGTCGTCCGGGTGGAAGATCTCGTCCAGCCGCTGCGCGTCCAGTCGTCCGCGCTGGTGCTCGAGAATGTCGGCGAGCGCGCGGTTGCTGCGAAGGATGCCGAAGTCGAGATCGGTGATGGCCATGCCGACGGTGGAGGTCGAGAAGATCTCCTCGAACCGCGCCTCGCTGTCGTGCAGCGCGCGCTCCGCGTTCTCGCGGGCGCGGATGAGCGCGCGGGTCAGCCCCTCCTGCTCGGAGAGCAGGCGCCGCCGCATGCCGTCCGCGAACCCCGTGGCCAACGAGCCGAAGACCTGCACGAGCCGTCCGGGCAGGTGTGCGACCTCCGCGACGTCCGGCAGCTTCGGCATCAGCTCACCCAGCACCTCGATGGAGCAAACCACGCATTCGGAACTCGACAAACCCAGTCGCACCAACCGATCCGCGACGTCGACCACCGGCTCCGCATCGAACGACCCGGCTCGCACCACGACGACGAGATCGTCGAGAGCCGTTGCCAACTCGCTCTCGACTGTGTCGCGGGATCGCGCCATGTAGACGACCTGTGCCAGCGCACTCGCCCACTCGCGCACCAACTCAGATCGATCCACCGGAGCCATCCATTGGCCAAGTCATCGAGTGTCCTTCTCCGGTGAGCCGCGGGTCGCACATTACCAGTGACAGAGTTTCACCTCTGCACCCAAAAGGGCCCGATCACCGGCGTCGGTAAATACCCTACGTGTTTGACGCTGCGCCAAACGGGTGAACTACCGTCGGTAGCGACCATCCGATCGGACGGCATAAATCACGCTCCGACAATGTGTTCCGGCCGCACCGGCGCCCTCGTCAGCGCGAGGCCCGTCGCGGCGCGGATGGCCGCCACGATCGCGGGCGTCGACGACAGCGTCGGCGGCTCGCCGACGCCGCGCAACCCGTACGGCGCATGGGGATCCGCTCGTTCGAGCACGTCGATCGGCATCGGCGGCATGTCCAGCACGGTCGGGATGAGGTAGTCGGTGAACGACGGGTTGCGCACCACGCCGTCGACGACCTGGATCTCCTCCATGACCGCGAGCCCGAGCCCCTGCGCGGAGCCGCCCTGGATCTGCCCGAGCACCGCGTCCGGGTTCATCGCCCGCCCGACGTCCTGCGCGCACGCCAGCTCCACGACCCGCACGAGCCCCAGCTCGACGTCCACGTCGACCACGGCCCGGTGTGCCGCGAACGCGTACTGCACGTGCGCGAAACCCTGACCGGTCACCGGATCGAGCGCCTCGGTCGGCCGGTGCCGCCACTCCACGGTCCGCTCGACCGGCTCGTCCCCGAGCACGTCGACGAGGTCCGCGAGCACCTCCTGCGACGCGGAGACGACCTTGCCGCCGGCGAGCCCGACCGCGGGCAGGCCCTTCGACTCCGCGAGCGCCAGCACCGCCGCACGCACCTCCTCGCACGCCGCCTTGACCGCGCCGCCGGTCACGTAGCTCTGCCGCGACGCTGAGCTGGACCCGGCGCTGCCGACGAACGTGTTCGACGGCTGGATCTGCACCCGCTGCACGCCGAGCTCGGTCCTCGCGATCTGCGCCTTGAGCGTGACCAGCCCCTGGCCGACCTCGGCCGCGGCCGTGTGCACGGACACCACCGGCTCGCCCGCGATGACCTCGAGCCGCACCCGCGCGGTCGAGTAGTCGTCGAAACCCTCGGAGAAACCGACGTTCTTGATGCCGACCCCGTAGCCGACGCCGCGCACCACACCCTCGCCGTGCGTGGTGTTGGAGACCCCGCCGGGCAGCTCGCGCAGGTCCCTCGGCCCGTCCGCGACCACCGGCATCGGCTTGGCCCGCACCAGCTCCAGCAGCTCGGCGACCGGCGCGGCGGAGTCGACCACCTGCCCGGTCGGCATCCGAGAGCCCTTCTCGACGGCGTTGCGGATCCGCACGTCGACCGGGTCCATGCCGAGCGCCTCGGCGAGCTTGTCCATCTGCGACTCGTAGGCGAAGCACGCCTGCACGGCGCCGAACCCGCGCATCGCGCCGCACGGCGGGTTGTTCGTGTAGACGCCGTAGCAGTCGACGTGCACGTTCGGCACCCGGTACGGGCCGGCGCCGAGCGTCGCCGCGTTGCCGGTGACCGCGGCGGTCGTCGAGGCGTACGCGCCGCCGTCGAGGATGATCTCCGCGCGGACGTAGACGAGGTCGCCGTCGCGGGTGGCGCCGTGCTCGTAGCGCATGACCGCCGGGTGGCGGTGCACGTGCCCGAAGAACGACTCCTCCCGGCCGTAGACGATCTTGACCGGCTTGCGCGTGTGCAACGCGAGCATGCAGGCGTGTGCCTGCATCGACAGATCCTCCCGGGCGCCAAAGGCGCCGCCGACGCCGGAGAGGTGCAGCCGCACCTTGTCCGCCGACAGCCCGAGCGCCTTGGTGAGCTGCCGCTGGTCGGCGTGCAGCCACTGCGTCGCTATGTAGAGGTCGACGCCGCCGTCCTCGGCCGGCACCGCGAGCCCCGACTCCGGTCCGAGGAACGCCTGGTCCTGCATGCCGACCGTGTACTCGCCGGTGACCACCACGTCCGCGGTCGGCGCCTCGGCACCGAACCGGATCGGCGCGAACCGGACGACGTTGCCGCCCTCGTGGTTCGGGTGCAGCACCGGCGTGCCGGCGCGCATGGCGACCTCGGCGTCGGTGACCGGCACCAGCACCTCGTAGTCGACCTCGATGCGCGCGGCCGCGCGGCGCGCGGTCTCCGGGTGGTCGGCCGCGACGATCGCGACCGGCTCGCCTTGGTAGCGCACGACGTCCACGGCGAGCACCGGCTGGTCCGGGTGCTCGAGGCCGTACAGGTTCTCGCCCGGCACGTCCTCGTGGGTGAGCACGGCGTACACCCCGGGCAGCTTCAGCGCCTCGGTGATGTCGACGCCCAGGACGCGCGCGTACGGGTGCGGGCTGCGCAGGGTGGCGCCCCACAGCATGTCGTCGGCCCACAGGTCCGACGAGTACGCGAACTCGCCGCGGGTCTTCTGCGCGCCGTCCGGCCGGACCGGACTGTCGCCGACGCCGCCGGTGACGTCCGTGACGAGTGGTTGCGTGGTGGTCATCGGCCCGCCTTCCCGGCAAGGCGCGCGCTCGCCGTGCGCAGCGCGGCCGCGGCGTCCACATCGGACACCGTGCGGCACTCGTCGTCCTCGACGACCGTGTTGCCGCCGACGAGGAGCAGCGCGAGCGGCGGCAGCGCGCCGAACACCAGTGCCGCCACGGGATCCGCGATGCCCGCGTGCGCCATCCCGTCGAGCCGCCACACCGCGAGGTCGGCCTGCTTGCCCGGCTCGAGCGAGCCGATCTCGCCCTGCCGGCCGAGGCACCGCGCGCCGCCCATGGTGGCGAGCCACAGCCCGTCCCGCGCGGCCGCGGTGGCCGGGCCGTTCAACTGTCGCGCCAGGTACACCGCCTGCCGCAGCTCGATGCCGAGGCCGCCGTCCTCATTGGACGCCGCGCCGTCGACCCCGAGACCGACCGGCGCGCCGGCGTGCACGAGATCCTGCACCCGCGCGATGCCGGCGCCGAGCCGCGAGTTGGACGTCGGGCAGTGCGCGACGCCGGTGCCGGTCGCGCCGAACCGGGCGACCGCGCCGTCGGACAGGTGGATGCCGTGCGCGAGCCAGACGTCCTCGCCCAACCAGCCGAGGCGGTCGGCCAGCTCGGCCGGCGTGCAGCCGTACTCGTCGAGGCACTGGCGCTCCTCGTCGAGGGTCTCCGCGAGGTGCGTGTGCAGCCGGACGTTCCTGCGCCGCGCGAGGTCCGCCGCGCCGCGCATCAGCTCCTCGCTCACCGAGAACGGCGAGCACGGCCCGACCGCGACCCGCACGAACGCGTCCGGCTTCGGGTCGTGGAAGCGGTCGATCGCCTCCTCGGTGCCGGTCAGCGCGCCGTCCAGTGTCTCCACGACGGAGTCCGGCGGCAGCCCGCCGTCGGACTCGCCGCGGTCCATGGACCCGCGCACCGCGTGCAGCCGGATGCCGACCGTTCGCGCGGCCTCGACGGTCGCGCCGAACACGTCGCCGCCGTCGCGCGGGAAGACGTAGTGGTGGTCGGCGGCCGTGGTACAGCCGGTCCTCGCGAGCCGGGTGAGACCGGCGGTCGCCGCGGCGCCGGTGATCTCCTCGTCGAGCCCGGCCCACACCGGATACAGCTCGACGAGCCACTCGAACAGCGTGGACTGCTGGGCGTAGCCGCGGGTCGCCCACTGGTAGAGGTGGTGGTGGGTGTTCACGAAGCCCGGTGTGACAAGGCATCCGGTGGCGTCGACGCGCCGGTCGGCCGGGCCCTCCGGCGCCGGGCCCGCCCCGACCGCCTCGATGACGTTGTCCGCGACCACCACGTGCCCGGTCGCGTGCTCGGTGCCGTTCGCGTCGACCGTCGCGATCGCCGCGTTCTCGATGATCGTCCTCATGCCTGCTCCCGGACCCGGCTCGCGGCCAGCCGCACGGCGTCGAGGATCTTCTCGTATCCCGTGCAGCGGCAGAGGTTCCCGGCGAGCGCCTCGCGGATCTCGGCGTCGCTCGCGTCCGGCATGCGGTGCACGAGGTCGTGCGCCGCGACCACCAGGCCCGGTGTGCAGAAGCCGCACTGGACCGCACCCGTCTTGACGAACGCGTCCTGCACCGGGTCCAGCTCGTCCTCGGTCGCGAGCCCTTCCACGGTGCGCACGGTCCGGCCCTCGACCTGCCCGGCCGCGACCAGGCACGCGCACACGGGCGTGCCGTCCAGGTAGACGGTGCACGAGCCGCATTCGCCCTGCTCGCAGGCGTTCTTGGCGCCGGGCAGGCCGAGCCGCTCGCGCAGCACGTACAGCAGGCTCTCGCCGGGCCACACGTCGTCGGCCGTCCGCTGCTCGCCGTTGATCTCCACGTTGACGCGCATCACGACCACCCCTCCAGTTCCTGCCACGCCCAGCCGAGTGTGCGGCGGGCCAGCACGGACAGCGCGTGCCGGCGGTAGGCCGCGCTGCCGCGCACGTCGTCGATCGGCCGGGCGGCCCGCGCCACCAGCGTGCCGAACTCGCGGGACACGTTCTCCGGCAACGGGTTCCCGCTGCCCCACGGCAACGCGCTCGCCGCGAACTCCTCCGCATCGGTGGCACGCAACGGGGTCGGCCCCGCGGAGCCGATGCCGGTGCCGACCGTTCGGTTCGCGACGTCGAGCGCCACGGCGAACGAGCACACGGCGATGACCATCGCGTTGCGGGTGCCGACCTTGGCGAACTGCTGCGGGCCCGCGGCCTTCGGCACGAGCACGGCGGTGATCAGCTCGTCCGGTTCGAGCGCGGACCGCTTGGGGCCGAGGTAGAACTCGCGGGCCGGGATCGTCCTCGTGCCACGCACGGAGGTGACCTCGACCGTCGCCGGCGTGGCGATCAGCGGCGGGTGCGCGTCGCCGGCCGGGGACGCGGAGCCGAGGTTGCCGCCGACCGAGCCGCGGTTGCGGATCTGCGGCGAACCGACCGTGCGGGACGCCATCGCGAGGGCCGGCAGCGAGTCGGCCAGCTCGGTGACGATGCGGGTGTACGGCACGGCCGCGCCGAGCCGGACGTGCCCGTTCTCCGCGTGCCACCGCGTCAGCTCGGTCAGCCGGCCGAGGTCGAGCAGCGCGGGTGGGCGGCGGACGTCGAAGTTGAGCTCCACCATGACATCGGTGCCGCCCGCGATCGGCACCGCGTCCGGGTGCGCGGCCTTCAGCGCCACCGCTTCGTCCAGTGTGGACGGTCGAAGGAAGTCCATGGTCACCACCAGGCCAGCCCGGCGTCCGGCGCGTCGTCGCGCGAGACGGCGCCCTCGATCAACCCGTACGGCCGGTCGGCCGCGAAGAAGACCTCGCCGGGGTTGTCCAGCTCGAACGGCGTGAGGTCGACGAGGAAGTGGTGCTTGTTGGGCAGCGACAGCCGCACCTCGGCCAGCTCCGGGCGGTTGCGCAGCACCCGCTCCCCCATGGCGTGCAGGGTTTGCTGCAGCGAAAGGGAATGCGTGTCGGAGAAGGCCTCGAGGAGGTGGCGCGCGGCCTGGCGGTGCGACTCGCCCCAGTCGGTGGCGTCGGCGCTCGTGTGCCGCCACCGCGCGGTGACCGCCGTGGCGAGGATCCGGTCGAACGTCTCCGGCAGCGTCGTGTACCGGTCCTGGTGGAAGCCGTGGAACTCCGACCCGGTCGTGTTGAGCACGACCAGGTCGTCCACCCCGGACACCACCCACGCCCGCGTGCCGTCGTAGGTGACGGTGGTGGTGCGGGTGCCGGCGCCGCGCACGAACGAGTGGTGCGCGGGCTGGCCGTCCACGGGGATGCGCGCCCAGCTGTACTTCTCGATCTCCACGCGCGCGCGGCGGATGGTCGGGGTGGTGTCGACGAAGTGCCGTGCGAGGCGCAGCGCGAAGTCCTCGACCTCGCCGACGCCGTCCCGCGCGAAGGCGTAGACGGTGTTCTTCTGCGTGTCGGTCGGCAGGACGCCGCTGTTGTCGCCGGTCAGGTGCGTCGCGGCGAGGTCGCCGGCCAGCGCCGTGCTGACGTTGAGGTCGGTGATCGAGTGCCGGTCCGCGTCGCGGTTCACGCGCACGAGCCGGGTCTCGGCCTTGCCGTACTGGTTGTCCCCGAGTCGGAATTCCATGACTCAACTCCCCCGGTAGGTCGAGTAGCCGAACGGGCTGATCAGCAGTGGCACGTGGTAGTGGTCGGCGGCGTTCGCCACCCGGAAGGTGACGGTGACCTCGGGATAGAACTCGCCGCCGACCTCGAAGACCAGCCGGTACACGCCGGGCTCGGACGCGGACCAGCCGCTGATGCGGCCGTCGTCGTCGGTGTGGCCGGTCACGATCGTGCGCCAGCCGGCGTCGTGCAGGTCGAGCCGCACGGGCACCCCGGCCGCCGGGCGTCCCACACTGGTGTCGAGCACGTGGGTGGACAGCGTCATCCGAACGCCTTCCCGAGCCGCAGGTCGACGATCTTGCGCAGCTCCTCGCGGACGACGTCGCGTTCGGCCTTCGGATCGTTGCCGAGCCGGGTGCGCAGCGCGGTGAGCATCTCCTCGCCGGAGAGCCCGGTGGCGCAGATCAGGAAGACGTGCCCGAAGCGCTCCTCGTAGACCACGTTGCCGGCGACCAGGTCCTCGGAAGGAGTCGCGCCGGCCTGCTCGGCCCGCGACCAGGCGGCTTCCGTCGTCGCGCCCGCCGAGCGCTCCCCGATGCGCGGGTGCGCGGCGAGCGCCTGTTCGACGTCGGCCCAGTCGAGCTCGGCGAGCACCCGCGCGGACAGGCTCCGCAGCGCGGCGAGGTCGGGATAGGGGCGCCGGGCGAGAACCTCGTCGGCCCACCGGCGGGAGGCGCAGCAGGCGAGCAGGTCGTGCTCGGCCGCGGCTGGCTCGGCGAGGTTGAACCCGTCGAGCGGCGAATTGTCGGACATCCCCGGAACTGTACTGGTGCTCCCGCGAGTCCCCGTTCCAAACACAGCGAGTCCCCGTTTCAAGCACACCGAGTTGACGGTTCGTGCGGCACCAAACGCCAACTCAGGGTGTCTGAAAGGGGGACTCGCTGTGCCTGAACGGGGGACTCGCGGTTAATCCAGGACGGCCAGTGCGTCGATCTCCACCAGCAGTCCTGCCGGCAGGCCGACGTACACGGTGGTCCGTGCCGGGAAGGACTCCTCGAAGAACTCGCGGTACGCGTCGTTCATCTCGGCGAAGTGCGCGGTGTCCGTCAGGTACACGCGGCACATCACGAGGTCCTCGAACGTGGCGCCGCCCGCCTCGAGGACCGACCGCACGTTCGCCATCACCTGGCGGGTCTGCTCGGTGACGGTGTCGCCCACGATCTCGTTCGTGGCCGGGTCGAACGCGACCTGCCCGGCGACCTGCAGAATGTTCCCCTTGCGAATGCCGTGTGTCAGCGGCACCGCGGGGATCTTCGTGCCCTCGGGGTGGATCGCGACCTTCGCCATCAGTTACTCCTCCTTGTTTCGGTGAACCCGCATTCGGCGGAGGCCGCGGCGGCCGCGTCCAGCAGCGCCGGCACCAGCCCCAGCAGCCCGTCCATGTCGAGCAGCACCTGCGGCACCGACAGCGACATGGCCGCCAGCACCTCCCCACGCGCCCCGCGCACGGGCGCCGCGACGCAGTGGATGTGCTCCTCGTGCTCCTCGTCGTCGATCGCGTAGCCGCGCTCGGCCACCCGCGTCAGCTCGGCGAGATAGCCACGAGACGTGGTGATCGTGTTCGGTGTCATCCTCGGGTACTCGATCGACGCCGCGATGACCTTGCGCTCCTCCTCCGGCAGCGCCGCGACCAACACCTTCGCCACGGCGGTGCAGTGCAGTGCCGCGCGCCGGCCGATGCGGGAGTACATCCGCACGTTGTGCCGGCTCTCGTACTTGTCGATGTAGATGACCTCGCCGTCCTCGTAGGACGCGAGGTGCACGGTGTGCCCGGTCGCCGCGTTCAGCGCCCGCAGCGCCGGCTCGACGCTGCGCCGCACGTCCCGCTCGTCGAGCGCACGGAACGCCATCTCGAAGAGCGACGTGCCCAGCCGGTAGTACCGGATCCCGTTGCGCTGCACGAACCGGTGCGACTCCAGGGTCCGCAGCAGCCGCAGGACGGTCGACTTGTGCACGCTCAACCGCTCGGCCAACTGGTCGAGCGTCTTCGGCCCGTTGGCCAGCTCGTCGAGCAGAACCAACGCGCGGTCCACGCTCTGACTCACGACGCCCCCTCGCAGGCTCCGTGACGCCGCTCGCGGTCGCCCTGTATCACTGGTTCGCTCGCAAGCTCGCTCACGGCTCCCCCGTCACGTGCGCGGCGGCCCACTCGTCCTCGGTCGCGTCGAGCAGCGCGGCGACGAGCGGCTCCGGCAGCGGCGGGCCGACGTCGTGGTGGGTGCGCAGCGCGGACGCGGCCTGGAGGTGTCCGGCGCGCAGCCGCCGCCTCGGCGACCAGCCGGCGAGCGTCGCGGCGAGGAAACCGGCGGCGAACGCGTCGCCGGCGCCGACCGGCTCGACGACGTCGACCCGCAGCGCGGGTTGGAACAGAACCGAGTCGCCCTCGACGAGCGTCGCGCCCTCCGCGCCCTGCTTGACGACCAGCGTCGCGGGCTCCGGCAGGAACGCGCGGATCTCCTCCGGCGTGCCGACGCCCCACACGGCTGCCGCTTCGTCGGCGCCGACGAACACGATGTCGGCGGCCGCGGCGAGCGACCGCAGCACCGCGGGATCCCGGTCGGTCCACAGCCGCGGCCGCCAGTTCAGGTCGAACGACAGGAGGTGGTCCCTCGGCGACGCGACGAGCGCCGACATCAGCGCGTGACAGGTGTCCGACAGCGCGGGCGTGATCCCACTCGTGTGCACGACGCGGACCCCGTCGAAGGAGAGGCGGTCCAGCATCGACGGGCCCATGCCGGACGCCGCGGAGCCGCGCCGGTAGTAGCGCACCGGGCTGCCGGACGCGTCGCTCTCCTTGACATACAACCCGGTCGGCCGCGTCGCGTCGACCAGCACGCCGGACACGTCGACCCCCGCGGACTCCACATAGGACACCACGGCGCGACCGAAGGCGTCGTCGCCGACCGCGCTCACCCAGGAAGCCCGCAGTCCCAGGGATGCGAGCTGACAGGCCACATTGGACTCCGCGCCGCCGACGGTCCGCGTCCAGGTGACCACCTCGTCCGGCGGGCCGTCCTCGGCCGGCACGAACAGCGCCATGGACTCCCCAAGGCAGAGCACTGCGCTGGCACTCACCGGCGGGTCCATCCCTTCGCGCCGTTGACTGGTCCGGCGAGGAGATGCTACACAACTCTGCGGCACATAGCGCAATAGGCGTTGCAAGATACGCAATGAGGTGGGCGATGTCGCAGGCTCCGATCACCCCTGGCCGGCTCGATCAGGCCGCCGTCGACGCGCTCCTCGCCGAGCGGATCGACTGGCGGTTCAAGGGACTGCCGAACGCACTGTCCGGAATGTCCATTCGAGACGCCCGCGACCGCGGTCTGAACCTGTTCCGCGACGGCTTCCTGCCCCCGATCACGGTCCTCGACGAGCCCGCGCTGACACACAACCTCACCACGATGGCCGACCTGTGCGCCAGACACGGTTTCGCGCACGCGCCGCACGGCAAGACGACCATGGCGCCCCAGCTGTTCGCGAAGCAGTTCGAGCACGGCGCGTGGGGCCAGACCACGGCCAACGCGAGTCAGCTGCGGATCTACCGTGCCTTCGGCGTGAGTCGGATCATCCTCGCCAACGAGCTGGTCGACCCGGCGGCGCTGACGTGGCTCGCGGCCGAGCTGGACCGCGACCCCGACTTCGAGTTCGCCTGCTGGGTGGACACCGAACGCGGCGTCGAACTGATGACCGAGGCACTCAGAAAGGCCGCCCCGGCAAGGCCTGTCGACGTGCTGGTCGAGCTCGGCCTGCCCGGCGGCCGCACCGGCGCACGCGACCACACGGCCGTGCTCAAGGTGGCCGAGGCGGTCGCCGCGAGCCCGGTCCTGCGGCTCACCGGGGTGGCCAGCTACGAGGGCTCGGTGTCCGGGGACGCGTCGGTCGACGGCCTGCGCGCGGTGCACGCGCACCTGTCGGACCTGCGCGCGCTGGCGCTCGACCTCGGCGAGCGCGGCCACCTCGACGGCGTCGAGCAGGTCATCGTGACCGCGGGCGGCAGCTCGTTCTTCGACCAGGTCGTCGAGGTGCTCGGCGAGCCGTGGCCGGCAGGGCTCCCGGTCCTGCCGGTGCTGCGCAGCGGCGCGTACCTCACGCACGACCACGGGTTCTACGACCGGATGTCGCCGCTCGGCGCGACGCCCCGCATCGACGGCGCGCCGCTGCGGCCGGCCGTGCGGTCGTGGGCGCAGGTGACGTCGCGGCCGGAGCCCCGGCTCGCGTTCCTCACCGCCGGCAAGCGCGACCTGCCGTATGACATCGACCTGCCGACCGCGGAGCTGCGCCGGTCGGGCGGCGAGATCACGGAGCTGACCGGCTGCACGGTCACCTCGCTCAACGACCAGCACGGGTTCCTCGCGCTCGGCGCGGACGCGGCGGTCGAGGTCGGCGACTGGATCGGGCTCGGCCTGTCCCATCCGTGCACCACGTTCGACAAGTTCCCGCTGCTGCCGGTCGTCGGGCCGGACGGCGAGACGGTGGTCGATCTGATCCGCACCTACTTCTGATGGCGGGCCTGGTCTTCCGCGACGCGACCGTGGTGGACGGCACCGGCGCGCCGGCGTACCGGGCCGACGTGTCCGTCCACGAAGGACGGATCAGCGCGGTCGGCCCGCACGGCTCGGGCCGGGTCGTCGACGCGGACGGGCTCGTGCTCGCGCCCGGGTTCATCGACATGCACTCGCACTCCGACCTGCAGGTGCTCGCGAAACCGGACCACCTGGCCAAGGTCTCGCAGGGCGTGACGCTCGAGGTGTACGGACAGGACGGCCTTTCCTACGCGCCGGTGGACGACCCGACGCTCGACGCGCTGCGCACCCAGCTGGCCGGCTGGAACGACGATCCCCCCCATTTCCAGTGGGACTGGCGCAGCGTCGGCGAGTACCTCGACCGGCTCGACCGCGGCATCGCGGTGAACGCCGCGTACCTGTTGCCGCAGGGCACGATCCGGATGCTCGCGGTCGGCTGGGAGGCACGGCCGGCCACGGAGTCCGAACTGGACCGGATGCGCGCGCTGATCGCGACCGGGCTCGCCGAGGGCGCGATGGGCATGTCGTCCGGACTGACCTACACGCCGGGGATGTACGCCGACACCGACGAGCTGGTGGCGCTGTGCGCGGTCGTCGGCGCGGGCGGCGGCTACTACAGCCCGCACCACCGCAGCTACGGCGCGGGCGCGCTCGAGGCGTACGCGGAGATGGTCGCCGTGTCGCGGCGGTCCGGCTGCCCACTGCACCTCGCGCACGCGACGATGAACTTCCCGGTCAACGACGGCCGCGCGGGTGAGCTGCTCTCGTTGCTGGACAACGCGATCGCGGACGGCTGCGACATCTCGCTGGACTCCTACCCGTACCTGCCCGGCGCGACGTACCTGTCCGCGCTGCTGCCGAGCTGGTCGACCGAGGGCGGGCTCGACGCGACGCTCGCCCGACTGTCCGATCAGGACACCCGGGAGCGGATCCGGGTCGACATCGAGGAAACCGGTTCGGACGGCTGCCACGGCGTGCCGGTCGACTGGGCCGCCATCGAGATCAACGGCGTGCGGCAGGCCGACAACGCGCACCTGGTCGGCCACAGCGTGCTGGCGTCGGCCCGCACGGCCGGCCGCGCGCCGGCCGAGCTGTACTTCGACGTGCTCGTCGCGGAGCGGCTCGGCACGTCGTGCCTCATGCACGTCGGGCACGAGGACAACGTGCAGGCGATCATGCGCCACCCCACGCACACCGGCGGCAGCGACGGCCTGCTCGTCGGCGAGCGGCCGCATCCCCGCGCGTGGGGCACGTTCCCGCGCTACCTCGCGAAGTACGTGCGAGAGCTGGGGGTGCTCGGGCTCGAGGAGTGCGTCGCGCACCTGACCGGCCGCGCCGCCCGCCGCCTGCGGCTGACCGACCGGGGGCTGGTCCGCGAGGGCTACGCCGCCGACCTCGTGCTGTTCGACCCGGCCACGGTGGCCGACACCGCGACGTTCGACGAACCGCGCCAGGCGGCCGCCGGCATCCCGCACGTACTGGTCAACGGCGTGCCCGTGATCGAGGACGGCCGGCACACCGGCGCGCTGGCCGGCCATTCCATCCGCAACCCGGGAGCCTGACATGGACCTGCTGGCCGAACTGTCCGCGCGGCGCGCGCTGTGCATCATCCGCGCGCAGGCGATCCCCGACCCGGTCGGGCTCGCGCGCACCCTCGTCGAGGCGGGCATGCCGATCGTCGAGTTCGCGCTGACCACCCCGGACGCGCCGCGCCTGATCGAGGCGGCGGCGAAGGTGGACGGAATCATCCTGGGTGCCGGCACCGTGATGTCCACACAGGACGCACGGGACGCGATCAACGCGGGCGCCACCTTCCTCCTGACTCCCGGCGTGCGCCCGGCGGTCGCGGAAGAGGCGGTGCGGCAAGGGGTGCCGATCGTGCTCGGCGCGATGACGCCGACCGAGGTGGCGAACGCCGTCGACCTCGGCGCGACCGCCGTCAAGGTGTTCCCCGCGGCCCGGCTCGGGGCGGCGTACTTCGGCGACCTGCACGGCCCGTACCCGGACACGCCGCTGGTGGCGACCGGCGGGCTGAACGCGGGCAACGCCGCGGAGTTCCTCGCCGGCGGTGCTGTCGCGGTGACCGCGGGCAGCGGCGTCGTCGGCGCGCGGCTGGCCGCCGAGTCGCGGTTCGCGGAGATCGCGGCACGAGCAACGGAGTTTCTCTCGGCCATAACCGAATAGGAGATCAGTCATGTCGGGGTTCGTGGACTGGTTGCAGCACGAGACGCTCGGGCTGTTGGCGCTCGCGATAGTGGGCATCGCGGTACTGCTGTTGATGATCATCAGATGGAAGGTCGAGCCGTTCATCGCGTTGCTGGTGATCGGGCTGCTGACCGCGCTCGCCGCCGGCCTGCCGGTGCAGGCGCTGGTCGGCTCCGCCCAGAAACCCGGCGAGTCGTTGCTGGAGACGGGTTTCGGCGGCATCCTCGGCCACATCGCCGCGATCATCGGGCTGGGCACCATGCTCGGCGCGATACTCGAGGCGTCCGGCGGCGCGCAGGTTCTGACCCGCTCGCTCCTGCGTGCGCTCGGCGAGAACCGCGCGCCGCTCGCGATGGGGCTCGCGGGACTGATCTTCGGCATCCCCGTCTTCTTCGACGTCGGCATCTTCGTGCTGGCGCCGCTGGTCTACGTCGCGGCCAAGCAGGGCGGCCGCTCGATCCTGCTGTACTGCCTGCCGCTGCTCGCCGGCCTCTCGGTCACACACGCGTTCCTGCCGCCGCACCCGGGGCCCGTCGCCGCGGCGGGGCTGCTCGGCGTCGACCTCGGCTGGGTCATCCTCATGGGCGCGGTGTGCGCGATCCCCGCCTGGTTCATCGGCGGCGTGCTGTTCTCATCGTGGATCGGCAAGCGGATCGACATCCCGGTGCCGGAGGAGATGCTGGCCGCGGCACGGACGACGCGCTCGGGCGGCTCTGGCAGCGGGACCGACGCCGATGAGGACCCCGCCGACGAACCACGCCTCGGCCTGGTCGTCGGGATCATCGCGGTGCCGCTGGTGCTGATCCTGGCCGGCACGTTCGGCAGCATCTGGCTGCCGGAGGGCTCCACGGCCGTCGGCGTCGCGAACTTCATCGGCACCCCGGCGGTCGCGCTGACGATCGCGGTGCTGCTGGCGTTCTGGCTGCTCGGCTACCGGCGCGGCATGACCAGGTCGCAGGTCGCCGAGCTCGGCGCGGTGTCACTGCGGCCGATCGGCATGATCCTGCTCGTCGTCGGCGCCGGCGCGTTCTACGGCGCGGTGCTGCGTGCGACCGGCATCGGCGACGTCATCGCCGACTCCCTGCACGACGCCGGCCTGCCGGTGATCTTCGCGGCGTACGTGATCAGCTGCGGACTGCGGATCGCCCAGGGCTCGGCGACCGCCGCGATCGCCGCCACGGCCGCCATCATCGGGCCGACCATCAAGGATGTCGGCTACTCGCAGCCGGAGCTGGCGCTCATAGCCGCGGCCATCTGCGCGGGCTCGATCATCGCGTCGCACGTCAACGACGGCGGGTTCTGGATCGTGTCGCGGTACTTCGGCATCTCCGTGAAGGACACGCTGAAGACGTGGACCGTGCTGGAGACGATCCTGTCGGTGGTCAGCTTCGTGGTGGCCGCGATCCTGATGGCGGTGATCTGATGCTGGACCGCCGCGAGTTCCTCGGTGTCGCCGGCCTCGCGACGGCCGCGCTGGCGTTCGCCCGCACGGCGGGCTCGATCAAGCAGGAGCGCACTGTGTACCTCGGCTGTTTCGGGTCCGACCTGCGGACGGGCACCGTCGACGACGCGGGCACGCTGACGGTCACGGGGACGGTCGCGGGCGTGCCGGACGCGTCGTTCCTCGCCGTCGGCGACCGGTATCTGTACACCACCAACGAGCAGCAGAACGGCCGCGTCACCGCGCTGGACCGCACGACGAACACCGTGCTGAACACGCGGCCGACCGGCGGCGCGAGCCCGACCCACCTGTCGGTCCATCCCGGCGGCCGGCACCTGCTGACCGCCAACTACGGCGACGGCTCGGTCGCGGTGCACCCGCTGGCCGACGACGGCACGATCGGCGAGTCGACGGACCTCGTACGGCACCAGGGCACCGACCGCGACCCGCACGCGCACCAGATCGTCACCGATCCCACTGGTCACTGGGTGCTGGCCGTCGACCTCGGCGCCGACTCGGTGTACGTGTACACGCTCGACGAGGACACCGGGAAGCTGAGCCAGCACCAGCAACTCCGGCTGCCCACCGGCGCCGGCCCGAGGCATCTGACGTTCCACCCGGACGGCACGCGGGCCTACGTCCTCGGCGAGCTGCGGCCGGAGATCACGGTCGCCGCGTGGGACGCCGAGGCCGGCACGCTCACCCCAGGCCAGGTGGTCCCGACCGCGCCGGACGGCAACTTCCCCGCCGAGATCGCGGCGACGTCGGACGGCCGGTTCGTGTACGCGTCGAACCGCGGCGCCGACACGATCGCCGCGTTCGCCGTGCGCGACGACGGCCTCGAGCTGGTCGGCAGCACCCCGACCGGCGGCGAGTGGCCGCGGCACCTGGCGCTGAGCCCCGACGAACGTCTGATTTATGTGTCGAACCAGAACTCCGGCACGGTCACCTGGCTGCCCCGCGACCCGGAGACAGGCCAGGTCAGCGCCCCGGCGGGCACCGCGGCCGTGCCGTCCGTCGGCATCGTCGCGTTCGTCTGATTCCCTTACGACGGAAGGATTTCCCTACACTGTCCGCCATGTCGCCGGACGATGACAGCGAATGGGTGGACAGCGCCGACCGCAAGGTCGCGCTCCGCGCGTTGACCGAGCACCGGGACGAGGCGCGCCTGACCGGGGCGGAGCACGACCGGCGCCGCGACCTGGCCAGAACCGCCCGTACCCGCAGCGAGCTGAGAGACCTGTTCGCGGACCTGCCCGCACCGCACCCGATGATCGGCGGCGCCGAGGTGGCGGCGAGCGGACCGCACCCGAACGCGTTCCTCGGCATGGTGCTGGCAAGCGGCGCCGTCATCGTGCTGCTGGCAGTCGCCGCGGGCTGGTGGCTGCCCGCGATCATCTTCGCCGTCGTGCTGGTGGTGGTCGGGGTCGTCGCTCTGGTACGTCGGCGCGGCTAGCAGGTCTGGTGGGTTACACGGTCAGACGATCGCGTTGTTGTCGCGTGGGTGCGGGGTTGGGGCGATCGACGCCGCACCTCGCCGGCTGTTCTCGATGGTGTGTCCAGCCACGGCGAGGCACGGCACCGGGCAGTGGGGTACGCAGCCAGGAACGCCGAGTCGATATCTGACGGGACTCGAGTTCCCGTCGACCACGTGGTGGGTTGCCCGCCCGCTGGCACAGCACACCAACACTCCCCTCCAATCTTGAGGCTTTGGAAGCAGACAGGATTAGATGAAACCCCGCTGCCGAAGCTCCCCGTAGGTTTGGTGCTGTGAAAGGCACGGCTCATGTCCCGAACGCGCCTTTCACGGCGCTGGGCCCCGCGGAAGACGACGACAACCACCGTCGCTCATTGCCACGAACGGCCCCACCGTCACGCGACCTTCACGGAATCAATCATCATCTAGAACGGCGCCGGTTCCGGATCAGCGATCGGTTCGGGTTCGTGGGTGAACCGGAACCCGTGTTTCGTGACCCACGTGAGGCTGCGGCCGTTGGGTGACTTCTCCACCCGCCACCCGCCCAGGGTCTTGGCTCGATGATGCGGCCGACACGCAGGCCGAACGTTCTCCTGATCCGTCGGCCCCAACGGGAACGGGTCCACATGGTCGAGATCGCACACGTGGGCGGGTTTGGCGCACCCTGGGCCCGTGCACGTCGGGAAGGTGGCCTCGATGTGATCACGTAGCGCGGCGGGTGGACTGTACTTGCGTCGCCCCACATCGACCGCGTGTCCGGTGAGTGGGTCAGTCAGGATCCGCTGCCAGACAGCGTCCTGCTGCGCGGCCAGCTCAAGCGCTCGCTGCGCCGGCAACCACCCGTAACCGGCGAGGTGGCCCGGTTGTGTGTCCACCCCCAGCACCGTCGTCGCGGGCAGCGTGAGCCGAACCTGCACCTTCGCGTTCTCGAACCCCTTGCCCGCCAAACAATCCAACGCCACATCCGCAGAGATCTGATCCATGCTGCGACCATCACCAGCCGATTTGATCTGCTTCGCGATCGCCCGAACCCGATCATGAGCAAGCTGGACTCGCTCCACATCACCCAGCACCGTCAACGAACCCGCACCATCACCAAGATAGTCACGGACGACACGACGGGCCGCCGACCTCGCCGCAGCCCGAGCAGCCGCAGCCTCAGGATCCGCGCGAGCGACCATCCGACGCAACCGATCACCGAGCTGACGCAAACTCAACGCCCCCGCCTGCGCCGCGATCTCCGCCTCCACCCGCGCCGCGACCTCATCCGACAGAACCTCGACAACCTCCACGATCCGACGCGCCCTGAACTCGTCAATCTCCCCAGCACCCAACGCCGCGAACGTCGCCGGGAAGCGGGTCGTCAGCGCCACCGCCAACGCCATCCGACTCTGTGTGAACCGCTCCGTCCACCCCATCGCGGCCGCAAGCTCCAAGGCACGAACTCCCGGTCTATACCAGAGTTCAGCGCGATGAACCGCGCCACCCGACCCAACTCCACCGCCGCTGCCCGAGCCGCGGAACGCCCCCCGTCGACCAACTCGGTCAGCACCTCAGAACTCTCATCGAACATATGTTCACTCTACCCGCGACCCGGCCGCATTCCTTACTCCACAACAAGAATCACCCAAACGAGCACCCGGGGTACCGGAATGGACAGAGAGTAAACAAGACGCCGGGCCATCAGCCGATTGGTATAGACCCTTGCGCGAGGCCGGACGTCGCCCATAGCATCCCGATTGCCGATAGTGAAACGTCAATTGCGCAGAGTGCAACGGGAGTACCCGATGAAGTTCCGACGGACGCTGGCGGTCGCCGCGCTCGGGTTGCTCGCGGTCGGCTGCGCGCCGCCGCAGGCCGCGAACGACAACCCGCAACAGACCGGCGAAGCGGGTGAGACCATCGGCGCCACCACCGGCGACCTGCGCGTCTGGCTGTTCCAGGAGGCAGCCAACACCGCCAAGGAGGCGGTGGTCGACGAGGCGAAGGCCGAGTTCGAGGCCGAGCACAAGGACGTCACGGTGTCCGTGGAGTACCTGCCGGTGGACGGCCGCGCGACCCGCTTCAACGGCGCCTTCAACGACAAGACGAGCGCGCCGGACATCGCCGAGTTCGGGAACACCGACCTCGCCGGCTACACCGCCTCCAACGGCTTCGCCGACCTCACGAAGGACATCGCGGCCTGGCCGGACAGCAAGGATCTCGTGCCGGAGGTGCTCGACACGGCCAGGGTGGCCGGCAAGGCCTACGGCATCCCGTGGTTCACCGGCACCCGCGCGCTCTACTACCGCACGGACGTGTTCACCGAGCTCGGCCTCAAGCCGCCGACGTCGTTGAAGGAGCTGACCGAGACCGCCCGCCAGATCCACGCCGCGAAGCCCGACCTGTACGGGATCGCGGTCGGCGGCAAGTACCAGTTCGCGCTCCTGCCCTACATCTGGGCCAACGGCGGCGACGTCGCGAAGGAGGACGGGGGCGCCTGGAAGTCCACAATAGACTCGGCGGCCGCGCGCGACGGGCTGCGCCAGTACGCGGAGCTGCTCCGCGACGACATCTGCCCGCCCGCGCAGTGCGCGCAGCTCACCGGCAGCCAGTCGGTGGCCGCGTTCGCCGGCGGCAAGGCCGCGATGACGATCGGCGGCGACTTCAACCGCGCGGCCATCGACGCCGGCGCGGTCAAGGGCAAGTACGGCGTGGTCCCGTTGCCAGGCAAGGACTCCGGCTCGATCGCGCCCGCGTTCGCGGGCGGCAACCTGCTCGGTGTGTTCCGCTCCAGCCAGAAGTACACGCTGTCGCTCGAGTTCATCAAGCTGCTCGGCGGCAAGTCCTACCAGGAGAAGCTGTACGGCGCGATGGGCAACATGCCGACGTTCTCCGACGTGCAGGACAAGATCGCCGCCGACGACGAGTTCCTCGAGCCGTTCATCAAGACCGTGCAGTCGGGGACGAAGTTCGTGCCAGCGACCCCGGCGTGGACCAAGATCGACGCCGCCGCGGTGCTGCCGACCGCCGTGCAGCAGGTGGCGACCGGACAGCTCGGCGTCGAGGCGGCCACCAGCGCGGCGGCGGCCGAGATGAACGAAGCCTTCAGCGGTTGACCACCCGACGGGTCACCCGCGGCGACGGCCTGGCCGCACTGCGCTACCTCCTGCCGGCGGCCGTGGTGCTGCTCGCGCTGATGGCGTACCCGATCTACCAGCTGGTCGTCATCTCGCTGTTCGACTACGGGCAGCCGCAGGCCAGCGGTGCGGCGCCGCTGGTGTTCCTCGGCTTCGACAACTACGTCGAGCTGCTGTCCGACCCGCAGTTCTGGGACGTGCTCGGCGCGACGGTCGTGTTCGCGGCGGTGTGCGTGGTCGGCAGCCTGGCCGTCGGCACCGCACTCGCCGTGCTCGCGAGCCGCGCGCGCCCGGTCCCGAGGATGCTGCTGTTCCTCGCGGCGCTCGGCGCGTGGGCGACACCGACGATGGCCGGCTCGTACGTGTGGCTCTTCCTGTTCGACCAGGACTTCGGGCTCGTCAACGAAACCTTGGCGTCGTTGGGGTTCGGCGGCATGCGCGGCCACTCCTGGACCTTCGAGCGGTTCTCGGCGTTCGGCCTGGTGGCCGGCGAGATCGTCTGGTGCTCGTTCCCGTTCGTCATGGTGACGATGTACGCCGGCATCAAGGCGATCCCGGGCGAGGTGCTGGAGGCGGCGGCGCTGGACGGCGCGTCCGTACGGCGCACGGCGACCACGGTGATCCTGCCGATCCTGCGGCCACTGCTGATGATCGCGACCATCCAGTCGATCATCTGGGACTTCAAGGTGTTCACGCAGATCTACGTGATGACCAACGGCGGCGGGGTGGCCGGGCAGAACCTGGTGCTCAACGTGTTCGCCTACCAGAAGGCGTTCGCCGGCGAGCAGTACGGGCTCGGCGCGGCCATCGGCGTCGTGATGACCGTGCTGCTGCTACTGATCACCGGGCTGTACGTGCGTGCGCAGCGAGGTGTGCGGTGAGGCGCGGGCAGTTGGTCGTCGACATCGCGTGCGTGGTGATCGCGGCGGTGGTGGCGTTCCCGCTGTACTGGATGGTGCTGTCCGCGCTCAAACCGGCCGGCGAGGTCCAGTCCGCGAACCCGAAGCCGTGGACCGGTGCGCCCACCTTGGACAGTTTCCGGCGCGTCCTGGACGTGGAGAACTTCGGGCTGTACTTCGTGAACAGCCTCGTGGTCGCGGTCGTCGTGGTGGCGCTGTCGCTGGTGGTGTCGTTCCTGTCGGCGGTCGCGCTCACCCGGTTCCGGTTCCGCGGCCGGACCGTGCTGGTCGTGATGTTACTGGTGGCGCAGATGGTGCCGGTCGAGGCGCTGACCATCCCGCTGTTCTTCCTGATGCGGTCGTTCGGGGACGTGGTGCCGGCGGTCGGGCTGAACCAGCTCGGCTCGCTCGTGCTGGTGCACCTGGCGTTCAGCCTGCCGTTCGCGATCTGGATGCTGCGCGGGTTCGTCGCGGCGGTGCCGGTCGAGCTGGAGGAGGCCGCGGCACTCGACGGCGCGTCCCGGTTCCGGTTCACCTGGCAGGTGCTGTTCCCGCTGGTGGCGCCCGGCCTGGTGGCGGCGAGCGTGGTGTCGTTCATCCACGCGTGGAACGACTTCCTGTTCGCCAAGACCTTCATCATCTCCGGCACCGAGAACCGCACGCTGCCGTTGGGGCTGCTGGTGTTCTTCAAGCCGGAGGAGCAGGACTGGGGCGCGATCATGGCCGGCTCGACGCTGATGACGCTGCCGGTGCTCGCGTTCTTCCTGATGGTGCAACGACATCTGGTGTCCGGCATGGCGGGAGCGGTCAAGGGATGAGTGGTTTCGACGGTCTGCTCCCCCGGCCGGTCCTGGTCATGCCGACGCCGGGCACACTGACGCTGACGGAGCTTCCGGCGGCGACGGTCGACCCGGCCCTGCCGCCGGAGGGGTTCCGGCTCACGATCGCCCCCGACCGGGTGCGGATCGAGGCCGCCGACGACGCGGGCGCGTTCTATGCCGCGCAGGCGCTGCGGCAGCTGTCCGGCCCGCACGCGTTCCGCGCCGCGACCATCCACAGTGGACCTATCACGCTGCCGTGCGGGGTGGTCGAGGACCGGCCGCGGTTCGGCTGGCGCGGCTGTCTGCTCGACGTGGCCAGGCATTTCATGCCGAAGGCCGGGGTGCTGCGGTTCCTCGACCTGATGGCCGCGCACCGGCTCAACGTGTTGCACCTGCACCTCACCGACGACCAGGGCTGGCGCATCGAGGTGCCGGAGTTCCCTCGGCTCACGTCGGTGGGCGCCTGGCGGGCGGGCTCGTGGGTCGGCCGGCCACCGGACGGCACCCCCGGCCACGACGGCCGTCCGCACGGCGGCTACTACACGGTCGACGACCTGCGCGAGATCGTGGCGTACGCGGCGGCCCGGCACATCACGGTGGTGCCGGAGGTGGACGTGCCGGGGCACAGCCAGGCGGCGATCGCCGCGTACCCGTGGCTGGGGGTCACGGGTAGACCGCTCGACGTGCTGACCCGCTGGGGCATCAACGACAACGTCCTCGCCATGACCGACGAGGTGGTCGACTTCTACCGCCGGGTCCTCACGCACGTCACGGAGATCTTCCCGGCCGAGGTGATCTGCGTCGGCGGCGACGAGGTCCCGACCACCCAGTGGGCCGCCGACACCGACACCGTCGACCGCGCGGCCGACCTCGGACTGTCCGGTGTGGACGAACTGCACGGCTGGTTCGTCGGCCAGTTGGTCCAGCACCTGGAGTCGTTGGGCCGCAGGGGTTACGTGTGGGACGAGGCGCTGAGTCCCGGCCTGTCGGAACGCACGGTCGTGGCCGCGTGGCACTCGGACGTCGACACGGCCGACCACGATGTGGTGCTGTGCCCGGAAGAGCACGTGTACCTGGACCACCGCCAGTCCGACCACCCGGACGAACCGATCCCGGTCGGGTACCTGCGCACCCTCGCCGACGTCTACGCCTACGAGCCCGCCGGCGCGGCGCTCGGCGCGCAGGCCCAGCTGTGGTCGGAGCACCTGGACGACCCGCGCCGGGTGGACTACGCGGCGTTCCCCCGGCTCGCGGCGTTCGCGGAGGTGGTGTGGAGTCCGGCGGAGCGCTCGTACGCGGAGTTCGAGCAGCGGCTGGTGGAGCATCATCTGCCGAGGCTGGACGCGCTCGGGGTGGAGTACCGCCCACTCGCGGGCCCGCACCCGTGGCAGACGCGCCCCGGCGTACCGGGGCGCGTCCGTTAGGTCACTCGAACTTCTGGCCCTTCTCGGCCTTCTCCACCAGCGAGGCGGGCGGCAGGAAGTGGTCGCCGTACCGCTGCGCCAGCTCGCGGGCCCGCGCGACGAACCCGGCGACCCCGCCTTCGTACCCGTTGATGTACTGGATGACGCCACCGGTCCACGGCGGGAAGCCGATCCCCATGATGGAGCCGATGTTGGCGTCCGGAATGGACCGCAGCACGCCCTCGTCGAAGCACTTCACGGTCTCGAGCGCCTCCGCGAAGAGCATCCGCTCCTTCATGTCCTCGAACGGGATCGAGTGGCCGTCCTTGGCGAAGTGTTCGTACAGGCCCATCCAGAGCCCGTCGCGCTTACCGTCCACATAGGAGTAGAAGCCGGCGCCGGACGAGCGGCCCTTGCGGTCGAACTCCTCGACCATGCGGTCCACCAACGGCTCGGACGCGTGCTCGGTCCACTCACCACCCGAAGCGAGCACCGCGGCCTTGGTCTCGCGGCGGATCTTCTGCGGCAGCGTCAGCGTCAGCTCGTCCATCAGCTGCAGTGGCGGTGCCGGGTAGCCGGCCTGCGAACCGGCCTGCTCGACCGACTGCGGGTTGACGCCCTCCGCGACCATCGCGATGGCCTCGTTCATGAACGTGCCGATCACACGGCTGGTGAAGAACCCTCGGCTGTCGTTGACGACGATCGGCGTCTTCTTGATCTGCTGCGCCACGTCGAACGCCTTGGCCAACGTCGCGTCGCTGGTCTTGTCACCGACGATGATCTCCAGCAGCGGCATCTTGTCGACCGGCGAGAAGAAGTGCAGGCCGATGAAGTCCTCCTGCCGCTTCACGCCCTCCGCGAGGCCGGTGATCGGCAGCGTCGAGGTGTTGGACCCGAGCACGGCGTCCGGCGCGACGACGTTCTCGATCTCCGCGAACACCTTGTGCTTCAGTTCCGTGCTCTCGAACACGGCCTCGATGACGAGGTCGCAACCGGCGAGGTCGTCCACCGAGGCGGTCGGCGTGATCCGGGCGAGGGTCTCGTCGGCCTTCTCGCGGGTGATCTTGCCGCGGGACACGGCCTTGTCGAACAGCTTGACCGAGTAGTCCCGGCCCTTGTCGGCGGCCTCCTGGGTGACGTCCTTGAGCACGACGTCCATGCCGCCGCGGGCGCACACGTACGCGATGCCGGCGCCCATCATGCCGGCGCCGAGCACGGCCACCTTGCGAGCGGTGAACTTCTCGTAGCCGTCCGGCCGCGACCCGCCGGAGTTGATGTGCTGCAGGTCGAAGAAGAACGCCTTGATCATGTTCTTCGCGACCTGGCCGGACAGCAGCTCGATCAGGTAGCGGGACTCGATGACGAGCGCGGTGTCGATGTCGACCTGCGCGCCCTCGATGGCGGCGGACAGGATCGCGCGCGGCGCCGGCATGTTGGCGCCCTTGAGCTGCTTGCGCAGGTTGGCGGGGAACGCCGGCAGGTTCGCCGCGAACGCCGGGTGCGACGGCGAGCCGCCGGGGATCTTGAAGCCCTTGACGTCCCAGGGCTGTGAAGCTTGCGGGTTGGCCTTGATCCACGCCTTGGCCGCTGGCAGCAGCTCGTCCACACTCGACACCAGCTCGTGCACCAGACCCAGTTCGAGGGCCTTGGCCGGCTTGTGCCGCTGACCCTGCAGCAGCACGTTGAGCAGCGCGCTCTGGATGCCCATGAGCCGGACGGTGCGGGTGACGCCGCCGCCACCGGGCAGCAGACCGAGCGACACCTCGGGCAGGCCGATCTGTGAGCCCTTGACGTCCGCGGCGATCCGGTGGTGGCAGGCGAGCGCGATCTCCAGGCCGCCGCCGAGCGCGGCGCCGTTGATGGCGGCCACGACCGGCTTGCCGAGCGTCTCGAGGCGACGCAGCTGCGCCTTGATGCCGGAGATGAACTCGAAGCCCTCTTCCGCGTCCTCCGGCTTGGCCTCGATCATGTCCTTGAGGTCGCCGCCCGCGAAGAACGTCTTCTTGGCAGACGTGATCACCACGCCGGTGATGCCGTCCTTCTCCGCGGTGAGCCGGTCGACGGTGGCCGCCATCGACGCCGCGTAGTCGCGGTTCATCGTGTTGGCCGACTGGTTGGGGTCGTCCATGGTGAGGACGACGATTCCGTCCGCGTCCTTGTCCCAGCGAATGGTCTCAGTCATTGAGTGTCAGTTTCCTTACACGCGCTCGATGAGGGTCGCGACGCCCATGCCGCCGCCGATGCACAGGGTGATCACGGCGCGGCGGGCCTGCCGGCGCTCCAGCTCGTCGACCATGGTGCCGACGATCATCGCACCGGTCGCGCCGAGCGGGTGGCCCATGGCGATCGCGCCGCCGTTGACGTTGAGCTTCTCGTCCGGGATGTGCAGCTTCTTCGCGTAGTTCATGACGACCGACGCGAACGCCTCGTTCAGCTCGAACAGGTCGATGTCGTCGACGGTGAGGCCGGTGTTCGCGAGGACCTTCTCGGTGGCCGGGATCGGACCGGTCAGCATGATCGTCGAGTCGGCGCCGGAGGTGGCGGTGGCGACGATGCGGGCCCTCGGGGTCAGGCCCATGTCCTTGCCGGCCTGCGCCGAGCCGACCAGCACCAGCGCGGCGCCGTCGACGATGCCGGACGAGTTGCCCGGCGAGTGCACGTGGTTGATCTTCTCGACGTAGTGGTACTTCTGCAGCGCCACCGCGTCGAAGCCGCCCATGTCGCCGATCGCGGCGAACGAGGCCGGCAGCTTGCCAAGCCCCTCCAGGGTGGACTCGGGACGCATGTGCTCGTCGCGGTCCAGCACGGTCAGACCGTTCTGGTCGACCACCGGGACGACCGAGTTCGTGAAGTAGCCGTTGCTCCACGCCTTGGCCGCGCGCTGCTGCGACTGCAGCGCGTAGGTGTCCACGTCGGTGCGAGAGAATCCCTCGATCGTGGCGATCAGGTCGGCGCCGACACCCTGCGGCACGAAGTACGTGTCGTACGCGGTGGCCGGGTCCATGGCCCACGCGCCGCCGTCGGTGCCCATGCCGACCCGCGACATCGACTCGACGCCGCCGCCGATGACGACCTCGTCCCAGCCGGACGCCACCTTCTGCGCGGCGATGTTGACGGCCTCGAGGCCCGACGCGCAGAACCGGTTGAGCTGCACGCCCCCGACGGTGTCGGGCAGCCCGGCCGCGATGGCGGCGGTCTTCGCGATGTCGCTGCCCTGGTCACCGATGGGGGTGACCACGCCGAGCAGCAGGTCGGAGACCCGGTCGACGTCCAGCGTGGGGTTGCGCTTGCGCAGCTCGTCGATCAGGCCGACGACGAGTGAGATGGGCTTGGTTCCGTGCAGGGATCCGTTCTTCTTGCCCCGACCGCGGGGCGTGCGGATCGCGTCGTAGACGAAAGCTTCGGTAGACACGCTGGCGGGTCCTCTCGAGGCGCTAATACTCATTAACATGTTGGCACCGGATCTGCGGTTGTCAACGACCGGCACCCTAAATGGGGTGTGGCCCACACTTCAGGTGACCGAGCGCTACAGCCAGCCACGAGTCCGCTGACAGCGTGCTAATCACCGTTAACTTACCGGCTGGAGTTGGCCGATTGCCAACAAGATCGGCATGGTCTACTTTCGCTAGTGACGCTTCACGCGTGGAGGGACCGTTGTGGAGACTTCCCAGGAACCGGCCAGGCGGCCGCGCAACCGCAAGGCGCAGCTCGCCGACGCGGCCGCGGAGCTGTTCCGCAAGCACGGGTACCACCAGGTCAGCGTGAACGACATCGCCAGCGCGGCCGGCGTCACCGGGCCGGCCGTGTACCGGCACTTCCGCGGCAAGCAGGACATCCTCGCGCACGTGCTGCTCTCCGGCATGGACACGTTCGGCCTGGTCACCGAGCAGGCGTTGGCCCAGCCGGGCACGCCGGAGGAGCAGCTCACCGCGCTGCTGCGCGCCGTCGCGGCGCTCGCCGTGGACCGGCGCGAGGTGACCGCGCTGTGGCGTTGGGAGGGCCGCCACCTCGCCAGGGCCGACCGCACCAAGATCCGGCATCGGGGCGCGGAGCTGATCGCGCAGTGGGGCATCGCGCTGCGCGACGTACGGCCGGAGCTGAGCCCCGCCGACGCGGAGCTGCTCGGCTGGGCGACGCTTTCGGTGTACGGGAGCCTGTCGGACCACCACGTGAGCCCGCCGCGGCGGCGGTTCGAGGACCTGATGGTGTCGCTCGCGGCCGCGGTCACGGAATGGACGGCGCCGCCGACCGCCGCGGCGCCGGCGGCCCGGGTCGCGCCGCCCGCGTCGCGGCGCGAGGAGCTGCTGTCCGCGGCCATCTCGCTGTTCCGGGACCGCGGGTACGCCGCCGTCAGCATGGAGGACATCGGCGCGCGGGCCGGCATGGCCGGGCCGAGCATCTACCGGTACTTCCCTGGCAAGGCCGCGATCCTCGTCGCGGGCGGCTACCGGATGGCCGACCGCCTCGCCCGCACGGCCGAGCGGGCGGTCACCGACGCGGCGGACCCCCGCGCGGCGCTGCGCGCGCTCGTGTCGTCCTATGTGGACACAGTGCTGCGGTCGGACAACATCATGGCGACGTTCGCGAACGAGCTGCGCAACCTGCCCGACCCGGACCGCAAGGAACTGGTGCGCCTGCAGCGGTCCTATGTGGCCGAATGGGTCCGGCAGCTCCGCGCGTTCGCCCCCGACCTGCCGGAGCCCGACGCCCGCGTCGCCGTGCACGCCGCGCTCACGATCATCAACGACCTGGCCCGCACGCCCCGGCTCGTCACCCGGCCGGGCATCGCGACCGAGCTCTCCGAACTGGCGGTGACCGTTCTCGACGCTAGGAGGTAGGTGCCATGTCCACCGATCTGCGGGCTCCCTATGCCATCGACAAGAACGCGCTCGACCAGTGGCTGATGAACCGCGAGTGGCCGAAGCGGGACCTGGCCACACCGCCTGCCGGCCTGAAGCCGATCCCGGGTGACGCCGGCCTCCCGGTGCTCGGGCACAGCCTGGAGATGCTGCGGCTCGGCATGGACTACGCGATGCAGCGCTACCGCACGCACGGCCCGGTGTCGTGGGTCCGGGCGTTCGGCATCCGTGTGGTGTCGGCGTCGGGGCCGGACGCCACCCAGGTGGTGCTCGCCAACAAGGACAAGGCGTTCTCCCAGCAGGGGTGGGAGTACTTCATCGGCCCGTTCTTCAACCGCGGCCTGATGCTGCTGGACTTCGACGAGCACCTGTACCACCGGCGGCTGATGCAGCTGGCCTTCACGGCCGACCGGCTGTCGGGGTACATGGGCCAGGTCGGCGACGTCGTGCGGTCGAGCGTCTCGTCGTGGGTGCCCGGCTCGACGTTCGCCGTGTACCCGGCCCTCAAACAGCTCACCCTCGACGTGGCGACGAAGATCTTCATGGCGTCCTCGCTCGGCGGTGACAGCCGCAAACTCACCAGGGCCTTCGTGGACACCGTGCGCGCCGGCACCGCGCTGCTGCGCCTCCCGGTGCCGGGCGGCCGGTGGCAGGCCGGGCTGTCCGGCCGGAAGGTGCTGGAGGACTACTTCCGCGCGAGCCTGCCGGCGAAGCGGGCGTCGGACTCGGACGACCTGTTCGCCGCGCTGTGCCACGCCCGCACCGACGAGGGCGAGACGTTCAGCGACGAGGACGTCGTGAACCACATGATCTTCCTGATGATGGCGGCGCACGACACGTCGACGATCGCGACCTCCTCGGTCATGTACTACCTCGGCAAGAACCCGTCGTGGCAGGACCGGGTCCGCGAGGAGTCGCTCGCGCTGGGCGACGAGCCGCTGACCGTGTCCTCTTTGGACCAGCTGCCGACGCTCGACCTGGTGCTGAAGGAGTGCATGCGGCTGGTCGCGCCGGTGCCGTGGATGGTGCGCAAGACCGTGAAGGACACCGAGCTGCTCGGCCACCACCTGCCGGCCGGCGTGTTCGTGACCACCCTCGCGTGGATCAACCACATGCTGCCGGAGTACTGGTCGGACCCGCACCGCTTCGACCCGGAACGCTTCGCGGCGGACCGGCGGGAGGACAAGTCCCACCGGTTCGCGTACATGCCGTTCGGCGGCGGGGTGCACAAGTGCATCGGCATGCATTTCGGCACCTACGAGGTGAAAACCCTTGTGCACGAACTGGTCCGCAGTTTCGAGTGGACGGTGCCCGCCGACTACGACGTCCGCTGGGACCCGACCGCCCTTCCCATGCCGAAGGACGGCCTGCCGATCGACCTCAAGCGCCGCGTGCGGTCATGACCTGGGCGCGCGTGCGGTTATGACCTGGGGGGATCCTCACCAACGACTCCGTCGATCGACTCGCGGATGAGGTCCGCGTGCCCGACGTGGCGCGCGTACTCCTCGACCATGTCGATCAGCAGGCGGCGCAGGCTCGGGGCGCGGCCGTCGGGCCACACCCGCCGGGACAGCTGCTCGGGGCCCGCCTCGGCCAGCGCCTCCGCGACGACGGCGCGCGAGCGTGCCACGGCGTCGCGCCAGAGCGCCATCAGCTGCTCCGGGGTGTCCTCGGCGGCCGTGCGCCACTCCCAGTCGGGGTCGGCGTCCCAGTCCACCGCGTGCCACGGCGGCCCCAGCTCCCGGCCCAGGAAACGCCTGGTGAAGACGTCCTCCTCCACGAGGGCGAGGTGCTTGAGCAGCCCGCCCAGCGTCACCGACGAGGCGCCGACCGTGACCCGCAGCCCGGCCGCGTCCAGTCCGCCGCACTTCCAGGCCAACGTTCTGCGCTGGCGTTCGAGGCTGCCAAGGAGGGTGTCTGTCTCGTCCCCGGCGACCGGCGGCTCGTCGAGGATCAGCGCGTTGCTCTCACTCATGGTCGGCAGGCTACGGGCAGTTCCGGACGATCGACTTCCGGAACTGGGGGATCCTCACGGGGTCACGTCGTCCAGCAGGGTCAGGCACTCCGGTAGCGGCTGCGTGTGCACGACGCCGAGCCGCTGCGTCGGCCTGGTCAGCGCCACGTACAGGTCGGCGGGCCCCGCCGGCCCGGCCATGATCGTCGCGGGCTCGACGACGATCACCGCGTCGAACTCGAGTCCCTTGGTGGCGCGCGGGGGCAGGAGCAGCGCGTCGACGTTGAGCGTCGAGCCCTCCGGCGCGATCACCGCGACCGTGCCCTCGCCGATCTCGGCCTCCAGCTTCGCGACCATCTCGGTGACCACCGCCGCGAGGGTGTCCGGCTCGGCCCGCCGCGACCACGGCAGCACCCCGGAGGAGCGCACCGACTTCGGCGGCTGGAGCGTGGCGTCCATTGTGGACAGCACGGACGCGGCGACGTCCATGATCTCGGCCGGCATGCGGTAGTTGATCGTCAGCTGCCGGTACACCCACCGCGCCGGCACGTACTCGTCGAGCATCGAGGCCCACGACCGCGCCCCGGCCGGCGACTCGCGCTGCGCGAGGTCGCCGACGATCGTCATGGAACGGCTGGGGCAGCGCCGCATCAGGGCCCGCCAGTCCATTTCGGACAGTTCCTGTGCCTCGTCGACGACCACGTGCCCGTAGGTCCACTCGCGGTCGGCGGCGGCCCGCTCGGCGAGCGAGCGGTGGTCGCGCTCCTCCTGCCGCTCGGCGAGCTGCGTCGGGTCGATCAGGTCGACGGCACGCAGCAGCTCGCCGTCCGGGTCCTCGTCGGTGTCGAGGATGTCGAGCACGCCGCGCGCGTACGCCTCCTGCTCGCGGAGGGTCTGTTCGGCCTCGTCCTCCGACTCGAACGCGCCCAGCAGCTCGGCGGCCTCGTCGAGCAGCGGCACGTCGGACACGGTCCACGCGTCGCCCCGCTCCCGGAGCAGCTCCGCGGGCGCGCCTGCCGCCGCGAGCCGGTTCGGCGACGTGTACAGCTCGGCGAGCAACCGCCGCGGTGACAGCCGGGGCCACAGCCGCTCGACCGCGGCGGCCAGCGGGTCGCTCATGATCAGCTCGCGGCGGACGTCGGCGGCGAGGTCGCCCGCGAGGTCGGGGGTCTCGCGCGCGTTGAGCCAGCCCTCCCCGATCCGGTCGACGGCCTGCTCGGCAAGCGCCAGGATCAGTCCCTCGTGGAAGACCTCCTGCGCGCGGTTGTGCAGCAGCCCCCTGGCGCGGGCGCGCTCACGGGCCTTGCCGGCGACGAACTCGTCGATCTCGACGGTGACGTCGTCCAGCTCGATCTCGATCGGGTCTTCCGGCAGCTCCTGCCGGTCCGCGACGGCCGCGCGGATGACGTCGACCATCCCCAGGCCGCCCTTGACCGCACGCGCCGGGTCCGCGACCCGGGTCTTCACGTCCGGCAACAACTCACCGGGCGTGGCGAACACCACATCGGTCTCGCCGAGTGACGGCAGGACGCCGCCGATGTAGCGCAGGAAGCCGGTGTTGGGGCCGATGATCAACACGCCGCGGCGGGACATCCGCTCACGGTGCGTGTACAGCAGGTAGGCGACGCGGTGCAGCGCGACCACGGTCTTCCCGGTGCCGGGACCACCGTCGATGACGACGACGCCGGTCCGCCCGAGCCGGATGATCTCGTCCTGCTCGGCCTGGATCGTGGCGACGATGTCACCCATCGTGTCCGACCGCGGCGCGTTCAGCGCGGCGATCAACACCTCGTCGCTGTCCGCGACGCCGTGCTCGAGCACGTCGTCGTGAAATGCGAGTATCCGGCGGCCACGTGTGCGGAAATGACGGCGGCGGGTCAGACCTTCCGGATTGGCGGCCGTGGCGACATAGAAGGGACGCGCGATCGGCGCCCGCCAGTCGACGAGCAACGGCTCGTAGTCGTTGTCCTCGTCGAACAGGCCAATTCGGCCGATATAGGTGACCTCGTCGGTGTCGTGGTCGAGACGGCCGAAGCACAGCCCGTTGTCGGCGACCCGGAGGAGCCCGATCCGCTTTGACAGCGTAGTCGCCGCGACATCGCGTTCCCACAAGGCTTCCGTGGTCTCGGCCGAGCTGTCGAGCAGGACGCTGTCCAGCTTGCCGGAGGCGGCCCCGCGTTCCTCGTCCAGGCGTGCGTACAGCACGGCGATGTGCTCACGTTCGGCGTGCAATTCCGCGTCGTAACTGCCCTTTGACAAATGTGTCCCTCATTTGCTATCATCACAATTCCCAGCAAGTTCAGCCATGTCTGCTGTAATTGCCAGCCATTGAGTATGGCGCAAATTTGGGACAAACACAATTCATCCGGCGTGCAGTGCGCCGTCCAGCATGACCGCCCACTGCCGCAGCACGCGGGCGCGCCGCCGGCTGTCGTCGGACAACAGGTTCGCCAGCCCCAACCCGCGAGCCAGGTCGAGCGTCGCCTGCACGGCCTCGCGCACGCCCGGCGCCGTCTCGTCCACGCCGAGCAGTTCGAGCGCCGTCTGGTGGGTCTCGCGGCCGACGTGGGCCTCCAGCGCCACCACTCGTTCCCGCAACCGCTCGTCCGACGACGCCGCCACCCACACGTGGATGGCGGCGCGGAAGAGCGGCCCGGTGTACATGTGCTCGACCATGTCGATCACGGCCTTCGTGCGGCCGGGACCGGTCGGCAGGTCGACGGCGTGGGAGCGCAGCACGGCGAGCCGCTCCGACGCCACGTACTCGACCGCCGACGTCACGAGATCCTCGCGGGTCGGGAAGTGGTGCTGGGCGGCGCCGCGCGACACGCCGGCTCGCTCGGCGACCACGGACACCGTGCTGCCCGACCACCCGACCTCGGCCAGGCACTCGATGGCGGCCTCAAGCAACCGCTGCCGGGTCGCCCGGCTGCGGTCCTGTTGCGGCTGCCGCAACATCTCGGTCATCAGTACGACTTCGGGAGGCCGAGCGTGTTCTGTGCGACGAAGTTCAGGATCATCTCCCTGCTGACCGGCGCGATCCGGTTCACGCGCGCGGCCGCCACGAGCGCGCCGAGGCCGTACTCGGCGGTCATTCCGTTGCCGCCGTGGACCTGCACGGCGGCGTCCACGGCCTTGATCGACGCCTCGGCCGCCGCGTACTTCGCCATGTTCGCCGACTCGCCGGCGCCCATGTCGTCGCCCGCGTCGTACAGCGACGCCGCCTTCTGCGTCATCACCTTCGCCAGCTCCAGCTCGATCTTCGCCTCGGCGAGCGGGTGCGCGACGCCCTGGTGGGCGCCGATCGGCGTGTTCCACACCGAACGGGTCTTCGCGTACTCGACGCCCTTGTTCAGCGCGTACCGCCCCATGCCGATCGCGAAGGACGCCGCCATGATGCGTTCCGGGTTGAGGCCGGCGAACAGCTGCATCAGCGCCGCGTCCTGCGACCCGACGAGCGCGTCGGCCGGCAGCCGCACGTCGTCGAGGAACAGCATGAACTGCTTGTCCGGCGAGATGATGTCCATCTCGATCGGCTGGTACTCGAAGCCGGGCGCGTCGGTCGGCACGATGAACAGCGCGGGCTTCAGCTTGCCCGTCTTCGCGTCCTCGGTGCGCCCCACCACCAGCACGGCGGCCGCCTCGTCGACACCGGAGATGAAGACCTTGCGTCCACTGAGGACCCAACCGTCGCCGTCCCTGCGGGCGGTCGTGGTGATCTTGTGCGAGTTCGAGCCGGCGTCCGGCTCGGTGATGGCGAACGCCATCCGCAGCGACCCGTCCGCGAACTTCGGCAGCCACGTCTGCTTCTGCTCGCCGGTGCCGAAGCGCGTGATGATCGTCGCGCAGATCGCGGGCGACACCACCATCAGCAGCAGCCCGCAGCCCGCCGCGGCCAGTTCCTCCGCCACCGCCGCGAGATCGCCGATGTCGCCGCCACCACCGCCGTACTCCTCCGGCACGTTCACACCGAGGTAGCCGAGCTTGCCGGCCTCGTCCCACAGCTCATTGGACTTCTCACCGGCACGGGCCTTCTTCATGAACCACTCGCCGCCGTAGCGCCTGCCGAGATCGGCGACCGCCGCCCGAAGCGCCTGCCGCTCCTCAGACTCGGTGAACCCAGTCATGATGCCTCCTCAGTGACGACAGCGAGCACTCGTCCTACCTCGACCTGGTCCCCGGCGCCGACACCGAGTTCGGTGACGATCCCGTCGGCAGGGGCGTTGATCTGGTGTTGCATCTTCATGGCTTCCAGCCACAGCATGGGTTGTCCGGCACTGACCCGGTCGCCCTGCTCGACCACGACCCGCACGACCGTGCCGGGCATCGGCGCGAGCAGCGACCCCGCCGCGACCTGGGCCGCCGGGTCGGCGAACCGTTCGACCGGCACCAGTGCGACCGAACCCAGCGGCGAGTCCACACACGACAGTCCAGGGTGGACGGCCACGTCGAACCGGCGGAGCATGCCGCCGATCTCCAGTGTCACCATGGTCGGCGACGCGTCCACCAGCCGTACCTCGGCGATACCCTCGACGACCAGCCCGGACCGGCCGAGCCGGTAGCGGACCTCGTGCTCGACCTCGCCGGCCGCGTACCTCTTCACCTGCGGCTGACCGGCCACGTTGCGCCACCCGCTGGGAAGCCGGCCGAGCACCTTCGCCCCGGCGCGGTTCGCCGCCGCGTCCGCCAGCGCCGCCGCGAGCACCGACAGCTTCGCGGAGTGGTTGTCCACCAACGGTTGCGACAGCTCCGGCAGCCCGTGCCGGTCGAAGAACGCGGTGTCGGTCTCGCCGGCGAGGAACGCGGCGTGGGTCAGTATCCGCACCAACAGGTCGCGGTTCGTGGTGACGCCGTGGATCTTCGCCCTGGTCAGCGCGGCCGCGAGGGCCCGCGCGGCGACGTCCCGCGTCGGCGCCACCGAGATCACCTTGGCCAGCATGGGATCGTAGTGCGGGCTCACCACCGACCCACTGTCCACACCGGAGTCGAGCCGGAGGCCGGCGCCCGTGGGGACCGTGAACCGGGCCGACACCCCGGGCACCTCGAACCGGTGCAGCGTGCCGCTGTGCGGACGCCAGTCGGCCGCGGGATCCTCCGCGTAGAGCCGAACCTCGATCGCGTGGCCCTGCGAGCGCGGCGGGTCCGCCGGCAGGGGCCGGCCCTCCGCGACGGCCAGCTGCAGCCCGACCAGGTCGAGGCCGGTGACGCACTCGGTGACCGGGTGCTCCACCTGCAGCCGCGTGTTCATCTCGAGGAAGTAGAACCGGCCGCGCTCGTCCGCGAGGAACTCCACGGTGCCCGCGCCGATGTAGCCGATCGCCTTGGCCGCGTCGCGGGCCGCGTCGAACAGCTCGTCCCGCATCCCCGGCACCCGCTCCACCAGCGGGGACGGCGACTCCTCCACGACCTTCTGGTGCCGGCGCTGGATCGAGCACTCCCGCTCGCCGACCGCCCACACCGTGCCGTGCTCGTCGCACAGCACCTGCACCTCGATGTGCCGGCCGGTCGCCAGGTACGGCTCGACGAACACGGTGTCGTCGCCGAACGCCGACGCGGCCTCCGAACGGGCACCGTCCACCTGGGACGCCAGCTCGTCGAGCGTGCGGACCACCCGCATGCCGCGACCGCCGCCGCCGGCGGAAGCCTTGACCAGCACCGGAAGGTCGTCCGGCGTGAGCGTCGCGGGGTCCAGCTCGGACAGCACCGGCACGCCCGCGTCGGCCATCAGCCGCTTGGACTCGATCTTGGAGCCCATCTGCTCGACGGCCTCCGGCGGCGGCCCGACCCACGTCAGGCCCGCGTTGATCACCGCGCGGGCGAACGCCGCGTTCTCCGAGAGGAAGCCATAGCCGGGATGGACGGCGTCCGCGCCGGACTCCACCGCGGCCGCGATGAGCAGGTCGGTGCGCAGGTAGGTCTCGATCGGCGTGTTGCCGGGCAGCCGCACCGCGGCGTCGGCCTCCAGCACGTGCGGCGCGCCGGCGTCGGCGTCGGAGTAGACGGCGACCGTGCCGATGCCGAGCGTGCGGCAGGTGCGGAACACGCGGCGGGCGATCTCACCCCGGTTGGCGACGAGCAATGTGGTGATCATGGGGTCACATCCGGAAGACGCCGAAGCCGGCAGCGCCGCTCACGGGTCCGTTGTGGATCGCGGACAGGCTCATGCCGAGCACCGTGCGGGTGTCGCGCGGGTCGATGATGCCGTCGTCGTAGAGCATCCCGGACAGGAACATCGGCAGGGACTCCGCCTCGATCTGGTTCTCCACCATCGCGCGCATCGCGGCGTCGTGCTCCTCGCTGTACTCCTGGCCGCGGCCGGCCGCGGCCTGTCTGGCCACAATGGACAGCACGCCGGCGAGCTGCTGCGGGCCCATCACCGCGGACTTGGCGCTCGGCCACGCGAAAAGGAAGCGCGGGTCGTACGCGCGCCCGCACATGCCGTAGTGCCCGGCCCCGTAGGACGCGCCCATGAGGACCGAGAGGTGCGGCACCTTCGAGTTCGACACCGCGTTGATCATCATGGCGCCGTGCTTGATGATGCCGCCCTGCTCGTACTCCCGGCCGACCATATAGCCGGTGGTGTTGTGCAGGAACAGCAGCGGCGTGTCGATCTGGTTGGCGAGCTGGATGAACTGCGCGGCCTTCTGCGACTCCTCGCTGAACAGCACGCCGCGCGCGTTCGCGAGGATGCCGACCGGGTAGCCGTGCACCTGCGCCCACCCGGTCACCAGGCTGGTGCCGTACAAGGGTTTGAACTCGTCGAAGTCCGAGCCGTCCACGACCCTGGCGATCACCTCGCGCGGGTCGAACGGCACCTTGAGGTCGGCCGGCACGATGCCGAGCAGATCCTCCGCGTCGAACAGCGGCTCGGCATAGTCGGCGACCGGCACGGGGCCAAGCTTGCGCCAGTTGAGCCGCGCGATGATCCGCCGCCCGATGCGGATCGCGTCCTCCTCGTCGACCGCGAGGTAGTCGGCGAGCCCGGACGTGCGCGCGTGCATCTCCGCGCCGCCGAGCGACTCGTCGTCGGACTCCTCACCGGTGGCCATCTTCACGAGCGGCGGCCCGCCGAGGAACACCTTCGCGCGTTCCTTCACCATCACCACGTAGTCCGACATGCCCGGCAGGTACGCCCCGCCCGCGGTCGAGTTGCCGAACACCAGCGCGACGGTCGGCACACCCGCCGCGGACGCCCTGGTGATGTCGCGGAAGATCCGCCCGCCCGGGATGAAGATCTCCTTCTGCGTGGGGAGATCGGCGCCGCCGGACTCGACCAGGTTGATCGTCGGAAGCCGGTTCTGCGCCGCGATGTCCGCGGCCCGGTAGCTCTTCTTCGCCGTCCACGGGTTGCTCGCGCCACCCTTGACCGTCGGGTCGCTGCCGCTGACCAGGCACTCGACGCCCTCGACCACGCCGATGCCGGTGACCACGCTGGCGCCGACCTTGTAGTCGCTGCCCCACGCGGCGAGCGGCGACAGCTCGAGGAACGGCGAGTCCGGGTCGAGCAGCAGCTCGATCCGTTCCCGCACCAGGAGCTTGCCGCGCTTGCGGTGCCGCTCGACGTACTTGTCGCCGCCGCCCGCGACCGCCTTCGCCTGCTCGGCCGCGATCTCGCCGAGCTTGGTGAGCATCGCCTCCCGGTTGGCCGCGTGGTCAGCGGTCTTCGGGTCGACTGTGGACATCAGAGTTGTCATGAGGCTCCTCGCGTCGGCTCAGGTTGCGCAGGTTCGGGAGGCGGAACAGTCATCCGTGGTACCCCAACACCTTCGCTGCCAGTCCCGTGAGGATCTCGTTCGTGCCGCCGCCGATGCCCAGGATCCGCACGTCCCGGTAGTGTCGCTCCACTTCGGACTCCCGCATATAGCCCAGCCCGCCGTGCAGCTGCACGGCCTCGTTGACCACCCACTCGCCGGTCTCGACGGCCGTGTTCTTCGCGAAGCAAGCCTCCGCGATGACCGCCTCGCCCGCCGCGTGCCGGACGGCGATGCTCCGCGTGTAGGTACGGGCCACGTCGACGCGACGCGCCATCTCGGCGAGCTTGTGCTGCACGACCTGGCGGGAGATCAGCGGCCGGCCGAACGTCTGCCGCAGCCGGCACCACTCGACGGTCAGGTCGAGCGCGCGCTGCGCGGTGGCGTACCCCTGCACGGCGAGCGCGAGCCGTTCGGTGACGAAGTGGGTGGCGACCTGCGCGAACCCTTCGCCTTCCGTGCCGACGAGGTTGGCGGCCGGCACTCGGCAGTCCACAAAGGACAACTCGGCGGTGTCCGAGCAGTGCCACCCCATCTTGTCGAGCTTGCGGGTGACCGTGAAGCCGGGTGTGCCGCGCTCGACGACCAGCAGGGACAGTCCGTGCGCGCCCGCGTCGCCGGTGCGGACCACGGTGGTGACGAAGTCGGCGCGGCAGCCGGAGGTGATGAACGTCTTGGCGCCGTTGACGACGTAGTGGTCGCCGTGGTCCCCAGACGTTCTACGCAGCGCCGTGGTGCGGACGTTCGCTACATCCGAGCCGCCGTCCGGTTCGGTGACGGCGAGCGAGCCGATCTTCTCGCCGGCGAGTGTCGGCTTGACCCAGCGCTCGATCTGCGCGGCGTCGCCCGCGGTCGCGAGGTGCGGCAGCGCGATCCCGGACGTGAACAGGGCGGCGACGAGACCGCCGGAGCCGCCGGCGTAGTGGATCTCCTCGGTGACGGTCATGGCGTCGATGATGTCGCCGCCACCGCCGCCGGCCGACTCGGGGAACGCGACGCCGAGCAGGCCCAGCGCACCGGCCTTGCGGTGCAGGTCGCGGGGCAGCTCGCCGGCGCGCTCCCAGTCGTCGAGATGCGGGTTGACCTCCTTCTCGACGAAGCGCCGGGTGGTCTCGCGCAGAGCGACCCGCTCTGGTGTCCGGAATGGATCGGTCACAGCAGCGCCTCCGGGATGTCGACGTGCCGGGACCGCAGCCACTCGCCGAGCGACTTGGCCTGCGGGTCGAAGCGGGTGGACGCGGCGACGCCCTGCCCGAGCAACCCGTGCAGCACGAAGTTGACCGCGGTGAGGTTGGGCAGCGGGTGCCGCTCGATCTCGAGATCCTTGGCCTCCGGCAACAACTCCCGCAGCCGGTCGACGGTCAGCTCGGCCGCGAGCCACGGGTACGCGGCCGGGTCGCGGACCCACACCCCGAGGTTGGCGTCGCCGCCCTTGTCCCCCGACCGGGCGCCGATGATGGTGCCGAGCGGCACGCGCCGAGTCGGTCCACCGGGCGCCGGACTGTCCACTGTGGTGTTCAGGGTACGCGGTTCGGCGGTCGCTGATGGCGGCGCGATCGTCTGCCGCGATCCGTCCGGCAACACGGCGACGTGCTCGACTGCCTGCTGCGGCACGTACTCCGGCCGGTAGACGCCGACCGGGGTGCCGTCGCCGGGGGGCGAGGTGAGCGTGAACCCGGGGTAGGACGCGAGGGCCAGCTCGACGGCCGCGCGGGAGAACGCCTTGGCCCGCTTGGGATCGGGTGTCTTGATCGTGACGTGGAGGAGCGCGCTCGCGGTCTCCTCGGTGTCGGCGTCGGCGTGGTCGGTGCGCGCGAGTGTCCAACTGAGACCGTCGGCGCCGACCGCGGCCTCGAGCTGCCGGCGCGCCAGTGCGGCCTTGTCGTCGACGTCGAGTCCACAGAGGACGAACGTCATGCTGTTGCGGAAGCCGTCGAGGGTGTTGACGCAGACCTTGAGGGTGTCCGGCGGCGGTTCGCCCACGGTGCCGCGGATGGCCACCCGGTCCGGGCCGTCCTGGGTGAGGGCGATGGTGTCGAACCGGCTGGTGACGTCCGGGCCGAGGTAGCGCGGGCCGGCGATCTCGTAGAGGAGCTGCGCCTTCACCGTGTCGACGGTGACCGCGCCGCCGGTGCCGTCGTGCTTGGTGATCACGGCGGAGCCGTCCGCGGCGATCTCCGCGATCGGGAAACCGGGACGGTCCAGGTTGGACAGTTCGGTGAAGAAGGCGAAGTTGCCGCCGGTGGCCTGGGTGCCGCACTCGATGACGTGGCCCGCGACGGTGGCGCCGGCGAGGGCGTCGAGGTCGTCGCGGGTCCACCCGAAGTGCGCGGCGGCCGGCCCGACGATCAGGGACGCGTCGGTGACCCGCCCGGTGACGACGATGTCCGCGCCCGCGTTGAGGCACTCGACGATGCCCCAGCAGCCGAGGTAGGCGTTGGCGGTGAGCGCGCCGTCGAGCCCGAACTCGCCAGCCCTCTGCAGCAGGTCGTCACCCTCGACGTGGGCGACCCGGACGTCCCGGTCGCCGGCCAGCTCCCGGATCGCGTCGGCGAGCCCGGCGGGGTTGAGCCCACCCGCGTTGGTGACGATCTTGACCCGCCGCTCGACGACCAGGTCGAGCGTGTCCTCGAGCTGACGCAGGAACGTGCGCGCGTACCCGCGGGTGGGGTCCTTCATGCGGTCCCGGCCGAGGATGAGCATGGTCAGCTCGGCGAGATAGTCGCCGGTGAGGACGTCGAGCGGCCCACCGGTGAGCATCTCGCGCATCGCCGAGAACCGGTCCCCGTAGAACCCGGAAGCATTCCCGATCCGGATGGTCATGCCCTGCTCCCCGGCTCGCGGCCGTCGCCGGACGGGCCCGCGAACGCTTGCGCGATGTCGAGCCACCGATCAGCGTCGGCGCCGACGGCGAGCAACGCCGTGTCCGCGCGGTGCACCCGCTGTGTCGCCAGCAGGCAGAACTCCAGCGCCGGCCCGGTCACCCGCTGCGCCGCGTCCTCCGGGCCCCACGTCCAGAGCGCGCCGTCCGGCGCGGTCAGCTCCACCCGGAACGGCTCTGCCGGCGCGGTCAACCCACGCACGAGATACGCGAAGTCCCTGGTCCGCACGCCGAGGTAGGCCACGTGCCGCAGCCGGGCCGTCGGGGCACGCCGCAGCCCGAGGCCGTCGGCCATGTCCTGGCCGTGCGCCCACGTCTCCATCATGCGGGCGGTCGCCATCGACGCGGGTGACATCGGCGGGCCGTACCACGGCAGCTTCGTGCCGGCGGGCACCGTCAGCAGCGCCGCCGCCAGCTCGGCCCGGCCGGCTCGCCACCTCGACAGCAGCTCGTCGACCGGCAGGGCGGCGCCCTCGCCGGCGGCCGCGTCCACGAACTTGTCGAGGCCGTCGGTCGTCTGCGCCGCGATGCGCGCGAACTCCGCCTTGAACTCGTCGGGATCGGTGGCCGACAGCAGCGCGCGCTGGTCGGTCCACGCCAGGTGCGCGACCTGGTGCGCGACCGTCCAGCCCGCCGCCGGGGTCGGCTTCGCCCACCCGGCCGACGGCAGGTCCGCCACCAGCTCGTCGATCTCGGCGCCCTCGGCCCGCAGGTCGGCCACCAGCACGTTCAGCTCCACCACGCGACCACGATGGCACGGGACGCCGAATCAAGCAAGCGTGCTTGTTTTTCTCGTCACATCCGCAGGGCGCCGCGCCGCCGCTGCCAGTCGGTGACGGCGTCGCAGCCCGCGGCCAGCTCCTCGTCGAGCTGCGCGAGCTGCGCCTCGACGACGGACTCGCCGAGCAGCCGCCTGGCCAGCACCGACTCCGCGAACGCCTGCCGCGCCTCCCACGGGGTCGCGGGCAGCATCGCCGCCGCGGGAGCGGTCAGCTTCTCCCGGATCCCCCACAGCCCGGCCGCCAGCACGGCCGCCACGACCAGGTGCGGCTGCGCGTCGGCGCCGGCGAACCGTGCCTCGAGGCGGGTCGACTCGCCCGTGCCGGCGATGCGGACCGCCGCGGTCCGATCGTCCACCCCCCACCGGACCACCCTCGGCGAGAACGGGGCGGTCCGCAGCCGGACGTACGAGTTCCACGTCGGCGCCCAGATCGGGGTCAGGTCGGGCGCGGCACGCAGCACGCCGGCCACGAAGTGGTCCAGCAGCGGGCCGGCGGCGAACTTCGACTTTCCGTCCACATCGGACAGTGAAAGGTGCACGTGGCACGAGCTGCCGGTCGCGGGCCGCTCCGCCGCCAGGTAGCCGGCCCGCACGTCCCGCGCCGCGGCCGCCGTCCGCACCGCGAGCTGTTGCAGCATCGCGTCGTCGCACGCGGCGAGCGCGTCGCGGTGGCCGAGCACCAGCTCGTACTGCCCTGGGTGGCACTCGCCCCGCCGCGACTCGACACCGATGTCCAGACCGTCCACAGCGGACCGCACGGCGTCGAGCAGCGGCCGCAGCGCGTCCAGGTGCCCGGTGGCGTAGTCCAGGCCGCCGGTGGTCAGCGGCTCGCCGGCGTGGTCGGTGAACGTGACCTCGTGCTCGATCCCGACCGAAGGCACCAGCCCGGCCTCTTCCGCCGCGGCCACCTGCCGCCGCAGCACGGTGCGTGGCGCGATGTCGACGACGCGGCCGTCCGGCCACTCGACGTCGCACACCACGAACCACGCGCCGTCCCCGCCCGGCGCGAGCGTCGCGAGATCGGGGCGCAGCAACAGATCGCCGTACGTGGCGAGGTACGGCTCGAACACGGGCGCCTCGACGGCCTCGCGTTCCGGGTTCCACGCGAACACGTAGCTGCACAGGCCGTAACCGTCGGCCAGCACGGTGTCGGCGAAGAACCGCGCGCCGAGTTCCACGGCGGCGAACCGGGCGTGCGGGTCGGGCACGAGGAGCGTCACGTTGCGCACGGCGCCGCTGTCGATCTCGGTGCGCAGCGCGGCCGCCATCGGCGCGGCCGCCTCGGTTCTGGCGGCGAGGGTTCTCGGGCCTCTCGGGCGCGGGTTGACGATCACCAGGCACCACCGGGATCCGGTGCGGCCAACGGGTTCCTGGCCCTGCCGAAGCGGACGTCGAACTCGTCGTCGCGGTCGACCTTGTCGAAGCCCTGTCCGGCAAGGTGCTCGCGGTTGAGGCAGACACGTTCGACGTCGGGCGCGAAGAGCCGGCAGGCGTCGAACCGCGCCGCGGTCTCGGGGTGCTCGTCGCGGTAGCGCCGCACGATCTCCCGCACCCGCGCCCACAGCTCGGCCCTCGGGTAGTCGAGGTCGTCGAGCAGGATCTCGGCGAGGAAGCGGAGCTGGCCGGCGAACACCGAGCTGAACAGCGACTGCGCGAGCAGGTGCGGCGCCCACCGCAGCATGTCCGCGCTCGCCTCCGGCGCGAGCGTCGCGTACTCCGGAAGCTCCTCGTCCATGAGGTCGACGCCCTGCGCGAAGTCCTTGATCGCGACCCGCAGCGGGGCGCCCCGCTCGTCGGTGACGAGGATCAGGTTCTGGCCGTGCGGGCAGAAGCCGACGCCGTAGCGCAGCAGCCAGTGCAGCAACGGGGTCAGCAGCAGGTCGAGCAGCCGCGTCAGCCACGCGTCGGTGTCCACACCGGACTCCCGGATGAGCCGGGTGACCACGGCCTCGCCGTCCGGGCCGCGGTAGGGCAGCGCGGCGAACGAGATCGCCCGCTCGCCGGGCGCGACGCGGGTGCGGATCGGCTCGCGCCACAGCGCGCCGAGCGTCTCGTGGAACCGGTAGGGCAGCTCCGCGAGGTTGCCGAGCAGCGGGTGGCGCACCGACACGCTCGCCACCTCGCCGAGCAGCTCGAACCGGTACTCCTTGTGCAGCAACGGATCGGCGGCGCTGACGGCGCGCAGCCAGGTGGTGACGGCCGGCGCGGCCAATGTCGCGGCCGCGGCAAGGCCCCGGTAGACGAGCGTGTTGCGCACCGACACGGCCGTCTTCACGTCCCGGCGGGTCGGGTGGCTGGTGTTGGCGAGCGTGCGGACCGTCTGGTGCGGCACGTAGACGTCGCGGCCCTCGCCGAGCGGCACCACCGTGCCGTCGGCCACCTCACCGGCGTAGAGCGTGCCGATGATCTCATCGGCCTGCCACGGGTGCACCGGCACGAGCACGTACTCCTCCGGCCGGTCCAGTGTGGACCGTAACGCGGCGAGCTCGTCGCCGAGCTCCTCGGCGAGCAGCTGCTCCTCGGTCAGCTCCGCGACGCACCGGAACGACGCGAAGTCGCGGTGCACCCCGAACCACCGCAACGGAAAGCCCGCGCCGGACTCGGGCGCGTACCGCTCCCGGTCGCGCGCCGAGAAGCCGACCCGGCCCTTGTTGAGCACCAGGCGGGGGTGGCCGGTGAGGTGCCCGTCCGCCCGGTCGTAGTCCATTGTGGTCAGCTCGGCGGCAGTGGGCGCGCGCTCGAGCCGGGCCGCCTCGTTGGCGACGGTCGCGGTCAGCTCGCTCAGCACGTCGGCGAGCCGCAGCCCGGTCAGCCCGAGACGCTCCCGCGCGTCGACCACGAGCACCCGGGGATCCCACGCTATCTCACCCGATCGGGTGACACTGTCGGGCGCGACGAACCACGACTCGAACGCGCCGCGGCGGGCGCGGAACCGGTAGGACACCCCGTCCGGCAGGTCCAGCAGCCATTCGGCACCGGCCACGGCATCGTCCACGGTGGGCGCCAGCAGGCCCTCGTAGCTGAGCTCGCCGAGCATCTTGTGCACGATCAGTGCCCCGGCCTGCCGCCACGCCGTACGCATGCTTCTCCCCTATATTCCGAAAGTGGTGAACGCGGTCCGCTCGGGGAGCGGGTACACCCTCTTGCCGCACACCGAGTTCAGGATCGTCGCGGCACGCCACGCGATCAGCCCGAGGTCGGGCGCGCCGACCCCGTGCGTGTGCCGCTCCGCGTTCTGCACGAACAGCGAACCAGGCGTGCTCGTGCCGACACGGTAGTCGGCGTCCACGACGAGCCGTCCCGCGGTGTCCCGGTCCAGATCCGTCCCGAGTGGACCGAGCAGGTCGCCGAGCGCGCGTTCCTGATAGCCGGTCGCGCACACCACCGCGTCGGTCGACATGCTCGCGCGGCCGCCCTGTTGCACGTGCCGCACGGTCAGCTCGATCCGGCCGTCCCGCTCGTCGGCCGCCGTGACCTCGACCGCGGGCGCGAGCACGACGTCCGGCCAGCCGCCGCCGACCGTGCGCCGGTACAGCTCGTCGTAGATCTCGGCGATCGTGTCGGCGCTGATCGCCTTGTACAGCTGCCACTGCGCGGGCACGAGCCGGTCCCGGGTCGGCTCGTCGAGGCCGTGGAAGAACCGCGTGTAGTCCGGCGTGAACTGCTCGAGGCCGAGCTTGGAGTACTCCATCGGCGCGAACGCGGACGTCCTCGTGAGCCAGCGCAGCGTGCCGCTGCCGGTCGGCCGCGCCCGCAGCAGGTCGAGGAACACCTCGGCGCCGGACTGCCCGGAGCCGACCACGGTGACGTCGTCGGTGGCGACGAGCCGCTCCCGCGCCGGCAGGTAGTCCGCGGAGTGCAGCGCCAGCTTCTCCAGCGGCGGCGGCATCTTCGGCTCGGTGCCGATGCCGACCACCACGTTGCGCGCCAGCACCCGGCCGGCCGGGGCGACGTCCAGCTCGAACGCGTGAGCCACCGCCGACCAGCGGACCGCGCGCACCGACTGGTCGAACCGGCAGTTCGGCAGCCGGCGGCTCACCCAGGCGCAGTAGTCGGCGTACTCGGTGCGCGGGATGTGGAACTTCTCCGCGAAGTAGAAGGGAAACAGCCGCTCGCGGGCCCGCAGGTAGGACAGGAACGACAGCTGGCTCGTCGGGTCCACGAGCGACACCAGGTCGGCGAGGAACGGCACCTGCAGGAACGCGCCGTCGATCATCAGGCCGGGATGCCAGCGGAAGGCGCTCTCCCGCTCGTAGAACGCGGTGTGCAGGCCGTCGATCGGGTCGGCGAGCGCGGCGAGCGACAGGTTGGCCGGCCCGATGCCGACGCCGACGAGATCGAGCGGGGCGTCGGTCACGTCGGTCACGACCGGGCCCCGCCGGCCACGAGGTCGAGCAGACCGCGGTAGTCGGCGGCGGACGCGTTGGGGCGCAACAGGGTCAGCTTGAGCCACACCGCGTCGTCGATGGTGGCGCGGCCGAGCACGGCGGTGCCCTCCTCGAGCAGCCGCCTGCGGATGCCGGCGACGAGCTGGGCGTCCGCGCCGGCCGGGCGGAACAGGACGGTCGACAGGGTCGGGCGCCCCCACAGCTCCAGCCCGGGGTGCGCGTCGACGACGTCGGCGACCGCGCCGGCGACCTCGCAGCAGTGCTCGACCAGCGAGCCGATCCCGGTGCGGCCCAACGCACGCAGCGTGACGGCGATCTTGAACGCGTCGGGCCGCCGCGAGGTGCGCAGCGAGCGGCCGAGCAGGTCGGGCAGCCCGGCGTCGGTGTCGTCGGCGGCGTTGAGGTAGTCCGCCTTCGTGTCGAGCGCGGCCAGCGGGCGGCGGGTCGCGAGCACCCCGGCCGCGATGGGCTGCCAGCCGAACTTGTGCAGGTCGAGCGAAACGGAGTCGGCCCGCGCGACGCCGTCGAGCAGCGGCGCGAGGCGGTCGCTGAACAGCGCCGCGCCTCCGTAGGCGGCGTCCACGTGCAGCCACGCCTCCGGTGCGGCGGCACGGAGCTCGGCGATCGGGTCGACCGCGCCGGTGTCGGTGGTGCCGGCGGTCGCGAAGACGGCGGCGGGCCGGTCGAGCCCGGCGAGCAGCTCTACGAGGTGGTCGACCCGGACGCGGCCGTCCGCGCAGTCGACGAGCAGCGGCGCCGGCAGGCCCAGCAGCCAGGCGGCGCGGGCGATGCTGTGGTGGGCGTTGCGGCCGCAGACCGGCTGGATGTTGCCGTGAACCTCGCGGGCCAGGAGCAGGCCGAGGAGGTTGGACTCGGTGCCACCGCTGGTGATCAGCGCGTCGGCCGGCCCGTCCGGGAAGCACACCCTTGCGAGCCCCGCGGTGAGCGCGCGCTCCAGCTCACTCGCGATGGGCGCCTGGTCCCAGGAGTCCATGGAGGGGTTGAGGATGCTGCCGACGAGGTCGGCGGCGGCCGCGACGGCGAGCGGCGGGCCGTGCAGGTGGGCGGCGCACCACGGGTGGGTCGGGTCGACCGAGCCGGCGACGAGGAGCCTGCTGAGCTGATCGAGCGCGACCGCGTCGCCGACGCCCCGCTCCGGCATCAGGTCGAGGTCCAGCGCGGCGGCGACCGCGGCCGGCCCGCCCCGTGGCGCCGGCCCGTCCGGCGCGGCGTCGGCCAAGGCGTCGAGTGCCACCGTGACCAGGTCGCGCACGTGCTGGACACCGGCCCGCCCACCGGCGAGCCGCGCGTCGATCGAAGCCCGCATGTAACTCCTTCTTAGGCATACCTAACTTAAGAAGCACAATACGGTTGCCGCGCGCCGGCGGGTCTCACGGGGCCAGCGCGCGCACCAGCTCCAGTGGGTCCGCGCCGGTGGGGAGCACGGAGATCACCGGGGTGTCGAGCCCGGCCGCCACGTACTCCGCCACCCGCTCCCGGCAGCGCCCGACCGAGCCGTGCACGATCAGGTCGTCCACCACCTCGTCCGGGATCGCCGCGTTGGCGCCCGCCCGGTCGCCGGCGGCCCACGCCTCGTGCATGCCGCGCAACGCGTCGCCGCGGCCGAGCCACTCGTGGAACGCCGCGTAGACCGGCACGGTCAGGTAGCTGGAGATCAACAGGCGGCCGAGACCGCGCGCCGCCGCGGCGTCTTCCGTCGGGCACACGAACACGCGCGCGACCAGCTCACGGTCCGGCCCCAGCTCGGCCCGCACCGTCGGCACGTCGGCCGGCGCGAGCCAGTTCGTGATCGCGCCGTCGGCCTCGCGCGCCGCGAGCCGCAGCATGCCCGGCCGCAGCGCCGCGAGCACGAGCTGCGGCGGCGGGGTGGGCGGCCGCTCGAGACGGAACTTCGACACCGAGAACGTCTCGTAGTCCTCGGTGACCTTGTCGCCGACCAGCGCGGCACGCAGGAACCGCAGCGTGTCCCTGGCCCGGGCGTACGGCGCGTCGAACGGCACGGCGTTCCAGTTCGACACGATCGTCGGCGTCGAGGTGCCGACGCCGAGCACGAACCGGCCCGGCGCCAGCTCCGCGATCGTCGCCGCGCTCATCGCCAGCAGACCGGGGCCGCGCGTGTACACCGGCGCGATCGCGGTGCCGAGCCGCAGCCCCGGCGCCCACTCGGCCGCCAGCGCGAGCGGCGTGAACGCGTCGGTGCCCGCGGTCTCCGCCGACCACACGTCCGTGTACCCGAGGTCCGGCAACGACTTCACGAGGTCACGGTGCGCGGCGAGCGGCACCCCCGTCAGCGGCAGCGTGATCCCCCACCGCTTCATGACGCCACCTCACCCGCTCCGAGCGCCGTCCGCAGCCACCGGATCTGCATGAGCATGAAGTTCTCCGCCACCTCGTCGTCCTGCGGCGTCATGTGGGTGACGCCCGGCAGGGGCAGCAACGCGTGCGGCCGGCCGGCCGCGACCAGCGCCGCGGACAGCCGCACCGAGTGCGCCACCACGACGTTGTCGTCCGCGAGGCCGTGGATGATCAGCAGGGGCCGCTCGAGCGCGGGCGCGTCGTTGATCAGCGAGTTCTGGTCGTACACGTCCGGGCGCTCGTCCGGGTGACCCAGATATCGCTCGGTGTAGTGGGTGTCGTAGAGCCGCCACTCCGTCACCGGCGCGCCCGCGATCGCCGCGTGGAAAACGTCCGGGCGACGCAGCACGGCCAGCGCCGCGAGGTACCCGCCGTACGACCAGCCCCGAATGGCCACAGTGGACAGATCGAGATCGGGGTGCTCCTCGGCGACCGCGTGCAGCGCGTCGACCTGGTCGTCGAGCGTGACGCCGGCGAAGTCGAACGCGATCTCCCGCTCCCACTCCGAACCGCGGCCCGGCGTGCCGCGCCCGTCGGCGATCAGCACGGCGAAACCCTGGTCCGCCAACCACTGCGCGCTGAGGTAGGCGTTGCGACTGGACATCACCCGCTGCGCGTGCGGCCCGCCGTACGGGTCGAGCAGCACGGGCACCTTCGTGCCCGGCTCGTGGCCCGTCGGGTACAGCAGGGCGGCGCGCAGGCCCCGCGCGCCGACGGTCATCAGGTGCGGGTTCGGCGCGATCGGCGGCTCGACCGCGAGCGACGCGACGGACGCGACCTCGGAAGCACCGCGCAGCACCGAGATCCTCGGCCCGGCGTGCGCGAGCGACCACGACGCCAGCACGGTGACGTCCCCGCCGCGCGCCGCGCCGTGCACACCGTCCGATGTGGACACCTGGGTGACGCCGGCCTCGGCCCAGCGGTACACGTGCACCTGCGTCGGGTCGTCGGCCGACGCGGTGAACAGCACGTCCGCGCCGACGTCGAGCACCGCCCGCACCTGCAGGCTCGGCGACGTGACCTCCTTGCCGTCCACCACGAGCCGGTTCGCGCCATCGGCCACCGCGACCCGCACGAGCCTGCCGTCCTCGGTCCACGCCGGCACCCCGGGGATGACCTCCACCCACCGGTCGTCGGAGTCCTCGACGAGCAGCTCGGTCGCGCCGGTGTCCGGGTCGACGGCGTGGACCAGCATGCGCCGCTGGTCCCTCGGCGCCGTCGCGATCAGCGGCCGGCCGTGCCGGCTCCAGTGCGCGGTGACGAAGTACTCGCCGTCCCAGTCGACGGCCACCCGCGACCCGTCGAGCCCGACGACCGCGAGCCGGACGCGCACGTTGTCGGTGCCGGCCGCCGGGTAGGCGACGACGTTCGGCTCGGACTCGGGGTTCGCCGGGTCGGCGATGTGCCAGCGCCGCACCGAGCTCTTGTCCGTGAACGCGACCAGCAGGCGGGTGCCGTCCGGCGACCACCAGTACCCGCGCGAGCGGCCCATCTCCTCCGCCGCGATGAACTCCGCGAGACCGCACGCCTGGTCCGGGCCGTCCGGCTCGGCGAGCGCCCGGTCCCCCGTGCCGTCGACGCCGACGACCCGTAGCGCGCGGCCCGCGACGTACGCGACCTGTGTGCCCGTCGGGTCCGGGCGGGGGTCGAGCACCGGGCCCTCGGTGTCCAGCCCGCGGGCCTCGCCGGTCTCCGCGTCGGCGACGAACACCTTGCCGGACAACGCGAACGCGGCGATCCGCACGGCCGCGTCGGTGGCGTTGCCGATCACGCCGCCGCCCTGCTCGCGGCTGCGCTCGCGGCGGGCCCGCTCCTCCGGCGACAGCTCCTCGTGACCGCCGAGCAGCACCTCGGGGTCGGCGAGCCGCGACTCGACGCCGGTCTCGACGTCGAGCTGCCACAGGAGGTGCGAGCGGTCCGTGCCAGACGACGAACGCAGGAACAGCACGCGCCTGCCGTCCGGCGACACCTGAAAGCCGCGCGGGGTGCCGAGGGTGAACCGCTGGGTCCTGGCCTGGAGTCGCAGGAATGAGCTCTCGTTGGTCACCCCAGCACCCTATGCGGTCGACTCGTCAGGCGATGATCTGTTCCGCGTAGGCCGCCAGGATGCCGGACCAGCCGCTCGGCGACTCGATGCCGCGGACGACCTCCTCGGCGTCGGCGTGCCGCTCGAGGTGCCGGTGTGCCAGCTCGACACGGGTGCGGTCGGCCGCCTCCGCGACGAACCGGACCTCGACCTCGCTGGCCCGCGCCGGGTCGGGGTCGTAGGACCAGTCGGCCCGCAGGTGCCACGACAGCAGCACCCGGTCGGGCGGGTCGTAGGCCAGCACCGCGCCCCAGTCGCACTCGCTGCCGTCCACACCGCGCTCGTACCAGCGCCCGCCCGCTCTCGGCTCGATGACCGCGTCGGCAAGCTCGGCCGCGCCGATGTGGTGGCTCGCCGGCCACCACGTGAAGAACTTCTCGGTGAACACGGTGAACGCGCGCTCCCGGCCGGCGCGCACGGTGATCGACTTGGTGACGGAGACGTTGGTGTCAGTGGTCATGAGTCCTCTTTCTCGACGTTCTCGACGGCCGCCGCGAACGCGGTCAGCGCGTTGTCCCACAGCTGGTCCAGGTAGTCGCGCAGGGCGTGCACCCCGCGCGGGTCGACGCGGTAGAGCCGGCGGGTGCCCTCGGCGCTGTCGGTCACGAGCGACACCTCCTTGAGCACCTTCAGGTGCTGCGACACCGCGGGCCGGCTGACCGGCAGCTCCTTCGCCAGCTCGCCGACCGCGCGGGGGCGGGCGGCGAGCAGCTCGAAGATCGCGCGCCGGGTCGGGTCGCCCAGCGCGCCGAGCGCGTCCAATTGGTAAGTCGGCACGAACGGTAAGCTATTACTTACGCACCCTCTCAGTCAAGTGTGTGGCTCTTCTTGGCCTGTCCTGTGCGGGCTCACAGGCTCCTCTCATGGGGCGGGACGACGGTGGAGTCATGACCGAGAACCTGCGCCAAGCGCCACCGCCATGGACCTACCCCGGATCGGGCTATCCGCCCCCGCCGCTACCGCCCGCCCCGCCCCAGCCGCCCCGGCGGTTCCGGCGCGGCACGCTCGCCGTGGTCGCGGCCGCGGCCCTCGTCGCAGGCGGGCTCGGCGGTACCATCGGCGCGCTGGTCGGCAGTGACGGCGCCACCCCGGCCGCCGCGACCCCGGTGTCGACCGTCACCTCGACGTCCGGCACCACGGCAACCGACGTCTCCGCGGTCGTGCAGAAGGTGTTGCCGAGCGTGGTGCAGGTCAACGTGACCCTGCCGAACGGCGAGGGCATCGGCTCCGGCGTGATCCTCAGCTCGGACGGCAAGATCCTGACGAACAACCACGTCGTCAGCGGCGCCACCTCGGTGACCGTGACGCTGTCCGACGGCCGCACCGTCGACGCCCAGGTCCTCGGCACCGACCCGGCGAGCGACCTCGCGGTCATCCAGGCGCAGGGCGTCAGCGGACTCACCGCGGCCACGTTCGGCAACTCCGACAACGTGCAGGTCGGCGACGAGGTGATCGCGATCGGCTCGCCGGGTGGCCTGCAGGGGACGGTCACGACGGGGATCGTGAGCGCGCTGGATCGCAAGGTCACCGTGCCGGATGAGCAACAGCAGCAGAGCCCGTACCCGTTCGCGCAGCAACAGCAGCAGGGCGGCGGCACCACGTCCTACCAGGCCATCCAGACCGACGCGGCGATCAACCAGGGCAACTCCGGCGGCCCGCTGTTCAACACCGCCGGTCAGGTCGTCGGCATCAACTCGGCGATGTACTCGCCGGTGTCCGGGCCGGACGGGTCAGCGGGCAGCGTCGGTATCGGGTTCGCCATCCCGAGCAACAACGCCCAACAGGTGATCGACAAGCTGTAGGCCGCCGGTCGTGATGCTCGCCCGCGGCGCCTCGCTGATCGCGGCGGCCGCGCGGGTGAGCAGCCAGTCGACCCGCCGGACCTGCCGGCGGGTCTCGACGATCTCGCGCAGCAGCGCGGCCGCGGCCAGCAGCAGGATCATGCCGCCGATGACGGTCAGCTCAGCGAGCACGGTGCAGCCGCACGTCCGCCTCGACGCCCGCGTCCGACAGCGCGTCGCGGACCTTGCCGATGAGCCTGCGGTGCACGACGTCGCGGAGCAGTCGCGGTGTCAGCACGGTGAACGGCCTGGTCAGCGCGCTTTCCCGGTGGGCGAGCTCGAACAGGTTGAGCAGCTCAACGGCGATGATGTGCCGGGCACCGGTGCCGAAGCTGCGCGTCAGCTCCGGTGGCAGCGCGTTCATCCGCGCCGCCACCTCGGCGGCCCGGTCCTCGACACGCGTGACCTCCTGCCGCAGCCGCCGCAACGCGACGACCGCGGCGACGAGCACGCAGAGTCCCGCGGTGACCAGCACCAGCCCGATGATCTCCATGTAGGCCCCTCGGTCTCGTCGGACGTACCACGGTAAGCCTTTCGCCCGTGGCGGAAACGGGGTCCCTGGCGGTTTCCGCGTTCTAGCGTGTGCCGCATGACGATCACCGGGGTAGCAGCAGGCGTTCCGTTCACGGCGTTGCCGCCGGCCGGCGGCGGTCCGGCGCCGCTGGTCGTGACGTGGCACATGCTGGACGCGCCCCGCACCGATGCCGCGTTCGCGGCCGCCCTGCCGCTCAACGGAGTGCCGGCGTGGCGGGTGCACCTCGGGCTGCCGATGTGCGGCGCCCGGATGGCCGAGTCCGGCATGTCCGCCATCGTGGACCTGGCGGTGGCGGACACGATGAACAACTTCGCGGCAGGGCTCTCGGCGCAGGCGGAGACCGAGTTCCCGGCGGCGCTGTCGGCGTTGCGCGACCGGTTTCCGTTGTCGGACGGCCCGATCGGGCTGGTGGGCGGCTCGCTGGGCGGCCTGGTGGCGCTGCGGGTACTGGCTTCCGGTTCGGTCCCGGTGGCCGCCGCCGCGCTGGTGAACCCGGCCATCCGGGCAAGCACACTGGTGGCACTGATCGACGAACAGCTCGGCCGCGAGTACCCGTGGACGCCGGAGACGAGGGCGCTGGCGGACTCGCTGGACTTCGTCGCCCGCGCCGGGGAGCTGGCGGCGCCGCTACTGGTGGTCAGCGGCGCGGACGACTACCCGACCTTCCGCCCGGACGCCGCCGCGCTGGTGGCCGCGGCGCCGAACGCGGAGCTGCGCACGGTGCCCGGCCTGGCCCACCCGCTCGCCGACGAACCGGGGATGGCACCCGCACCACAACGCCCAACAGCGAAACTCGTAGACGAGGCACTGACAGACTGGCTCACCCGCCACCTGGTGTCGCGCGTCATTAGTTGATTTACAGTTGCTCCTCCGGATCCTGGCTCAACCTCGTCGAGGTCTTCTTCGGCATCATCACCCGCCAAGCGATCCGGCGCGGGTCGTTCGACAACGTCAAGGAACTCATCGCCGCGATCCGCGCTTTCATCGACGGCTGGAACGACCGATGCCACCCCTTCACCTGGACCAAGACCGCCGACGAGATCCTGCCGCACGCCACCCGTAAACGAGATTCAGATGCGGGACACTAGAAGCGATCGGGGCGGCAACCCGACAACGCCGACTCGACGATGCCGTCGACCAACTCCCGCGCGATAAGGCGGCCCACGGCCGGGGCAAGCGTGACCGCCGCGTGCATCACCGCCAGGTAGAGACCGGGTACATCGGCGACCGGACCGACGATCGGCTCACCGTCGGCCGGCATTGGGCGTACTCCGAGTCGTGTGCTGAGCAGCTCGACGCTCCCGGCACCGCGGAAAGTGGACCGGACGGCGGCAAGGGTCCGTTCGGGCGAGTCCGCGGCGGCGATCAGCCGGTCCGCGGCGACCTGCCGGAGATCGAAGTCCTGAGTGTTGACCACGGTGCGGACCAGACCGGCCGGCGCGCGAAGCCGGAAGAGCGGGCACGGCGACGGCTCGACCGGGACACGCACGCCGAGCGGCGCGCCCAGCGCGGCCGTGGCAACACCGGCCGCCAACACCACAGTCGTACCGGAGAGGGGTCCTCCGGCCGTCTCGACCCCGGCAACCTGGCCCGCCGCATCCCGGCGGACCGCGGTGACCGCGGTGTCCAGATGTACCCGGGCGCCATGGTCGCGGGCGCCCGCGACCAGCCGCTCGGTCACGCCCACCGAGTCGACGGCGCCGTCGCCGGGTGCCCACATGGCCCACTCCGGGGGCTGCCGAAGGTTGGGCTCGAGCGTCATCACGGTGGCCGCGTCCACAATCTCCTGCCCGGGCCCGGCCTCCGGCGCGCCGGCCTCCGCGCGCCAGCTCAGTGAGCCGGACCAGATCACCGGGAGTCCCGGCAACTCGGCCTCAACTCGGCGGTACTCCTCCGTCGCGGTGGCCCGCATCCCGGCCGCCGGACCGGTACGCACGCCAGACGCTCCGACCCAAGCGAACGAGTCCGCCGTCACGCCGGCGCCTGGCCGCCCGGCGTCGACCAACGTCACGGTGGCGCCCGCCCGGGCGGCGTGATAAGCCACCGACGCGCCGACGATGCCAGCTCCGACGACGACTACGTGCCTACCCACCGGTGCGCTCAACACGTTGACGACCCTACTGTCCGCAGCGGCTCCATCCGTGCGGCATGATTGATTCCGTGAAGTCGGTGTCAGCGATCAGGGACGGTCGGTGAGCGCGTTCGCGACACCGGTGATGCCGTGAAAGGCGCCCCACTTCGAGGGTGAGATCAGTGCGGTCAGTGCGACAGGTTCCGGTGCATCTCCTGCAGCCGCCCGGCCAAGTCACCACGCGAAGCGGGCGCGATGAGCACCCGCTGCTCGCCGTCGGCGGTCGTGGTCATGTAGTTGAGCCAGCGCCCGCCGGCCGTGTCCGCGTAACGCAGCGGCTCCGGCGACGGCCGGCGACGGCCCATGCGGTCTCGCACCGCCACGTACAGCTCGCCGCCGCCGAGTGTCGGTTGCGCGACGATCTGCTGCGCGATCCGCACCTCGGGCGGGGCGGGGCGCATGCCGACGCCCGCGGCGGTGCGTTGGCGGCCGCCGACGGAGGCGAGCATGTCGCTGCGCAGCACGTTCACCGCCTCACCACGGGACGGGGCCAGCTCCGGGGTCTGCGACACCAGCGCCATCGGCAGGGTCTCGGGGCGGATCTGGCTGATCGTCACCGTGTCGTCCTCGCGGACCGCCAGGATCGCCTCCCGGCCGATCGCGCCCGCGAGGACGCCCTTGGTCTTCTCGCCCTCGTTGATCCACCCGTAGAACTCGGCGCCCGCGCGGCACAGCACGGCCAGCGACGAGCTGAGCTCCACGTCCAGCCTGCCGCGGTTGTCGAACATGCCGAGCCGCTGGAACTCGGTGCGCGCCTCCGTCTCCAGCTGGTTCTGGGCGGACTTCGGCCGCCACTTCGCCACCGGCTTCAGCGTGATGTGCAGCTCGCCGAGGTTCTCCATCCGCACCAGGCGGGTCAGCGCCTCGACGTGCAGGGTCAGCTTCTTCTGGAGCACCTGGTCACCTACTCGCCGATCACCGGCGGAGCGGTGACCTGGTCGGTGCCGAACGTGTCGTGCGGGTCGGGCTCGACCAGGAACGACGGCCGCTCGTGCTCGGCGTCGTCCTCGCCGCTCTGACCCCGGCCACCACCACCGCCGCCACCCATGCCGCCGCCACCCATGCCCATGCCCCGACCGCCGCCGAGGCCACCGCGGCCCGGCGCGCCCTCGGCCGCCGCCGCGGCGCCGCCGGGCATGCCCGCGCCGGGGCCGCGCGTGCCGGAGCCGGAACCGGAACCGCCGGAACCGCCGCCGGAACCACCCGCGCCGCCGGAACCGCCGGGGCCGAAGCCACCGCCGCCCCGGCCATACCCGCTGCCGGAGCCCATCCGGCTGCCGCCGGGGTTGCCGCCCCCGCCGGTCGGCCCGAAGCCGGAGCCGGGCGGCATGAAGCCGGGCATGTTCGGGTTACCGCCCTGGTTGCCACCCTGACCGGGCGGCGGCGTGCGCGGCGGCTCGACCGGGGTCGGCCGGAACTCGCTCGGGTTGGTCGGCCGGTTGTCGTTCGGGTTGGTGGTGCCGTTGTCGTTCGGGTTGCCCGTCTGGTCGGGGGTGCCGGTCGTCTGGGGCGGGTTGCGCGTCTGCCCCGGGGTCTGCCCGCTGTCGCCCTCGCCGGGCTCGCCGGTGCCCGGCGGCTGCTGCCACGGCAGCGGCTCCGGCGGCGGGCCGGGCGGCAGCACGCCGACGTCGGCGTAGTCCATCGTGATCCGGCCGTAGGAGGTGGGCATCGCCGACGTGTTGGTGTCGGTCGTGCCCTCGTAGGACTCCATGATCGCGACGTTGGTGTCGTTGGCCGCGTTGTAGTCGGTCATCTTGGTCTCGTAGTTGCGACCGGCGCCGCCGAAGCTGCTCAGGTTGTCCCAGACGCCGGGCTTGTCCGGCTCCGGCGGCACCTCGACGACCGCGGTCTTCGCCGACGAGAACGCGTCGACCTGGTTGTTCAGGGTCGACTGCGCCGTGAACATGCCCTCCTGGGCGAGCCCGTGCTCCACCGCGAGCGGGCCGGAACCGCGCCGGGCCGCGCCCGCCGCGCCGCCCTGCCACGCGCCCTCCATCGTGGTGGTGAGCCTGGTGATCGAATCGGTGCGGGCATCGTAGTTCTTCACGAGCTGCTGCACCTGGAACGCGGCGGTGTACAGCCCCTTGCCGTCGTCGCCGGTGCCGGCGCGGAAGTTGTGGTAGATCTCCGAGCCGTTCATGCCCCAGAGGTTGGCGAAGAAGTCCATGGTCACACCTCGATGCTTTTCATCGAGTCACGGACGCCGTCTTCCGTGGTGGTCATCTGTTTGTGGCTGGCGTACAGCTTCGCGATGTAGTTCTCGGCGTACTTCAGCATCTGGTCGCTGTGCTCCCACATGGTCGCGAGTGAGTTGCGGGAGGCGTTCGCCTGGCTGACGCTCATCGAGTCGGACGCCGGGTCGGCGATCATGTAGTACGCCTCGGCGATCGCATTCCGGTCGGCCATGATGCCGTCGCGCTCCAGTTCCCACTTGGTGATGACGCCGGTCAGCTCCTCGACACTCGCGAACATGAACTGGCCGCCCGTGCCGCCGCCACCGGCCTCGTGCTGGTCCCCGCCGACCCCGAACAGCGACCGCCACCAGCCCGCGACCTCGGCGGACGCGATCTCGGCGCTCACCTGGTCGGCCGGTGAGCCCGGATCCGGCTGCTCGCCGCCGGTCGTGTCAGTCGTCGTGTCAGTCGTCGTCTCAGTCGTGTCGTTGCCCTGCTCAGCGGTTGCACCGTCAGGCACGCCCACCACACCCCTCATTCACAGTCACCACGATCGCCCTCGAGCTTACCGCCAGTGACCAGGCGGTACACCCGGGGAGTATGACGATCAAACCGCCACCCGGGTTCCGTTTGACGAACTTCGCCGTAAGACCGTGTGCAGCACACGACCTCACGCCGCCCGCACGGTCACCTTCCCCTCGGCGAGCACGTCCAGCACCGACTCCGGCGCCAACCCGCCACGCCACGTCAGCTCGAACGGCGGCACCGGCCCGAACCCGCCCCGCAGACAGTCGGCCAGCGCGTCCAGGTTCGCCCCGTAGTACCCGCCGGGCCCGTTCACCGCCTCGCCGAGCGCGCAGTACACCCCGGCGAGGTCGGCGGCCCCGGCCACCACGAAGTCCCCTGCCGACCGGTGGCCGCGTAATCGCGCCACCCCCAGCCACGCCTCCCGGCCGGCGGTCGACAACGGCTCCCACGTGCCGCGGCCGGCGAGCGGCCCGGCCCGCCACAGCTCCCACACCTGCGGCGACAGCGGGTGCGGGCGGCTGAACACCTGCCCCGTGACCTCGGCGCCGGCCGCCGAGACCGACGCAGCCGCCGACGCCACGTAGTACGCGCCGATGGACCGGCCGGCGTCGTCGAGCACCCGGAGCTCCACGTTGCCGAGCGGACCGGGCGCCAACGCCGCGCCGGCCAGCCGGAACACCCGCCGGCCCGGCGCGGCGTCGACGAAGAAGCCCTCGACGTCGCGCGCCGTGCACAGCACCTGCTCGGGTTCGGCGTCGACACTGACCAGCGCGTAGCGATCCATGACACCGACAGTAGGTCGGCCCACCGACAATTCCGAGGGTCAGTCGTTGCGGGGGAAGCCCAGGTTCACCCCTCCGTGTGACGGGTCCAGCCAGCGCGAGGTCACGACCTTGGTGCGGGTGTAGAAGTGCAGCCCGTCCGGGCCGTACGCGTGGGTGTCGCCGAACAGGGAGTCCTTCCAGCCGCCGAACGAGTAGTAGCCGACCGGCACCGGGATGGGCACGTTCACGCCGACCATGCCCACCTCGACCTCGTTCTGGAACCGCCGCGCGGCGCCGCCGTCGTTCGTGAAGATCGCCGTGCCGATGTGCGGACCACCGAAAGCACCGGCCCGAAGATCTCGTCCGTGTAGATCGACATGTCGGGCGACACGTTGTCGAACAACGTCGGGCCGAGCCAGAAGCCCTCCGCCGCGCCGTCGACCTCGTGGCCCCGGCCGTCCACCACCAGCGACGCGCCCGCCGCGACCCCCGCGTCCAGGTAGGCCGTCACCTTGTCCCGGTGCGCGGCGGTGACCAGCGGGCCCATCTCGCAGCCGGGCCGGCGGCCGTCGCCGACGTGCAGCGCGGCGATGCGGGACTTGATGCGGTCGATCAGCTCGTCGGCGACCGGGTCGACGGCGACCACGACCGACACCGCCATGCAGCGCTCGCCCGCGGAGCCGAAGCCCGCCGACACCGCGGCGTCCGCGGCGAGGTCGAGGTCCGCGTCCGGCAGCACCACCATGTGGTTCTTCGCGCCGCCGAGCGCCTGCACGCGCTTGCCGTTCGCGGTGCCGGTCTCGTACACGTACCGGGCGATCGGCGTGGAGCCGACGAACGAGATCCCGCGCACCGACGGGTGGGTCAGCAGCCCGTCCACGGCCACCTTGTCGCCGTGCAGCACGTTCAGCACCCCGTCGGGCAGCCCGGCCCGCGCCCAAAGGTCGGCGATGAGGTTCGACGCGGACGGGTCCTTCTCCGACGGTTTCAACACGACCGTATTGCCACACGCGATGGCGTTCGGCACGAACCACAGCGGCACCATCGCCGGGAAGTTGAACGGCGAGATCACGCCGACCACCCCGAGCGGCTGCCGCATCGAGTACACGTCCACCCGCGTGGACGCGTTCTCGCTGAACCCGCCCTTGAGCAGCGCCGGCACCCCGCACGCGAACTCGACGTTCTCGATCGCGCGCCCGACCTCGCCCGCCGCGTCGTCGAGCACCTTGCCGTGCTCGGCGGTGACGACCGCGGCCAGCTCGTCGCGGTGCTCGTTCAGCAGCTGCCGGAACGCGAAGAGGATCTTGGACCGCGCGGCGAGCGAGGTGTCCCGCCACGCCGGGAAGGCCCGCGCGGCCGCCGCGACGGCCTCGTCCACCTCGGACCGCGACGCGAAGTCGACGTGTCCGGACACCGCGCCGGTCGCCGGGTCGTACACCTCGCCGGTCCGTGCCGCGACCCCCGCCCACGGCTTGCCGTCGATCCAGTGATTGATCCTGGCCACCATCAGCGGTTTCCTTCCAGAGTCCCGGCAGTCACAGCGGCGATCGCGTCGCCGAGGATGCCGAGCGCCTCGTCCAGCTCCTCGCCGGTCAGCGTCATCGGCGGCGCAAGGCGGATCACGTTGTTGTGCAGCCCGCCCTTGCCCACCAGGAGACCACGCGCGCGGGTCTCCTCGAGCACCCGCGTCGCCGCGGCCGGCGACGGGGTCGTGCCGCCCGGCTCGACGAACTCGACGCCGACCATCAACCCCTTGCCGCGCACGTCGCCGACGACCGGGTTGCGCGACGCGACGTCGCGGAGGCCCGCGAGCAGCCGCGACCCCAACGACTCCGCGTTCGACTGCAGGTCGTGGTCGCGCAGGTAGTCCAGCACGGCGCGGGCGCCGACGGTCGCGACCGGGTTGCCGCCGAACGTGGAGATCGAGTTGGCCGTGAGGCAGTCCATGATCTCGCCCCGCGCGACCAGACCGCCGATGGCGAGGCCGTTCCCGAGCCCCTTCGCGAACGTCATCATGTCCGGGGTGACGCCGTGTGCCTGGATGCCCCAGAAGTGCGAGCCGGTCCGGCCCCAACCGGTCTGCACCTCGTCGGAGATGAACAGGATTCCGTGCTCGGCAAGGACTTCCGCGAACGCGCCGAACAACCCGTCGGGCGGTGTGGTGAACCCGCCGACGCCCTGGATCGGCTCGGCGATCATGCACGCCACGTCCCCGGACGTCGCGGTCTGCAGCACGTCGCGCAGGTCCTCGACGCACGCCTTGATGTAGTCCGCGTCCGAAAGGCCGCGGAACGGGCTCCGGTACGGGTACCCACCGTGCACATAGGACACTCGCACGGGTGACAGCGCGGACGCCGACCAGCCGCGGTTGCCGGTGATGCCGACGGTCGCGAACGCCCTGCCGTGGTAGGAGTTCCGCATCGCCAGCACCTGGTTGCTGCGCCGGTACTGCGTGGCGAGCATCAGCGCGGTCTCGTTGGCCTCGGTGCCGGAGTTCGTGAAGAACACCTTCGCGTCCGGGATGCCGGACAGCTTCGCGATCTGCTCGGCCAGCTCGACCTGGCTGCGGATCAGGTAGAGCGTCGAGGTGTGCAGGATGCCGGTGTCCAGCTGCTTGCGGACGGCGTCGCTGATCTCCGCGACGTCGTAGCCGATCGCGTTGGTGAGGATGCCGGCGAAGAAGTCCAGGTAGCTCTTGCCGTTCGAGTCGGTCACCCGCCTGCCGTGCGCGTGCACGATCTCGAGCGGGTCGGCGTAGTACAGCGCGAGCCAGTTCGGCAGCACGGCACGGTGACGGTCGATCAAGCGCTCTTCACCCATGCGTCGAGTGTGGCGGGCACCCACCCGCCACGCCATGGACAGTCTGTATCGCGGACCGCGGGCTGGCCGTACAGTGTGCGCGCATGTACCCGACCGTCGCGGACGTGCTGACCCTGCCGGTGATCCGGCAGGGCATGGCGACCGTGGTCGCGGGCGCGAACGGGCTCGACCGCAAGGTTCGCTGGGTGCACATCGCCGAGATCGCGGACATCGCGCCGCTGCTCAAGGGCGGTGAGCTGGTCCTCACCACCGGCATCGCGCTGCCCGACGACGCCGCGGCGCTCACCAACTACGTCGACGAGCTGGCGGCAGCCGGCGTGGTCGGGGTGGTCGTCGAGCTGGTCCGGCACTGGAGCCGCGAGCTGCCGGCCGCGCTGGTCGACGCGGCCGACGCGCACGAGCTGCCGCTGATCACGCTCTCGCGGGAGACCCGGTTCGTCGCGGTTACCGAGGCGGTCGTCGGTCTGATCGTGGCCGCGCAGATGGCGGAGCTGCGGGCGGCGGAACGCGTGCACGAGACGTTCACCGCGCTGACCGTCGCCGGCGCCGAGCCCGCCGAGGTGCTGCGCGAGGTGGCCCGCGCGTCCGGACTGCCGGTCGTGCTGGAGACCCTCGGCCACGACGTCCTCGCCTACGACTCCGCCGGCACCGACCCCCGCGAGCTGGTGGCGGACTGGGCCGCGCGGTCGCGGGCGGTCACGGTCGCCGAGCGGACCAGCTACCACGCCGACGCCGGCTGGCTGATCACCGTGGTCGGCGCGCGCGGCAACGACTGGGGCCGGCTCGTGCTGGTGTGCCCGGTCGAGCCGCAGCACCGGCAGGTGGTGATCGCCGAGCGGGCGGCGTCGGCGCTTGCCGTGCACCGGCTGGTGGCGAGGGACCGCGAGGGCCTCGAGCGGCACGCCCACCGAACCCTGCTCACGGAGCTGCTCGGCTCGACGACGACGGCGGCCGACCTGGCCGCGCGCGCCAATGCGCTTGGCGTGCCGTTGCAGCGCCGCCAGTTGCTCGGCGTCTCGGTCCGCCCGTCCGCGGCGACCGCGGGCCGCCCGTCGATGGCGACGCAGGAGGTGCTGCGGGACCTGGCGGAGGCGACGGCACTGGCGGCCCGCCGGGCCAGGGTCGCCGCGCTGGTTGGGGTGGTGGACGACATCAGCGTGCGGGCGCTGCTGTCGTTGACCCCGCAGGCCGACGCCGACGCGGTGTTGCGCAGACTCTCGAAGGAGATCCACCAGGCCGCGGCAAGCGCACCGAAAGCGCTGCCGGTGGTAGTGGCCGTCGGCACCACGGTCGACTCCGTCTCGGACGCCCGCCGCAGCATGATCGAGGCCGCCCACGTGGCGAAGGCGGCGCTGCGGACCCCGAACGACCACCCGTACCACCGCCTCGACGACGTCCGCCTGCGCGGCCTGCTGCACCTGCTGGCCGACGAAGATCGGGTGACGGCGTTCGCGGCGCGGGAACTGGGTCCGCTGCTCGCCCGCGACACCGCGCACGCGAGCAGGCTGATCGACGCGCTGCGCCACTTCTGTGCCCACGGCGGCAACAAGTCGGCCGCCGCGGCCGCCGCGCACATGTCCCGCACGGCGTACTACCAGCAGCTGTCCCGGATCGAGCAGGTGCTCGGGGTGTCGCTCGACGACCCGGAGTCGGTGCTGTCCCTGCACGTGGCACTGTTGGTCCACGAGATCGGCGGCGAAGGGGAACGATGATCCGCGACGGGGACCGGTTCGTCCGGTGCGGGCTCGGGCACACGCACTGGGGCCGGTACGGCGCCGCCGGACTCCTGGTCCACCACGACGGGCAGGTGCTCCTCCAGCACCGCGCCAAGCTGTCGATCGGCGGCGGCACCTGGGGCGTGTTCGGCGGCGCGCGGGACAGCGACGAGGACCCGGTGGCCGCCGCGCTGCGGGAGACGGGCGAGGAGTCCACTTTGGACACCGGGCTCGTGCGGGTGCGCGGGCTGATGCACGAGGACCACGGCGGCTGGGCCTACGACACGATCATCGGTGACCTCGCGGAGCTGCCGGCGGTGGCGCCAGGGTCGTGGGAGACCAAGGCCGCGCGGTGGGTGCCGGTCGACGAGGTCGCCGACATGAACCTGTTCCCGCCGTTCGCCGCGTCCTGGCCGAGGGTGCGGGCCGCGATGCGGCGCGCGGTGCTCGTGGTCGACACGGCGAACGTGATGGGCTCGCGCAACGACGGCTGGTGGCGCGACCGGCACGGCGCGGCGATCCGGCTGCGCGACCAGATCGACGGGCTGGGCGGGGTGCCGCTCGAACCGTTCGACGTCGCGTACCCCGAGCTGGTGATGATCGTCGAGGGCAAGGCGCGCGGCGTCGAGGACAGCGCACACGTCCGGGTGGTCGACTCGCCCGGCGAGGGCGACGACACCATCGTCGACACCGTGCGGCAGCTCACCGGACCCGACGTCGACTGTTACGTCGTGACCGCGGACCGCGAGCTGCGCCGCCGCTGCGAGGCGGCCGGCGCGACCACGCTCGGCCCGAAGTGGTTGCTCAACCGCCTGTGACCGATTCCTTTGCCGGCGCCGCCGAGTCCTAACCGGTGTGAATCTCATCGAGCACTACCGCGACAGCAATGCCAACTCCCACAAGAACCTGCCGCTCCACGAGGCGCGCACCATCGACAGCCACTGGGGTGACGTCACCGCCGAGCCGGGCGGCGTCGACTACCTCGAGGTCGACGCGGACGGCGTGCCCGCGCTGTGGGCGGTGCCGCACGGGGCGCCCGACGACGGGGTGCTGCTGTGCCTCCACGGGGGCGGCTTCGTCGGCGGGTCCATGTACACGCACCGCAAGATGTTCGCGCACCTCGCCAAGTTGGCCGGCGTCCGCGCGCTGATCATCGACTACCGGCGGACGCCCGAGTTCCAGCACCCGGCCGCGCTCGAGGACTCAATACAGGCGTACGAATGGTTGCGCGCCAACGGTTACACGAAGATCGCGATCACCGGCGACTCGGCCGGCGGGCTGCTGACGCTGACGACCACGCTCCGGGTGCGGGAGAAGCCGGCCGCGATCATGCCGTTCTCCGCGTGGACCGACATGGAGCTCGGCGGCGACTCGATCAAGACCAACGTCGCGACGGACGTCCTGTTCGGCGGCGACCGGCCCATGAACCTGACCGGACTCGTGCAGCTGTACCTCGGCCCGGACGGCGACCCCGCGGACCCGGAGGCGTCGCCGCTGAACGCCGACCTGTCGGGGCTGCCGCCCACCTACCTCCAGGTCAGCGACGCGGAGATGCTCCTCGACGACACCATCCGCCTGCACGAGAAGGCGTTGCGGCAGGGCGTCGACTCCACTGTGGACGTCGTGCCGGGACAGCAGCACACCTTCCAGATCGCCGCGGGCTACGACAAGGTCGCCGACGAGGCGCTCGACCGCATGGCCGACTGGGTGCGCCCCAAGCTGGTATGAACGGCGCATGACCGTTCTCGGGGTGGTGTTCCGGCCGGAGTTCGCGCCTGAGCGGCTGCGGGCCGCGGCCGTGGCGGCCGAGGAGTCGGGGCTCGACGAGCTGTGGCTGTGGGAGGACTGCTTCCGCGAGAGCGGCACGGCCACCGCGGTCGCCGTGCTCGGGTGGACCGAACGGGTGCGCGTCGGGGTGGGCCTGCTGCCCGTGCCGCTGCGGAACGTCGCGCTGTCGGCCATGGAGGTCGCCACCATCGAGCGCCTCTTCCCCGGCCGCGCGACGATCGGGTTCGGCCACGGGGTGCAGGAGTGGATGGGGCAGGTCGGCGCACGCGTCGACTCGCCTGTCACCCTGCTCCGCGAGTACCTGTCCGCGCTGCGGCGCCTCCTCGCCGGCGAGCGGGTCACCACCAGCGGCCGCTACGTCACCCTCGACGACGTCGGGCTCCAGTGGCCGCCGGCGAGCGCCCCCGCGGTGCTCGCCGGCGCCGTCGGGCCCAAGTCGCTGCGGGTGTGCGGCGAGGAGGCCGACGGCGTCATCCTCACGGCGTCGGCGGGGCCGGACGGGGTGCGCGCGGCCCGCGAGCTGGTCGGCGACACCGTGCCGATCACCGTCTACCTCCGCGCCGCCGTCGGACCCGGCGCGCAGCAACGGATCGACGCCGAGGACACCACCGAACTGGCCGTCGCCGACGACGACATCCCGGCCATGGTCGACCGGCTCGCCGCGGCGGGCGCCGGCACGGTCGTGCTCGAGCCGACGCCGGACGAGCCCGACCTCGAAGGACTCATCCGGTACGCGGCGGCCCTCAGATAGTCACCCGCGTGTGGACGTCGTCGCCGCCCAGCTCGGCCGGCAGCCACGCGTGGATCGTGTACTCGCCGGGCGACAGGTGCTGGCGCAGCCCGGCGATGCCGAACCCGAACGCGGTGTGCACGGGGATCGGCTGGCCGTCCTGCGAGAAGCACGTCAGGTGCAGCTGCACGGTGGCGCCGCCCGCCGCCGGGGTGAAGTCGGCGGTCGCCGTGAACTGGCCGTCGCCGATCGGGACGTTGCCGACGTTGAACGCGGCGAGCGCGAAGAAGTCCTGCGCCTCGACGTACTGCGCGTCCTCGTCCTCGGTGCCCCAGCGCGCCTCGGCGCCCTCCTCGACGTACGTGTGCGGCGCGCGCCCGTCGGTGCTCGGCGGCCGCGCGTCCTCCTGCCGCAGCAGCGCCCACGTCTGGTTGCCGACGATCCCGTCGGTCATCGCGGCCATCCGGTCCTGGAACGCCCGCACCGCGTGGTAGGTCGTGTCGTCGAAGCTGCCGTTCTCGGTGACCTCGTGGCCCCACAGGTTCAGCAGCGTCTGCAGGTACTCGACCCAGCCGTCGATGCTCTGGTCGCCGTGCCGCAGCGTCGGCTCGTCGGTCTCGGGCGGCGGCTCCTCGCGCGTCTCCGGCGGCACGACGGGCGGCACGGTCGGCGACTCGACGGCGTCGCGCAGGACGAACCGGACCGGCGTCTCCTCCTTGCGGTCGCGCGGCATCTGCGGCGGACCCGCCTGGTACAGCGCGGTGCTCGACCCGTCGAGCCGGTTGTCCGCGACGTTGTCGCCCACCTCGGTGTTGCTCCAGAACACCGTCCACAGCGCGTGCCCGGGGTCCTGCGTGACGGAGAACCGCGCGAAGCCGACCACGCCCTCGCGCCGGTGGTCGGGCCGCAGCTTCTCCGAGACCGTGAACGTCGTGCTGGCATCCGGCGCGATGTGGTCGTCCGGGAACGTCACCGGGTCGCCCGCGTCGAAGTGCGTCTCGTTCAGGAACAGCGGCTGTTTCGTCTCGTTCACGACGGTCACGACGCACGAGTTCTTGTCGACGACCCCGTCCCCGCCGCCCCCGAAGTCCTCCTCCAGCACGACGAACTCGTACGGCGACATCACCGACCCGCTCGCCGCGAACGCCACCGTCGCCTTGAAGTCGACGACCGTGCCGTCGGGCCGGGTCTGCCCGGACGGGAACGCGATCCGCACGTCGCCCGTGTTGTCACCGACGGCCGGGTTGTTCCAGTGCAGCAACACGTGCGCGTGCTCCGGCGCGCCGATCGCGTACCGGCACCAGCCCTCGTCGCCGGTCAGGACCGAGTTGGGGGTCTCGCCCGACAGGAACGTCGCGGTCGCGCCCGGCTCGATGCGGTTCGGCGCGAGGATCCGCAACGCACCGCTGCCGTCCTTGCCGGGGCCGTCGTCGTTGTCCGACCAGTCGCCCGGCGCGGCGCGCAGCTCCTCCATGAAGACGAGCGCGTGCTGGGTGCGGTTGACCACAGTGATGGCGGTCGAGTTCTTGGCGTCGAGGAGATCCTTGACCTCGATGCCGAGCTTCTTCGCCAGCTCGATGTAGTCGGGCAGCTTGAGGAGGTCTTCCGGACTAACCATGCCCCCTAGCGTGCTAGCCGTGCGACGTGCACGAACCGAACGCCGGGGCGGACTTTAGGGCAGCGATCAGCAGATCAACGCGACCGTCGAGGTGGGGACCGGAGGTGTTCTTGGAGTCCCGAAGCGCGCCCAGGGTGTTGGCCACCTCAACACAGTCGCCGCCGTTGGAACTGCTGTAGCTGCTCTTGCGCCAGGTCGTGTAGGCGGCCATCACGCACCCCTTAAGTGGTCGCTCAGGTGTACTCCCCTGTCATCTTATCGATGAACTCCCGCGACGCTTCCGGGCTGAGCGCGGCATCTCGCAACCGCCCGAACACAGAGCTGTACTGCGTGAACTCCTCCGGTTCCTTGAGGTAGGTCGCCCCGAACAGGTCCTCGAGGTAGACGGTCGCGATGCTCTGCTCGGCCAGCTTGAACAGCTTCACCGAGGAGGCGACCGAGATCCGGTTAGGCACGTCGAACGGCAGCACCCGGATGGTGATGTTGGGCCGTTTCGACAACCTGACCAGATGTTTCAGCTGCGTGCGCATGATCTGCGGACTGCCCTGAATGCGCCGCAGCGCTCCCTCGCTGAGCACCACATCCAGCCTCAGAGACGGCCGGCCCGTGCGCCGCAACACATCCTGCCGTTTCACGCGGGTCTCGACCTGTTTCTCGATGAGACGGTCATCCGCCTCTGGTTCCCAGGCTCGGATCATCGAGCGGGCGTAGTCCTCGGTCTGCAACAAGCCGGGCACGCTCTCAGGTTCGTAACCTCTGATCTCTGTTGCATCCCATTCCAAGGCGATGAAACGACGGAACCAGTCTGGTACGGCGTCTCGCTTGCCCGCCCTGCGTCGCCTGCGTCGTGGCCGCTGCTCCGCCAACCCCACCAGATAGTCGCGTTCTTCAGCACTGGTCCGGAAGAACTCGCAGAGGATGCGCACCTCCTCCGGCGTGGCGCCTTGCTTCCCGTTCTCAATCTTGCTGAGCTTCGGGCCTTGCGCCTTGAGCGGTTCGCAGGCTTCGACAGCCGTATACCCGGCCTCCTCTCGCAACCGCCGCAGCTCGATCCCCAGCTGTGCGTTGATCATGTCAGCGTCAGACATCGCGGTCATGGGTTCATAGTGCCTCAGAACGCGAAGGTTTCGCCCTAGCGTTCACCCGAAAGAGTACAAGCACTAGCGAGAAACTTTCTCGTTGGATACACATGCACCATGACCAACGACACCAACGGCAGCAACAACACCGCGTTCCAGAAAGAGATGATGTCCGCGCTGGCCGACGCGGCGGTGCTCTACCAGCCTCGGCTGTTCGCCATCCACGGCCTCTACAAACGCCGCGAGCACGGCCACATACTCGGCTGGGGCATGCAGTTCCCCGACAAGCAGGGCACGCTCTACACCGACCCGTCCTCCTGCGCGACGCACCGCTCCTCCACCGCCGACGGCGTGTTCCGCACGATGCGGATCATCGGCGACGTGCGGCTGACGTGGCTGACCGAGCAGCAGGAGGGCCTCGCCGACCTCGTCAGCGACCTGCCGTACGACCTGCCATACGCCGAAGAGGACTGAGCGCAACTGTCACAGTGCCCACGGAGTGGGCCAACGGTGCACACTGTGACACTGCCTCCCGAGATCGTCGCACCCGACGATTCCGAGATGGCGATTACGACCACGACGGCTGACGGACGGGTCGACCTTGCCGACCACACGTCCATCCAGGACAGCCGCTTCTACAACCCCGAGCTCGCCCCGGTCCCCGTTGAGAAGCGCACCTGGACCACGTACAACTACTTCGCGCTGTGGATGGGCATGGCCCACAACATCCCCAGCTACCTGCTCGCCTCCGGGCTGATCGCGCTCGGCATGGACTGGGTGCAGGCGCTCGTCACGATCACGCTCGGCAACATCATCGTGCTGGTCCCGATGCTGCTGAACAGCCACGCCGGCACCCGCTACGGCATCCCGTTCCCGGTGTTCGCGCGCGCGTTCTACGGGGTGCGCGGGGCCAACCTGGCCGCGCTGCTGAGAGCGTTCATCGCGTGCGGCTGGTTCGGCATCCAGACCTGGGTCGGCGGCTCGGCGATCTACGTGATCGTCGGCAAGCTCACCGGTGACGGCTGGGTGAACGCGTCGGTGGTGGCCGGGCAGCCGATCACGCTGTGGCTGTCGTTCGCGGTCTTCTGGGTGATCCAGATGCTGATCATCTGGCGCGGCATGGAGGCGGTGCGGCGGTTCGAGAACTGGACCGCGCCGCTCGTGACCGTCGGGTTCCTGATCCTGCTGGCGTACGTGCTGGTCAAGGCGGGCGGGTTCGGCCCGATCCTGTCGCAGCCGTCGAAGCTCGGCTGGGGCGCCGACTTCTGGAAGGTGTTCGCGCCGTCGCTGATGGGCATGATCGCGTTCTGGGCGACGCTGTCGCTGAACATGCCGGACTTCACCCGGTTCGGCGGGTCGCAGAAAAAGCAGGTCCGCGGGCAGATCCTGGGCCTGCCGACCACGATGACGTTCATCGCGATCGTCGCGATCCTGACCACGTCGGGCGGCTCGGTGCTGTTCGGCGAGGTCATCTGGGACCCGGCGACGCTCGCGGCCCGCTTCTCCTCCCCGGTGGTCGTGGTGGTGGCGCTGGTCGCGCTGGTGCTGGCGACGATCTCGGCGAACCTCGCGGCGAACGTGGTGAGCCCGTCGTACGACTTCTCGAACGCGTTCCCCCGGCGCATCACGTTCGCGCTCGGCGGGCTGATCACCGGCGTCGTCGGGATCGTCATGCAGCCGTGGCGGCTGCTCGCCAACCCGGACGTGTACATCAACGGATGGCTCGGTTTCTACGGCGGTGTGCTCGGCGCGGTCGCCGGTGTGCTGGTCTCCGGCTACTGGCTGCGTGCGCGCACCCACATCGCGTTGGAGGACCTCTACAAGGAGGGCGGCCGGTACTGGTTCAGCGGGGGGTGGAACATCCCCGCGCTCGTGGCGACCGTCGTCGGCGCGGTGCTGGCGGTCGGCGGCGCGCACAGCGGGCCGACCGGCCCGTTCCCCACCGAGGGGCTCATCCCGTTCTTGAAGGATCTCTACAACTACAGCTGGGTCGTCGGATTAGTGGCAGCATCGCTTGTGTACCTGCTGCTGACGGCACGCAGCTCGACAGAGAGTTCGCCGGCACTACAGCCGGCGGCGGAGGGAGAGGTCAGTGTCTGAGATCGTCAGGGCTGGGCTGGTTCAGCAACGCTGGACCGGCGACAAGGAGTCGATGATCGCCAACGCGGTGGCGGCGATCGGTCAGGCGGCGTCGCAGGGCGCACAGGTGGTGTGCCTGCAGGAGCTGTTCTACGGGCCGTACTTCTGCCAGGTGCAGGACGCCGACTACTACTCCTACACCGAGCAGATCCCCGACGGTCCGACCACGCAGCTCATGTGCGAGCTCGCCGACCAGCACAACATGGTGCTCGTCGTGCCGATGTACGAGCAGGAGCAGCCGGGCGTCTACTACAACACCGCGGCCGTGATCGACGCCGACGGCACCTACCTCGGCAAGCACCGGAAGAATCACATTCCGCAGGTCAAGGGCTTCTGGGAGAAGTTCTACTTCCGGCCGGGCAACCTCGGCTACCCGATCTTCGACACCGCGGTCGGCAAGATCGGCGTGTACATCTGCTACGAGCGGCACTTCCCGGAGGGCTGGCGCGCGCTCGGGCTCGGTGGCGCGCGGATCGTGTTCAACCCGTCGGCGACCTCGCGCGGGCTGTCGGAGTACCTGTGGAAGCTGGAGCAGCCCGCGGCGGCCGTGGCGAACGAGTACTACGTCGGCACGATCAACCGGGTCGGCGTGGAACCGTTGGGCGACAACGACTTCTACGGACAGTCGTACTTCGCGAACCCGCGTGGGCAGGTCGTCGGCGAGACCGCGTCGGACTCCGAGGAGGAGGTCGTCGTGCGTGACCTCGACATGGGCCTGCTGACCGAGGTGCGCGACCTCTGGCAGTTCTACCGGGACCGCAGGCCGGACAGCTATGACTCCCTGACCGGGGCGTGAGATGCGGACTTTGATTCGGAACGGGACGGTCGTCAACGCGGGCGGCACGCTGCGCGCGGACGTGCTGGTGGACGGCGAGAAGATCGCGGCGGTCGCGGCGCCGGGCGTGTTCGACACGGCCGACACGGTCATCGACGCGGACGGCAAGTACGTGCTGCCCGGCGGGATCGACGCGCACACGCACATGGAGATGCCGTTCGGCGGGACGGCGTCGGTGGACACGTTCCGCACCGGCACCACGGCGGCCGCCTGGGGCGGCACGACGACGATCATCGACTTCGCCGTGCAGGCCAAGGGCACGTCCCTGCTGTCCACACTGGACAAGTGGCACGAGAAGGCCGACGGGCACTGCGCGATCGACTACGGCTTCCACATGATCGTCTCCGACGTCAACGACCAGTCGTTGAAGGAGATGGAGTCGTGCATCTCGGCCGGCGTGAACAGCTTCAAGATGTTCATGGCCTACCCGGGCGTGTTCTACGCGACCGACGGCGAGATCCTGCGCGCGATGCAGAAGGCGACCGACACCGGGTCGATGATCATGATGCACGCGGAGAACGGCATCGCGATCGACGAGCTGGTGGCGCAGGCTCTTGCCGAGGGCCGCACGGATCCCGTGCAGCACGGGCTGACCAGGCCGCCGGAGCTGGAGGGCGAGGCGACGTCGCGGGCGATCCAGCTGGCTCGCGTCACCGGGGCGCCGCTGTACATCGTGCACCTGTCGGCGTCGCAAGCGCTTGCGGCGGTGGCTGCCGCGCGGGACACCGGGCAGAACGTGTTCGCGGAGACGTGTCCGCAGTACCTCTACCTGTCTCTGGAAGATCTCGCCCGGCCGGACTTCGAGGGCGCGAAGTTCGTGGCCTCTCCCCCGCTGCGACCCAAGGAGCACCAGGCGGATCTGTGGCGTGGGCTGCGGACCAACGACCTGTCGGTGGTGTCGACCGACCACTGCCCCTTCTGCTTCAAGGACCAGAAGGAGCTGGGGCGCGGCGACTTCTCCAAGATTCCCAACGGGATTCCCGGCGTCGAGCACCGGATGGACCTGCTGCACCAGGGCGTGGTCGCCGGTGAGCTGACGCTGCAGCGGTGGGTGGAGGTGTCGTCGGCGACGCCGGCGCGGATGTTCGGGCTGTACCCGCGCAAGGGCGTCATCGCGGCGGGCGCGGACGCGGACATCGTGGTGTACGACCCGGTGTTGTCGCAGACACTCGGCGTCGAGACGCACCACATGAACGTGGACTACTCGGCGTACGAGGGCATGTCCATCACCGGCGGGGTGTCGACCGTGCTGTCGCGCGGGTCCGTGGTGATCTCCGGCGGCGCCTTCCACGGCCGCGAGGGGCACGGTCAGTTCCTGGCCCGCGAGCTGTCGCAGTATCTCGTCTGAGTGGAGCTCGCGGAACGAACATCGTTACTGATTGGGGCTCGGCATGGACTTCGGTGTGGTGCTGCAGACGAACCCGCCCGCGTCAGGGGTCGTGGACCTGATGGTGGCGGCGGAGCAGCAAGGTTTTCGATACGGCTGGACATTTGACTCGGTCGTGTTGTGGCAGGAGCCGTTCGTCATCTACTCGCAGATCCTCGCGGCGACAGACTCCCTGGTCGTAGGGCCGATGGTGACCAACCCGTCCACTCGGGACTGGTCGGTGACAGCGTCACTCTTCGCGACCCTCAACGACATGTACGGCAACCGAACGGTGTGCGGCATCGGCCGCGGTGACTCAGCGCGACGCGTCATCGGCCAGAAGCCGGCGTCGTTGTCGGTGCTGCGTGATTCCATGCACGTCATCCGCGAACTGGCGGAAGGACGGGAGGTCTCACATCATGGCGCACCGGTACGCATCCCCTGGGTACGGGACGGTCGGCTCGAGGTCTGGATGGGCGCGTACGGCCCCAAGGCGCTGCAGCTCGTCGGCGAACACGCCGACGGTTTCATCCTGCAGACGGCCGACCCGGCGATTACCCGGTGGACGATCGAGTCCGTCCGGGCCGCCGCCCGCGCCGCCGGGCGCGACCCGGGCGGCATCACGATGTGCGTGGCGGCGCCCGCGTACGTCGGCGAGGACGTCGCGCACCAACGCGACCAGCTCCGCTGGTTCGGCGGCATGGTCGGCAACCACGTAGCCGACCTGGTCTCCCGCTACGGCGACTCGGGCCCGGTGCCGCATGAGCTGACGGACTACATCCGGGGTCGTGAGGGCTACGACTACGCGCACCACGGGCAGGCGGGCAACCCGTCGACGGACTTCGTCCCGGACGAGATCGTCGACCGGTTCTGCCTGGTCGGCCCCGCGGCCGCGCACGTCGACCGGCTGACGGAACTGGCGGAACTGGGCGTGGACCAGTTCGCGCTGTACCTCATGCACGACCAGAAGGAGCAAACCCTGAACGCATACGGATCGGAGATCATTCCGAAACTCACGGCGTGACCGCCGCCCTTCCGGGTTACGCGCTACGCCCATTGGTACGCACCGATGCCGTGCCGGCACGAGCATCTGGCGCGGGACGCTGGGCGCACGCAAATCTTGGGGAGGTGCGGGCCACATGGAAATGCCCGACGATGCACAGCGCTCCGAAGACGGCCAGTACTGGTGGGACGGCGCCGAGTGGCAGCCCGTCGAGAACACCGGGGCGGCCACCACGGCCGACGGCCAGCTGTCCGAAGACGGCCAGTACTGGTGGGACGGCACCGAGTGGCAGCCGGTCGTCAACGAGGACGAGCCGATGGACTGGGACCAGTACCCGGAGCTGGCCAGGGCCCTCCACTACTCGGAGGACCTCGACGCGTACCTGCAGGACCTCGGGCTCGACCCGAGCACCCTGTTCGACGACGAACCCGTCGCGTGAGAAGGGGGCACCATCATGGCTTGTGAACAGCAGAAAGGCGATGTGGCCGACGCCTTGCTGGGCTGCGGCATCGCGGTCGGCGGCACGGCACTCGCGTCGACGACACCGCTCGTCGTCATCGGCCTGCTCGGCAGCGCCCGAGCCGGTTGGGCACTCGGCAAGGCGCTCGCGCTCCTGTCCAACTGCCTCGACGCGCAGGGAAAGCAGCCGCAGGCGCAGGTCCTGACGGAGACCGCGGAGAAGATCAACGAGGAGCTCCTCCGACTGGAGCAGTTCGCGGCGGACCGAGGACTAGCGCTCGCCTAACCGTGTAGTCGGTCGGCAAGTGCCATGAAGGGGTCCTTCATGGCATTGCCGACCGTCCCGCGCGACAACGAACTGACGCAACACCCCTCACATGACGCAACGTTGTGGCGTTCTGCGCAACGGTCTGTGGATGAAAGTGTCAGTGCGCGGCCTTAGCCTGTTCACATGTCGATGACTGCTGCCGATTTCATCGCGCTCGACGAACAGTGGAGCACGCACAACTACCACCCGCTGCCCGTGGTGATCGCGGAGGCGGAGGGCGCGTGGGTCACCGACGTGCACGGGAAGCGGTATCTGGACTTCCTCGCCGGGTACTCGGCGCTGAACTTCGGGCACCGGCATCCCGACCTGGTCGCGGCGGCGGTCGAGCAGCTCGGCCGGGTGACGCTGACCAGTCGAGCGTTCCACCACGACCAGCTGGGCCTGTTCTGCCAGGAGCTGGCGGACCTGACGGGCACCGAGCTGGTGCTGCCGATGAACTCGGGCGCAGAGGCGGTCGAGTCGGCGCTGAAGGTCGCGCGCAAGTGGGCGTACCGGGTGAAGGGCGTGCCGGACCGCGCGGCGGAGATCGTCGTGGCCGGGTCGAACTTCCACGGGCGCACCACCACGATCATCTCGTTCTCGACGGATGACGTGGCGCGCAACGACTTCGGGCCGTTCACGCCCGGCTTCCACGTCGTCAAGTACGGCGACGCGCAGGCGCTCGGGGCGGCTATCACCCCGAACACGGCGGCCGTGCTGATCGAGCCGGTGCAGGGCGAGGCCGGGGTGCTGACGCCGCCGGCCGGCTACCTGCGTGAGGTCCGCCAGCTCTGCACGTCCAACGACGTGCTCCTGATCGCCGACGAGATCCAGTCGGGCCTCGGTCGGACCGGCACGCTGTTCGCGCTGGAGCACGACGGCGTCACCGCCGACCTGTACACGCTGGGCAAGGCGCTGGGCGGCGGCATCATGCCGGTGTCGGCGGTGGTCGGGCGCCGCGATGTGCTCGGTGTGCTCCAGCCGGGCGAGCACGGCTCCACGTTCGGCGGCAACCCGCTCGCGTGCGCCGTTGGCCGCGCGGTCATCCGGCTACTGCGCACTGGCGACTTCCTGTCCCGTTCCGTGTCGCTCGGCGCGCACCTGCACAAGCGGCTCGGCGACCTCGTCGGCGGCGGCGTCGCGGAGGTTCGCGGCCGCGGGCTGTGGGCCGGCGTCGAGATCGCGCCGGGCGGCCGCACCGCGCGTGAGGCGAGCGAGCTGCTGATGGCGAACGGCGTGCTGTGCAAGGAAACGCACGACACGACGCTGCGGGTGGCGCCGCCGCTGATGATCTCGCAGGCGGACCTGGACAAGGGCGTCGACACGATCGCGGAGGTACTGGCCCGCTAGCCCCAGATCACCGGCGCACGCCGCCGTTCGGACCAATCGCGCCGCCTGGCCGTTTACAGCGCCACCCGCATGCCGCTACCGTGAAAGAAGTTGCAGCAAGTTGCGCAAAGGCTCAACGAGGAGACCAGGATGCGACGCTCACTCCTGCGCACAACCATGGTGGCGGCCCTGTGCGCCGCCGGGCTCGGGGTCGTTCCGGCAGCGGCGGCGCCCCAGGTGTCAGCAGCGCAGGCCGCCGACACCGGCGTCCCCAACGGCGACGTGATCGCCAACCTGTGGTCGTGGAACTGGAACTCGGTGGCGGCCGAGTGCACCAACCGCCTCGACCCCGCCGGTTACGGCGCCGTCTGGGTGGCCCCGCCGTCCGAGTCGCTCAAGCACCCGAGCGGCGTCTGGTGGGATGTCTACCAGCCCTACAGCTACCGGCTGACCGGCCGTTTCGGCACGCAGGCGCAGTTCTCGGCGATGGTGAGCACCTGCCACGCCGCCGGCATCAAGGTCTACACCGACGCGGTGATCAACCACACCGGCGCGCAGACCGGCACCGGCTACGACGGCACGGTCCTCACCGACAAGTACGACCCGCCGATGTACGACCGCGGCGAGTACAACGTGGACGTCTGCAACCACCCGATCAACAACTGGGGCGACCTGTGGGAGGTGCAGAACTGCGAGCTGCTCGACCTGCCCGACCTCAAGACCGGCAACTCGGGTGTGCGCAACAAGATCGCGGGTTACCTGAACTCGCAGATCGCGCTCGGCGTCGACGGTTTCCGCGTGGACGCGGCGAAACACATCCCCGCCGCCGACCTGTCGGCGATCGTCGGGCAGCTCAGCAACACGACCGGCGGCGCGCGCCCGTACGTCTTCCTCGAGGTCTTCCCCGGCGAGCCGCCCGCGCCGAGCGCGTACTACGGCAGCGGCGACGTGCTCGACTTCTTCTACGGCGACAAGGTGAAGTCCGCGTTCCAGGGTGACATCGCGTCGCTGGCGTCGTTCGGCAACGGGTTGCTGCCGGCGGACAACTCGGTCTCGTTCGTCACCAACCACGACACCGAGCGCAACGGGCGGCACCTGACGTACAAGGACGGCGCGACGTCGGTCATCGCGAACGTCTTCCAGCTCGCGTGGCGGCACACGACGCCGACCGTCTACGCCGGTTTCGAGTTCGGCAACTCCGAGCAGGCGCCGCCGAACTCGAACGGTTTCGTCACCGACACGACGTGCGGCAGCGGCTGGTACTGCCTCAACCGCGACCCGGCCGTGGTCGCCATGGTGGCGTGGCACAACGCGGTCGGCGCGGCGAACGTCGCGAACTGGCAGTCGCCGACGTCGAACGTCATCGGATTCTCCCGTGGCAGCACGGGTTTCGTGGCGATCAACAACACCGGCGGCGCGTACACCGGTTCGTTCACCACGGGGCTCGCGGACGGGTCGTACTGCAACGTGATCACCAACTGCGCGAGCAACGTGACGGTGTCCGGCGGCCGCGCGACGCTGACCGTGCCGGCGAAGGGCGCGGTCGCGTTCCACACCGGCGGCGGCACGGGCGAGCCGAACCCGAGCCAGGTGGCGGCGACGTACACCGTGCAGGCGGAGACCGTGTGGGGGCAGAACGTGTTCGTGGTCGGCAACGTGGCCGAGCTCGGCAGCTGGAACCCGGCCAACGCGGTGCCGCTGACCACCGGTTCCGGGACGTACCCGAGGTGGACCGGCAGCGGCACCCTGCCGGCGAACACCACTGTGGAGTACAAGTTCGTGATCAAGCAGGACGGGCAGCCGGTGATCTGGGAGACAGGCGCGAACCGGACACTGCGGACCGGCGTGAGCGCGCTAACCGTGGACGGCGGCACATTCCGCCGCTGACCGCGAACGGCCGGTCTGGCCTCCGGCCCCGATTTCCAGCCTAGCCATTGTCCTGAAGGACCCCTTCATGTCGTTGAGTGACATGAAGGGGTCCTTCAGGACATCGGCCATGTCCCGAACGCGCCCTTCACGGCCGAGATCTAGCTAACTACCTGGCCCCGCTGCCGTTGGTAGACAAGGCCGTTGGAGAAGCGGAGAGGTGGCCCAGCGTGCGGAGTAGACACAGTAGGCACGGGCTCAGGGCCGGGGGCGCAGCTCCGCCCCCTGAGCAATCGGCTTACTAGGTTTGATGGCCATTCTTCGCCCGTCACTCAACTCCGCGGCCTCTCGCACTTGGTCCATAATCTCTTTGAAGGTGTCGTCGGTCATCCTCTTTTGCGCGCCTGCTCGGCACTCGGAGCCGATGTCAAGAAGTTCAGCAAGAAGTCTGGACGCATAATGTACTGAGCGCCTTGGTTGCGCTTGACGATGTCGCGGGTATGCCTGGTTAGCACAGCCCGCGCTCGTGTGGTTGTTCCCTCATAAGCAGCGCCTAAGACACGGTGCCGACAGCTACGATCCCCGCAGGTCACAGTTATGTCACCAAATGACGGTTCGCTACGGCAGGCACCGACAGGTTCGGCCGGCGAAGCTGGGGTCATGCACAGGCTCGGGACGAGCGAGCCGGAAAGCTGGTAATCGGGGCCGGAGGCCAGTCAGTTCGTGCGGCTCGGGCCGGCGCCGGTGGAGCCGCGGACCACCAGCTCCGGCAGGAACACGAACTCCGCGTGTGGCGCCGGGGTGCCGCCGATCTCCTCCAGCAGCGCGTTCACCGCCGCCTGTCCCATCGACTCCACCGGCTGGCGGAGTGTGGTCAGCGGCGGGTCGGCGAAGACGATGAGTGGCGAGTCGTCGAAGCCGACCACCGACACGTCGCCCGGCACGGCCAGGCCGCGCTGCCGGGCGGCGCGGATCGCGCCGAACGCCATCAGGTCGCTGCCGCAGATGATCGCCGTGCATTCCTTGTCCAGCAACGCGGTCGCCGCCGCCTGGCCGCCCTCCACAGTGAACAGCGAGTGCGCCACCAGCGCCTCCGCCTGCTCCGCGGTGTAGGGCAACAGGGTCCGCAGGTTCTGCACGAAACCCTCGATCTTGCGCAGCACCGGCACGAACCGCCTCGGGCCGATCGCGAGGCCGATGCGCACGTGGCCCAGCTCGACCAGGTGCGACACCGCCAGCCGGACCGCGGCGCGGTCGTCGGTCGACACGAACGGCGCGGACACCTTCTCCGTGTAGCCGTTGATCATCACGAACGGCACGCCGCGACCGGCCAGCTTCACGTACCGGTCCATGTCGGCCGTCGAGTCCGCGTGCAGCCCGGAGACGAAGATGATCCCGGTGACACCCCGGTCGACGAGCAGGTCGGTGAGCTGGTCCTCTGTCGAGCCGCCGGGCGTCTGGGTGCACAGCACCGGCGTGTAGCCGCGGCTGGTCAGCACCTGCTCGATCACCTGCGCCAGCGCGGGAAAGATGGGGTTGCTCAGCTCAGGGGTGATCAGGCCGATCAGCCCGGCGCTGCGCTCCCGCAGCCGCGGCGGCCGCTCGTAGCCGAGCACGTCCATCGCCGCGATGACGGCCTGCCGCGTCGACGCGGACACGCCCGCCTTGCCGTTCAGCACCCGGCTGACCGTCGCCTCGCTGACCCCCGCCTGCGCGGCGATGTCACTGAGGCGAGCGGTCACACCCGGTGACTCTAGGCGAGCCACGTCAGGTCTCACACCACAGGTTCATGTCTTCAGGAAAGTACTTGCAAGCTATTTCAGCAAGCCCTGGCCATTGCCGAGGCGGCCACGACCTGCCTAGCATCATCGTCGAAGCGATTCGACGCATCCACGCGAAGTAGGCATCGTGGCGAAGATCGAGGACGTGGCCCGGCACGCCGGGGTGGCACCGAGCACGGTCTCCTATGTGCTGAGCGGCAAACGGTCGATCACCAAGGAGACCCGCGAACGCGTCCTCGCGAGCGTCGAGGCGCTCGGGTACCAGCCGCACGCGGGCGCCAGGGCGCTCGCCAGCAACCGCAGCAACGTCGTCGCGCTCGTGGTGCCGCTGCGCACCGGCATCCACGTGCCGGTGATCATGCAGTTCGCCACCTCGGTCGTCACCGCGGCACGCGAGCACGACCACGACGTGCTGCTGCTGACCCAGAACGAGGGCGAGGCCGGCCTGCGCCGCGTCGCCGGCACGGCCATGGTCGACGCGATCATCGTGATGGACGTGGAGCTGCACGACCCGAGGATCCCGGTGCTGAAGAACCTCGAGCGGCCGGCCGTGCTGATCGGCTTCCCGGCCGACGCGGCCGGCCTGACCTGCATCGACCTCGACTTCACCGCCGCGGGCGCGGCCTGCGTCGACCACCTCGCCGAGCTGGGCCACCGGACGGTCGCGCTCGTCGGCTCGCCGCCGGAGGTCTACGAGCGCGAGACCGGCTTCGCCACCCGCACCACACAGGGGTTCACCGCGGCGGCCGCCCGGCACGGCATGACCGCCAGCGTGCACCCCTGCGAGGCCACCCACGCCGGCGCGCGGAAGGTCGCCGCGGACCTGCTCGCCGACCATCCCGACCTCACCGCCGTCGTCGTGCACAACGAACCGGTCGTCGGGCCGCTGCTGGCCGCGTTCCGCGAGGCGGGCCGGGACGTCCCCGGTGACCTGTCCGTGGTGGCCATCTGCCCCGACGAGCTCGCCGAGTACACCATGCCCGCGCTGACCTCGGTGGCCATCCCGGCCGACGAGGTCGGTCGTCAGGCCGTCGCGCTGCTGATGAGCAAGCTCGACGGCCGGCAGGTCCCCGACGCCACCCTGCTTCCCCCGCGGCTCACCCAGCGAGCCAGCAGCAGCACCCCGAGGTAACCACCCACGACTCCACTGCACGTCCTGCGGCACCTCGTCGAAGCGATTCGACACTGGTTGGAGGAACAACGATGTTCAAGCCGGGAAGGGCAACCGCGCTGGTCGCGGCGCTCGCCATCACCACCACCACGCTCGCCGGCTGCGGCGACGACTCGGCGGGCGCTGGCAACGAGCTGACGCTCTGGCACTACGAGGGCCCCGACAGCGCCATGGGCGTCGCCTGGAACGCGGCGATCGAGGAGTTCGAGCGCACGCACAAGGGCGTCACGGTCAAGTTCGAGGAGAAGGGCTTCGAGCAGATCCAGAAGAACGCCGGCATGGTGCTGAACTCGGACGAGGCGCCGGACCTCATGGAGTACAACAAGGGCAACGCCACCGCCGGCCTGCTGTCCAAGCAGGGTCTGCTCACCGATCTGTCCACAGTGGTCACCGAACGCGGCTGGGACAAGCTGCTCAGCCCGAGCCTGCAGACCACGTGCAAGTACGACGAGCGCGGCGTGATGGGCGGCGACAAGTGGTTCGGCGTGCCGAACTACGCCGAGTACACGATGGTCTACTACAACAAAGACCTGTTCGCGCAGCACGGTGTCGCGGTGCCGAAGACATTCGACGACCTGGTCGCGGCGATGGACGAGTTCGTAGCAGCCGGGGTCACGCCGCTGTCGGTGGGCGGCAAGGAGTACCCGGCCCAGCAGCTGCTCTACCAGCTCGCACTGTCCAAAGCGGACACCGAGTGGGTGGACAACCTCCAGCAGTACACCGGTGACGTCGACTTCCACGACGACGCGTGGACCTACGGCGCCGAGACGTTCGCCGACTGGGTGCACAAGGGCTACGTCGGCAAGGACTCGGCGGGCATCGACGCCGAGAGCATGGGCGTGGCGTTCATGTCCGGCAAGTTCCCGATCATGGTGTCCGGCTCCTGGTGGTACGGCCGCGTGCAGTCGACGGTCAAGGACTTCCAGTGGGACACGTTCCTGTTCCCCGGCAGTGACATGGCACTCGGCTCGAGCGGCAACCTCTGGGTGGTCCCGGAGGGCTCGAAGAACAAGGATCTGGCGTACGACTTCATCGACCTCACCATGAAGAAGGCGAACCAGGACCTGCTGGGCAACTCCGGCGGCATCCCGGTGGCGGGCGACCCGTCGGCGATCACCGATGAGAAGAGCAAGACGCTCATCGACAACTACCAGACGCTGGTGGACCGCGACGGCCTCGCGTACTACCCGGACTGGCCGGTGCCCGGCTACTACGACGTGCTGGTGTCGGCGACACAGAAGCTGATCAACGGCACGGCGACCCCGAACGAGGTCCTGGACGAGATAGCGGCCCCGTACAAGGAAAACCTCGCCAATGTCGGTGGCTGAGAGGTCGCGACGCAGCGGGTACCTGCCCTACCTCGTGCCGGGGGTCTTGCTGTTCCTCGCGGTGATCGCGGTGCCGCTCGTGATGAACATCGGGATCAGCTTCACGCGGTGGCAGGGTGTCGGCGACCCGGACTTCGTCGGGCTCGACCAGTACCGGAAGCTGTTCAGCGACGAGACGTTCTGGCTCTCGTTCCGGAACAACGCGGCGCTGATCCTGGCCATGGCGGTCATCCCGACGTTCCTCGGCCTGCTGCTCGCCACCGCCCTGTTCGACGTGGTGTCCAAGAGGAATCCTCGCACCACCACCGGTCTGCGCGCCGCGTTCTACCTCCCGCAGGTGCTGCCCACGGTGGTGGCCGGCGTGGTGTGGGGCTGGATCCTGCACCCCGAGTACGGCTCCGCCAACGCCCTGCTCCGCTTCCTCGGCCTCGACTCGTGGACGCAGAACTGGCTCGGCGACGAGAAGACCGCGCTGCTGTCGGTGATGGCCGTGCTCGTGTGGATCCAGATCGGCTTCCCGCTGGTGATCTTCATGGCCGGTCTGCAACGGGTGGACCCGCAGCTGTACGAGGCCGCCGCGCTCGACGGGGCGAACTGGTGGCAGCGGCTGTGGGCGGTGACGGTGCCGCAGATCCGGCAGGAGATCTTCGTGGTGCTGCTGACATGCACGATCGCGGCGCTCAAGTCGTTCGACAAGATCTTCGTGCTCACCAGGGGCGGGCCGGGCGGGGCCACACTCACACCGTCGTACTTCTCGTTCCAGAACTTCTTCGAGAAGGCCAACGTCGGCTACGGCGCCGCGATCGCGACGGTGCTGGCCGCGATCATCGTCGCGCTCTCCCTGCTGTTCCTGCGGGCGCAGAGCAGGGAGGATCGATGACAATGCGGCGCCATCTCCTGCTCGGCGTGCTGGTCGTGCTCGCCGTCGTCACGCTGTTCCCGTTCCTGCTGGTGGCGCTCAACGCATTCAAGTCGCCGGCGGACTACACCGCGCACGGCCCGCTCAGCCTGCCGGACTCGTTGTATCTCAAGGGCATCGTGGACTTCTGGGTCCGCATCGACTTCGGCGAGAAGCTGTTCAACAGCACGGTGATCGCCGGCTCGGTCGCGGTGCTGGCGGTGCTGGTGTCGATCGTCACCGCGTACGCGGTCGGCATCGGCCGGGTCAAGGGTCGCCTGTGGATAGTCGCGATCTTCCTGCTGGCCAACCTCATGCCGCAGGAGGCGCTGGTCTATCCGCTGTACTTCCTGGCGAAGGAGGTCGACCTCTACGACACGAAGCTCGCGGTGATCATCATCTTCACCGCGATCCAGGCCGCGTTCGGCACCTACCTGCTGTCGTCGGTGCTGTCGACGTTCCCGCGCGAGATCGTCGAGGCGGCGCGGATCGACGGCGCGAGCCGCTGGCAGGTGCTGTGGCGGGTGGTGGTGCCGATCAGCTGGCCGACGCTGTCGGTGCTGCTGGTCTTCTTCTTCATCTGGACGTGGAACGAGTTCTTCCTCCCGATGATCATGTTGGTAACCAACGACAACCAGACCGTCCCGGTGGCACTCGGTGTGCTGCAGGGCCAACGGTTGATGGACGCCACCGCGCAGAGCGCGTCGGCACTGCTCGGCATCGTGCCGGCGGTGGTGTTCTTCCTGATCTTCCAACGGACACTGACGCGCGGAATCGCGGTGGGAGCGATCAAATGAAGTTCACCGACGGCCACTGGCTGATGCGCGAGGGCGTCCACGCGGCCTGTCCCGCCGAGGTGCTCGACGTCGAGCAGACGCAGGACGGACTGCGGATCTACGCGCCGGCGTACCCGGTCCGCGACCGCGTGGACCTCCAGCGCGGGCCGGTGCTGACGCTGGACCTGACCGCGCCGATGCCCGACGTGATCGGGGTGCGGCTCACGCACCTCGCCGGCACGGCCGCGAAGGAGCCGAGGTTCGAGCTGTTCGGCGACAGCGCCACCGGCGCTACCGGCGCCGCGGCGGAGATCGCCGACGACGCCGCGGTCCTGACGTCCGGCAGCCTGTCGGTGCGGGTCAACCGGGGCGCGCCGTGGCAGGTCGAGTTCGCCGGCGGCGGCCGGGTGCTCACCACGAGCGGCGCCGACGACATGGCCATCGTGACCACCGACGACGGCGGCCACCACCTGCGCGAGCGGCTCACGCTCGGCGTCGGCGACACCGTGTACGGGCTCGGCGAGCGGTTCGGTCCGCTGGTCAAGAACGGCCAGGCAGTCGACAGCTGGAACGCCGACGGCGGCACCAGCAGCGAGCAGGCGTACAAGAACGTGCCGTTCTTCCTGACCAACGCCGGCTACGGCGTGTTCGTCGACCACCCCGGCCTGGTGTCGTTCGAGGTCGGGTCGGAGGACGTGTCCCGCGTGCAGTTCTCCGTGGCCGGCCAGTCGATGCGGTACTTCGTCATCCACGGGCCCTCCCCCAAGGAGATCCTCGCGAAGTACACGGCGCTGACCGGCCGGCCCGCGTTGCCGCCCGCGTGGTCGTTCGGGCTGTGGCTGTCGACGTCGTGGAACACCTCCTACGACGAGGAGACGGTCACGAGCTTCGTCGAGGGCATGGCCGACCGCGACCTGCCGCTGTCGGTGTTCCACTTCGACTGCTTCTGGATGCGCGAGATCAGCTGGTGCGACTTCGAGTGGGACCCCAGGACGTTCCCGGACCCGCGCGGGATGCTGGCGCGGCTCAAGGATCGCGGCCTGCGGGTGTGCGTGTGGATCAACCCGTACATCGCGCAGCGGTCGGCGCTGTTCGAGGAGGGGAAGGCGCGCGGGTACTTCCTCGAACGGCCCAACGGCGACGTGTGGCAGTGGGACCGGTGGCAGCCGGGCATGGCGATCGTCGACTTCACCAACCCCGAGGCCCGCGAGTGGTACGCGGCGAAGCTGGACACGTTGCTGGACATGGGGGTCGACTGCTTCAAGTCCGACTTCGGCGAGCGGATCCCCACCGACGTCGTGTACTACGACGGCTCCGATCCGGAGCTGATGCACAACTACTACCCCTACCTGTACAACAAGACCGTCTTCGACCTGCTGCGCAAGCGGCGCGGCGAACGGGACGCGGTGGTGTTCGCGCGGTCGGCGACCGTTGGTACGCAACAGTTCCCGGTGCACTGGGGCGGGGACAACCTGTCCACGTACGCGTCGATGGCGGAGTCGCTGCGCGGCGGGCTGTCGCTCACCATGTCCGGCTTCGGGTTCTGGAGCCACGACATCGGCGGGTTCGAGGGCACGCCGCGCGCCGAGCTGTTCAAGCGGTGGATCCCGTTCGGACTGCTGTCCTCGCACAGCCGGTTGCACGGCAACTACTCCTACCGCGTGCCGTGGCTGTTCGACGAGGAGTCCGTGGACGTGTTGCGGCGCTTCACGAAGCTGAAGGCGTCGCTCATGCCGTACCTGTACCAGGCGGCCAGGGTCGCGCACCTCGACGGCGTGCCGATGATGCGTGCGATGGTCGTGGAGTTCCCGGACGATCCCGCGTGCGCCTACCTCGACCGCCAGTACCTGCTGGGCGACGACCTGCTCGTCGCGCCGGTGTTCACCGACGACGGCACCGTCGAGTACTACGTGCCGGCCGGCGAGTGGACGCATCTCCTGACCGGCGAACGGGTCGCCGGGCCGCGCTGGGTGCGGGAGCGGCACGGGTTCGACAGCGTGCCGCTGCTGGTCCGGCCCGGCGCCGTGCTCCCGGTCGGCGCGGTCGACGACCGGCCGGAGTACGACTACGCCGACGGCGTCACCCTCCTGATCCACGACCTCGCCGACGGCGCGACGGTGACCACCGTGATCCCGACCGTGGCGGGCGACGTCGCGGCCACGTTCACGACCACCCGGCGTGGCGACCGCGTCCACGTCTCCGTCGACCACCCGCCGGCCCGCTGGCGGGTCCAGCTCGCCGGCGCCGACCCCGTCGAAACCACCGGTTCCTCTCTCACGCTGGAGTGATCATGAGGATTGCGTTAGCCCTGCTCGCCGTGTTGGTCATGACCTCGCTCGCCGCGCCGGCGGCAGCGGCCACCGACCCGTTCCGCGATCCCCGGCTGCCACTGGAGAAGCGGGTCGAGGATCTGCTCGGCCGGTTGACCCTGCCGGAGAAGGTCTCGCTGCTGCACCAGTACCAGCCGGCCATCCCGCGGCTGGGCATCGCGCGGTTCAAGACCGGCACCGAGGCGCTGCACGGCCTCGGGTGGTCGACCGACGTCAACTCGACGCCGGAGCCCGGCGCCGTGCGGACCGCGACGGCGACCGTGTTCCCGCAGGCGGTCGGGCTCGGCTCGACGTGGGACCCGGCGCTGATCAAGAAGGTCGGCGCGGCGGTCGGCGACGAGACCCGCGGCTACCACTCGGCCGATCCCGACGTGTGGGGGCTCAACACGTGGGCGCCGGTGGTGAACCTGCTGCGCGACCCGCGCTGGGGCCGCAACGAGGAGGGCTACTCCGAGGATCCGTACCTGACGGGGGCGATCTCGACGGCCTACGCGGGTGGCATGCGGGGTGGCGACCCGCACCAGCTGAAGACCGCGCCGACGCTCAAGCACTACCTGGCCAACAACAACGAGGTCCGCCGCGACCGGACGTCGTCGAACCTGCGGCCGCGCGTGAAGCACGAGTACGACGAGGCCGCGTTCAAGCCGGCCATCGCGAACAACGCGGCGACCGGCGTGATGGCCGCGTACAACCTGGTCAACGGGCGGCCGATGACCGCGCACGCCGACCACGACGACGTGGTCCGGTCCTGGACCGACCAGACGCTCCTGAACGTCACGGATGCCGGCAACCCCAACAACCTCGTCGGCTCGCAGGCGTACTACCCCACACTGGCCGAGGCCGACGCGGCCACGCTGAAGGCGGGCGTGGACAGCTTCACGGTCGACAACACCAACGCGGGTCCGACCACAGAGGCGGTCAACGCCGCGCTGGCGTCCGGACTGCTGAAAGAGTCCGATGTGGACACCGCGGTGCGGCACATCCTCAGCATCCGGTTCCGGCTCGGCGAGTTCGACCCGGACGGCGGCAGGTACGGGTCGATCACCATGGACGCGGTCAACACCCCGGCGCACCAACGACTCGCACGCGAGGCGGCGGGCAAGGCCATGGTGCTGCTGAAGAACGACGGCGCGCTGCCGCTGTCGCCGTCGGCCGGCACGGTCGCGGTGGTCGGACCGCTCGCCGACACCCTGTACACCGACTGGTACTCCGGGAAGCCGCCGTACCAGGTGACGCCGAGGGCCGGCATCGCGGCGCGGCTGGGCGGCGCCGGCACCGGCTCCGTCACCGGCGGCGAGGCCGTCGACCGGATCGCCCTGCGGTCGCTCGACACCGGCGGCTACGTCACCGCGGGGTCCGGTGTGGACGGTGCCGCGCTCACCGCGACCGGTGCGGCGGCCGGGCCCGGCCAGCAGTTCGACGTGTTCGACTGGGGCCAGGGCGTCGCGACGCTGCGCAGTGTGGCCAACGGGAAGTACGTCGAGCGGGCCGACTTCGGCGCGACGAGCCCGTTCGTGAACCGGGCCCCGCAGCCGAGGGACTGGTTCGTGCAGCAGCAGTTCACGCTCGAGGACGCGGGCGGCGGCGCCGTGGTCGTCAAGTACGTTGGCTACGAGACGGTCAACGACTGGGAAGGCCCGAACAACTACCTGACCGTCGCGCCCGACGGCCGGCTCGTCCTCGGCTCCCCCGACGCGGCCGGCGCCGCGCGGTTCGCGAAGGAGACCGTGACGAGCGGGATCGACAGCGCGGTGGCGGCCGCGACCGGCGCCGACGCGGCGGTCGTCGTGGTGGGCAGCATGCCGTTCATCAACGGCCGCGAGGACCACGACCGGACCACGATGGCGCTGGCCGAGTCGCAGTCCGCGCTGATCAGGGCCGTGCACGCGGCGAACCCGAACACCGTTGTGGTGGTGGAGAACAGCTACCCGACCACGCTGACGTGGGAGCAGGACAACGTTCCTGCGATCCTGTGGACCACGCATGCCGGGCAGGAGACCGGGAACGCGGTGGCGGACGTGCTGTTCGGCGACGTCAACCCGGCCGGCCGGCTGACGCAGACCTGGTACCGGTCGGACGGCGACGTGCCGGACATTCTCGACTACGACATCATCAAGGCGCGCCGGACCTACCAGTACTTCGACGGCGACCCGCTCTACTCGTTCGGGCACGGCCTGTCCTACAGCGACTTCCGGTACGGCAAGCCGCGCGTCGAGTCGCCGACCCGGGTGACCGTGCCGGTGACCAACACGAGCGACCGCGCCGGCGACGAGGTCGTTCAGCTGTACACGCACCAGCGGGACTCCCGTGACCCGCAGCCGAACCTGACGCTGCGGGCGTTCGAACGGGTGCACCTCGCGCCAGGTCAGACGAAGAACGTCCGCCTGTCGGTGCAGGATCTGTCGCACTGGGACGTCACCCGCGGCCGCTGGGTCGTCGAGAGCGGCACCTACGACCTGCTGGTCGGCGCGTCGTCCTCGGACCTCCGGCAGCGGGCGTCGGTGCGGGTGGACGGCGAGACGATCCCACCGCGGGACCTGACCAGGACCACCAGGGCGATCGACTTCGACGACTACGCCGGCGTCGAACTGGTCGACACGTCGAAGGAACGCGGCGAGTCGATCGGCGCGACCACCGGCGACTGGGTCTCGTTCGCGGACAGCGCGCTGCGGCACACGCGCACGTTCAGCGCGAAGGTCGCCGGCGGCGCCGGCACGATCGAGGTCCGGCTCGACAGCCCGACCGGCCCGCTCGCCGGCACCGCGTCGTTCGCCGGCACCGCCGACAAGTACGCCTACACCACGGTGTCGGCGCCATTGCACGGCGCGGACGGCAGGCGGAACGTGTACCTGGTCTTCACCGGAGACCTACGCGTCGACACGTTCACGATCCGGTGAGTGAGGTGACCGGACCCGGCGGCGTCACCGCGCCCGCCGCACCCGCGTCTCGTCCCACACCGGCTCGTCCACTTCGGACACCTGACCGTCCGATCGGAACACCAGGAACCGGTCGAAGGAACGGGCGAACCACCGGTCGTGCGTCACCGACACCACCGTGCCCTCGAACGCCTCCAACGCGTCCTGCAACGCCTCCGCCGACGTGAGGTCCAGGTTGTCCGTCGGCTCGTCGAGGAGCAGCAGCGTCGCCCCCGACAGCTCCAGCAACAGGATCTGGAACCGCGCCTGCTGCCCGCCGGACAGCGTCTCGAACCGCTGCGACCGCGCGCCGGCGAGACCGTAGCGGGACAGCCGCGACGACGCCGCCCCTTCGTCCATTCCGGACCGGGCGCCGTCGCCGCGCCACAGGATGTCCAGCAGCGTCCTGCCGACCCACTCCGGATGATGGTGCGTCTGCGCGAACAACCCGGGCACCACCCGCGCGCCCAGCTTCCACGCGCCGGTGTGGGACACCTCCCCGCCGTGCAGCAGCCGCAGGAAGTGGCTCTTGCCGGAACCGTTGGAGCCCAGCACCGCCACCCGGTCGGAGAAGAACACCTCAAGGTCGAACGGCTTCATCAGCCCGGTCAGCTCCAGCCCGGCGCACGTGACCGCCCGCAGGCCGGTCCGGCCGCCCCGCAGGCGCGGCTGCACGCGTTCCTCACGCGGCGGCAGCGGCGGCGGCCCGGCCTCCTCGAACTTGCGCAGCCGCGTCTGCGCCGCCTTGTACTTCGGGGCCAGCCCGTCGCTGATCATGGCCGCCTGCTGCAGGTTGCGGACCAGGTCCTTCAGCTTCTGGTGCTCCTCGTCCCAGCGGCGCCGCAGCTCGGCCATCCGGTCCCAGCGCGCCTCGCGGGCCGCGTGCCAGGTGCCGAACCCGCCGCCGTGGACCCAGGTGGTGCCGCCTTCGAGCGTGACGACCTGCGTCGCGGCGCTGGCCAGCAGCTCCCGGTCGTGGCTCACCAGCAGCACGGCCTTGCCGCACGACGCGAGCCGCTCCTCGAGCCACCGCTTGCCGGGCACGTCGAGGTAGTTGTCGGGCTCGTCGAGCAGCAGCACCTGCTCGCGGCCGAGCAGCAGCGCCTCCAGCACGAGGCGTTTCTGCTCGCCGCCGGACAGCGTCGCGACCGAACGGAACTGCGCGCGGTCGTACGGCACGCCGAGTGCCGCCACCGTCACCGTGTCCCACAGCACCTCGGCGTCGTACCCGCCCGCCTCGCCCCACGACGCCAACGCGGTGGCGTAGCGCAACTGTGTCGGCTCGTCGTCGGTCTCCATCATCCTCAGCTCCGCGTCGTCCAGCGCGGCCGCGGCGGCCCGCAGCGCCTCCGGCGCGACGGCAAGCAGCAGGTCCCGAATGGTTCGCTCGTCGCGCACCGAACCGATGAACTGCGGCATCACGGCGAGTCCACCCTGGACGGTCACCCCGCCGGCCACCGGGGACAGCTCGCCGGACAGCAGCCGCAGCAGCGTGGTCTTGCCGGCGCCGTTCGCGCCGACGAGCGCCACCACCTGCCCGGTGCTCACCCGGAACGACGCGTCGGTGAACAGCCGCCGGCCGTCGTCGAGCCGGTGGCCGAGCCCGTTCGCCTCGAGAAATCCCACGCCCATACCGCAGATCGTCCGGTATCGGGCCGTTTGCGGCGAACGGTTTTCTTAAGCAACCCCCTTGGCGCCACAGCGGATCCGGAGCGGTACGCTGCGTAGCCTGCGAGGGCGGCTGCGACGGGAAGGATGGGTATTTGTCCGACACCCCGATCTACGACCAGATCCGCCAAGAGCTCGAGGCAGGTGCGGGCCGAGCCGATCCGTTCGTCGCCAGACGGTCGCGGACCGGCGACGAGGACAGCCAGTCCGTCTCCGTGTGGGCGCTCGTCAACCAGCACCGCAACGGCAAACGGCGCTGAGCGCATGCTGTGTGAGCGGAGCTTGCGGAGCGAACCATCGATATCCAGGACGCCACCTCGCCCGCGGAGGGCGCCGGTGGAGCGGAGCCTGCGGAGCGTTCCGGCGCCGCGCAGCGGGCGAGGGGGCGTCATGATGAGCCGATGCACCTGCTCCGGCCGGACACCGGCACCACGGTCGACGACCGCGCGCTCGAAGAGCTCTACGCCTATCCCGACGGGCTGAGCCGACCGTTCGTCCAGGTCAACTTCGTCGCCAGCGCGGACGGCGCCGCGACCGTCTCCGGACGCTCCGACGGCCTGTCGAGCCCCGCCGACAAGAAGGTGTTCGCGCTCGGCCGCGACCTCGCCGACGTCGTGCTCGTCGGCGCCGGCACCGCGCTCGTCGAGGGCTACCGCGGCGTGCGGCGGACCGAGCTGCGTGCCGAACGCCGCGCACGGCTCGGGCGCTCCGACGTCCCGCCGATCGCTGTCGTCACCGGCCGGGGGTCCGTTGACCCCGAGTCGCCGCTGGTCACCGACACGAGCGTGCCGCCGGTCATCCTCACCTCCGAGGCCGCGTCCGCCGACCGGCGCGCGGCGCTGGCCGACGCCGGCGCGGACGTCGTCGTGGCCGGCGAGGACCGGGTGGACCCCGGCCGCGCGCTCGACGCGCTCGCCGAGCGCGGCCTGCTGCGGGTCTGCTGCGAAGGCGGGCCGACGCTGTTCGCCGACCTCATCGCCGCCGGACTGGTCGACCAGCTGTGTCTCACGGTCGCGCCACAGCTCGTCGGGGCGGGCGCGGTCCGGGTCGCCGACGGGCGGCCCGCGGGCGCGCCGCTGGACCTCACACTGGAGTCGGTGCTGACCCACGAAGGTTTTCTCATGCTTCGGTATCGCCGGGCGACGCCGCTCGGGTGAGAATGGCGCCATGCAGCTGCCGATCATGCCGCCCGTCAAGCCGATGCTCGCCAAGCCGGTGAAGGGCATGCCCACCACCGAGGTGAGCTTCGAGCCGAAGTGGGACGGCTTCCGGTCGATCGTGTTCCGCGACGGCGACGACGTCGAGATCGGCAGCCGCAACGAGAAGCCGATGACGAGGTACTTCCCCGAGATGGTCGAGGCGGTCAAGGCGAACCTGCCGGAGCGGTGCGTGATCGACGGCGAGATCGTCGTGGTCGGCCCCACCGGCGACCGCCTGGACTTCGAGGTGCTCGCCCAGCGCATCCACCCGGCCGCGAGCCGCGTGAAGATGCTGTCGGAGACCACCCCGGCGAAGTTCGTCGCGTTCGACCTGCTCGCGCTGGACGACGTCGACTACACGCAGCGCCCGTTCGCCGAGCGGCGGGCCGCGCTGGAGCAGGCCCTCGCGAAGGCGCGGGCGCCGATCCACCTCACGAAGACCACCACCGACCGAGACGTCGCGCAGCAGTGGTTCGAGCGGTTCGAGGGCGCCGGCCTGGACGGGGTCATCGCGAAGCCGCTCGACGGCCTGTACGAGCCGGACAAGCGGACCATGTTCAAGATCAAGCACGAGCGGACGGCCGACTGCGTCGTCGCCGGCTACCGGGTGCACAAGAGCGCGCCGAACCGGGTCGGGTCGCTGCTGCTCGGGCTGTACAACGACGACGGCGTGCTCGCGAGCGTCGGCGTGATCGGCGCGTTCCCCCTCGCGCGGCGCGAGGAGCTGTTCGAGGAGATGCAGGAGCTGGTCACCGACTTCGACAACCACCCGTGGGCGTGGGCGAAGCAGGAGGAGGGCAACCGCACGCCCCGCAACTCGGAGGGCAGCCGCTGGCAGGCCGGCAAGGACCTGTCGTTCGTGCCGCTGCGGCCGGAGCGGGTCGTCGAGGTGCGCTACGACCACATGGAGGGCGTCCGGTTCCGGCACACCGCGCAGTTCTCCCGGTGGCGGCCCGACCGCACCCCCGAGTCGTGCACGTACGCCCAGCTCGAGGAGCCGGTGAAGTTCGACCTCGCGGACGTCCTGGCCTGACGCCGTCCTCACCTGCCGCGTGCGACGCTGCGTGACGCACTCGGACTAATGGGAGGACGCGCGGTGACGGCCTGGCGAGTACGGGTGGCCATGGTTGTTGTCGCAGCCGGGGCGCTGTCGGCCTGCACCGCGGGCCCGTCGGCGCGGCCGGACATCGTCGTCAACAACGCGCCCGGCGCGGAGACCGCGCCGAGTGTCGCGCGTACCGAGGTGCCGGAGCTCGAGGACGGCAAATCGAACATCACGTGGCGGGAGTGCACGCCGGAGGTCCGCGACGCGCTCACCGCGCAGCAACTGCCCGGCTGGCTGCCGATCGAGTGCGGCCGGATCAACGGCGTGCTCGACTCCCCCTACGCGCCGGGCCGCGGCGTCGCACGGCTGCAGCTGCTCAAGGCGGGCGACGGCCCGGTGCCGATCGCCGTGGTCAACGACGTCGACGGGCTGCCAGGCACCGTGTACGCGGCGCGGCTCGCCGCGACACTGCCGCAGACGTTCTTCGAGAAGTTCACGCTCATCGGCATGGACCGGCGCGGCACCGGCAACTCGGCCGCCGCGAACTGCGTGCCGCCCGAGATCCGGCGCGCGATGGTCGAGCCCGACCCCGCCGGCCTGGACGTCCCGAGCTGGCTGGCGGCCGCCCAGACCGCCGGTCAACAATGCGCGATCGCGCTGCAGGGCCAGCTCCCCGCGCTGGACACCTGGCGCACCGCCGCCGACCTGGACACGTTGCGCGCCGCGCTCGGCCTCAGCAGGCTCAACGCGATCGGGCACGGTGAGGGCTCGCGGGTGGTCAGCATGTTCGCCGACCGCTACCCCGACCGCGTCGGCCGGTTCGTGCTGGACGGCCTGCCCGACCCGAGCGCGGACGCGCAGATCGCGCTCGAGGGCGTCGCGAAGGGCGCGGAGGCGGCGTGGGACGCGTTCGCCGCCGACTGCGTGCAGCGCGCCTGCGAGCTGGGCGCCGACCCGGAGCAGACGCTGCTGGAGCTGCTCGGCAAACTGCGGGACACGCCGCTGTCCGGCTTGGACCTGGAAGTCACCGCCGGCGCCACGATGCACGCCGTCCTGGTCGGGCTGTCGGACCGCAAGGCGTGGCCGACGCTGTCCGCCGCGCTCGCGAAAGCCCGCGACGGCGACCCGGACGCGCTCGTCACGATGCTGGCGCCGTCGGTCATCGGCAGCGAGGATCAGGCCGCCACCCTCGACGGCACCCTCGTGACCAGCTGCAACGACACGAAGACCCGGCTGTCGCCGGAGCAGATCACGACCTCGGCGAAGGACTGGCAGAAGCAGTTCCCGCTGTTCGGCCCGCTGGTGGCCGAGCGGCTCGCGTACTGCGGCCCGTGGACCGTGCCGGACAAGCCGGTGCCGACGCCGACCGGCCGGGGCGCGCCGCCGATCCTGGTGCTGGGCACCGCCGCCGACGCCGTCACCCCGCTGGAGGGCACACAGCGGGCCGCGCAGCAGCTGGACTCCGGGGTGCTGGTCAGCTGGCAGGGCGGCGGACACGGCGCACTGGGCTTCTCGCCGTGCGCGACCACGGCGGCGGTCGCCTTCCTGACCGACGCGGCCGTCCCGCGCAACGGCACCGTCTGCCCGCCGTGACCGGGTGCGGGAGCGTTGATCGATAGGGTGTTCTGTCAGGAGGTGCGCGATGCGGCGGGTCGGGGTCCTGTTCCTTGTCGCGGTGCTGTCGGTGTGTCTCGCCTCGCCTGCCTCGGCGGCGCGCGAGGTCACGCTGCGGGTGCTGAGCTTCAACATCCACACCGGCATCGGGTCCGACGGGGCGCTTGACCTCGAGCGGACGGCCGACGCGATCCGGGACACCCGGGCCGATGTCGTGGCGCTGCAGGAGGTCGACGTGCACTGGGACGCACGCAGCGACTTCCGGAACCAGGCGGCGGACCTGGCGCGGTCGTTGCGCATGCGGGTGTTCTTCGCGCCGATCTACGACCTCGACCCGCCGTCGGCCGGCCAGCCGCGCCGGCAGTACGGCGTGGCCATCCTCAGCCGTCTCCCCGTGCTGGGCACCACGAACCACTGGATCACCCGCCTCTCGACGCAGGACGAGAACCCGGTGCCGGCGCTCGCGCCGGGGTTCGCGGAGGCCGTCGTGCTGGTGCGGGGTGTGGCCGTGCGCGTGTACTCGACGCACCTGGACTACCGCGCCGACCCGGCCGTCCGCACGATGCAGGTCGCGGACACGGTGCGCATCATGGACCGGCGCGGCCCGCAGGTGCTCCTCGGCGACTTCAACGCGGCCCACGACGCGGCCGAGCTTGCTCCACTGTGGACTGTGCTGACCGACGCGGCGCCGGCGGGAGCCACGTATCCGGCGGACGTGCCGGAGAAGCGGATCGACTACGTGACGGTGTCCGCGCAGGTGCGGGTGCGGTCGGCGACCGTGCCGGAGACACTCGCATCCGACCACCGGCCGGTGCTGGCCGAGTTGGCGGTGCGCCGCTAGTCGGCTTCGCCGAACTCTTCGCGAACACGGTACTCGCAGCCGTACTCGACCGCGTAGCAGAGGTCGTAGTGGTGTACGATTTTCGGCCCCTCGTGCAGATGCACGTGCGTGACGGTGTCACGAGGCTGTTCCGGCAGTTCGGGCAGCGTGTCGACCCGACCGTCGAGCGGCCCGCCCACGTAACGCACGACGTACGGCTCCGTCACGGTGACCTCCCTTCCAGGCCCGGCACCTCGATGCTTCCTTGGGATCCGAGGGAAATCAACCGCGCACGCCGCACCTCGGGTCGCACGTTGGTCAAAACCGGAGGTCAGGCACATCTTCATCGCGTTCAACTCGCGACGACGTAACGGTTTCGACACTCCTGACGACCCCAAGGCAGCAGCACTCCCCGTGAGGAGCGGCACATGCCGTCGTCGCAGCACCGCTGGCCCCTGTGGCCGTGGCTGGTTTTGACCGTCGCCGGAGTCGTCATCACGGCGGTCGCGGCGATCGTGGGCAGCGCGGCCAGCTCGGACTCCGACCCGGAGCCGGCGGCCGGCAGGGTGACCGTCACCGCGACCCAGTTCCGGACCACGACCGTCACCGAGACCGTCACCGCCACCCCGACCCCGACGACCGGCCCCGGCGCCTCGCTGACCGACGGCATCCACACCGTCGGCGTCGACGTGCGGCCGGGCAAGTACGCCACGCCCGGCCCGAGCGGCACCAACGCGGGCGGCTGCTACTGGACCAGAACCGACGTCGGCGGCGGCGTCATCGACAACGGGGTGTACCGAGGCCCCGGCACGATCACCCTGAACACCAACGAGCTCGTCGAGACGGCCGGCTGCCAACCGTGGAACCTGATGAACTGACCGCTAGGCCGCGGGCTCCTTCGGCTTGGGCTTGACCTGCCACAGGTCGTCCTGCGCGACCGGGTCGGCCATCTTGGGCACGTCGTTGAAGTCGTTGGCCTGCCGGGAAAGGAAGAGACCCTTCTCGCGCAGCTCTCCCATCTTCCTGACCTGCTTGATGAGCAGGTCGTTGAACGCTTTGACGAAGTCGTTGAGCGCCTTGATGATCGCGGCCGCCTCGCCGCGCGGGTCGAGAAGGTCCCCGATGAAGCTCTGCGCGGCATCACCGATGAGGTGAGCGCATTCGGCGATGAACTCGAGCGCGTCCGCGTAGGTGTCGTACACGATGTCGACGCATCCCTCCATGACGGATGCGATCTCGTTCATCACCACCTCGTTGCGGTAGATCCGCTTGCCGGAGTTCATCGCATATCGGCTGTAGGCATCGAATGCGCCGCCCTGCCAGTAGGCCGACAGGTTCTCCAGCGAGGAGTCCAGTATCTCCTCTGACGCGGTCATGACCGAGTTCTTGCCCCACCATTCGGCGGTGCTCTCCACCCAGTCCATGTCACCGAAGAGGCTGTCGCGGATCTCGTACCACTTGTCGAGCGCGACTTGGTGACCCTTCTTCGTCGCCTCCGCGAACACCTTGTTCGCGTTCTCAACCGGCCACGGAGCCTTGATTCGGTTCGATCCCATGTGATGTCATTCCCTTCGACTCGGACGTGGTCGGCTAGAGCTCGTCGCTGGCCGCGGAGTCGTCACCACCGATATAGCCGAATCGTTCGTAGTACTCCTTGTCGTGGTCCTCGTACTCGGTGGCGACCTTGTCGAGATCGGTGTAGTTGTCCGCCATCTGCGTGATCCCGCTCCTCGTCGTGTCCATGATCGTGTCTATCGCGTTGTTGTAGTCACGGGTGAAGTTCGCCTTCCTGCCGACCAGACCCATGGTGAGGTCGTCCATCTTCGCGATCGGCAGTTGGCTGAGGAAGTACTCCCAGTCGGCCCTACAGGTGTCCCAGGCGGTCGCCGTCTTGCGCAGCGCGCCCGGCACGACCCAGAAACCGGTTCCGGTCTGTTGTTCCGGCATCGTTCAGCTCCGTTCTGTGTATTCAGTGGCGCCGGTAGGCGGTGATCACCTGTTGGGTCGGGCGCCGGCGGTTGGCCGACGCCAGCGTCTCCTGCCGGTTCTCCCGCGCCTCGCGCTCGGCGGTTCGGATCGCGTCGGCGAGTTGCTGTCCGAGAACCGAGGCGGTCGTGTAGAAGAGGTTGGCCTGGTCCAGCTCGATGGCCTCCAACCGGCCGACACCCGTGACGTAGACCTCGCCGAGATCACCTGGGATCGAGTACCTGATGCGCGCCGCCGCGCTGTGCTCCGCGGCCTGCTGGACGTTCTTGAAGCGCGCCTCCAGCTCGCGCACCCTGGCGTCCAGCCTGTCCATCCTGCTCATCCCGCGGTCACCTCCGGCGCCCCGAGCAGCCGATCCGTCCACTCCTGGGCCACCGCGCCCGCCGCGGCCCTTGCCAGCTCGACGGCGGCCACCGTGTCCGGGCCGATGTTCTGCGGGTGGCCCGACCGCAGCGCCTCGCTGGTCACCGTGATGTCCAGCAGCTGCCCGTTGCCGTCCACCTCGGCCGTGACGTACCCGCTCGCTGAGCGTCCGGTGAACCGCTCGTCGGCCAGCCGGGCGGTGAGGTGTTCCAGCTCCACCGCCGTCTGCTCCCACTCGGACAGCTCCGCGAGCACCCTGTCCTCGTCGTTTTCGGTCATGTCGACGACTCTGCCGCTCACCGCTTCCGGACCGCTTCGGCTCCGCTTCCGTGGCGCCGCCGCGGCGTGCGCCTGGTCACCCGTCCCGCCGCACTACTGTGCGAGCGGTGACGAATGACCCAGAGCGGGAGCAACCTCGCTACCGGCTGCTCGGTCCGGTCTCGGTCCGCGGGGACGACGGGCCGGTGCGCCTCGGCGCGCAGAAGCAGCGCGCCGTGCTGGCCGCGTTGCTGCTGAACGCGAACCGGGTGGTGTCCGAGTCGCGGTTGTTCGACCTGGTCTGGGGTGAGCAGGCGCCGCGCTCGGTGCGCGGTCGGCTGCAGGTGCACATCTCCGAGCTGCGCGGGCTGCTCGGCCGGGAGGTGATCGTCCGGCCCAGCTCCGGCTACCTCATCGAGGTGCGGCCGGGCGAGCTCGACGTCGACGTCTTCGACGAGGCCGTGGTCCGGGCACGGGCGGAGTTCCTCGACGGGCATCCGGCGCCGGCCGCCGACCGGCTTCGTGCCGCGCTCGCGCTGTGGGACGGGCCCGCTCTCGGCGGCGTGACCGAGTCGCTGGTCGACCGCGAAGGCCCAGCGGTCGAGGAACGGCGGCTGGCCGCGCTGGAGGAGCTCTACGAGGCCGAGCTCGCGGCCGGGCGGCACGCCCAGGTGATCGGCGAGCTGCGCGGTATCGCGGGTGACCACCCGTTCCGGGAGCGGCTGCAGGCGCACCTGATGCTCGCCATGCATCGCTGCGGCCGCACCCCGGAGGCGCTCGGCGTCTACTCCGACACCCGGCGCAAGCTGCGGGTCGAGCTGGGCATCGACCCCGGGCAGCACCTTCAGCAGCTGCACCAGCGAATCCTCGCCGGCGATCAGGACCCACCCGCGTCCGCATCGGTGGCGGCTCCGCCGGATGAGCGGATCCGGCCGGCCGAGCTGCCGCACGACGTTCGCGGCTTCGCCGGCCGCGGCGCCGAACTGTCCACACTGGACCCCGGCGCCATCTGGATGATCAGCGGCACCGCGGGTGTCGGCAAGACCGCGCTGGCCGTGCACTGGGCGCACGCGAACCGGGAACGGTTTCCGGACGGGCAGCTCTACCTCGACCTGCGCGGTTTCGACCCGGACCACGAGCCGCTCACCCCGACGGCCGCGCTCGTCGAGCTGACCATGGCGCTCGGCCTCGAGCCGCAGCAGCTGCCACCGGGCGTGGACGACCAGGCGAGGCGGTACCGGTCGCTGCTGGCCGGCCGGGAGATCCTGCTCGTGCTGGACAACGCACGCGACGCCGCGCAGGTGCTGCCGTTGCTGCCCTCCGCCGGCACCGTGCTGGTGACCAGCCGCAACCGGCTCGGCGAACTGGTTGCCAGGGCGGGGGCTCGTCAGCTGTCGTTGGGTGCGCTGCCGGTCGAGGAGTGTCGGGTGCTGCTCGCCGGCATGCTCGGCGCGGACCGGGTCGCGGCGGAGCCGGACGCCGTCGCCGACCTTGCCAGGATCTGCGGGCACCTCCCGCTGGCCCTGCGGATCGCCGCGGCCAACATCGGCGCCACGCCGGGGAGTGACATCGCCGCGGCGGCCGAGGAGCTCGCCCGTGGCAACCCGCTGACCGACCTGACCATCGACGGCGCCGAGGAGAGCGCGCTCGCCGCCGCGTTCACCGTCTCCTATCGCGCCCTGCCACCCGACCAGCAACGGCTGTTCCGCCTGCTTGGCATCGTGCCGGGGCCGGACTTCACGCCGCGGGCCGCGGCGTCGATCGCGGGCAGCTCGGTCCCTGAGGCGGCGCGGTGGCTGACCGGGCTCGCCGCGGCCAACCTGGTCGAGCACCACACCCGTGCCCGGTACCGCTTCCACGACCTGGTCCGGCTGCACGCGTCCGGGCGGGCACTCGCCGAGGAGTCCGACGGCGACCGGTCGCGAGCCTGGACCCGGCTGGTCGGCTACTACCTCGCCGCCGCGGACGCCGCGACGGGCCACCGCGCCACCCGACTCGTCGAGCTGCCGCGGGAGCAGCCGGCGGAGGTCACGCCGCTGCCGAAGGTCACCGATCCCGCGGCCGCGGCGGCCTGGTGGGAGGCCGAGATAGCCAACCTGGCGGCGGCGCTGCGGCACGGATCGGCGCACGGCCCGTTCCCGGCCACGTGGTACCTCGCCGACTCGGTGCGTGACTTCTACACCAACCACGGTCGCCGGGCCGAGTGGCTGGAGATCGGCCCGGTGGTCCTCGACGCCGCGCGGGAGTCGGGCGAGCGGTCCGTCGAAGCGTTGCTGCACCACAGTCTCGGCCAGTTCTACGCCCGGGAGGGCCACCACGAGCAAGGCATTCACCACCTGGCCGAGGCCGTCCGGGTCAGCCGGGCGCTCGGCTGGCGGGAGTGCGAGGCGACCGCGCTGGGCAACCTCGGCTCGACGCTGGAGCTGACCGGCCGCCTCACCGAGGCGGTCGAGTGCACCAGGCGCGCCATCACGCTGTTCCGGGAGATCGACTATCGCTCCGGCGAGTGCTTCGCGCTGAACTCGCTCGGCACCGAGTACTACGACCTCGGCCGGCTCGACCTGGCCGAGGAGTGCCTGCGCACCGGCCTCGACCTCAGCCGAGACGCCGGGCTGAAGTTCTGGGAGGGGGCGAACCTCGTCGAGCTGGCGTCCGTGTGGTGGGCCGTTGGCCGCGTTGAGGACGCTGAGGAGTGCCTCGCCTCGGGGCAGCGGCTGTTCGACGAGCTGGGGGTTCGGTACGGCCAGGTGACGGCGCTCAACGTGCGCGGCAGGGTCAGTTGCGACAGCGGTGACTACGAAGCAGCCCGGTCAACCGCGGCCCGTGCGGCCGAGCTGGCCGCCCAGGACGGCGACAAGCTGGTTGAGGTGAAGGCGCTGACCACGCTCGGGGAGGCGATGATCGGACTCGGCCTGCTCGAACAGGCCGAGACACACCTTCTGCGGGCGCGCGAGACAGCCGTCCGGGCCGGCCTGCACGTGCGACTGGCGCAGGTTCTGGCGTTGTTGGCGAAGCTTCTGGCCGGCACCGGCGGCTACCGCGAGGCTTTCGGCGCGGCCACCGAAGCGCTCGCGGTGCCCCGCGGCGGCGGCTACCGGCTTGCCGAAGCCGGCGGCCTGACCACCATGGCCGAAGCGAGTTTCCTTGCCGGCGAACGGGAACAGGCCGAACAACTCGCGCAGCGGGCGTTGGTGATCTGGCGCGCCGCCGGCCACACCACCGGCGAAACCCGCGTCCTCCACACCCTCGACCAGCTCTAGTGCCCCGTTCCAGGCACTAGTCGTTCCGGGCCTTCGACGGCTGCACGCGCTTCGGCTCGCCCGGCATCTTCGGGTACTCCGGCGGGTAGGGCATGTCGCCCTCGCCGTTCGACTCGTCGCGGGACACCAGCTCCAGCAACGGTTCCAGCGAGAACGCCTTCGCGGCGACGTCCGCGTGCAGGTCGCCGACCTTCGCGAAGCGGTCCGGCATGGTGAGCACGGTGAAGTCGGCCGGCATGACGTCAGGCAGCTCGTCCCACGTCACCGGGGCCGAGACCTGCGCGCGGGGGGTCGGGCGGATCGAGTACGCGCAGGCGATGGTCCGGTCCCTGGCCATCTGGTTGAAGTCGATGAAGATGCGTTCGCCGCGCTCCTCCTTCCACCAGCTCATCGTCACCTGCGACGGCATCCGGCGAGCCAGCTCGCGGCCCAGCGCGATCACCGCCCGGCGCGCCTCCACGAACGTCCAGCGCGGCTCGATCGGGACGTACACGTGCAGGCCGCGGCCGCCGGAGGTCTTCGGGAAGCCCTCGAGCCCCAGCTCGGCGAGCAGGTCGCGCAGCGCGAACGCCACCGGCACCGCGTCGCGGAAGTCGGTCCCGGGCTGCGGGTCGAGGTCGATGCGCAGCTGGTCGGGGTGGTCGACCTCGGGCCGCCGGACCGGCCACGGGTGGAACGTCAGCGTGCCGAGGTTGACCGCCCACACGACGACCGCGAGCTCCGTCGGGCACACCTCGTCGGCGGGCCGGCCGCTCGGGAACTGGATCCGGGCGGTCTCAACGAAGTCCGGGGCACCCTTGGGCACCCGCTTCTGGTAGAACGCGTCGCCCCGGTGGTCGGCGCGAGTGGACAGCTTCGCGCCCTCGAACACTCCGCCCGGCCAGCGCTCGAGCGTCGTGGGGCGGTCGCGCAGCGCCCCGAGGATGCCGTCGCCGACGGACAGGAAGTACCGCACCACATCGGACTTGGTGATCCCCAGTTCCGGGAAGTACGGCTTGTCCGGACTGGACACCCGCACCGCGTGCCCATCCACCTCGAACTCGATCGCCTCGGCCACCGCGCCAGCCTACGGCCTTCGGAAAATTCGCGCGCCAGGTCAAGTAGCGTTATGACGGTGAAGACGGACCTGAACCCCGCCAGGGGAACCCGCGATCTGCTGCCCGCCGCCGTCGCCGTGCGCGACCATGTGCTGGCGCGGATCACGGAGGTCTACCGCCGCTACGGCTACCAGCGCGTCGAGACCCCGGCGCTCGAGAACATCGAGCGGCTGCAGGGCGGCCAGGGCGGCGAGAACGAGAAGCTGATCTACCAGGTGCTGCGCCGCGGCCTCGACAACCCGGTCCCGGCCGACACCCCGCTGTCCGACCTGGTGGACCTCGGCCTGCGCTACGACCTGACCGTGCCGCTGTCCCGGTTCTACGGCAACAACCGCGCGACGCTGCCGCAGCCGTTCCGGTCGTTCCAGTTCGGGCCGGTGTGGCGGGCCGAACGGCCGCAGAAGGGCCGCTACCGGCAGTTCTACCAGTGCGACATCGACATGCTCGGCGAGTCGAGCGTGCTCGCCGAGGTGGAGCTGATCGAGGCGACCTCGGCCGCGCTGGCCGCCACCGGCCTGGACGGCACGACCGTGCGCGTGTGCGACCGGCGGTTCCACGCCGCGCTCGCCGCGCACGCCGGGGTCCCGGAGGCGGGCTGGGACAGCCTGTTCATCACGCTCGACAAGCTGGACAAGGTCGGCTGGGACGGGGTGCGCGCGGAGCTCGCCGGCCGCGGCCTCGACGAGCCCACGATCGCCCGCGTCGCCGACACCATCACCGGCCTGCAGGGCGTCGAGGACGCGAAGCTCGCCGACCAGCTCGCGACCACGCTGCCCAACCTCGGCGACGACGTGCTGTCCGACCTCGCCACCACGGTCGAGGCGCTGTCCGCGCTGCCGGACCTGAGGTGGGAGTTCGACCCGACGCTGGTCCGCGGCATGGGCTACTACACGGGTCAGATCTTCGAGGTCACGCACCCGTCGGCCAGCGGCTCCGTGGCCGGCGGCGGGCGGTACGACAAGCTCGTCGGCCGGTTCCTCGGCGCCGACGTGCCGGCGTGCGGCTTCTCGATCGGCTTCGAGCGGATCGTGGACCTGCTGGTCAGCGCCCCGGCCGCGGCGGCGGTCGCCGTGTTGTTCGAGTCCGACACGCCGCTCACCGAGGTGCTCGCGACCGCACGCGACCTGCGCGCCGACGGGCGCACCGTGTCGCCGGTGCGCCGCGCCGGCAAGTTCGGCGCCCAGCTCGGCCGGCTCGAGGAGTGGGGCTTCACGTCGTTCGTGCACCTGCGGCCTGGCTCCGCCGCGGCGGAGCGCCACCTCGGCGAGAAGCGCTGACCACGCGCGTAGCTGTCACCGCAGCGGTTACGGTGTGAGCATGGCGGCCACCTCAGCTCCGGAGCCTCCGGAGGACGACAAGCCGCCGACCCAGTTCGACGACGAGCTGGTCGGCCTCGACCCGGACGACCCGGAGGCGCGGGCGTTCGCGGCGCACCTCGACCGGCAGCAGCAGGTGCGGTCCGGGTACACCGTCGAGGGCTACCTGTCCGATGTGAGTGACTTCGCCGACTCCGCCAACCGGCTCGGCGGCCACTACAAGCTCATGGCCGGCATCCTCATCCTGCTGATCCTGCTCGGTGTGACGATCACCGCGTGGGACGCGCTCGTCTTCGTGGTCACGACGTTCGCGCGCTGAGACGCGTAGTTTGGGACGCATGGATTCGGACGTGGAGCAGACCCCGCACGTGGCGAAGTCTGAGCAGGAGTGGCGCCAGCAGCTGACGCCGGAGGAGTACGCCGTGCTGCGGCAGGCCGGCACCGAGCGCCCGTGGACCGGCGAGTACACCGACACCAAGACAACGGGCGTCTACCAGTGCCGCGCGTGCGGCACGGAGCTCTTCCGGAGCGACACGAAGTTCGACTCGCACTGCGGCTGGCCGTCGTTCTTCAGCCCGCTGGCAGGCGACCGGGTCATCCTCCGCGACGACAGCGCCCTCGGCATGAAGCGCACCGAGGTCATCTGCGCGAACTGCCACTCCCACCTCGGCCACGTCTTCGAGGGCGAGGGCTACGACACCCCCACCGACCAGCGCTACTGCATCAACTCGATCTCACTGAAGCTCGTCCCTCGGCAAATGCCATGAAGGACCCCTTCATGTCGTTGAGTGACATGAAGGGGTCCTTCATGGCGTCGCCGTCCGGGTGCACAGCTGGTCAGCCGGCGGGTACCGCTCCGACGGTGTCGGTGATCCCGTCGGTGATCACGTCGGTGCCGCTGACCGTGCCGTCCGGGAGCAGCGCGCGGCGGCCGATCAGGGAGCCGTCCGTGGGGTCGATGACGATGTCCTCGCGGAGCTCGCCGCCCGTGCCCATGTTCAGACCGATCGCGGTGCCGGTCCGGCCGTCGATGGTGGCGAACTCCTCCGTGACGTCGACCCCGGGGATGCGGGTCATCGCCTTGTAGAGCGTCGCCCGCAGGTCGGCGGGTAGCGCGGCGGTCATCAGGAGCTGTGTGGCGAACTGGAAGTACGCCTTGCTCGGCTCGGCGGGGCCACTCCCGGGCGCGTACTCCTGTTCGATCATCGTGTACAGCGCCTGGGGATCACGCGGCAGGCTCGCCAGGAACTCCGGCGTCGGGTTGTTCCACCCCGGCTCCGGCACCGGGTTCATCCCGCCGTCCAGGACGAAGGTGCCGTCCTTGGCGCGGTACTCCTCCCGGTACGCGGCCGGCAGCCCGTCCCAGCCCGGGTCCTGGCACGTCAGCCACTCGATCCGGCCGCGGTCGCGCCGCAGCAGCCACTCGGCGTCGGCGTCCTGCGGGATCCAGACCTCGTCCAGGTCGTGCTGCTGGTAGTCGCAGCGTTCGGTCCGGCCCAGCATCGTCGACTCGGTCCGGACGTAGCGGTACTGTCCCGCCGCCAGGGGCACATCCTTCGTCTCGATCAGGTCGGCGGCATCGGTGAGGACCGTCGCCGCGGCCGCGGACGCCGGGGCGTCCTCGCCACCGAGCGTCGGGAGGATCAGCGCCGCGCCGACCAGGGCCACGACCCCCGCGGCCACCCCCACCAGCCGGCCCCAGCGCCGTGGCGTGGGCCGGCCGGCGAGTACCCGCTCACGACCCGCGGCGAACTGCTCCGCCGTCATCGTCGGGGTGTCGGCGAGCACCGTGCGGACGACGTCGTCGGTCTCATGCATGGTTTGTCTCCTTCACGGTCATGGCGGTGCGGACTCGGGTGCGGGCACGGTGCAGACGCGTGCGCACGGTCACCACCGGAATGTCGAGCACCTCGGCGATCTCGCTCGGCCCGAGGTCGGCCCACGCGACCAGCAGCAACACGTCGCGTTCCGCGCCGCGCAGATCGGCCAGGGCCTCGGCGGCCCGTCCGGCCAGCACGCCGGCGTCGGTCGACTCCGCGACCCGGTCGCCGAAGTCACCGCTCGACACGCCCCGGCCGCCCTCCTTCGCCCACGCCCGAAGCCGGCGCTCCTCCCGGCGGACGTGCTGGCGCACCAAGGTCGTGGCGACGCCGTAGAGCCACGCCTTGGGACTTGCCCGCGCCGGGTCGAACCGTTGGCGGTGCTCCCAGACGGCAAGGAACGAGTCCGCGACGAGGTCGTCCGCGACATGGGGGCCCACCCGGCGCGCCAGGTAGTGGTACAGGCCCTGGGCGTGGGAGTCGTACAGTTCAGCGAGGTCGATTGCGCTCACGGAACCTGTTTGGTCGCGCCCGGTCATGACGTTCCCGCCCGGCAGCTCACGCGGACATCCTGACAGAGCCGGCCGGGGACCGTTCGCGGCGGAACGCGTCACCACCGAACGGCCAATACGGTGGCATGAAACTGCTCGCCGTACTGATGCTGGCCCTGCCCGCGGCCATCGTTCCCGCCGCCCCGACCCAGGTGACGATCGTGTTCACCGACCGCGCCGGGACGCCCGCCGGTGACGCGCACGCGCTCCTGGTCAACGTGGACACGGCCGACTATCTGTGGGTCGAGAGTGCCGGCGGCACCGCGACCGTTGACGCCAGCCCTGGCCACTATGCGATGTTCGCGCAGGTCCGCACCGGAACGGACCAGGCCAGCATGCTGGTGCAACCTCGGCTCGACGTCACCGGGGACAGCACGCTCACGGTGGACGCCCGGGTCGCGCGGCCGATCGACGTGCGGGTGCCGCACCGGTCCGCCCGGATGGCAGGCGCTGTGATCGACGCGGAGCTCAGGTACACCTTCGACGGTGAGGTTCGCGTCGTCGGCGACACGCTGACCAGCCTCGACGCCGCGCGGCTCTCGACCGCACAGCTCGGCAAGGGCGACGCGGCACTCAGCAGCAGCATCCAGGTCACGATGGCCGAGCCGGACGTGCGCACGAGCCCGTACCTGTACGCGCTGCACTGGGAACGGGACGGCGGGATGTTCACCGGACTGCGTGAGCACCTGCGTGACCGTCGCGGCCTCTCCGAGGTGCGGGCCGACTACGCGTCGCTCGCCGGCTACACCGCGGCGTCGACGGGCGCCGAGACGAACAACGACCCGTCGATCGGCATCCCGATCACGTTGCCGCGCACGAGGACCGAGTACTACACCGAGGGCACCGAGTGGACAGCGCGGTTGTGCTACCGCCCGGCCGACGGAACGGAACCCGCCACGTGTCTTGGCGGCGCGCCAGGTGGCCGGTGGAACTACGGCCCGTTCCTTCCCGGCACCGCGTTCATCGAGCGCCAGGAGGATCGGCTCCGGATGCTGCCGTCGATCAAGGACCAGGCCGGCCACCGTGGACTGGCACTGAGCGACATCCGCGACGGACGGGTGACGCTGTACCGCGACGGCGTCGAGGTGGGCACGCAGCCGGTGGAAGAGATGGTGGCCTTCGGTGAGCTGCCGCCGGAACCAGCGCGGTACCGCCTCGAGTTCACCGGCGCCCTCGCCACGCTGCTGCCGGACAGCACGTTCGCGGCGGCGTGGACGTTCACGTCGGCCTACGCCGTCATGGGCGAGGGCATGCTGCCGGCCATGCACGTCCGATTCACTCCCGCGGGCGGCCACCCCGTCGCGGGTCGGCCCCTGACGTTGCCGGTCACCGTCGACGGCGGCACCCCGCGCGCACTGGCCGTGCAGGTCTCCTACGACGCGGGCGCGACCTGGCTGCCGACGCGAGTGCACGACGGGACGGTCACTGTCACGCCCCCGTCGACCGCGTCCGACGTGTCACTGCGGGCGCAGGCCACCGACACGGCGGGCAACACCGTCGAACAGACGATCACGAGGGCGATCCCGCTGGGTTGACGCGCCGGCTCACCCGGGCGGTGCGTGGCGGCAGGGGCGAGTTCTTCGCGCTGTACGAGCGCGGTCTGCTGCACGGTGCCCGCGCGGGCCGGCGGTGCTGGACATGGGAGGAGATCGCCGAGCTCAACCTGACCCCGCCACCGGACCCGAGGGGCGATGCCCCGGGCCGCCATCACAAGTGCTCGATGCGGTTCACCGACGGATCCCGGGCACTCATCGACCGGTACACGACCGAGGCGCCGGTCCTCATCGACGGAATACGCGCCGGTACCGCGAGCACGCAACCACCCTCGAGTACTCGGCAGGTCATACCGTGGCTGTGGGCCGCACCGATCCTGCTCGGCGCGTTCGGCACGACGGCCGTACAGCTCATCCGGCACCTCGTCGCCAGCCAGGAGGCCGAGAGCACGTACGTCTGGTACGCGACCGCCGTCATCGTCTGTCTCGTGGGTGCGGTGTTCTCGTTGCTCGCGACCATCGCGCTCGTGGTGCTGTGCGCCAAAGCCTTCCGGACCAGGCAAGGCAGGCGACCGACATGGCATGAACCCGAGCGACCGTGACACGCCGTCGCGGTCGAGCATGGGTTCGGCGGATCGGCGCACCGCTCCTGGTCGGACAGCTGCCGGCATCTTCCTGCACCAGACCCGACGCCCTGAAGGACCCCTTCACGGCGTTGAGTGACATGAAGGGGTCCTTTCAGGACGCTAACCTCCGATGACCGCGGCCGAGCGGCTACCCGCTTTCACAGCAACCGCCAGCGCGGGGCGTTTCCGTTGCCGCACATCGCTTGCTGGTAGAGGGTCGACAGCGCGTCGTCGATGGGGTGGTGCTGCGGGTTTCCCGAAGAGTCCAGCTTGTTCCACCTCATGAGGTTCACCGCGACGGACAGCTGCCGCTTGCCGTCGGCGCGGGTCAGGGACATCGTGCCGGCCCCCCAGACCGTGCCGTCGTGGCCCCAGAAGGTGCCGCAACCCGGGCTCTCGACCTTGTGCAGACCGAGGCCGTAGTCGATCGTCTGCCCGTCCAGGGCGATGACCGGGACCGTGCGCTGCATCTGCGCCAGCGATGACCGGTTGACGATCTTGCCGGCAAGCAGCCTGTCGTAGAAGCGGTTGAGATCCGCCATGGTCGAGACCAGACCGGCCCCTGTCGTCACCCAGGACATGTTGTAGACGCTGTAGTCGCGCGGCGGGTCGATCAAGCCGAACAGCGCCTCGTACATCCGCGAGTGCGGCCCGTTGATACGCGGCCCCGCCGGAAACTCGGTGTGCTGAAGCCCGGCGGGCTCGATGACGTGCCGCGTGATGTAGTGCTCTGCCGTGGTGCCGGTCACCCGCTCCAGGAGTTGGCCGAGGAGCAGGTAGTTGGTGTTGGAGTACACACCCGGAGTGCTTCCCGGCTCGCCGACGGCAGGCGCGTTGACCCCCATCTCGATCAGCTCAGCCGGGCGGAACTGCCTGAACCGGTTGTCGTCCAGGCTCTCGGGCGAGATGTCCGGCAGCGAAGGCCACGCCGCGAGCGACGGGAACGCGTAGGGGAGGTACTCGGCGAGGCCGCTGGTGTGGTTGAGCAGCATCCGAACCGTGATCTTCTTGCCGCGCTCTCCCGGCACCAACCACGGCAGGTAGCCGCCGATCGGCGCGTCGAGCTGGATCCGACCCATCTCGACCTGCTGCAGGATCGCGGCGGCGGTGAAGGTCTTGGTGATGCTGCCGACACGCTGCCGCATGTCGGGCGTGACAGGACGGCCGGTCCGGACATCGGCGACCCCGGAAGCGCCGCGCCATACCTGGCCGGCATCGCGCACCTCGGCGTACACGCCCGGCATCCCCGCGCCGTTGACACCGTCCAAAGCGGACTGCAGCGCCGCGGGATCGGGGCTGGTCGACGGGCTCGCCGTCACTGTGCCCGCACTGACACTCAGCGCGGCGACGCTGGCACATGCCACAAGTAGGCGTTTCAAGACACTCGCTCTGGACATCGCCGCCTCACTCGGCCAGGGCGCGGCGCAGAATGGCGCCGAGCTCGGCGATCTGGCGCTGAGACACCCCGGCGGACAGGATCGCCTGCGAGCCGTGGAACGTGCCGGGCCACTGGTGCAGCTCGACCGACACGCCCGCCGCCAGCAGGCGCAGCCCGTAGGCGAGGTCCTCGTCGCGGTTCGGGCAGAACTCCGCGCTGGCGATGTAGGCCGGTGGCAGACCGGACAGATCGGTGGCCCGCGCCGGCGCGGCGTACGGCGAGGCGGGCCCGGAACCCAGGTATTGCCGCCAGTTCACCGCGACCTTGTCGCGAGTCGCCCAGGGCGTGTCGGTGAAGTTCCGCGCCGACCACGTCTCCTGCCGGTCATCGAGGGAGGGCTCGTTGAGCACCTGGAAGCGGATCGGCGGCCCCTGCTGGTCGCGGGCCCGCAACGCCACCGCGGCCGCGAGGTTCCCGCCGGCGCTGTGCCCGCCGACCGCGATCCGTTCCGGGTCGATGCCGAGCTCGGCCGCGTGCTCGGCCGTCCAGGTCAGCACGGCGTAGACGTCGTCAAGGGCGGCCGGGAACGGATGCTCGGGGGCGAGGCGGTAGTCCACCAAGATCACCACCGCGCCGGCGCCCTCCGAGAGCCGGCTGCCCCACGGGTGCTCGGTGTCGAGGTTGCCCATCATCCATCCGCCGCCGTGCAGCCAGATGACGGCGCCCTGCGCCTGGCGCGGGAGATAGATCCGCACCGGCACGTCCGGATCGCCGGGCACCATGCGGTCCTCGATCGCCATGCCCGTGGTGTCCCCCGCGGGCTTCGAGGCGGCCAGCTCGGCGTAGACCTTGCGCGCGGCGACCGGGTCGGTCATGTCGACTTGGGGGAGCAGCGGGACGAATGCTTCCAGTTCGGGATCCATGTCGACCATCCTCACGGTCGGCACTCCCGAGATCACCCGCCATCCGTCGCGCATCCGGCCAGATCACGCACCGATCGTCGCTATCCTCTTGTCATGGAGGCACTGGCCCAACGGCTGTCCCAACTGGATTCGCACATCGAAGGCGCCGTCCGCGTCGTCATGTTCTACGACACGCTGATGCGCCGACGGGTGGATCTCCCGTCGCTCGCACGGGCCTCGGCGGGGCTGGCCGAGTGCGTGGCCGGGATCCGGCTGCACAGCACGGGGCGGGCGTTCCGGCACTCGCCCGACGGGAGGGAAGCGTCCGTCCCGCCGCCACCGGCGTCCACCACAGCGCCGATCACCCTCGATGAGGAGGAGATCGGCACGGTGTGGCTGGAACGTCCCGGCGCGCCCGGTCCGCTCGACGAAGTGCTGCTGGACCGGCTCGCCATCGCCACCGCGGCGGTCGTCGAGCGATACGGCCCGGCCCGCACCACCATGGCCGACCCCGCCCTCGTCGAACTGGTGATCAGCTCCGACAGCGACGAGGCGACCAGAGCTCGGGCGCTACGGCTCCTGGGTTTCGGCGCCGACCTGCCGATCCGCGTCATCGCCGTACGGTCGCGGCTCCCGCTCGACCAGGTCGGCGGCCTGGTCTGCCCGGTCCGCCTGGTGAAGGCGGCACCGGTCGCCGACGTGGGCGTCATCCTGGCCGCCACCGTGGACCTGACCCGGCTTCCGGCCGGCGTACGCGCGGGCATCGGCGCCGCAGAAAGCCCCGACCGATCCTGGCGGGAAGCCCGCACCGCCCTCCGCTTCACCACTCCACGCCAGCCGGTCGTCCACTACGACGGTCTGGGGGCGTTGGCGCTGCTCGCACAGGTACCCCAGGACGCCGCGCGCGACAACGCCGACGTGGCCGCCATCGCCCGAATGGCCGGCAACCCAGAAGACCTGGACACGCTGGACGCATACTGCGCCACCGGCTCCCTACGCCGGGCCGCTGACCTTCTCCACCTGCACCACAGCAGCGTCGCCCGCCGACTCGAACAGCTCGGCAAGACCCTGGACGTCGAACTCACCGAGCCCACCGGACTGATCCGGGCCAGACTCGCCCTCACCGCCTGGCGGCTCCTCAACGACTAGGACGTCGCGACTTCCTGGATACCCAGGCCCAGCCAACCGCGACGAGAAGAACGATGGTGATCACGACCAGCGGGACCAGCACGCTGCCCCGTAGCATCATCGAGTTCCCGATGATGTCCACGACGACAAAGAAGGCGGCGCCGCCGCCGACCAGGAACCCGGCGACACCGACGGTGACGGTTTGATCTGAGCTCGCCGGTACGAGTCGGGCGATTCGGACGCACAGCACGCCGGCCAGCACGGCGTCGAGGACGACACCGAATACCAGCCCATCGCCGAGGTGCCCCATGACGACGCCGACGTCCTGCCCCAGGAAGCCGACGACGCCGACCGCGACGATGAACGCCATCAGCACCGAGACGGCCTTCTGCCACCCCATCGGCTTTCCCGTGTCTCCCCGGGTCGGGATGAGCTTGGTCTTGTGCGGCATGGCACCGGTTGCGACCTGGATGGTCGCCGACTCGCCGGACCGGCCAGCCATGGCCAGCGCCTCGCCGACCGTCGGCCTCAGGTCCGGGTCCTTGTCCAGCAGCCGGGTGATGACCTGGGTGAGCGGCCCGGCTCGCCGCGGCGCCGGGGCCTGATCCAGCAGGACCGCGCTCAGCGTCGCGGTCGGGATGTCGCGGCGGAACGGCGAGACGCCCTCGACAGCCTGGTAGAGGGTCACGCCGAGCGAGAACAGGTCACTGGCCGGGAGTCCGTCCGTGCCACGCAACCGTTCTGGGGCCGTGTACTCCGGCGACCCGACGACCATCCCGGTGGCGGTCAGGGTGGTGTCGGAGTTGTGGACCGCGGTCCCGAAATCGGTGAGCAGGACCTTCCCGTCCGTGGCGAGCATGACGTTGGCCGGCTTGATGTCGCGGTGCACGACACCTTTCTGGTGTGCCGCGCCGATCGCCGCCAGCAAGGCAGTGGCGACGTGCGCGGCCTGGTCCACCGGCAGCGGTCCGTGCGCCTTGACGTGCTCGTCCAGCGAGCGGCCGTCGACCAGCTCCATGACGATCCAGGGGAGGCCGTCCTCGACGACGATGTCGTGGATCGCGACGATGTTCTCGTGCTTGCGCAACCGAGCGGCGTTGCGGGCCTCACGCGTGGCGCGCGCCAGCCGCTCGGCCTGCTCGGCCTGTGACATCCCCGGCAGCAGCCGCAGCTCCTTGATCGCCACGTCGACGTCCAGGGTCTCGTCACGGGCCTGCCAGACCCGCCCGAAACCGCCGGACCCCAGCTCGACGACCAGCCGGTAACGCCCGCCCACCACATGACCGGCCCGCGTCGATGTCACGGCCACCCCCGCCCTTGCCAGCACGACAGCTGATCACAGTACCGTGGCCGCGTGGTGGCACCCCGGCTCACCTGCGGTCACGCGGTCTACGACACGGCCTATGCCAAGGCGGTGCTGGACGTGGCGGACAGCGTCTCCGGCGGCGCGTTCGTCGCCGGGGAGTCATGGCCGACGGTGTGGGTTCGGGACGCGTCGTTCGCCATCGACCTGGGGTGCGGGCTGCTGCATCCCGACGTCGCCAGCGCCACGCTGCGCGGTGTGGCGGCGTCCGGCGGGGTATGGCCACAGGACCGGGCAGCGCACTTCGGCGGGTGGCCGCGGCTGACCGACTCCGTCGTCGGCGCCGTCGGCGCGTGGGCCTGTTACGCGGCCACCGGCGACCTGGACTTCCTGCGCTGGAGCCACGAGGTGACCCGCGCGACCCTGGCACGGGCCGAGCGGGAGATCTTCGACGGCCGACTGTTCCGCGGCTGCGCCAGTTTCATGGAGTCCAACAGCGGCTATCCCCCTCGGTTCGCGTTCCGCGGCCGGGCGGTCGGCGCCACGAAAGCGTTGAGCACCAACGTTCTCCATCACCGCGGCTACACGCTCGCGGCGCGGGCCGCGCGGCTGCTCGACGAGGACCCCGAGCCGTTCGAGGTCCGGGCCGCCGCGCTGAAGCAGGCGATCAACGCGCGACTGTGGCAGCCGGCACGCGGCTGTTACGCGTACTACGAGGACGCCGGCGGCCGCCCGTCGGATCGCTGGGAAGGACTCGGCAACGCGCTGGCGGTGCTGTGGGGCGTCGCCGACGACGAGCAGGCCGCGGCCGTCTTCCGCACCGTCACCGCGACCCGGCACGGACTGCCCTGCCTGTGGCCCCCGTACCCACTGTGGAAACCGTGGCTGCTGCGGGACGAGTACTACTACCACAACGGGACGGTGTGGCCGTTCGTGCAGGGTTACTGGGGTTGGGCGGCAGCCGCCCGCGGGGCGGTCGACGTGTTCGCGGCCGAGTTGGCCAGCCTCGCCGACCTCGCCGGCCGCGTCCCGACCTACCACGAGTTCTACCGGCCCGACACCGGCCGCGCGGACGGCTCCGCCCGTCAGCTGTGGAGCGCCGCCGGTTATCTCGCCATGGTCCACAACGGACTCTTCGGCCTGACGTCCGACGGCGCGGAGCTCCGGTTCCGGCCCGCCGTCCCCGCCGCCTTCTCCCAGGTCCGGCTGTCCGGTCTCACGCATCGCGACCTCACCCTGGAGATCACGATCACCGGTTCTGGCAGCCGCATCGGATCGTTCACTGTGGACGGTGCCGCTCAGGCCAGCCACTCGGTTGCCGCCACACTGACCGGCCCGCACCGCGTGGACATCACTCTGAGCTGACGCCGAGTATCTGCGTCAGCGCCCGCCGCAGCTCGTGCTCGGGGTGCGCCGGCATCGTGGTCGCACGCCAGGCGACGAAGCCGTCCGGCGGACGAGGGTCGCGCCGGTACGCGCAGACCCGGTTGCCCGCTGGGCTTCCTCGGGTCCTCCCCTTGTACCGAAATGGCGGATTCCCCCGTGGCCCCCCGCCGGCGGCAATGGTAACGACGAACCGCCAACTCAATGTGTCCGAACGAGGAACTCGCTGTGTCTGAACGGGGGACTCGCGGGTGGCGGAGCCGACGACGACGCGGCGGATGGGAGCGTTCCCAAAAGCGGGTCCCGGTGTGCTTGGCTCGCCACGCGGAGTCAAGGACGCCAGCGCGGCGAAGAGTTCCCAGTATCATGTGGGGATGCAGCGGTTCGGATGTGGCGCATGACGAACAATGGCCGCCGGGCCAGGACGAGCGGCCGCCCGACCCTCGAACAGGTTGCGGTGGAGGCCAATGTCTCCCGGGGCACCGCCTCGCGGGTGGTGAACGGGTCGCTCGAGGTGAGCCCGTGGGCGCTGAAGGCGGTCCAGGACGCCATCCGGAAGCTGGGGTACGTGCCGAACCAGGCCGCGCGGAGCCTGGTGACACGGCGCAGCGACACGGTGCTGCTGGTGGTGTCCGAGTCCGAGGACCGCGTGTTCGGCGAGCCGTTCTTCGGCAGTCTCGTGCGGGGGCTGAGCCAGGAGCTGTCGACCACCTCGCTGCAGCTCAACCTCATGATGGCCAGCACGGCGCGGCAGCACGGCCGGGTCGAGCAACTGGTACGAAACGGACACGTCGACGGCGTGATACTGATTTCCCTGCACGGCGACGACCCGCTGCCGCAGAACATCGTCGCGGCCGGGGCCCCGGTGGCGCTGAACGGCAGGCCGATGTCCGATGTCGGCGCGGCGCCGTACGTGGACGCCGACAACGAGGCGGGCGCCCGCACGGCGACCGACTACCTGTACCGCCAGGGCCGCAGACGCATCGCGACGATCACCGGCACGCAGGACATGGCCGCCGGCCTCGACCGGTTGAACGGCTACCGCGCGGCGCTGCGGGGCAAGCGGGGCGTCACGAGACTCATCGCGCAGGGCGACTTCGGCCAGGCGAGCGGCGAGGCCGCCATGCGTGAGTTGTTGACCAGGGACCCACTGGTCGATGCGGTGTTCGCGGCCAGTGACCTCATGGCGGCCGGCGCCCTGCGTGCCCTGCGCGCCGCGGGCCGCCGCGTCCCGGACGACGTGGCGGTCATCGGCTTCGACGACTCCGAACTGGCGCGCAACACCGATCCGTTGTTGACCAGCGTGAGCCAGCCGACGCAACAGATGGGACGGGAGCTGGCGAAGTTGTTGATCGCACAGCTTCGCGAACCGGACACGTCGCTGTCGCCGGTCATCCTGCCGACCGAACTCGTGTGCCGCGAGTCGGCCTGAGTCTGGTGGCGGCGTGGCCTCCGGCCCCCGTTTTCCAGCCTACCGGCGACCCATGACAGTTTCGGTTGCCGTGGGCGGGATTGCCCACAGGCGCGGCGGTTGTCCACAGGTGGCTCGCTGGTTGACCGTTCTTGTCGGCGTCGTGCCGTAGCGTGGTTCGAGGGGGCCGGAGGCCACACCGGAACTACCTGCGGGTTTACCGGCGCAGCAGGTGACTCGAGAGCGGTTCTGCGCAGCCGGCCGGTCGCGGTGTAACCGGGTCAGCGGCTCGTCCTCCCGATGGTGGGTTAGTCAGCCCACGCACGACTGTCCGTTCACCGTGAACGTGGCCGGCGGTGTGTGGACGCCCGAGCTGCTCGCGTTGAAGCCCAGTGTCACCGACGCGCCAGGGGCCACCGCGGCGTTCCACGGGGCGTTGGTCGCGGTCACCTCCGCGCCGGTCTGGGTCCACGTCGCCGACCAGCCCTGTTGGATGCGTTCCGTGGCACCGAAGGCGAAGCGCAGTGTCCATGCCTGCCACGGGATGGCGCTCGTGTTGGTGAGCTTCACGTTCGCGGACAGGCCCGTGTTCCACGTGTTCGCTGCGTACTCCACCCGGCAGCCGGCCGGGGTGGCCGGCGGCGCCGAGTGTTCCGCGGTCCAGTTGGCGAGCCACGCGAGCGCCGAGTTCCAGTTGACCGTGACCTCGTTGACCGAGTACGCCTCGATGTGGTCGACGAAGCACCGCTGCGGCTGGCAACCCGGCAGGAGGCGCTGCGCGATCGGGTCCTGCAGCGCACTGTTCGGACCACCTGACAGAGCACCCGGCGGCGCGGTGGGCAGCGACGCGTCGAGCTGGTGGGCCCAGTGCCGGTGGTGCACATTCCGCACCGGCCGGTCACCGTAGCCGGCGACGTAGGAGTAGTTCATCGGGTTGCGGCCGAGCAGGTAGTTCATCGTGGCGAAGGCGCCGTCTCGGTACTTCGTCTGGTGGGTGAAGTCGTACGCGAGCCCGAGCACCATGCCGTTGTTCGCGACGAGACCGTTCGAGCCCCACTCGTACGAGCCGTCCGCCGTGCGGTACGGCGCGGGGTGGCCGGCCGCCGCCAGCTGGGTCAGGTGCGCGTCGGCGGTCGAGGTCACCGCCGAGCGGATGGCCGCGACGTCCGCGGCCGGGAGCGACGTCGGGACCAGCGCCAGTGTCACGTCGCCGAGCGCGCCCGTCGCGCCCCAGTCGAAGCCGCGCACATCGAAGCTCTCGCCGCGGTACAGCGGCGAACCCGTCACGTCACCCTGATACTTCCCTGTGGTGGCATAGAGTTCCGCCGCCGCCCAGTAGAACTCGTCGGTCACGGTCGGGTCGCTGTACGCGCCGCCGCCGGTGCCGTCGTTCGGGTCGGCGATCACGTTCGGGTTGGCCTTCGCCGCCGCGTACGCCTTCTCCGCCGCGGCCAGCGCTCGTGCCGCGAACGCCGGGTCGAGTGTGCGCCACAGCCTGGCCGACTGCGCCGCCACCGCCGCGAGGTTCAACGTCGCCGCGGTGCTCGGCGGGGACAGGCGACGCGGCTGCGCGTCCTGGTGCGGCAGCGTCGGCAGGCCGGTCCACTGCGCGTCGTGGATCTTGTGGTGCGCCATGCCCGCTTTCGGCGCGCCGTCCGGCACCTGCATGCGCAGCAGGAACTCGACCTCCCAGCGCGCCTCGTCGAGGATGTCCGGCCTGCCGTTCGCGCGCTCCGGGATGGCGAGGGTGCCGTCGCCCAACGCGGCCGCGTCGCCGAGCGCGACCGCCCGCTCATAGGTGTTCTGCAGCTGCCACGCGGAGATGCCGCCGTTCACGACGTACTTGCCGTGGTCGCCCGCGTCGTACCAGCCGCCGCGCACGTCCAGCGTGTACCCGCAGTCGACGAGGCACGGCACGGCGTCGTCGCCCTTGTTGGGCGCGACGTTCACGTGCCCCGCCGGCCGCGCGTACTCCGCACCGACGTACTCAGCCTCGATCGGCGTGCCGCTGCGCTGGTGGTAGAAGAACGCGAGCGAGTCGCGCCGCAGCGGCGTCAGCGCGGTCGCGGAGATGTCGAACGGGAAGCTGGTGTCGGCGCCGACCGTCAGCGTGTAACCGGCGCCCGGCGTGTCGTAGGAGGAGAAGTCGGCGACGTGGACGTTCTCGCCGGACGCGGCGTCCATGCCCTTCGGCACCGTCTGGCCGGTGGCCACGGCGGCGCCGGCCGAGTTCTTCAGCGTCCATGGCAGCGGGGTGGTCGACTCGGTGGCGACACTCGCCTGCTTCGGCAGTCCCGGCACGTAACCGACCTGGTTGACGCGGACGGGCGCGGCCGGCTCGAGGCCCGGCGGCGGCAGCACGCCGCCGACGAGCGACACGTTGTCCACGCACACCGTGTTGTCGAACGACTGCCCGCCGAACCAGAACGCCAGCTGGCCGTTGCCGGCCGCCGGGAAGTCCAATGTGGACTCGAAGGTGAACGTGAACGTCCTCGGCTCCGGCGTCACGGTCACGTCGGTCCTGGCGATCTGCCGGTACGGGCTCACCGCCTCGCCCGCCACCGCGGCGATCGGCTGCGACACCTTGGCACGCGCGTCGAACCGCAGGGTGTACGACTGGCCCGCCTCGAACGCCACCCCGTTCTGCCCGGACAGCGCGTCGTAGCCGTTGACCGTGCCGCCGGTGACGTCCAGGCAGTACTCGCCACCGGTGACCGCGCCGCCCACGTTCCCGCCCGTCCACCACGGGTCGGCGCCGGCCGCGAAGTCACCGTTCACGATCCGCTCGTAGGCGGCTGCCGGCTCGGCCGCCGCCACCGGCGCGCCCAGGACGAGTACGACCCCGGCCGCCAGCACTGCCCGCCATTTCTCGATCACCACGGCGTGATCCTTTCCTCAAATCATTGGGAGCGCTCCCACAATGTAGCGAGACGACGGGTCGCTGGGAAGTCCGTAACACAGAATCACGTTCGCCTGTCGGTATCTCACTCGTTTGGCCCCGTTCGCCCGTTGCTGACCCGCGCTATGGTGCGCAGATACTGGGAGCGCTCCCAGGGTCGAGAAAGAAGGAGCGATGACACGAAGAAAGGCAGCAACGGTGCTGGCCGCCATCGCACTGCTGATGGCCGGACTGCTCACCGCGACACTGAACGCGCCACCCGCCTCCGCGCACGGCGCGCTGATGACACCCGGCAGCAGGACGTTCTTCTGCTGGCGGGACGGGCTGACCCCGCAGGGCAACATCGTGCCGAAGAACTCCGCCTGCGCGGGCGCGGTCGCGCAGAGCGGGGACAACTCGCTGTACAACTGGTTCTCGGTGCTCCGTTCCGACGGCGCCGGCCGCACCAGAGGGTTCATCCCAGACGGCCA
>Ga0193742_1000007_pt1 | contig 160994 bp, 153 predicted proteins | sample L2c1metaG_FD_165511 | JGI IMG/M metagenome (GOLD analysis project Ga0193742, IMG submission 165511) | Soil microbial communities from a riparian zone of the East river system, Colorado, United States - L2c1 | ecosystem: Environmental > Terrestrial > Soil > Riparian zone | place: USA: East... | reverse complement strand
TCTGGTGGTGCGGCGGGCAGTTCGACCACCGCGGCGCCCGCGCCGACGAGGCGGTCGAGGTGGTTCGGCTGATCCTCGGCGGCGGGATGGTGGAGTACCACGGCAAGTTCTACGAGTTCGACCGGCTGCGGATGAGTCCGGCGCCGACCGAGCCGGTGCCGGTGTACGTCGGCGGGCACACCGAGGCGGCGCTGCGGCGCGCGGCCCGCACCAGCGACGGCTGGACCTCGGCGATGATCAAGTTCGCGGACCTGCGCGGGGTGATCGACCGGCTCGGCGTGCTGCGCGCCGAGTACGACCGCGCGGACGTGCCGTTCGAGATCCAGGCCGTGTGCGTCGACCGGTTCGGGTTGGACGGTTACCGGCAGCAGGCCGAGATCGGGGTCACCGACGCGATCGTGGTGCCGTGGGTGTTCTACGGCGTCGGGCTCGACGGTCCGCTCGAGGACAAGAAGGACGGCATGAAACGGTTCGCCGACGAGATCATGGGGAAGCTATGACCGCGGTTGTCTGGAGTGGCCCGGAGGCGACGCACCCGGCGCGCACGGCGTCCCGGCGTTCGATGGACGCCGTGTGCCGTGGCGCGAAAGAGGAATGGGTCGCGCTGTTCGCGGCGGACGGGGTCGTCGAGGACCCGGTCGGCGTGTCGATGTTCGACCCGACCGGCGACGGGCACCGCGGCCGGGACGCCATCGCGGCGTTCTGGGACATGACGATCGCGAACGTGGAGCGGTTCGAGTTCGACATCAAGGACTCGTTCGCGGCGGGCGACGAGGTCGCGAACGTCGGCACCATCTCGGCGTTCTTACCCGGCGGGTCCAGAGTGGACACCGAAGGTGTGTTCGTCTACCGCGTCGGCGCGGACGGCCTGATCCGGTCGATGCGCGCGTTCTGGGAGACCGAGCGCGCGATGGCTACCCTTCGTCGGGTTTGAGCTCGATCCCGTACTCCGAGCAGGCCTTCACCACGTCGTCCTGCGCGAAGTCGGTGCGCACCAGGAAGTCCGCGAGCGAGGCGTCCTCGTTGAACACGGTGAGGGCGAAGTACGCGGAGTCGAACGCCTTGCGCAGGTCGTCGTTGGGCGCGCCGGCGCGGACCCGGGACAGGTCGTCCATCGCGGCGGCGGCGACGGTCGCGAACTCGGCGGGCGCCGCCGCGTAGTTGCCGGCCGCCGCGTAGAGGCCGCGGATGGCGTCGCCGTAGTCGTCGCAGAAGTGGGTGGCGGGGTTGGGGCCGGTGCACCCCGCGAGCGCGCCGGCCAGCAGGACGGCGGGGAGCAGAGCGGGCAGAGGGCGAGCCACCTGCCAAGGGTGCTCCTGCCGGTGCCTGTCCAACCGCCTCCGCGGGACGGCAGAAAGTGCCGTGGCCGCCGCCCGATCGGGCAGCGGCTACCGCGCGACGCCGACCGCCTTGTTGATCGCCGCGTCGTCGGTGACCAGCGCGAGCATGGCGTGGGCCAACTCGGCGCGGGACAGGAAGTGCCCGCGCGGCACGTTCCCGCCGATCGCCGTCCGGTACGCGCCGAGGGGCTTGTCGGTGAGCCGGGGCGGGCGCACGACCGTCCACTTGACACCGCTCCGCGCGAGGTCGGCCTCCATGACGGCGAGGTCGGCGTAGACGCCGGCGAGGAACCGGCGGGTCATCGGGTAGACGATGCGGCGGTTGAACCAGTCGTCGCCGTCCGGCACGGGGCCGACCGGCGTGGCGCTGACCGCCACCAGCCGACGCACCCCGGCGGCGTCGAGCGCGGCGAGGATCCCGCGGGTGGCGGTCGACGCGGCGGTGATGTCCTTGCTGGTCCGGGGCCCGACACCGGACAGGGCCGCGTCACTACCCGCGACCGCGGCCTGGAGCCGCTCGGTGTCTGCGAGGTCCGGCACCGTCACGACCTCGCACTCCTGGGTGAACCGGGTCGCATCCCGCACGACCGCGGTGACCGTGTGCCCCTGCTCGAGCGCGAGTCGCACCACCTGCCCGCCGACCCCGCCCGTCGCGCCGAAGACCGTGAGCTTCACGCTGCCTCCCCTGTTGATCAGGTATATTTCCGTACGCACCACATACGATATGGAAACCGTATTATATGTCGAACGTACCACAGGATGACACGCGGGCACGGCGCCGGCTGACGAACACGGTGAAGGACTCCGTGCGCGGCCTGCGCACCGAGCTGTCCCTGTTGAACCGCCGGATCAGCGGCGCGCTGGAGCTGAAGGACGGCGACCTCGACTGCCTGGAGCTGATCGCGCGGCTGGGTCCGCTGGGCCCGTCGGCCCTGGCGCGCCAGGCAGGCCTGCACCCCGCGACGATGACGGGCATCCTGGACCGCCTGGAGAAGGGCGGCTGGCTCTCCCGCGACCGCGATCCCCACGACCGGAGGAGCGTGGTGCTCCGCGTCCGGCGCGAACGGACGGGCGAGATCTTCGCACTGTACGGCGACATGAACGCGTCACTGGACGACATCTGCGCCGCCTACACGGACGAAGAACTCAAGGTGGTGGCCGACTTCCTCAACCGGACCGCCACCGCGGGCCGAGCAGCGACCGCAGCACTGGACGAGGACTGACCCCAGTGCCCTGCCTCACCCGTACGTCACCTGCATCTCCTTGATTCCGTTCAACCACCCGGACCTCAGCCGCCGAGGGGAGCCGGCCGGCCGGATGTCCGGCATGTGATCGGCGATCGCGTTGAAGATCAGGTCCATCTCCAGCTTGGCGAGGTTCGCGCCGACGCAGTAGTGCGCCCCGGTGCCACCGAAGCCGAGGTGCGGGTTCGGGTCCCGCGTGATGTCGAAGCGTTCCGGGGACGCGAAGACGTCCGCGTCGAAGTTGGCCGAGCTGTAGAACATGCCTACGCGCTGACCCTTCCTGATCTCGGCGCCGCCCAGGGTCGTGTCGCTGGTGGCGGTGCGCTGGAACGACATGACGGGCGTGGAGTACCGGACGATCTCGTCGGCGGTCGTCACCGGGCGGGTCGACTTGTACAGGTCCCACTGGTCCGGGTTGGTCAGGAACGCGTGCATGCCGTGGGTGATCGCGTTGCGGGTGGTCTCGTTGCCGGCCACCGCGAGGAGCAGCACGAAGAACCCGAACTCGTCCGAACCCAGTGACTCGCCGTCGATGTCGGCGTTGACGAGCTTCGTGACGATGTCGTCGGCCGGGCACTTCTTGCGTTCCTCGGACATGTGCCACGCGTACCCGAGCAGCTCGGCCGACGCCGCCTCCGGGTTGACCGAGTACTCCGGATCGTCGTACGCCACCATCTGGTTCGACCAGTCGAACACCTTGTGCCGGTCGTCCTGCGGGATCCCCAACAGCTCGGCGATGGCCTGCAGCGGCAGCTCGCACGCCACCTGCGTGACGAAGTTGCCGCCACCCTGCGCCCTCGCCTCCGCGACGATCCGCTCGGCCCGCGACGCCAGCGCGTCGCGCAGGTTGTTCACCGACTTCGGGGTGAAACCGCGCGACACGATGCCCCGCACCTTGGAATGGTGCGGCGGGTCGATGTTCAGCAGGATCAGCCGCTGCACCTCGATCTTCTCGCGCGTCATGTCCGGGTTGAAGCGGATGATCGCCGTGTTCTCGGCCGACGAGAAGACGTCGCTGTTGCGCGACACCTCCTTGACCTCCGCGTGCCGGCTCACCACCCAGTACCCGTCGTCGTCGAACCCGGCCTGGTTGTGCGGCTGCGCGTTCCACCACACCGGCGCGGTCCGCCGCAGCTCGGCGAACTCCTCGACCGGAATGCGGTCCGCGTACAGATCTGGATCGGTGAAGTCGAAGCCGTCCGGGATCACGAGCGCCTCCCGCTCATTGGAACACGTTCTACTCGATTCAAACACACTGGCCATCGATAAGTGAAGGGTCGCCTTGCCTCGTTTAGTAACACGTTCTAGTTTGTGTTCATGGGAAACCCGGTGATCGTGGCGGCCGCGCGCACGCCGGTCGGCAAACGCGGCGGCGACCTGTCCGGCCGGCACGCCGCCGAGTTGCTCGGCATCGCACAACGCGCGGTGCTCGACCGCGCCGGGATCGACCCGGCACTGGTCGAGCAGGTGTTCGGCGGCTGCGTCACGCAGGCGGGCGAGCAGTCCAACAACGTCACCCGCACCGCGTGGCTGCATGCCGGTCTGCCGCACGGGACCGGCTGCATGACCGTCGACTCGCAGTGCGGCTCCGCACAGCAGGCCATGCACCTGGTCGCCGCGCAGATCGCGGCCGGCGCCATCGACGTCGGCGTCGCGTGCGGGGTCGAGGCGATGAGCCGGGTGCCGCTGCGTGCCAATCTCGGTGTCGAGGTCGGCACGCCGCGACCCGACTCGTGGAGCATCGACCTGCCGAACCAGTTCGGCGCGGCCGAGCGGATCGCGGTCCGCCGCGGACTGTCCAGGGTGGACCTGGACCGGTTCGGCGAGCGGTCGCAGCAGCGGGCGCGGGCCGCGTGGGACGCCGGGCATTTCGACCGTGAGGTCGTGCCGGTCGGCTCGGTGACCAGGGACCAAGGCCTGCGCGAGACGACCATGGCCGGGCTCGCCGGACTGAGACCGGTGCTCGACAACGGTCTGCACACGGCGGGCACGTCGTCGCAGATCTCCGACGGCGCGTCGGCCGTGCTGCTGATGGACGCCGGCCGCGCACGCGAGCTCGGCGTCGCCGCGCGGGCCAGGATCGTCACGCAGTGCCTGGTCGGCGCCGAGCCGTACTTCCACCTCGACGGCCCCGTCCAGGCGACCGACCGGCTGCTCGCGAGGAGCGGCATGAAGATCGGCGACCTCGACCTGTTCGAGGTGAACGAGGCGTTCGCGTCGGTCGTGCTGTCCTGGCAGTCGGTGCACGAGCCGGACCCCGAGCTGGTGAACGTCAACGGCGGCGCGATCGCGCTCGGCCACCCGGTCGGCAGCACCGGCACGCGGCTGGTCACCACCGCGCTGCACGAGCTGGAGCGCCGGGACGCGTCGGCCGCGCTGATCGCGATGTGCGCGGGCGGCGCGCTGTCCACGGGCACGATCATCGAGCGGGTCTGACATGGGAGTGACCTCGGCGGTCGCCGAACCCGGCGTGGTCGTGGTGACCGTCGACTTCCCGCCGGTCAACGCGATCCCGGTGGCCGGCTGGTTCGCGCTCGCCGACGCGGTGACCGAGGCGGGCCGCGACGAGGACACCCACGTGGTGGTGCTGCGGGCGGCCGGGCGCGGGTTCAACGCGGGCGTGGACATCAAGGAGATCCAGCGCGACGGGCCCGCGGCGCTCGTCGGGGCGAACCGCGGCTGTCACGCGGCGTTCGGCGCGGTGTACGACTGCGCGGTGCCCGTGATCGCTGCCGTGCAGGGGTTCTGCCTCGGCGGCGGCATCGGGCTGGTCGGCAACGCGGACGTCGTGGTGGCGAGCGAAGACGCGACGTTCGGACTGCCCGAAGTGGACAGAGGCGCGCTCGGTGCGGCCACCCACCTCGCCCGACTCGTGCCGCACCACCTGATGCGGGCCATGTACTACACGGCGTCGACGGTCACCGCGGCCGAGCTCCACCACCACGGGTCGGTGTTCCGGGTGGTGCCGGTGGCCGAGCTGGACGACGCCGCGCTGGAGGTGGCGAAGCAGATCGCCACGAAGGACACGAGGGTGATCCGCGCGGCCAAGACGGCGATCAACGGGATCGACCCGCAGGACGTCCACCGCAGCTACCGTTTCGAGCAGGGTTTCACGTTCGAGCTCAACCTGACCGGCGCCGCGGACGAGGCACGGCAACGGTTCTTGGAGGGCAGGTGAGCGGAGCGACGGAGCGGGCGCCGTCTGGACTGAGGAGCGCGCGCAGGCGCGCCAGCGCCGAGCACGCGACGAGGGAAGACGGCGTCTTAGCGGAGGAGCGCAGCGACCCATGACACAGGGAGCGGAGCGACGGAGCGGGCGCCGTCTGGACTGACGCTCGCGCGCAGGCGCGCAGCGCCGAGCACGGAGGAGGGAAGACGGCGTGTTAGCGGAGGAGCGCAGCGACCCAATGTCACAGCGGGATAAGAGAATGACCGCCGACGAGGTGGTCTCGACGCTGTCCGACGGCATGACGATCGGCGTCGGTGGTTGGGGTTCGCGGCGCAAGCCGATGGCGCTCGTGCGCGCGATACTGCGGTCTCCGTTGCGGGACCTGACGATCGTGTCGTACGGCGGTCCGGACGTTGGGTTGCTGTGCGCGGCCGGCAAGGTGCGCAAGGCGGTGTACGGGTTCGTGTCGCTGGACACGATCGCGTACGACCCGTGGTTCCGGCGCGCCCGCGAGTCCGGGGCCATCGAGGTGCGCGAGCTGGACGAGGGCATGCTCCAATGTGGACTGCGGGCGGCGGCGCACCGGTTGCCGTTCCTGCCGATCCGGGCCGGGCTCGGGTCGGACGTGCTGACGCTCGACCCGTCGCTGAAGACCGTCCGCTCGCCGTACGGCGACGGCGAGGAGGTGGTGGCGATGCCGCCGCTGCATCTCGACGTTGCGTTGGTGCACCTGAACCGCGCCGATCGGCACGGCAACGCGCGTTATCTGGGGCCCGACCCGTACTTCGACGACCTGTTCTGTATGGCGGCCGAGCGCCGCTACGTCTCCTGTGAGTCCATAGTGGACGGTATCGGTGACCTCGGACCGCCGCAGGCGTTGCTGCTGAACCGGATGATGGTCGACGGTGTGGTGGAGACGCCGCGCGGCGCGCACTTCACGAGCTGCGTGCCGGACTACGGGCGCGACGAGGAGTTCCAGAAGGTGTACGCGTCGGCGGACTGGCCGTCCTTTGTGGACCGATATCTGTCCGGCGACGAGGCAGCGTACCAGAAGGCGGTGCTCACATGAGCCGCGGCGACGTGTGCGTGGTGGCGTGCGCCGAGTTGTTCCGTGGCGCCGGCGAGATACTGGCGAGCCCGATGGGGCTGGTCCCGTCGCTCGGCGCGCGGCTCGCGCGGCTGACGTTCGAGCCGGACCTGCTGCTGTCCGACGGCGAGGCCACGCTGCTGACCGGCGACGGCGCCACCGAGGGCTGGCTGCCGTACCGCGCGGTGTTCGACGTGGTGGCGCACGGGCGGCGGCACGTGGTGATGGGCGCGAACCAGCTGGACCGGTACGGGAACCAGAACATCTCGTGCATCGGCCCGCACGCCGCACCGAAGCGGCAGCTCCTCGGTTTCCGTGGCGCGCCGGGGAACACCGTCAACCACCGGACGAGCTACTGGGTGCCGCGCCACTCGCCACGCGTGTTCGTGCCGGCCGTCGACGTGGTGTGCGGCGTCGGGTACGACCGGCCGGGCGGGCCGTTCCACGACGTGTACCGCGTGGTGACGAACCTGTGCGTGCTGGACTTCGGCGGCCCGTCCCACGCGATGCGGCTGGTGTCACTGCATCCCGGCGTCGAACTGTCCGAAGTGGTGGAGCAGACCGGTTTTCCGTTGGTGGTGGACGAGGTCGCGGAGACCAGGACGCCGACACCGGACGAGCTGAGACTGTTGGGGACGCTCGACCCGGCCGGCGCGCGGAGCGCGTGATGGAGACCGCGTTCACGAGGCTCGTCGGGGTGCGGCATCCGGTGGTGCAGACGGGCATGGGCTGGGTCGCGGGGCCGCGGCTGGTGTCCGCGGTGGCGAACGCGGGCGGGCTGGGCATCCTGGCGTCGGCGACGATGACGCTGCCGGAGCTGCGGTCCGCGGTCGCGGAGGTGCGGTCGCGCACCGACGCGCCGTTCGGCGTGAACCTGCGCGCGGACGCCGTGGACGCGGACGAGCGGGTGCGGCTGCTGATCGACGCCGAGGTGCGGGTGGCGTCGTTCGCGCTGGCCCCGTCGCCGTCGCTGATCGGGACGCTGAAGGACGCCGGGGTGCTGGTCGTCCCGTCCGTCGGTGCGGCACGCGGAGAAGGTGGCCGCGTGGGGCGCCGACGCGGTGATCGTGCAGGGCGGCGAGGGCGGCGGGCACACGGGCCAGGTCGCGACGACGCTGCTGCTGCCGGCGGTCGTGGACGCGGTGGACATCCCGGTGGTGGCGGCCGGCGGGTTCTACGACGGGCGCGGGTTGGCGGCGGCGCTGGCGTACGGCGCGGCCGGGATCGCGATGGGCACGAGGTTCCTGCTGACGGCGGAGAGCACGGTGCCGCAGGCGGTCAAGGAGGCGTACCTGGCGCGCGGCCTGGCCGACACGGTGGTGACGACCCGCGTCGACGGCATGCCGCACCGCGTGCTGCGGACGGAGTTGGTGGAGTCGCTGGAGCGGTCCGGCCGCGCGGCGGCTCTCGTGCGAGCGGTCGGCAACGCGGCCCGCTTCCGGCGTCTCACCAACCTGTCGTGGCGGTCCATGATCCGCGAGGGCCTGGCGATGCGGCACAACCGCAAGCTGACGTGGTCGCAGGTCATCATGGCGGCGAACACCCCGATGCTGCTGCGCTCCGGACTGGTCGAGGGCCGCACGGACGCCGGCGTGCTCGCGTCGGGCCAGGTCGTCGGCGCGATCGACGACCTCCCCACGTGCGCGGCGCTGATAACAAGAATCGTCACGAACGCGACGCACATCCTGACCACCCTCGCGAGTCCCCCGTTCGAGACCACCGAGTCGACGCAAGTGCCATGAAGGACCCCTTCATGTCACTCAACGACATGAAGGGGTCCTTCATGGCGTCGCCGGCATTGGGGCTAGGCGCCGACGGACTTTTCCAGCTCTGCCAGCGACTCCTCCAGCAGACCGAGCAGCCGCTGCAGGTGGGGCACCGTGCGGCGGCAGCCGGTGAGGCCGAACTCCAGGCTGCCCGCGTAGCTCGTCACCGTGATGTTCAGCGCCTGACCCTCGTACGGGATGGACAGTGGGTACACCCCCTGCATGCGGGCGCCGTTCCAGTACAGCGGCGAACGCGGGCCCGGCACGTTGGAGATCAGCACGTTGAACGCGGGCGGGGTGATCCTCGTGAGGCCGGGGATCGTGCCGATCGCCAGTGGGACCAGCGGCAGCGCGGACAGCGCGGTGATCTGCAGGCGACTCATGCCGTGGTACATCTGCTTGCCCTTGAGCATCGAGTCGTGGATGGTCGCGAGGCGGTCGCCCGCGTCGGACTGGTCGGTGGCCAGGTTGCACAGGATGATCCCGATCGCGTTGCCGCCGATCGCACCCTCGGACGTCCGAGCCGACCGCAGCGACACGGGGATGGCCGCCACCAGCGGCTTCTCCGGCAGGGCGCCGAGATCCAGCATGTACCGCCGCAGGGCGCCGGAGCACATCGCCAGCATGACGTCGTTCATCGTGGCGCCCGCGGCCTTGCCCACGGCCTTGACGCGGTCGAGCGGCCAGCCCTGCGCGGCGAACCGGCGGGCGCCGGTGATCGGGACGTTGAACATCGACCGGGGCGCCTGGAAGGACAGTGTCGCCGACTGTTCGCGGAACGCCTCGTTCACGATCTTCGCGGTCGCGGAGCCGAAGCCGCGGACCTCCTTCGCGAAGTCGGTGATCGCGCGGACCGGGTCGAAGGCGCCGTCGGAGGAGGAGGAACGACCGCCGCCGAACACGTCCGTGCGCACCTTCGGCGACCACACCGGCCGCACGTCCATGTCGTTCGGGTCCTCGGACAGCGTGTTCTGCAGCAGCCGCAGCGCGGAGACGCCGTCGAGCAACGCGTGGTGCACCTTGGTGTACGTCGCGAAGCGGTTGCCCTGCAAACCCTCCACGAGGGTGAACTCCCACATGGGACGGTGCCGGTCCAGCAGCGAGCCGTGCAGCCTCGACGTCAGCTCGAGCAGCTCACGAACCCGCCCGGGGCGGGGCAGACCGGACAGCCGCACGTGGTACTCGAGGTCGAGCTGGTCGTCGTTGCTCCACGCGAACTGCCCGACGCTGCTCACCGGCCCGCGCGGCCGGCGCCGGAACAGCGGCCGCACGTCCACAAGGGACAACAGCTGCCGGTAGAAGTCGCTCAGATAGTCCGGACCCGCACCCTCCGGCAGCTCGAACAGCTGGAGCCCGCCGACGTGCATCGGGTGCTCTCGCGACTCGGCTAGCAGGAACATCGAATCCGTCACCGGCATCATGGCCATCGCCCGTACCTCCTGCCCGCACCCTAGCCCCTGGCTACGGATGTTGGCTGCTCACAGAGATCACCTCACCCGTGAGGTAGGAGGCGTAGTCGCTCGCGAGGAACACCATCACGTTCGCGACCTCCCACGGTTGCGCGGCGCGACCGAATGCCTCGCGTTCGGTCAGGGTGGCCAGCAGTTCGTCGCTCGTGACCTTCGCGAGGAACGGGTGCATCGCGAGGCTCGGCGCCACCGCGTTGACGCGGATGCCATGTGCCGCAACGTCCATCGCCGCGCAGCGGGTCAGCGCCATGACCCCGGCCTTGGCCGCGGCGTAGTGCGCCTGGCCCTCCTGGGCGCGCCAGCCGACGACCGACGCGTTGTTGACCACGGCACCACCACCGCCTTGCGCGACCAGCTGCCGCAGCGCGGCCCGCGTGCAGCGAAAGGTGCCGCCCAGCGTCACGTCCAGCACGCGGGACCACTCGTCGTCGGACATGTCGAGCACCGACCTGGTGCCGCCGAGGCCGGCGTTGTTGATCATCACGTCGAGCCGGCCGAAGTGCGCGACCGCGCCGTCGACCAGTGCCTGGACCTGCGCCTCGTCGGTGACGTCGCAGGCAATCGCATGCACGTCACCTTCGAGCGACTCGCGGGTCGCCGCCAGCCGGCGCTCGTGCCAGTCGCTCACCACGACCCGCGCGCCTTCCTCGAGGCAGCGGCGCGCGACCGCCGACCCGATGCCGGTGCCGGCCGCGGCCGTGACCACGACGACCTTGTCCCGCAACAGGTCCCGGCCGGCCGGGTACTCGGGGATCACGCGCGTGCCTCCCGCGGCAGGCCGAGCACCCGCTCGGCGATGATGTTGCGCTGGATCTCGTTGGAGCCGCCGTAGATCGTGTCCGCGCGGCTGAACAGGAACAGCCGCTGCCACTCGGTCAGCTCGCCGGTGTCGCCGGTGGCGAGCCCGGCCGCGCCGAGCACCTCCATGGCCAGCTCGCCGAGGCCGCGGTGCCAGTTCGCCCACACCAGCTTCGTGACGGAGGCGCCGTCACCGCCTGGCACGCCGATCGTCCGCAGCGCGTGCCAGCGCATGACGTCCAGCCCGATGCGGGCCCGCGTCAGCTTGTCGCGCAGCACGGGATCGTCGAGCACGCCGGTGCTCCTGGCCAGCGCGACGAGCGCGTCCAGCTCACGCCGGAAGCCGACCTGCAGTCCGAGCGTCGCGGCGCCGCGTTCGAACCCGAGCGTCCGCATGGCGACCGCCCAGCCGCTGCCGACCTCGCCGACGACCAGGTCCGCGGCCGTGCGCGCGCCGTAGAAGAAGACCTCGTTGAACTCCGACCCGCCGGTCAGTTGCTCAATGGGACGGACCTGCACACCGGGCTGATCCATGGGCACGAGCAGGTAGGACAGGCCCGCGTGCCGGCGTGACCCCGGCTCGGTTCGCACCACCGCGAAACACCACTGGGCGACGTGCGCGAGCGAGGTCCACACCTTCTGCCCGGTGATCACCCACTCGTCACCGTCGCGCACCGCGGCGGTCGACACCGACGCCAGGTCGGAGCCGGCGCCGGGCTCGGAGTAGCCCTGGCACCACAGCTCGTCGACGCGCTTGATCGGCGGCAGGAACCGCTCCCGCTGCGCCGGGGTGCCGAGCGCGATCAGCGTCGGCCCGAGTAGTTCCTCGCCGACATGACTCACCCGGGCGGGGGCCCCCGCACGGGCGTACTCCTCGTGGAAGACCACCTGTTCCACAAGCGGCGCGGCGCGGCCGCCGTGCTCGGCCGGCCAGCCGAGACACGTCCAGCCGGCGGCGGCGAGGTGGCGGTCCCACTCGATCCGCTCGTCGTACGCCTCGTGCTCGCGACCGGGTCCGCCGAGCCCCCGGAGCGCGCCGAAGGCGCCGGACAGGTTGTCGGCCAACCATTCCCGCACCGTCGCGCGGAACACCTCAAGGCCCGTCACGAATGTTAGCCTAGCAAGCAATTGCTTTGGGAGGTGCCCATGACCGATGAGGTGGTCAGGTACGAGGTCGTCGGCCCGGTGGCGACGGTGACGATGAACCGCCCGGAGTACCGCAACGCCCAGAACTCGGCCATGACCTACGCGCTCGACGCCGCCTTCATGCGTGCCGTCGACGACGACGAGGTCAAGGTCGTCGTGCTCGCGGGCGCGGGCAAGCACTTCTCGGCGGGCCACGACATCGGCACCCCCGGCCGCGACGTCGACACGTCGTTCGAGCGCAAGGCCGTCCTGTGGTGGGACCACGTCGGCAAGCCGGGCGGCGACGGCAGGTACGCCCGCGAGATGGAGGTCTACCTCGGCATGTGCCGGCGGTGGCGGGAGATCCCGAAGCCGACCATCGCCATGGTGCAGGGCGCGTGCGTCGCGGGCGGGCTCATGCTCGCGTGGGTGTGCGACCTGATCGTCGCCGCCGACGACGCCTTCTTCTCCGACCCGGTGGTCCGCATGGGCATCCCCGGCGTGGAGTACTTCGCGCACCCGTGGATGCTCGGGCCGCGCGCGGCCAAGGAGTTCCTGTTCACCGGCGACCGGTTCGGCGCGGCCCGCGCCTACGAGCTCGGCATGGTCAACAAGGTCGTCCCGCGCGACGAGTTGCACGAAGAGACTCGCCAGGTGGCGGAGCGGATCGCGCGGATGCCGCGGTTCGGGCTCGCGCTGGCCAAGCGTGCGGTGAACCAGGCGGAGGACCAGATGGGCATGCGCGCCGGCATGGACTCGGTGTTCGGCCTGCACCACTTCGCGCACGCCCACAACGCCGAGACGTCGACGGACTCGCTCGGCGGCATGGACGCGAGGTCGATGAGGGACGCCAGTGGATCTTGACCTGGACGCGCGCGCACGCGCGTTCCGCGACGAGGTGCGGGACTGGCTCGCGGCCAACGTGCCGGCGACGCCGCTGCCGCCGATGGACACCGACGAGGGCTTTCCACTGCACCGCGAGTGGGAGCACACGCTCGCGGCGGCCCGGCTCTCGGCCGTGACCTGGCCGCGCGAGTTCGGCGGCCGGAACGCGTCGCTGCTGGAGTGGGTGCTCTTCGAGGACGAGTACTGGGCCGCGGGCGCGCCGGCGCGGGTCAGCGCCAACGGCATCGCCCTGCTCGGCTCGACGCTGTTCGCGTTCGGCACCGAGGAGCAGCGGCGCCGGATCCTGCCGAGGATGGCGCGGGGGGACGACATCTGGGCGCAGGCGTGGTCGGAGCCCGAGGCCGGCAGCGACCTGGCCGCCGTGCGCAGCAAGGCCGTCCGCGCCGACGGGGGCTGGCAGCTCCGCGGACAGAAGACGTGGTCGTCGCGGGCGAGCCACGCCGACCGCGCGTTCGGACTGTTCCGCAGCGACCCCGCGACCGAGCGGCACCGCGGGCTCACCTACGTCATGTTCGACCTGCGGGCGCACGGCGTCACCGTCCGGCCGATCCCGCAACTGGACGGCACGCCCGGTTTCGCGGAGATCTTCCTCGACGACGTGTTCGTGCCGGACGAGGACGTGATCGGCGAGCCGGGCGACGGGTGGCGGGTCGCGATGACCACCGCGAGCAACGAACGCGGGCTGACGCTGCGCAGCCCCGGCCGGTTCACCGCCGCCGCGGACCGGCTGGTCGACCTGTGGCGCGAGCACCCGGAGGAGGCCGCTGCCGACGACGTGGTCGACGCGTGGCTCGGCGCGCGGGCCTACCGGCTGTACACGCTGGGCACGGTCAGCAAACTGGCGGAGGGCGGCGGCCTCGGCGCGGAGTCCAGTGTCAACAAGCTGTTCTGGTCCGAGCTGGACGTCGCGCTGCACGAGACCGCGCTGGACCTGCTCGGCGCGGACGGCGAGCTCGATGGGCCGTGGCAGGCGGGCTACCTGTTCTCCCTCGCGGGCCCGATCTACGCCGGCACCAACGAGATCCAGCGCAACGTGGTCGCGGAGCGGCTGCTTGGCCTGCCGAGGGGCGAGCGATGAGGTTCGCGCTCAGCGCGGAGCAGCGGCAGCTCGCCGCGAGCGTGCACGCGTTGCTGTCCGGCGCGGACGTGCCGGCCGCGGCCCGCGCGTGGGCCGCGGCCGACGCCGAACCGGGCCTGGACCTGTTGCGGCGCCTGGCGAAGATCGGTGTCGCCGAGCTGGCGGACCTGCCCGTCGAGCTGGTCGTGACGCTCGAGGAGCTTGGCCGGCACGCGGTGCCGGGGCCGCTGGTCGAGTCCTACGCCGTCGCGCCGACGCTGGGCGTCACGGCCGAGCTGGCCACGGTCGCGCTGCCACCACACGTCCCGTACGCGCTCGACGCGGACGTGGCGACGGCGTTCGTGGTCGTCGGCGACACTCTCCACCACGCCGAGCCCGGCGCCCGGCGCGCCTCGGTGGACCCGACGCGCCGGCTGTTCGAGGTGCGCGCCGGCAAGCCCGTCGGAGCCGCAGCAGCAGCAGCCTTCGACCTCGGCGTCCTCTGCCAGTCCGCCCAGCTGCTCGGCCTCGGCAGGGGCCTGCTCGACCAGTCGGCCGCCTACGTCCGGCAGCGCAACCAGTTCGGCCGCCCGGTCGGCCAGTTCCAGGCGGTCAAACACCACCTCGCGAACGTGCTGGTCGCGCTCGAGTTCGCCCGCCCGCTGGTGCACGGCGCAGCGGTCACCGGCACGGCGAGGGACGTCTCGGCCGCGCGGATCGCCGCCTCCGACGCCGCCTACCTGGCCGCCCGCGCGGCACTGCAGGTGCACGGCGCGGTCGGGTTCACGGCGGAGCACGACCTGTCGCTGTGGCTCACGAAGGTCCGCGCGCTGCGGTCCGCGTGGGGCACGCAGGCATGGCACCGGCGCCGGGTGCTCGACGCCCTTACTTCGCGGGCCCGTCGATGACGAGCCTGCCGTCGAGCCTGGTCACCCGCACGGTCCGCTTCTCCTGCTTCGGCCCGCTCGCCGTCGTGTAGGTCACGTCCACCGGCACGTTGACCGAGCCGTCGTTGTTCGGCGTCACGCCGTACGCGTTGCTGGAGCTGACGTCGGTGTACTGCGACCAGTACTCCTGGAAGCCCGCCTCGTCACCGAACTCGGCCTTCCCGTTCTCCGACAGCATCTGCCACCGCTTGGCCGAGTTCGCGACGTCCGCGTAGTAGTCGAGTACGAACAGGCCGGCCTCGGTGTACGGGATCTCGCCGCTCGCCGCGATCGGGGTGCCGCCACCGGTGGGCGGCCTGGTGGTCGACTCCTCCTGCGGCTGGGACTGCTGCGTCGAGCCGTCCTGCGGCTGCCCGGCCTGCCGGTTGTCGGAGGGGGAGTCGCCGTTCATCGCGAGCACGGTCATCAGCGTGCCGACCAGCACGAGCAGCGCCACCGCGCCGACGATCATCAGGTTGCGCCGCGACGGCCCGGGCGGCCGGGGCGACGCGGGCCTCGGCGGCAGCGCGGCGGTGGTCAGCGCGGGCATCGGCTGCGGCGGCGTCGGGACCGCCCTGGTGGACTTCGGCGGCGTCGGCGGGTTCCGCCGCACCGTCTGAACGGTCGGCGCCTGCGACGTGGCGAGTGCGACGGCCGCCTGCTCCATGCTGGGCCGCTCGGTCGGGTCGACGCGCATCAGGCTCATCAGCGTCGGCGCGAGCGCGCCCGCGTTGCGTGGCGGCGGGACGTTGCCGGACGCGACCGCGTGCAGCAGGGCCAGCGGGTTGGTGTTCGTGCCGAACGGCGGCCGGCCCTCGACCGCGTGGTAGAGCGTCGAGCCGAGCGAGAACACGTCCGACGCCCTCGTCCCCTCGTCGCCGCGGGCGATCTCCGGCGCGAGGTAGGCGGGGGTGCCGGCGAGCATCCCGGTCTGCGTGGTCACCGTGCCGTCGTCCATGGCCCGCGAGATGCCGAAGTCGGTGATCTTCACGGTGCCGTTGTCGGCCAGCAGGATGTTGCCGGGCTTGACGTCGCGGTGGGCGATGCCGACCGCGTGTGCCGCGGCCAGCGCGTCGGCGACCTGCGCGCCGATCTCCGCGACCTCCTCCGGCGTCAGCGTGCCGCGTTCCTCGAGCACCGCGGACAGGCTCTTCGACGGCAGGAACTCCATGACCAGACACGGGTCGCCCTCGTGTTCGGCCACGTCGAACAGCGCGATGGCGTTTCGATGCTGCAGCCGGGCCGCGATCCGGGCTTCCCGCATCGCGCGCCTGCGGGTCTCCTCGGTCTGCTGTTCGGACAGCGCGTACCGCACGATGAGCCGCTTGATGGCGACGGTGCGACCGAGCCGCTCGTCCTGTGCCTTCCAGACAACGCCCATCGCGCCGCTGCCGACCTGCTCGATCAGCCGATAACGGCCGGCGACCAGTGCACCCTTCTCGATGACCAAGGACTCCTCGAGTTGATTCGGACCAGGCCCCGACCTGGAACCTGAGGATAACGAATCCACCCGAACGTGGTACCTCTAGGCAACCAAGCAACTGTTTGGTTAAATCGTGGGGTGTTGGTGAGCGACGAGCAGGCGGCGCTGCGGGACACGGTCCGCACGCTCCTGACCCGCGAGTCCGACACCCGCGCGGCCATGGTGTCCTCGTCCGGGTACGACGAGAAGCTGTGGACCCGGCTGTGCGCGCTCGGCGTGGCGGGCCTCGCGATCCCCGAGGAGCACGGCGGCCTCGGCGCGTCGTTCCTGGAGACGCGTGTCGTGCTCGCCGAGCTGGGCCGGCTCCTCGTGCCAGGGCCGCTGCTGGGGTCCGTGGTGGCCGCCGAGGCGGTGCTGTCCACCGGGGCCGACTTGGCCGGGCTGCTGCCGGGGATCGCCGCCGGGTCGGTCATCCCGTCGCTCTTGTTGGGCCCCTACGCGCTGAACGCGCAGGTCGCGGACGTGTTCCTGCTGGTCGACGACGACGGGTTGCACGCGCTGTCCCCCGCCGAGGTCGAGGTCACGCCCGTCGGCGCCATGGACCCGACCCGCCGGCTGGCCACCGTGTCGGCGACCGGCACGGGCCGGTTCCTCGGCGTGCCCGACCTGGCGCGGGTGCGGGACGTGGCGTGCGCGGCGCTGTGCGCGGAGTCCGCGGGCGCGGCCGCCCGGTGCCTTGAGATGACCGTCGCCTACACGAAGCAGCGCACCCAGTTCGGCCGGCCGATCGGCTCGTTCCAGGCGTTGAAGCACCGGATGGCCGACATGCACGTGTGGGTCGAGACGGCCGAGTCGGCGGCGCTCGCCGCGGCGACGGCCGTCGTCACCGGCGCCGACCTGCCGTCCGTCGCGGCGACCGCGAAGGTGTGGTGCGCGGACGCGTTCTCGGCCGTGGCCGGCGAGATGATCCAGCTGCACGGCGGCATCGCGATCACCTGGGAGCACGACGCGCACCTGTACTTCAAACGCGCCCACGGCAACGCGCAACTGTTCGGCACGACCCGCGAGCACGTCGCGCGGCTAGCCGTCGAGCTGGGCTAGCACCCGTTTCGGCGCGCGAAGCCGCCACGAGTCGGTGAGCAGCTCCAACAGTTCCTCGGTGTCGACGCCTTTGAAGCGCACCAGAACAGTCGGGTAGCCGTCGTAGTGCGGGGTGGTGAAGAACTTCTCCGGGTCGGCGGCGATCAGGCCGTGCTTCTCCCCCTCGTCGGCGACCCAGACCACCAGCACGTCGCCCTCCTCGCGGATCCTGGCGAACAGCTTGTCCTTCACCCGGAACCCGGGCGTGCCGTACGAGGGCTTCTCGGTCGTCGCCGGCAGCGACAACGCTAGCCGCCGGACATCGTCCTCGGTCACCATGAGACCTGCCTCCTCGACGTTGCAACCGCCACGGCCGACGGCGTGTGTGAAGGGTATGAGCTTGCCGAGCGGAAGCGACGACGACGAGCGCTTCCACGTGTTCGCGACGCGGTCCACCGCGTCGCTGACCCGGCTGGCCTACCTGTTGTGCGGCGACCAGCATCTCGCGGCCGACCTGGTGCAGAACTGCCTGATCAGGCTGTACCAGGCGTGGCCGAGGGTGCGGGACAAGAACGCCGCCGACGCGTACGCCAGGAAGGTGCTGTTGCGGTGCTGGCTGAACGAGCGGCGCCGTCCGTGGCGCCGCTCGGAGTCGCGGGACGCACCCAAGCCAACCTCAGCACCGACACGGTTCCGACCGCAACCGCGTCCGCAACGCAGGAAGCGGACATTCTGCGGCCCGATGGCACCAGGATCTTCGTGCGGGAGGAAAACGCGGAGCAGGTGCCGGGGCAGGAGCGGCTCACCCGACCCACCACCTTCTTCACCGCCGAGGGCCTGATCCCCTTCGGGATGTTGTTCAACTTCTAAAGCCAGTCCAGGACCAGCTTCGCGACCGTGTCCGGTTGTTCGAGGTGGAGGAAATGGCCCGCGCGGGCCAGGATCTCCACCTTGGACCCGGGCGCGAGCGCGTCGCTGGCGTCGGCGAAGTAGCGGGGGTCGACGCAGCCGTCCTCGCCGCCGCCCAGCACCAGCAACGGTTTCGAGGCCGTCGCCTCCGTGCGGCCCGCGTAGTCGATAAGCTTCGGGTCCATTCGGCTCGGGTCGAAGTTCGCGCGGTAGATCTTCAGGATGTTCTCGATGTACTTCGAGTCGCCGTACAGCTCGTGGACGCGGGCGCGGTGGGCGGCGTCGAGCTTCAGCCGCGGCGACCACGTGGACCACAGGTAGTCGATCAGCTTGCGGTCGGTCTCCAGCACCGCCTCGCCGAGGCCCTCGACCATGAACAGGAACATGTAGAACAGCCGCTGCTGCTGCGCGGGGTCTCCGAACGCCTTCACCAGCGTGGCGGGCGGCGGGATCGCGAGCGTCACGCCTCGATTGAGCCGGTCCGGCCACGCTGCCGCGACGCGCTGCACCATGCCGGCGCCGATGTCGTGGCCGATCATGTCGACCGCGCCGCCGAGCGCCGCCGCCACCGCCGCCGCGTCGGCCGCGAGCGTGACGCCGTCCGAGTACGTCAGCGCGTCCGCGGTGTCCGGGTGGAAGCCGCGCAGGTAGGGCGCCACCACGCGCCTGCCGGCCGCGACGAGGTGCTCGGCGAGCGGGGCGAAGGTCATCGGGTGGTCCGGGAACCCGTGCCAGCACACGACAACCGGTCCGTCGCCGGCGGCGAGCGCGGGAAAGTTCAGGCGGTCGGTCTCGACGACGATCTCCTCGAAGTCCACCCTCGCCACTCTAGATCCAGTCGTCGTCCCGCGACCACGTGATCAGGTTGTCGAGGATGCCCGGCGTGGGCTCCGCCGGCTCGGTGACCGTGTACGCGCCGCGGTAGAACAGCAGCGGCCGTTCGTCGCGCTGCTCGCCGAGCGAGGTCACCCGCCCGACGACGACGTAGTGGTCGCCCGCGTCGTGCACGGTCTCGATCGCACAGTCCAGCCAGGTCAGGACACCCGCGAGGATCGGAGCGCCGGACGGCGCGGGCGCCCACGGCACGCCGGCGAACCTGTCCGTGCCCGCCTTGCCGAACACGGCGGACACGTCGCGCTGCGCGTGGCTCAGCACGTTGACGCAGAAGTGGCCGTGCGCCTCGATCAGCGGCCAGGTGCGGGACGTCCGCCCCGGGCAGAACAGGACGAGCGGCGGGTCGAGCGACAGCGCGGCGAACGACTGGCAGGCGAACCCGACCGGCTCGGTCTCCCGCATCGCCGTCACGACCGTGACGCCGGTGCAGAAGTTGCCCAGCGCCTTGCGGTACCGCGCCTGAGAGATCAACGTGAACCGATCGAGAAGTCGTGCCCCCACAACGACACCGCGGTGCTCTCCCGCGAGATCCACGACTCGTCGTCGACCTGGCGGCCCTCGCAGCCGAACTCGACGTCGAAGCCGCCGGGCGTCTTCATGTAGAACGACAGCATCAGGTCGTTGACGTGCCGGCCGAGCGTCGCGGACATCGGCACCTTGCGGCGCAGCGCGCGGTCGTGGCACAGGCCGACATCATCGGTGTGCGCCACCTCGACCATGAGGTGCACGATCCCGGACGGTGTCGGCATCGGCAGGAACGCGAGGCTGTGGTGGCGCGGGTTGCAGCCGAAGAACCGCAGCCACGCGGGGTCGCCGTCGGCCGGCCGCCCGACGAACTGCGGCGGCAGCCGCATCGAGTCGCGGAGCCGGAACCCGAGGACGTCCCGGTAGAACGCCAGCGCCGCCGCGTCGTCCTTTGTGGACAACACGACGTGCCCGAGGCCCTGCTCGCCGGTGACGAACCGGTGCCCGTAGGGGCTGACGACCCGCCGGTGCTCGAGCGCCGCGCCGTGGAACACCTCGAGCGTGTTGCCGGACGGGTCCTCGAACGTGATCAGCTGGTCGACGCGCCGGTCCGCGCGTTCCTCCCGCGTGCCTTCCTTGTACGGCACACCGGCCGCCTCCAGCCGCCCGCACACCTCGCCCAGCTCGCCGACGTTCGCGACCTCCCAGCCGGACGCGGCCAGCCGGTCGGTCGCGCCGGGCACGATCACCAGGCGCGCCGGGAAGTCGTCCATGCGCAGGTAGAGCGCGTCCGGGTTGGCGCCTTTGCCCTCGACCATGCCGAGCACCTTGAGCCCGTACTCACGCCAGGCCGGCACGTCGGTGGCCTCGATGCGCAGGTAGCCGAGCGACCGGATGCCCATGTCTAATCGCCTCCGATGAAGTCCATGGCGAGTCGGTTGAACTCCGCGAACTTCTCCAGCTGCGCCCAGTGTCCGCACCGGCCGAACACGTGCAGCTGCGCGCGTGGAATCAGCTTGAGCGCGACGAGCGCGCCGTCGATCGGGTTGACGCGGTCCTCGCGGCCCCAGATCAGCAGGACCCGCTGCCGCAGCCGGTACGCCTCGCGCCACAGCATGCCCGCCTCGGGGTCCTTCGCGAACGACGCGCCCATGGATGCCATGGCACGCAACGACTCCGGCGTGCTCGCGGTCTCGTACCGCTGCGCCACCAACTCGTCGGTGACGAGCGACTGGTCGTACACCAACGTTCGGAGGAAGTCGGCCAGCTTCTCCTTCGACGGGCCGGGCGGCGCGCCGAACCGGTAGAGCCGCTTGACCCCTTCTGTCGGGTCCGGGGCGAACACGTTGAGCCCCAACCCGCCCGGCGCCATGAGCACGAGCCGGCCCGCGCGGTCCGGGTGGTCCAGCGCGAACCGCACCGCCGTGCCGCCGCCGAGCGAGTTGCCGACGACATGCACGCGTTCGATGCCCAGCTCGTCGAGCAGCCTGACTAGCGCGTCCGCCGAGAACGTGAAGTACTGGCTGGTGATCTCGGGCTTGTCGGACTGCCCGAACCCGGGCTGGTCGACCAGCAGCGTGCGGTACCGCTTGGCGAACTCCGGCAGGTTGAGGCCGAAGTTGCTCCACGCGGACGCGCCAGGGCCACCGCCGTGCAGCATGACGACGGGCTCGCCAGTGCCGGCCTCGTAGTAGTGGAGGCCGGCGCGAACGTCCTCCGCAGTCAGATCCACGCGTCCTGCACCTTCAGCCCGAGCTGCGCCTGCCCGTACATGGCAAGGGCCTTCTCCGGGTCGTTGATCGCGTGGACGCGGCCGGCGTGCGCGTCGCGCCAGAAGCGTTGGATCGGCGTGCCGACCTTGAGTGCCCGCCCGCCCGCGCTCTCGAACAGCCGGTCCACGGCGGCGATCGCGGCGCTGGTGGCGTTAACCTGGTCGCGGCGGGTCTGCACCCGCAGCGGGAACGGGATCTTCTCGCCCGCCGCCGCGAGCCGCATCTCCTCGTCGAGGTTGCGCTCGATCTGCAGCACCGCGGCGTCGATCTTGCTCGCCGCCTCGGCGATGCGCAGCTGGTTGCAGGAGTCCTCCGCGGCCTTCCCGCCGGTCGAGGCGCGCACGCGCTCGCGGGTGTGGGTGACGTAGGCGTCGTACGCACCGGTGGCCATCCCGACCACCGGCACCGCGATCGAGCACGAGAACACCGACGCGAAGGGCAGCTTGTAGAGCGGCCCGGTGTTGACGGCCTGCCCCGGCCCTTCGCAGCGGCCGGTCTGCATGAAGCTGAGCGTCCGGTACGCCGGCACGAACACCTTGTCGACGATGATGTCGTTGCTACCCGTGCCCCGCAGCCCGATCGTGTCCCAGACGTCGTCGATCCGGTAGTCCGCGCGGGGCAACAGGAAGGTACGGAAGTCGGTCGGCGTCCCGTCCGCGCCGAGCACCAGCCCGCCGACGAACACCCAACTGGCGTGGTCGCAGCCGGAGGAGAACGACCACCGCCCGGTGAACTCGAACCCGCCGTCGGTCGGCGTGGCCCGGCCCATGGGCGCGTAGCTCGACGACACGCGGGTGTCGTCGTCCTCGCCCCAGACCTCCCGCTGGGCCCGGTCGTCGAAGAGCCCGAGCTGCCAGGGATGACAGCCGAGCACCGAGGCCACCCAGCCGGTCGACCCGCACGCGGACGCGATCATCCGCACCGCGCGGTAGAAGTCGTTGGGGTGCGCCTCGAGACCGCCGTAGCGGTTGGGCTGCAACAGTTTGAAGAACCCGGTCTCCTGCAGGGACTTGATCGACTCCGCGGAGATCCGGCGCGCGTCCTCGGTGTCCTGAGCGCGTTCACGGAACACCGGAAGCAGCTCCCGCACACCGTCGAGCACCTGTTCACTCACGCAGCCAGACTAGAACACGTTCTCGTTTCTGTCGATCCCGACCCGCGAACGCCCTGTGGATAACTCGGACGTTCCTGTGGACAACCGTTTGGGTATCGGACCTTCGCCGGTGCACTCTGACGCCGTACGACCTAGGCTCCACAGCAGAAAGGGATCTCGTGACCAAGCTCGAAAACCGCGTCACCAGGCTGGAGCGTGACATGGAAGAAGTACGCCGGGACGTGGACACCGCGCGCACGCTGTCCAGCGGAGCGCACCAGGACGTGGGGGACGTGCAGGCGACACTGCGCGCCCACATCAACACCCTCGAAGCACTCCACAAGAACCAGCGTGAGATGCACAAGGAGGTGCACACCGAGTTCGCTGCTGTGCACTCCAAGATGGATGCGGGCTTCACCGAGATGCGGGAAGGCTTCACCAAGATCGGCCTTGGCATGGCCGCGATCACGGCGAAGCTGAACATCGCCATCGGCAGGGACGACACCGGCGACTAACGCGCCTGCGCCGCGTGGCGGCCTGCCCTGCGCCCGGAGAAGACGCAGTCCGCCAGGGACAGGCCGCTCACGTAGGAGTTCGAGCAGATGCCGACCGCGTTGCGGCCCGCCGCGTACAGACCCTCCGGCGCACCCCGCACCTGACCCGTGGTCTCGTCGACCACCAGGCCGCCGAGGGTGAGCATCGGGCACGGGTAGCCCAGGCGCGGCCCGTACGAGCAGTCGATCAGCGCGTAGGGCGGCGCCAGCGGCGCCACCAGCGACGGGTCCTTGCCGAACGCGTCCGCGCCGTGGCCGTACTTCTCGGCCGTCGTCAGCAGGCCGGCCGGGTCGATGCCCGCGCGGCGGGCCACCTCCTCGATCGTCGCGCCGCGGACCCGCGCCACCCGCAGCAGGTAATGCGCCGACAGGCGTTGGAACCACAACGTCTGAGTACGGACCTGGCGGCGCGCGTCGCGGAGGATCGACTCGTCCACCAGCAGCCACGCGCGGCCGCCGCAGTCGCGGACCAGGCGATCGCCGATCGCGGCGCCGTAGCTCGACTCGTCGACAAACCGGTCGCCTGCCTGGTCGACGAGGACGCCACGGAGCAGCGCGCTCGGCGGGGTGAGGAACCGCCACGCCGACACCGTCGTCATCCGATCGGTGTCGCCGCCTACTGACACGCCCAGCTGAATGCCGCTGCCGTCGTCACCCTGGGTGCCCAGTGGCAGCCCGCCGCGGAACTCCGGCGCGTGCTCGCGCAGCATCGCCCGGTTGTTCACGAACCCGCCGGCCGCCAGCACGACCCCACGTGTGGCCCGGATCCGGACCACGCTGCCGAGCCGGGACTCGAGACGCGCGATCCGCCGGTGCAGCCGGCGCGCGAACCCCGGGATGTACAGGCCCGGCTTCGTCGCGTACCTGGCCAGCACCGCGTGCCACCGCGACCGCAGCGTGCGGCACTCCACCCCCACCACCCGGCCGTCCTCGACGATCAGCCGCCCCGCCGTCGTCTGCGGCAGCGCCCGCACGCCCGCTGCACGGGCCGCGGCCGACAACGCACCGAAGAACACCTGGCCGGACGTCCCCCGACCGTGTGCGCGGTGCCCGCGCTGCGCCGGCGTGGCGGCCGACCGGAACGGCCACGCGTTCTCACTGCCGGAGTAGTAGAGGTAGTAGTCGTTCGACGGGTACGACGTCTTGTACGGGCACGGCGACGGGTCGAACGGCACCCCCGCGGCCGCGAGCCAGTCGATCATGTCCGCGCTCTCGGCGCAGAACCGGCGCAGCGTGTCCTCCGAGACCACGTCGCCGACCTCCTGCCGCAGGTAGGCGACCATGTCGTCGACCGTGTCGGGCACGCCGGCCGCCTGTTGCACCGCGGTGCCGCCGCCCGCGTACACCACCCCGCCGGACACCGCGGTCGCGCCGCCGCCGCCGAACCGGTCCAGCGCCACGACGGAGGCGCCCGCCCGCGCGGCCTCGAGCGCGGCACACGCGCCGGCCCCGCCGAACCCCACCACGACGACGTCCGCGTGCTCGTCCCATCCAGAGGGCATGTCAAAAACTATAACCTGTTCTAGTATGAGTCTCATGAGCGAGTACGACGTGATCGTGGTCGGGAGCGGCGCGGCCGGGATGACCGCCGCGCTGACGGCTGCCCACCACGGCCTCCGCGCCCTGCTCATCGACAAGGCGCCGCAGTTCGGGGGCTCGACCGCCCGCTCCGGCGGCGGCGTCTGGGTGCCGAACAACGACGTGCTGCTCGCCGAGGGCGTGCCGGACACGCCGGAGCAGGCCCGCGCCTACCTCGCGCACATCACCGGCGACGTGGTCGACGACGCCATGCGGGCCGCGTTCCTCGACAACGGCCCGGCGATGCTGCGGTTCGTTCTCGCGAACACCCCGCTGCGGCTGCGCTGGGTCACCGACTACTCCGACTACTACCCCGAGGCGCCCGGCGGCCTGCCGAAGGGCCGCTCGCTTGAGCCGCGCCCGCTGAACGCGGCCGTGCTCGGCGACGAGCTCGCGAACCTCGCGCCGGCCTACCTCAAGGCGCCAACCGGAATCGCGGTCACACAGGCCGACTACCGCTGGATGAACCTGGTCGCACGGCACCCGCGCGGCGTGGCCCGGGCGGCGCGGGTGGCCGGCCGGCGCGTCGTCTCGCTGGCGCTGCGCAGGAAACTGCTGACGATGGGGCAGGCCCTCTCGGCCGGACTGCGGGCCGGACTGTCCACAGTGGATGTTCCGGTTTGGCTGTCGACCACCCTCACCGGCCTGGTGACCGAGGATGGCAGGGTGGTGGGCGTCGAGATCCAGCGCGACGGCAAGACGGAGACGATCCGCGCGCGCCGGGGCGTCGTCCTCGCGTCCGGCGGCTTCGAGCACAACGAGCGGATGCGCAAGGAGTACCAGCAGGCGCCGATCGGCACCGAGTGGACGGTCGGCGCGGTGGAGAACACCGGCGACGGCATCGAGGCCGGTATGCGACTCGGCGCGGCGGTCGCGCTCATGGACGACGCATGGTGGGGCCCGTCGATCCTGCTGCCCCGCGGCCCGTACTTCTGCCTGGCGGAGCGGAGTCTGCCCGGCGGCATCCTGGTCAACCAGGCGGGGCAGCGGTTCGTGAACGAGGCGGCGCCCTACGTGGACGCCGTGCACGCGATGTACGAGACCAACAGCGTGCCGGCCTGGCTGGTCGTGGACCAGACCTACCGCAACCGCTACATCTTCGCCGGGCTCGGCCCGCGGCAACCTTTTCCCGGCCGCTGGTACAAGTTCGGCGCGGTGCGCAAGGCGCAGACGCTCGCCGCGCTGGCGGCGGAGCTCGACATGCCGCCGGATGTGTTGCGGGACACCGTGTCCCGGTTCAACGGGTTCGCCGAGTCCGGGGTGGACGGTGACTTCCACCGCGGCGACAGCGCGTACGACCGGTACTACGGCGACCCGCGCAACCGGCCGAACCCGAACCTCGCGCCGCTGCGGCGGGCGCCGTTCTACGCGATCCGGATCGTGCCGGGCGATCTCGGCACGAAGGGCGGACTGCGCACCGACACGTCGGCACGCGTGCTGCGGGAGGACGGCTCGGTGATCGGCGGACTGTACGCGGCGGGCAACGCGAGCGCGCCGGTTATGGGCCGGACCTACGCGGGTCCTGGCGCGACCCTCGGCCCGGCAATGGTGTTCGGGTACCTGGCGGCGCTCGACATGGGAGCTGAGCGATGACTAACGGATTTCGCACGATCGACGTCGGCGCGCCGAGGACCAGGTTCGCGCGCGGCTGGCACTGTCTCGGTCTGGCGGAGCCGTTCCGGGACGGGCAACCGCACGCGATCGAGGCGTTCGGCACGAAGCTCGTGGTGTTCGCGACCGAGGACGGCGCGTTGAGCGTGCTCGACGCGTACTGCCGGCACATGGGCGGCGACCTGTCGCAGGGCACGGTCAAGGGCGACGCGATCGCGTGCCCGTTCCACGACTGGCGCTGGGGCGGCAACGGCAGGTGCCTGCAGATCCCTTACGCCAAAAGGATTCCCCTGCGGGCCAGGACCCGCTCGTGGTTGACGCTGGAGCGCAACAGGCAGCTGTTCGTGTGGCACGACCCGGAGGGCAAGCCGCCGCCGGAGGGCATCGTGGTCCCCGAGGCCCGCGGCGCGTCCGGTCCGGAGTGGAGCGACTGGACCTGGGACACCGTGCGGATCGACGGGTCCAACTGCCGCGAGATCATCGACAACATGGTCGACATGGCCCACTTCTTCTACATCCACTTCGCGTTCCCCACGTACTTCAAGAACGTCTTCGAGGGTCATGTCGCCACGCAGTACCTGAACTCACGCGGCCGCCCGGACATCACGGCCGGCTCGAGCTACTCGGCCGAGGACATGACGCTGAAGTCCGAGGCCTCCTACTACGGCCCGTCCTACATGATCAACGACCTGTGGCAGGACTACCACGGCACGACGATCGAGACCGTGCTGATCAACTGCCACTACCCGGTCTCCGCGGACTCCTTCGTCCTGCAGTGGGGCGTGAGCGTGAAGAAGCTCCCGGGGCTGCCGAAGGAGAAGGCGGACAAGGTGGCCGGCAAGCTCGCGAAGAGCTTCGGGGTCGGGTTCCTGCAGGACGTGGAGATCTGGCGCAACAAGACCCGGATCGACAACCCGCTGCTGTGCGAGGAGGACGGCCCGGTCTACCAGCTGCGGCGGTGGTACGAGCAGTTCTATGTGGACGTCGCGGACGTGACCGACGACATGACGCAGCGGTTCGAGTTCGAAGTGGACACCAGCAAGGCGAACGAGGCGTGGGAGCAGGAGGTCGCGGCGAACCTGGCGCGCCAGGAGGCCGAGGCGGCGCGATGACGTCCTGGGCCAAGGCACCCGACCATCGCGACCCGGCCGGCACGCTGGCCGACGAGCGGGAGTTCCTCACCTCGGGGCTCGTGCCGGTGGCGTGCGCCGGCTGCGGGGCCGAAGTGTTGGTGCGCAAGGCGAGCCGGAGGCAGACCAGCGTCCAGTGGCGCTCCGCGCCGGTCGACTCGTGCCCCGAGTTCGCGACGCGGGTGGCGGCCGGCGAGCTGTCCGCGCGGATCGACACGTGCCCGACGCTGCGGGCGTCGATCGAGCGCGCGGTCGCGACCGGCGCGGTGGCGGTGCCGGATGAGTGAGCATGCGAACGAATCAGGGGTGCGGTCCTACCGGCTGCGCGTGGCGTCCGTCGTCCGGGAGACGCCGGACGCGTGCTCGATCGTGTTCGACTCACCGGGCTTCGACTACCGGCCGGGACAGTTCCTTACGCTGCGGATCCCCAGCGACCGCTGCGGTTCGGTGGCGCGGTGCTACTCGCTTTCCAGCTCGCCGCACGTGGACGACACGCTGCAGGTGACGGTGAAGCGCACCGTCGACGGGTACGGGTCGAACTGGATCTGTGACTCGGTGTCGGCGGGCGACGAGCTGGAGGCCCTCGCCCCAGCGGGGATCTTCACACCGTCCTCATTGGACTCGGATCTGCTGCTGTTCGCGGCGGGCAGCGGCATCACGCCGGTGATCTCGATCGTGAAGTCGGTGCTGGCAACGGGTTCCGGTCGCGTCGTGCTGGTGTACGCCAACCGCGACGAGCGGTCGGTGATCTTCGCGGCCGAGCTGGCCGCGCTCGCGGCGGCACACCCCGGCCGCCTGGTGGTGCTGCACTGGCTGGAGTCGGTGCAGGGCCTGCCGACCGACGCGGCGCTCGCGGCGCTCGCCGCCCCCTACGCCGCGCACGACGTGTTCATCTGCGGCCCCGCCCCGTTCATGACCGCGACCAGGACCGCACTGTCCACTCTGGACGTCCCGAAGCAGCGGGTCCACCTCGAGCGGTTCAAGTCGTTGGGCGCCAACCCGTTCGAGCGGGCGGTCGCGGTGGCCCAGTCCACGGCGCGGGCGTCGACGGTCGCGGTGACACTGGACGGCGAGCGGCGCTGTTTCGACTGGCCCGCGGACACGAAGTTGCTCGACCTCCTGCTGGCGCGGGGGCTTGACGCGCCGTACTCGTGCCGGGAGGGTGCGTGCAGTGCGTGCGCGTGCCGGCTGGTGGCCGGGGAGGTGAAGATGCTGAACAACGAGGTGCTCGAGGACGAGGACATCGAGGAGGGCATCGTCCTCGCGTGCCAGTCGCTGCCGGTGACCGACGAGGTAGAGATCAGCTACGAGTGAGGTGACGATGCCCATCGACCCGGCGGTTGCCATCGGGGCGGACCTTGGTTCCGTGGAGTTCGGGTGGACCAGCACCAATGTGCTGCTGTACCACCTCGGGGTCGGCGCGGGCGCCGCGCCGGTGTCGCCGAACGAGCTGCGGTACGTGCTGGAGGACCGGCTGCAGGTGCTGCCGACCTTCGGCGTCGTGGCGCCGAACTTCCGCACGTTCGAGCCGCCGGCCGTGACGTTCCCCGGCATCGACGTGGACCTGTCGAAGGTGCTGCACGGCACCCAGTCGATCGCCGTGCACGCCCCGCTGCCCGCCGACGGCCGTGCCGTGGCCCGGTCCCGCATCGCGAACGTGTGGGACAAGGGCAAGGCCGCGGTGATCGTCCAGGAGTCGACGATCACCGACACCTCGGGCACTCCACTGTGGACTGCCACGTCGAGCATCTTCGCCCGCGACGAGGGCGGTTTCGGCGGCGAACGCGGCCCGTCCGCACGCGTCGGCGTGCCGGACCGTGCGCCGGACCGGGTCGTGGAGGTGGCGACGCTGCCGCAGCAGGCGCTGCTGTACCGGCTCTGCGGGGACCGCAACCCGCTGCACGCGGACCCGGCGTTCGCGGCGCTCGCCGGCTTCGACCGGCCCATCCTGCACGGCCTGTGCACGTACGGCATGGTGTGCAAGACCGTGATCGACGAGGTGCTGGACGCCGACGTCGCGCCGGTCGCATCGTTCGCCACCCGCTTCGCGGGCGTCCTCTTCCCCGGCGAGCGGCTGCGGGTGCGCGTGTGGGAGACCGACACGGGCTACACGATCACCGCGACCGCCCCCGACCGCGACGACGCCCCGGTGCTCGACGACACGGTGCTCACCGTCCGGTGAGTCAGCGCACCTGCTCGCGGCGCAGGATCCAGCACGCCTCGCGGTACAGGTAGTCGGCGCAGGCGTGCGCGGCGTCCCGATAGTGCGCGACGTCGACCGCGCCGTCTGTCTTGTAGAAGCCCACGGCATGCGGGGTAGGCGGGTCCTCCAGGTGGAGGTACGGCGCCGGGCTGGCCCGCCGGTCGTCGCTGTAGGCCTGCCAGTCCTCGACCAGGGCGGGGTGGTCGCGCAGCCATCGGGTCGTCGAGGACAGGAACACCGCTCGATCACCGAGCTCCGGCGCCGCGACCTGGAACAACTCCGAGATCGACAAGTCAGCGGTCGCGCGCATCGACGCCACCGAACACAGCCGCGCCACCCAGTCCACCACGAACCCAGCCTACGCCCCCGATCACACCTGGCCGGGTCACTTGAGTTGCGCGGACGTCTTCCCGAGCAGCCTACGAGCGATGATGAGCTGCTGGATCTGCTGCGTGCCCTCGAAGATGTCCATGATCTTGGCGTCTCGGGACCACTTCTCCAGCAGCTCGTGTTCCGTGTAGCCGATCGAGCCGCACAGCTCCACGCAGCGCAGCGTGATCGCGGTCGCCGAGCGGCCCGCTTTCGCCTTCGCGTACGACGCCTGCAGTGAGTTGGGTTTGCGGTTGTCCGCCATCCAGGCCGCCTGCAGTGTGAGCAGGTACATGGCCTCGTAGTCCGCCTCCATCTCCAGGAAGGCGGCCGCCGCGGCGTGCTGTGTGTTCGCCGGGCGGTCGTAGTCGATCTCCACGCCGGCCGAGCCGAGCAGACGGCGGGTCTCCTCCAGGGCGGCACGGGTGATGCCGACGGCCATCGCGGCCACGAGCGGCCGCGTGTTGTCGAACGTCTGCATCACGCCGGCGAAACCCTGGTCCGGCTTGATCTCCGGGGTGCCGAGCAGATTGGCGGCCGGCACCCGGCAGTTGTCGAGGCGGAAGTGGGCCGTGTCGGAGGCCCGGATGCCGAGCTTGTGCTCCAGGCGCACCAGCTCGAAACCCGGCGTGTCCCGATCGACCACAAAGGACTTGATGGCGGCCTTGCCCACCGAACGGTCCAGGGTCGCCCACACGACGACACAGTCCGCGCGTTCGCCGGACGTCACGAAGATCTTCTCGCCGTTGAGCACGTAGTGGTCGCCGTCGCGGACGGCGGTGGTGCGGATGGCGCCCGAGTCCGAACCCGTGTCCGGCTCGGTGATCGCCATCGCCGCCCACTTACCCTTGAACCGCGCGATCTGCTCCTCCGAGGCGACGGACGCGATCGCCGCGTTGCCGAGCCCCTGCCTCGGCATGGACAGCAGCAGACCCGCGTCGCCCCAGCACATCTCGATCGTGCCGAGCACCAGGGACAGGTTCGCGGTCGACGCCTTGCCCGACGAGCGGCGCACGCCACCCGCGCCCGCCCCGCCGCCGGACGCGCTGAGACCGTCCAACAAGGACGCCAGCGTGTCCAGCTCCTTGGGGTAGGTGTGCTCCGCCTGGTCGTACTTGCGCGAGTTCGGCCGCAGGAACGCCACCGCCGCCTGCCGCGCCTGGTCGACCAGCGTGGTCAGCTTCCGAGGAACCTCGAGGTTGATCACACCAGCACCGCGCCTTCCATCAGACCGACCGCACGCAGGTCGCGGTACCACCGCTCCACCGGATGCTCCTTGACGAACCCGTGCCCGCCGAGCAGCTGCACGCCGTCGCTGCCGATCGCCATTCCCTTGTCCGCACACAACTTCCGCGCCAGCGCCACCTCGCGTGCGTACGAGAGCCCACGTGCGGCACGGGACGCGGCGCGGTACGTCAGCAGCCGCATGCCGTCCAGCTCGGTGCCGATGTCGGCCACCTTGAACGCCACGCCCTGGCGGTGCGACACCGGCTCCCCGAACGCGACCCGGTCGTTCACGTACGGGATGACGTAGTCGAGCACCGCCTGGCCGCACCCGACCGCCAGCGCGCACCAGCCCAGCCGCGCCAGCCGGACACACTCGGCGTAGTCGGCGTCGAGCAGCGCGGACGCCGGCACCGCCACGTTGTCCAGCACCACCCGGCCGGTCCCCGCCGCGCGCAGGCCCATCGCCGGCTCGGACTCGATCGTCACCGACGACGACTCGACGATGAACAACGCGGGCCCGCGACCGTCCACATCGGCCGCGACGACGAACAGCTCGGCGGCCGCGGCACGCGGCACCAGCGACTTCACGCCCGTCAGCCGGAACCCGCCCGAGGTCCGGTAAGCCTTGGTGTGCAACGAGAACGGGTCGAACAGCGGGCGCGGCTCCTGGACGGCGAGCGCCGCGGCCGGCACGTCGTCCCCGACGAACGACGGCAGGTACGTGGCCTGCTGCTCCTCGTTGCCCCACAGCACCAACGCGTTCGACACGGCGGCGGGCGCGAGACACGCAAGCGCGAGCCCCAGGTCGCCGGTGGCCATGGCCTCCGCGACGAGCACGTTCGACACGGTCGACCGCTCGGTCGCCACACCGCCCAGCTCCTCCGGCACGCCGATGAGCGTGATGCCCAGCTCCGCGGCGGTGTCGAGCAGGTCGTCTGGCGGCGAGCACTTGTCGTCGGCGCCGGCCGCGGCCGGCCGCAGCCGTTCCGCCGCGAACTCCCGCACGGTGTCGACGATCAGCTGCTGCTCGTCGGTCGGCGTCAGATCGAACGTGCCGCTGTCGCCCGCGACCGGCAACCGGCCGGGGGCGCCGAGCTTGCGTGCCGCCGTGAACGTCCGCGTCGCCGCGCCGAGGGTCTGGAAACCCGTCTTCGTCGCCTGGAACACCACGCGGTCCACCGGCTTCTTGAGCCCCAGCCGCTCCACCGCGCGCGCCCCGGCGACCCGGTTGAGCACCGACATCACTGCACCGACGGCGTTGCGCTTGTGCGGCTTGGCGCCAAGACCCTCGCTGGTCGACACCGAACCACCCCTACCTACTCAGGAGTAAAGTAACGTACCTACCGTAGAGTAGGGTACCGTCACTCGCTCCCTGAGGTGACTCCACTCACGGTGTTGAATGGGTCGCTACGCTCCCGGCACCTGCGGGCGAGTCGACTGCCACGGTCGGGCCTGCTCGAACGCCGCGCACGCGGCCAGCACCCGCCCGTCGGCGTGCCGCGGCCCCACCACCTGCAGCCCCACCGGCAACCCCGCCGACGTGAACCCGCACGGCACGCTCGCGGCAGGCTGCTGCGTCATGTTGAACGGGTAGGTGAACGGCGTCCACCCGGTCCAGCGCGTCGCGGCCGACCCCGGCGGCACCTCCACCCCGGCCTCGAACGCGGCGATCGGCATCGTCGGCGTCAGCAGCAGGTCGTAGTGCTCGTGGAACTCGCCCATGGTCCGGCCGATCGCAGCGCGGCGCGCGGTCGCCTCGAGATAGTCCAGCGCCGAGTACCCGGCGCCCTGCTCACACACCTCGCGCAGGCCCGGGTCGAGCCGCGCCCGCTGCTCGTCGGTGAGCGCCGCCGTCGAGGCCGCCGCGCCGGAGAACCACAACGCGTGGAACGCCGCCACCGGATCGGCGAACCCGGGGTCGGTCCTCGACACGACCGCGCCGAGCTCGGTGAACACCCGCACCGCCGCCTCGACGATCGCGGCCACCTCCCGGTCGACCTCGACGTGGCCGAGCGTCGGGCTGAACGCGATCCGCATGCCCGCGATCCCCGCGCTCACCCCGGACTCGGCGGCCGAGGCGAACGGCCGGTCCGGCCGAGGACCCGCCGTCCAGTCCCGGCTGTCCACGCCGGTGATGACGTCGAGCGCGAGCGCCGAGTCGGCGACACTCCACGACAGCGGGCCGACGTGCGCGAGCGTCCCGTACGGGCTCGCCGGGTAGATCGGCACGAGACCGTACGTCGGCTTGATGCCGAACACCCCGCTGAACGACGCCGGGATGCGGATCGAGCCGCCGCCGTCGGTGCCGAGCGAGATCGTGCCCATGCCGGCGGCCACCGCGGCGGACGCGCCGCCGCTCGACCCGCCCGCGGTCTTCGTGGTGTCCCAAGGGTTCCTGGTGACGCCGGTGAGCGGGCTGTCCGTGACACCCTTCCACCCCAGCTCGGGGGTCGTGGTCTTGCCGACGATCACCGCGTTGTGCTCACGCAGCCGCGCGACCGCGGGCGCGTCGACGTCCCAGCGCTGGTCGGGGTCGATCGAACGCGAGCCACGCAGCGTCGGCCAGCCCTCGGTCAGCAGGATGTCCTTGACCGACACCGGCACGCCGTCGAGCAGCCCATGTGGCTCGCCGCGCCGCCACCGAGCCTCGGACTCGGCTGCCGCCGCCAACGCACGCGGGCCGTCGACCAGGCAGAACGCGTTGACCGCGCCGTTCGCCTCGTCGATCCGCGCGAGCGCGTCCTTCGTGGCGTCCACCGGGGACAGCCGGCCGGCGCGGTACTCGGCAAGCAACTCGGTCGCGGTCAGGCCAGCGGTCGTCATCAGGCTCCTTAGCTCTCGCGAACGTAACCGTGCGCCTTGTCGACCACGTTGCGCAGCGGCCGTCCGTCGAGATACCTAGTGAGGTTGTCGGAGAACAGTGCTACCAGCTCCGATCGCCACCCCACCACGTCCCCCGACATGTGCGGCGACACGATCACGTTCGGCAGGTCCCACAGCGGTGAGTCCGCCGGCAGCGGCTCGTCGGCGAACACGTCGAGCGCGGCGCCCGCCAGCCGGCCCGCCCGCAGCGCCCCGACCAGGTCGTCCTCGACGACGAGCGGCCCGCGGCCCACGTTGACCAGCCGCGCGGTCGGCTTCATCGCGGCGAGCGCGGGCGCGTCGATCATGCCCCTGGTCGCGTCGGTGAGCGGCGCGGCCAGCACCACGTAGTCGACCTCGGGGAGGACGTCGGGCAGGGCGGCCATCGGCAGCACCACACCGAGGTCCGGGTCCGTGGCGCGGGCCGTGCGGCCGAGACCGGTGACGGTCATGCCGACCGCCGAGAGCTTGCGGCCGATGGCCCGCCCGATCGGGCCGGTGCCCGCGACCAGCGCACGCCGGCCCCCGAGCCGCTCGGTCTCGCGGTGGTGCCAGCGCCGCTCACCCTGCCGGGCGAGGGTGGTCGGCAGATCCTTGGCGAGCGCGAGGGCCATGGCGAGCACGTACTCCGCCATCGGCTCGTCGAAGACGCCTCGAGAGTTGGTCACGACCACCTCGCTCGCCACCACCTCCGGTGACAGCACGTGGTTCACGCCCGCGCTCGCGGCATGTACCCAGCGCAGGCTGTCCGCAACCGGCCACGCCTTTGCCAACGCGCTCGACCTGAAGTCCCATACGAGGAGCACATCGGCGCCGGGCAGGGCGTCCACCAGGTCTTCGCCGTTGTCTCCGTCGGTCGCGTACCGCACCGTCACCAGGTCCTCGAGCCGCTCGATCCCTGGCGGGCGGGCGGTGTCGCTGGAGTGTGCGTGGAGCACGACCACGGTCGCGGAATTACCTGGTGACATGGGATTGACACGCTAAATACCGCTCGTATGATTGTCAACAATCGGCGCGGCCGCTGCAGCCCGCGAGAGACAACCACAACTACGTCCGAACTGGTGCTGCATTGGGGTGGCCATGTCGCGTTTCATGAAGATCACGCTTGAGCGCCGCGGCGTCTCCTGCGTCGCGCAGCTCCTGGACAAGGACGCGCCCCGCACGTGCGACGCCGTGTGGGAGACGCTCCCGCACGGCGGCCCGGTGCACCACGCCAAGTACGCGCGCAACGAGATCTACACGATGGTGGAGCGGTTCGTCGACGAGCCCATCGGCCACGAGAACCCGACCGTCACGCCCATCCCTGGCGATGTGGTGTTCTTCGACTTCCACGGCGGCATGCTCGACCGCGCCTTCAAGGAGGAGAAGGGCCTCGAGAAGCTGCCGGGCGTCATCGACCTGGCGATCTTCTACGGGCGCAACAACATCCTGCTGAACGGCGACGTCGGCTGGGTGCCTGGGAACGTCTACGCCACGATCGTCGAGGGCCTCGACGCGATGGCGGAGGCATGCAACGACGTCTGGCGGTCGGGCAGCGTCGGTGAGCGGCTGGTGTACCAACGGCACGACGGCTGAGCGGGGGCCGTCATGGTGTCCGACAGAAACGCCCTGGAGATCATCGGACCGGAGCTCGTCACGCAGCGGGGGGTCGGCGTGGTCGCGCCGTTCGACTTCGCGCTCGACCGCGAGCTGTGGCGCTGGGCGCCGGACGACATCTCGCTGTACATGACGCGGCTGCCGTTCGTGCCGGTGCCGGTGACCATCGAGATGGCGAGCGAGCTGTCCGACCCGGAACGGGTGCGCCGCGCGACCAAGGACGTCCTCGCGCCGGAGCCGCTCGTGGTGACCTACGCGTGCGCGTCCGGCAGCTTCGTCGGCGGCGCCGTCGGCGAGCGCGAGCTCCACGGCAGCATGATGTCGGCGGGCGCGCCGGCCGCGACCACGACGTCCGGCGGGCTGGTCGAGGCGCTGCGAGTGCTCGGGCTGAACCGGATCGCGGTCGTCACCCCTTATATAGACAGTGTCACCGAGCGGCTGCTGACGTTCCTCGGCGAGCACCGGGTCGAGGTCGTCTCGAGCGTCGGTCTCGGGCTGCTCGACCACATCTGGAAGGTCGGGTACGCGGAGATCGTGCAGGCGGTCACGACCGTCGACGTGCCGGAGGCGGACGGGCTGTTCATCAGCTGCACCAACGTGCCGACCTACGACATCATCGGCCCGCTCGAGCGCTGGCTCGGCAAGCCGGTGCTGACCGCCAACCAGGTCACCATGTGGTCGGCGCTGCACGCGATCGGCTCGCCGATGATGGCGGCCGGTCAGTGGCTCGCGCAGGTCACCCAGCCGCACGCGGCGTGAAGATAGGATTCGTCATCACATGAACACGATCGGCTTCCTGTATCCGGGCCACAGCGCGGAGGACGAGTACCCGACGATGGAGCGGCTGCTTGCCGCGTCCGGTCGGGCCGTTCGGCTTCCGGTCGTGCACACTCTCATGCGGGAGGACGCGCACCGGGTCGACGCGCTGCTGGACATCGGCGGCTCGGACGTCCTCGGCGACGGTGCCGCCGCGCTGCGCGCGCAGGGTGTCGACGCGGCCGTGTGGGCATGCACCAGCGGGAGCTTCGTGTTCGGCTGGGATGGCGCCGCCGCGCAGGTCGACGGCGTGCGGTCGGCCGCGGACGCGCCGGCGTCGAGCACGTCGTTCGCGTTCGTCAACGCGGTGCGGCACCTCGGGCTGCGCCGCGTAGCCGTGGCCGCCACCTATCCGCGGGACGTGGCCGACCGCTTCGCCGCGTTCCTGTCGAGCGCGGACATCGAAGTGGTCTCGTTGTCGTGCAAGGGGATCGTGACGGCCGCGGAAGTGGGCACACTGGGTAGGGATGACGTGCTGGAGTTCGTCGCGGCGAACGACCACGCGGACGCCGAGGCCGTGCTGGTGCCGGACACGGCGCTGCACACGGTCGAATGGCTGACCGACCTCGAGGCACGGCTGGGCAAGCCGGTGCTGACGGCGAACCAGGTCAGCGTGTGGGAGGGTCTGCGGCTCATCGGCGAGGTGGCGCCGAGGGCCGGCTTGGGGGCGCTCTTCGAGGCGGGAGGTGCGGGGCAGTGAGCGAACTAGGTGAGCTCGAACCGGTCGCGAGACAGTCGACCGCGGAGCTGATCGCGGACCAGCTGCGCTCGGCGATCATGTACGGGGTGTTCGCACCCGGCACCCAGCTTGGCGAGGCCGAGCTGGCCGCACGCTTCGCGGTCAGCAGGGGGCCGCTCCGCGAGGCCATGCAGCGCCTCGTCCAGGAGGGGCTGCTGCGCGGCGAGCGACACCGCGGCCTGTTCGTGATCGACCTCGACGCGGCCGACGTGCGCGACGTCTACCTGGCCCGGCTGGCCATCGAACGCATGGCGTGCCAGCTCGTCATGAACGGCAACCGGGGTGAGGCCGTCGCCCGGCTGTCGGAGGCCCTGCTCAACCTGGTGACGGCCGCCGAGTCCCGCGACCGCAACGCCATGAGCGACGCCGACCAGGCCTTCCACCAGACGCTCGTCAGCTGTTCCGGGAACTCCCGGCTGGAGCGCATGGCGCAGACGCTGCTGGTGGAGACCCGCATGTGCCTCGCCGCGCTGCAGGAGCACTACCCGGAACCGGAGGAGCTGGTCGCCGAACACCGGGCGCTGGTGGACGCGATCTCCGACGGCAACGAGAAGCTGTTGCTCGGCCTCATCGAGGCACACATGTTGGAGTCGATCGAACGACTAGTACCACCCGCGCCCTGATTCTGTCGGTCCCCCGGACCCCATTTCAAGATCAAAAACGGGGGGCGTGGATTCCCCCGCGACCCGGTCGCCGCACCCGATATCCGGCAGCGATGTAAATCCGTTAGCGCGCAACAGAACCCGGAATTCGCCGCCCTCAACGCCGCAACCGACCCGTGTCGAACTGCCCGTCCACAATGGACACCGCCAGCTCGCTCACCCGCGCGTTGTGGCTCCGCGCGTAGTTGCGCAGCGCCTCGAACGCCGCCGTCATCCCCAGCCCCAGCCGTTCGGCGAGCACACCCTTCGCCTGCTCGATGACCACCCGGCTGTTGAGCGCGCGCTGCAGCTGCGCCGCGAGCTCCTCCTGCCGTCGCACCGCGCGCGCCTGCACGATGCCGATCGTCGCGATGTCGGCCATCGCCTGCGCCACCCGCGCGTCCACTTTCTCCAGCTCACCCGGCTCGACGCGGAACAGGGTCAGCGCTCCGATCACCTCGGCACGCAGCCGCATCGGCATCGCGTGCACCGCGGCGAACCCGGCCGCGCGTGCCTCCGCCGCATACCTCGGCCAGCGGTCGGCCCCGGCGGCGAGGTCCGGCACGACCACGGGCTTGCCACGCCGGCAGCAGTCCAGTCCGGGCCCCGCCTCCTCACGCGTCTCGCACAGCGCGAGCGACCTGGCGCGTTCGCCGGACGCGCCGACGGCCTGCACCTGTCCGCCATGATCGATCAGCACCAAGCCGGCAGCGTCCGCGCCGACGAGCCGCACGCATCGATTGGCCAGCAGGCGCAGGAAATCGTCAAGATCAAACTCGGCGGCGACGGTGTCGGCGAGCTCAACTAACGTTTCTGCCAGTTCTTCCACCGGCGTGCTGGTCACGAGGTAAGACTACGGCCGCGTGATCAGTTTCGGGCACGGGTTGGGTATATGCCGGAAGCATTCGGCGAAAACCGCAGCCGGTGCGCGAGTACCTCATGCGCTATTTCAATTAGCGGCCTTCCGTGTGCGAATGCGTACGCGCGCAGCCGCACGAGCGCCTCGCCGACGCCGACACCGAGCTGCGCGGAGATCATCCCGGTCGCCTGGTGCACCGGCCCGTCGACGCCGACACCGTCGTCGAGCAGGAGGCCGAGCGTGATCTGCGCGCACACGTCCAGGTCGGCGCAAACCGACTCGGAGAGAGCTGTCCGTGACCGTGAGTACACACCCAGCACCCCCACCCGCACCGTGCCGGCCAGCAGCGGCAGCGCGAGCACCGAACGCGCCCCCGCGGCGGTCGCCGGCGGGGCGAACGCCGGCCACGCGCGATGCCCCGGACGGCCGGATAGATCGGATAGGTCGGACGTCTCGACGAGCTCGCCGTCACGGAGCGCATCCACCGCCGGCCCCTCGCCGAGGAGGAAATGGAGGCGTTCGAGCCGTTCTGCTATCGCGTCGGTGGCGTGCACGAGGTCCGTGCGGCCGTGGCCCCGGGAGACCCACGCGCCACTCATACCGGCCCGAATGACAGTTGCCCCACAAATCGTGCCGAGCGACACGGGACTGTCGTTAATGCCCGCGTATTCCGCGAGCCACCCCCACACTCGTAGTGCACGGTTGTCGGCCACAGCGCTCGATTCGGGACGCTTGTATGACGTGAAGCCCGTCCCTACCAGCGTAGTCGGGAAGCGTTGGTCCTTGCGGGTACAACTGCAACCCGAACAGGGCCCTTGGACTCTGTTGGTTGACCGTTGAAATTTACGAGTATCACTCACGTGCGGGAGTGGCTAAGCGTGGAGGCCTCGTGAGTGCGCAAGTTATGTCATCGGATGCGACTGAGATCTTTGCACGTCTCAAGAGCGCCGCGTTCCATGAGCTCGTCACCTCCTCCATGGGGGGTGACCAAGAGGCTGTCGCGACGCTGTTCGCATGGATCAGGCCGGCGATAGTTCGTTACTGTCGGTCACGGATCGGTCGCAGCGGCTCGGCCTACTCGTCGGCCGACGACGTGGCGCAGGAGATCTGCATGGCGGTCCTCGGCGCGCTGTCGCGCTACCGGGATCAGCCGGAGTCGTTCCTGCCCTTCGTGTACGGCATCGCCGCACACAAGGTGGCGGACCACTACCGGCGCGCGGGGCGGGACCGGTCGGACCCGGCGGCGGACGTGCCGGACAGCATCGACGTCGGCGCCGGCCCGGAGCAGCAGATCATGGCCGCGGATCTTCGGACCCGGTTGGGCGCGCTGCTGAACACGTTGCCGCCGCGGCAGCGGGAGATCTTGGTGCTGCGGTTGATCGTGGGGTTGTCGGCGCAGGAGACCGCGGTGGCGGTGGGGCTGACCCCGACGGCGGTGCGCGTCACCCAGCACCGCGCGCTGGCGAAGCTGCGGGCCGCGCTGACGCCGGCCGAGTGGGCCTAGACGCCGCTCGCGCGTAGGAAGATCTGCACCTCGATGCGGTTCGGCTCGGCTTCGGCCTTGACCTCCCTGAGGTTGACGACCTCGAAGCCGGCCTGCTCGACGACGTGCGCCAGCTCGTCGGGCGGGTAGGCCGACACCGCGGCGGGCGCGCCAAGGAAGATGATCGGGAACTGGTCGAAGTCGCCGAGCACCATGGCGATCTGGAGCAGTTTCGGGCCGCGCAGCTGGCTGCGGACCTGGCTGAGCAGCGGCGGGATGTCGATCTTCGGCAGCATGATGAGCGAGAAGAACGCGACCGCGGCGTCGAACTCGCCGAGGTCGGCGATGTCGCGCAGGTCGCGGTGCAGGTAGCGCCCGCCCGGCGCCTGCTCCTCGGCGAGCGCGAGCATGGTGCCCGACTCGTCGACCCCGACGACCTTGACGCCGGCGCCGAGCAGCTGCTTGGCCGTGGGCAGTCCGCTGCCGCAACCGAGGTCGAGGACCCTCGCGGGCGGGGTCAGCTGTTCGATCAGCCAGGCGCCCTCGGCGAGCTGGTCGTCCCGCTCGACGAACGACTCGTCGTAGCGCTTCCCGATCCGGTCGAACGTCGGATTGTCGGCCATCGGCCCAGCATGCCGTGCCGCGTGCGACGAGTCCAACCGCCAATCAGCCGACGTTCGCGCCGGTGCGTGCCCAGTCCGGGCACGGTGCGTGCCCGGCGGCCAGGTCAGCTCGACGCGTGGTGAGTCAGCAGCAGCCGGACCGTCAGTTCGAGCCGCTCTGCCACGTCGCCCGCCGAGGAGCGGCGCGTCACCCAGGCCACCAGGTTCGACAGCCACACGTCGCCGATCACCCTGGCGATGGCGCGGTCCTCCTCGGTCGGCTCGCCGCTGTGCAGTGCCTGCGTGAACATCCGCTCGATCAGCTTGGCGACCGTGTCGACCTCGGAGGACGCGGTGGCGTCCGCGAACATGAACGCCCTGGTCATCGCCTCGGTGAGGTTCGGGTCGCGTTGCATGGCGCGGGTGATGCGCCCCAGCACGAAAAGCAGCCGGTCGTACGCGGTGTCGCCGGGGATCGCGGCTCTCTCGGCGCGGTCCTGGCCGCGCTCGAGCTCCCGCGCGAGCCCCGACACCAGCAGATGGATCTTCGACGGGAAGTACCGGTACAGCGTGCCGAGCGCGACGTCCGCCCGCTCGGCGACCGCCCGCATCTGCACCGCCTCGAAGCCGCCCTTCGACGCCAGCGCGATCGTCGCGTCCAGGATCCTCTTGCGACGGTCGCGCTGCGCGGCGGAGCCGAGCTCGTCGTCGGTGAGCACGTTCAACGCGTTGGCGCCGGAGGTGCGCGGTCTCGCCATCGGACAGTTCCCCTGTTTCGTAACGTGTTCCTACCTGCGTCGACAGCTTACCCAACCGCCTGTCGGAGCAGGCACCAGACACGTTACGGCGGCGACAACGATGCAAAAACTGAAACACGTTCTATACTGACGGGCGTGTCCATCGCGATCACCGAGGAGCAGCTCGCGATCCAGGTTTCCGTCCGGGACGCCGCGGCGCGCGCCGGCACACTGGCCTGCGTACGCGTCATGGAGACGGCCCCGACCGACTGGACGGCGCTCTGGCCCGCGCTCGCCGACCTCGGCCTGTTCGCGATCACGCTGCCGGAACGGCTCGGCGGCGTCGGCGGCACGCTGGTCGACCAGGCGGCCGCCGTCGAGCAGGCCGCGGAGAACCTCGTGCCGGGCCCCGTCCTGCCGACCGTCCTCGCCACGCTGCTCGTCGACGACCCCACGCTGCGGGAGGCCCTCGCGGCCGGGCGCGCCACCGCGGCCGTCGCGCTCGGCCCCGGCTCGCTGACCGCCGCGAGCACCAACGGCGACGGCGGACTGCTGGTCAGCGGCACCGTCGAGCCGGTGCTCGGCGCGCACCAGGACGCCACGCTCGTGCTGTGCGCCCGTAACGCGGACGGCCGCGCGACCTGGTTCACCGTCGCGCCCCGGGCCGGCGTCGAGATCACCCCGCTGACCCCGCTCGACTTCTCCCGCCCCATCGGCCGCGTCACGCTCGACGACGTCCGGGTGCCTGGCGCCGACGTGCTCTACCTCGACTCCCCCACCGCGCTGGGCATCGCCGCGACGCTGTTCGCCGCGGAGGCCGCCGGGGTCGCGCGCTGGTCTCTCGACACGGCCGTGGCCTACGCGAAGATCCGCGAGCAGTTCGGCCGTCCGATCGGATCTTTCCAGTCGATCAAGCACCTGTGCGCCGAGATGCTGTGCCGCGCGGAGCAGGCGGCGGCGCTCGCCTGGGACGCGGCCCGCGCGCCGGACGGGTCGCTGTCCGCGCCGGCCGCCGCCGCGCTCGCCGTCGACGCGGCGGTCGACAACGCGAAGGACTGCGTGCAGATCCTCGGCGGCATCGGTTTCACCTGGGAGCACGACGCTCACCTGTACCTGCGGCGCGCGCTCGCGAACCGCCAGCTCCTCGGCGGCAGCGCGCGCTGGCGACGGCAGGTCGCCGACCTCGCGATCGCCGGCGTGCGCCGCGGGCTCGGTGTGGTGGCGCAGGACGAGGAGGCCCGGTCGGCGGCGCGCGGGTTCGCCGCCGGCCTCAGTGGACTGTCCACAGTGGAGCAACGGGGCCAGCTCGCCGAGTCCGGTTACCTGATGCCGCACTGGCCACGGCCCTACGGGCTGGCCGCGTCACCGAGGGCGCAGCTCGTGATCGACGAGGAGCTGGCCACCGCGGGCATCCGCCGCCCGGACCTGGTGATCGGCGGCTGGGCGGTGCCGACGATCCTCGCGCACGGCACGGCCGAGCAGCAGGAGCGGTTCGCGCTGCCGACGTTGCGGGGCGAGCTGCGCTGGTGCCAGCTGTTCAGCGAGCCCGGTGCCGGCTCGGACCTCGCCGCGCTGCGGACGAAGGCGGTCCGGGCCGACGGCGGCTGGACGCTGTCCGGGCAGAAGGTGTGGACGTCCGATGCGGTGCGGGCGGACTGGGCGATCTGCCTCGCGCGCACCGACCCTGCCGCCGCGAAGCACGCCGGCATCACGTACTTCCTGGTGGACATGCGGTCCGAGGGCATCACGCTGCGGCCGCTGCGCGAGATCACCGGTGCGGCGCGGTTCAACGAGGTGTTCCTCGACGACGTGTTCGTGCCGGACGACTGCGTGGTCGGCCCGGTCAACGGCGGCTGGCGGCTGGCACGGACCACACTCGCCAACGAACGGGTCGCGCTCGGCGCGGGCTCGTCGCTCGGCGACGGCGTCGAACGGCTGCTGGAACTGGCCGTCGCACGCGGGTTCGCCGAGGACGACGGCGTCCGCGAACGGCTCGGCGCGCTGGTGGCGCAGGGACTTTCGGTGTCCCTTGTGGACCTTCGGGCGACGCTGCGTCAGCTCGACGAGCGCGGGCCCGGCCCGGAGTCGAGCGTGTGCAAGCTCGTCGGCGTGCGGCAGCGGCAGGACGTCGCGGAGGCCGCGGTGGACCTGCTCGGCCCGGCCGGCGCGGCGGTCGCCCCGGAGTCGGAGCCCTACCTGCACGAGTTCCTGCTCACCCGCTGCCTCAGCATCGCCGGCGGCACCACACAGGTGCTGCGGGACCTCGTCGGCGAGCGGATCCTCGGCCTGCCAAGGGAGAGTCGCTGATGGACTTCGCGGTGGACGACACCGGACGCGCGGTCATCGAGCTGACGCGGGACGTGCTGGCCCGCGAACCCGACTCCGCGTGGAAGGCGCTGGGACAGGCCGGGCTGCTCGCCGGCGACGGGCTCGGCGTGCTGGAGACCGCGCTGGTGCTCGGCGAGATCGGCAGGGCGGCGGCGCCGCTGCCCGCGCTGAGCATGCTCGGCGTGCTTCCGGTGGTCCACTGTGGATCGCCGGAGCAGCGGGCGGAGCTGCTGCCGGCGGTCGCGAGCGGCGAGCGGCTGCTGACCGCCGCGCTGCGCGCCGACGTGACCGTGTCGGACGGCGACCTGTTGTCCGGCAAGGCGGTCGGCGTGCCGTACGCGGCACAGGCGCACCGCGTCCTCGTGCCAGCCGGCGCCAGCACGTACCTGGTCGAGGCGGCGGAGGTGACCGCGACCTACTCCGCGAGCGGCATCCCGGAGTACACGGTGGTTCTGGACCGGGTGCCCGGCGAACGACTGTGCGACACCGTTGACCTCCAACGGTTCGCGGTCGCGGCCGCCTGCGCGTACGGCGCCGGCCTGCTCGCCGGCGCGCTCGACCTGACCGCCGCGCACGTCCGCACCCGTGAGCAGTTCGGCAAGCCGCTCGCCACGTTCCAGGCGGTCGCGCAACAGATCGCGGACGTCTACATCGCGTCCCGCACGCTGCACCTGGCCGCGTGGTCGGCGATCTCGCGGCTGGCGGGCGGCCGCGACCCGGACGACGACCTCGCCGTCGCCGCGTACTGGCTCGCTGACGAGGCCATGCCCGCGCTGCACACCTGCCATCATCTCCACGGCGGTCTCGGCGTCGACGCGAGCTACGCCATGCACCGCCACTACTCGGCGACCAAGGACCTGGTGCGGCTGCTCGGCGGCGTCGAACACCGGCTGGACCGGGTCGGGGTGCGCTGACATGGACATGGAGCTCTCCGACACCCAACACGCGCTTTCCCTCGAGCTGCGCGAGTACTTCGCCGGCGTGCTGTCCACTTCGGACCGGGAGGCCATGCTGACCGAGCGGCACGGCGAGGTGTACCGCGCGCTCGTGCGCAGGATGGGCCGCGACGGCTGGCTCGGCGTCGGCTGGCCGGCCGAGTACGGCGGCCGCGGCTTCGGCACCGTGGAGCAGCAGATCTTCGTCAACGAGGCGGCGCGCGCGGACGTGCCGCTGCCGTACGTGACGCTGCAGACCGTCGGCCCGACGCTGCAGGCGTTCGGGACCACGGCACAGAAGGACTTCTTCCTGCCGAAGATCCTCGCCGGCGAGGTGCACTTCGCGATCGGCTACACCGAGCCGGAGGCGGGCACCGACCTGGCGTCGTTGCGCACCAGCGCGGTCCGCGCCGGGGACGCCTACGTCGTCAACGGGCAGAAGATCTTCACCACCGGCGCGCACGACGCGGACTACGTGTGGCTCGCGTGCCGCACGGACCCGGAAGCACCGCGCCACAAGGGGATCTCGATCCTGATCGTCGACACGACCGACCCCGGGTTCTCGTGGACGCCGATCATCACGTGCGACGGCGCGCACCACGTCAACGCCACCTACTACACCGACGTGCGGGTGCCGGCCGACATGCTCGTCGGCACGGAGCACGCGGGCTGGCGGCTGATCACCACGCAGCTCAACCACGAGCGGGTCATGCTCGGCCCGGCCGGCCGGATCTCCGCACTGTACGAACGGGTCCGCGACTGGGCCGGCGCGCACGGCCTGCTCGACGAGCCGGACGTACGCAGGGCGCTCACGCGGACGCGCGCGTCGATGCGGGTCAACGAGCTGCTCAACTGGCAGGTCGCGGCCGCCGGCTCGGACGTGTCGATCGCGGACGCGTCGGCGACGAAGGTGTTCTCGTCCGACCGGACACAGTGGATCGGCCGGGCGCTGGAGGAAGTCGTCGGGGCGCACGGCGATCCGGCCGAGCCGGACACCGCCGACCTGGTGCGGTGGCTGGACGTGCAGGCCAAACGCAACCTGGTGCTGACGTTCGGCGGCGGGGTGAACGAGGTGCAGCGCGAGCTGATCGCCACCGCAGGCCTGCACCTGCCGAGGGTGCCGAGGTGAGCGGAGCGAGGGAGCGAGGCGAACGATCAAACACCGCCGACCTCCAGCAGGCCGCACAGGAGGTCGGCGCGCGCGGCGAGTCGTCCCGGCGGGCCGGCCGCGATCCGGTGAACCTGCCGATGGTCCGCAACTGGACCGAGGCCATCGGCGACACGAACCCGCTGTACGCCGAGGTCGCGCCGCCCGCGATGGCACAGGTGTGGACGATGTACGGCCTGCACGGCGTCCGGCAGGACGACGACCCGCTCGGCGCCATGGTGGCCGTGCTCGACGAGGCGGGCTACACGTCGGTGGTGGCGACCAACTCCGACCAGACGTACCACCGCTACCTGCGCTACGGCGAGGAGTTGACCGTCGCGTCCACGTTGGACAGTGTGGTCGGCCCGAAGCGGACCGCGCTGGGGGAAGGCTGGTTCGTCACGACCCGAAGCACCTGGTACGTCGGCGACGAACCGGTCGCCGAGATGCTGTTCCGCGTCCTGAAGTTCCGTCCGGCGCCGGCCGACCCGCCATCGCGACCGGTGATCCGGCCGATGGTCAACCGGGACACGGCGTTCTTCTGGGAAGGCACGGCACGCGGCGAGCTGCGGATCCAGAAGTGCGGCGGCTGCGGCGAGCTGCGGCACCCGCCGGGCCCGATGTGCCCGTCCTGCGACGAGACCAAGCCAGAACACGTCGTCGCGAGTGGACTCGGCGAGGTGTACAGCTACGTGGTGCACCACCACCCACCGGTGCCGGGGCACACGCTGCCGTTCGTCGTCGCGCTGGTCGAACTGGCGGAAGGAGTGCGGTTGCTCGCCGAACTCGTTGACACGGAACCGGATGACGTCCGGGTCGGGCTGCCGGTGGAGATCGCGTTCCGCCGGGTGGACGACGAGCTGACGCTGCCCGTCTGGCGGCCGAGGTGATCGCCGTCGGGGACGAGCTGCCCCCGCTCGTGATCGACGTGACGCCGACGTTCGTGGTGAGCACCGCGCTCGCGACCCGCGACTTCCAGGACGTGCACCACGACCGCGACCTCGCCGTGGCACGCGGGTCGAAGGACATCTTCGTCAACATCCTCACCGACACCGGTCTGGTGCAGCGGTTCGTGACCGACTGGGCGGGCCCGACGGCGCGGGTCCGGCAGATCTCCATCCGGCTCGGCGTGCCCTGCTACGCCTACGAGGAGCTGACGTTCACGGGTCGGGTGGTGGAGCGGATGAACAACGAGTACGTGGTCGAGGTGGTGGGCCGCAACAGTGTTGGCGACCACCTGACCGGCACGGTCCGGATCGCGGTGCCGTGATGCTGTCGGGCGCGGCGGCGATCGCGGGCATCGGGGCGACGGAGTTCTCGAAGGACTCGGGCCGCAGCGAGCTGCGGCTGGCGGCCGAGGCGGTCCGGGCGGCCATCTCCGACGCGGGACTCACACCGTCCGATGTGGACGGACTGGTCACGTTCACCATGGACGCGAACTCGGAGATCGCGGTGGCGCGTGAGCTGGGGATCCCGTCCCTGTCGTTCTTCAGCCGCATCCCGTACGGCGGCGGCGCGGCGTGCGGCACGGTGCAGCAGGCGGCGATGGCGGTCGCGACCGGCGTGGCGTCGGTCGTGGTGTGCTACCGGGCGTTCAACGAGCGGTCCGGCAGCCGGTTCGGCCGGGTGCAGGCGGCCGCGGCCGCGCAACCGACGTCCAGTGGCATCGACAACAGCTGGCACTACCCGATGGGCCTCGGCACCCCGGCCGCGACGGTCGCGATGTTCGCGCGCCGCTACATGCACGAGTACGGCGCGACGAGCGCCGACTTCGGCGCGGTGGCCGTGGCGGACCGCCGCCACGCCGCGACCAACCCGCACGCGTGGTTCCACGGCCGCCCCATCACCCTCGAGGACCACCAGTCGTCCCGGTGGATCGCCGAGCCGTTGCGGCTGCTGGACTGCTGCCAGGAGAGCGACGGCGCCGTCGCGCTGGTCGTGACGTCCGCGTCGCGGGCGCGCGACCTCCCGCACCGCCCGGCGGTGATCGCGGCGGCCGCGCAGGGTTCCGCGGTCGACCAGTTCACGATGAACAGCTACTACCGGGCGGACCTGACGGGTCTACCGGAGATGGGCCTCGTCGGGCGGCAGCTGTGGGCGCAGAGCGGGCTGACCCCTTCGGACATGTCGGTGGCGGTCCTCTACGACCACTTCACCCCGTTCGTGCTGGTGCAGCTCGAGGAGCTGGGCTTCTGCGCACGCGGCGAGGCCCGCCACTTCATCGCGGACGGCGCGCTCGAGCTGGACGGCCGCCTGCCGACCAACCCGCACGGCGGACAGCTCGGCGAGGCGTACATCCACGGGATGAACGGCATCGCGGAGGCCGTCCGGCAGCTCCGTGGCACGGCCGCGAACCAGCTCCCCGAGGCGGCGAACGTGGTGGTGACCGCCGGCACGGGCGTCCCCACCAGCGGGCTGGTGCTCACTACCTGACAGGTGTCAGGTTAGCGGGTACGCTACCTAACATATGTCAGGTAACAGGCGCAGGCTCACGCCCGCCGATCGGCGGGCCAGGATCGTTTCCGCGGGTCTCGAGGTGTTCGCGGACGCGGGGTACGACCGCGCGTCCATGCGCGCGGTGGCCAGGGCCGCCGGGATCACCACGCCCGTCCTCTACGACCACTTCGCCTCCAAGGCCGACCTCTACGCCGCGCTCGTCGACGCCACCGCCGACGACCTGATCTCGCGGTGGGAGCGGACCGGGCACGAGGTCGAGGGCACCACGGAGGAGCTGTTCCGCCAGACCATCGGCACGATCTTCGACTGGATCTCGGGCAACGAGGCCGGCTGGCGGATGATCTTCCTCGACTCGCCGAGCGACCCGGCGGTCGCCGCGGCGCACCGGCGGCGCCAGGACCGGGCGACCGAGGTGCTGGCCGCGCAGTTCGCGCGTGTGCCCGCGCTGGCGCTGTCGGTCGACCTGCCGCGCGAGCGTGCCGACGGCTTCCTCGCCGAGGCCGCCAAGTGGACGGTCAACGCGATCGCCGCGTGGTGGTGGGCCAACCGGGACCTAACGCGCGACCAGATCGTCGAGCTGACGGCCGACCTGCTCTGGCGCGGACTCCAGCATGTCACCAAGGAATAGGGGAACCGCAATGTCCACTCAGGACTTCCGCAGGGCCGCCGCGGAGCACGACATCGAGCTGGCGCTCGGCGCGCTGACCGACGACGTCGTGCTGCACTCGCCACTCACCGACCGGATGTCCTTCCGTGGCAAGGAAGACATCCGCCGGCTGTTCGAGACCGTGTACGCCAACTTCGTGAACCTGGACTACCACACGGAGATCGGCGACGGCCGCGAACGAGTCCTCATCGGACGCGCGACCGTCGGCGGCCAGCCGATCGAGGAGACGCTGCACCTGAGCCTCGACGAGCACGACAAGATCGCCGAGATCACGCTGTTCATCCGGCCGCTGCCCGGGCTGACCGCGGTCATGGCGGCGCTCGGCCCGCAGCTCGCGCGGCGCAACGGCCGGTCGCGGCTCGTCGTCGGACTGTTGCGGGTCATGACGAAGCCGCTCGTCGCCGCGACCCGTTCCGGCGACCGCCTCGGGATCGGCCTCGCGCTACCCAAGGGGCGCGTGTCCGCCTAGGAACTCGTCGAGATAGGCCCAGGTCGTGCTGCGGGCGCGGCGTCCGGCGAGCACTCCGAGGTGTCCGCCCGGCGCCGTCTCGAACCGGACCTCCGCCGCGTTGTCCAGCACGTCGACCAGCCGGTGCACGGCCCGCTGCGGCGCGATGCTGTCGCCGGTCCCCGCCACGACCAGCACCGGCGCCTTCACCTCGTGCAGTGAGATGCGCCGGCCGCCGAGGTCGACCTCGCCGTTCGACAGGTCGTTGGACCGGAAGAACCGGTGGTACATCTGGCCGAACGTGCGCCCGGGGTACGCGATCATGTTGTCGGTGAAGCGGTCGACGGCCTCGATCTGCGCGAGGAAGTCCCGGTCGTCCAGGTGCGACAGGATGGCGTACGGCTTCGTGACGACCTTGTCGATCGCGGACAGCTGGAACACGCGCTTCACGAGCGCGCGCGGCGCGCCGCCGAGCGCGCGGTACACCGGGGTCAGGATCCAGCCGTTCGTGACGTCCGCGAGCGGCTTGATCGGCGCGATCAGCGGGATCGCGGTCATGTCGATGGGCGCGGCGACCGTCGCGATCGACGCGATCGGCAGCTCCGGCTGGTCGGCGTGCGTCAGCAGCGACATGATCCCGCCGAGGCACCACGCGACGACGTGCACCGGCGCGCCGCCCGCGTCCTTGCTGACCGCGCGGATCGTGCGCGGCAGCACCTCGTCGATCCAGTGCTCGAGGCCGAGGCCGCGGTCGGAGAAGCTCACCGTGCCGTAGTCGACCATGTACAGCCGCCGGCCCCCCTCGACCAGGTGCTCGGCGAGGCTGCAGCCGCGGCGCAGGTCGAAGCACAGCGCGGGCGCGGCGAGCGGCGGCACCAGCAGCACGGGCTCGCCGGACAGGTCGCGGCCGTGCGACACGAACCGGTACACCGATCGGTTGGGTCCCTTGTCGATGAGAATGCGGGGCATCGGACGCAGGTCGGCGACGCCGCCGCGCAGGACCTTGTCCATGACGTTGGTCGTTGCGGCGGACACCCACTCGGACGGCGAGCTCATTCCGCCATCCTGCGCCGCGCGGGCCCGGGCTTCAACAGCGGGGCGACGTAGGCCTAGTCACCCGCGAGTCGTCGCATAACATGCAGTGCATGCCTACCGACCGCCCGAGCTGGGCCCCGGAGTCGATCGACCTCGAACGTCCCAACGCGGCGCGGATCTACGACTACCTGCTCGGCGGCGCGGCGAACTTCGAGCAGGACCGGGTGTTCGCCGAGAAGCTGCTCGAGGTCATGCCCCTCGCGCGGCCCGCGGCGCGGCTGAACCGGGCGTTCCTGCGCCGGGCCGTGCGGTTCTGCGTCGAGTCCGGGATCCGGCAGTTCGTCGACGTCGGCTCCGGGATCCCCACGGTCGGCAACGTGCACGAGATCGCGCAGGCGTACGCGCCGGACAGCCGGGTGCTGTACATCGACAACGAGCCGGTCGCCGTCACGCACAGCGAGTTGCTGCTGAGGGACAACGAGAACGCGTCGAGCATGCGCGGCGACCTCATCGATCCCACGCCGGTACTGGCGTCGCCGCTGATCGACTTCTCGCAGCCGGTCGCCCTGCTCATGGTCGCGGTGCTGCACTTCGTGCCGGACACTGCGGCGCCGCACGAGGCGGTCGCGCGGTACGTGTCGGCGCTCGCGCCGGGGAGCTACCTCGTGCTGTCGCACGGGGTGGAGGACCCGGCGCTGGTGGGCCGCGACGAGGTCGACCGGCTTTACGAGACCAGCAGCACGCCGGGGGTGCGGCGGACGCACGCCGAGATCGAGGGGTTCTTCACGGGGTTGGACCTCGTGGAGCCGGGGTTGGTGTGGACGCCGCAGTGGCGCCCCGACTCGCCGGAGGACGTCGGCGAGCACCCGGAGGCGTCGCTCATCGTCGCCGGAGTAGCCCGCAAACCCTGAACCCCAGCTCAGCCCGCGAGTCGCACGTTCAGAACCCGCGAGTCGCCCGTTCAGAACCCGCGAGTCGCCGGTTCAGAACCCGCGAGTCGCCGGTTCGGGACGTGTGTGAACCTGCGACTCGCGGGTCGCGAAACCGCAACTCGCGAGTCTTGAAACCGCAACTCGCGGTGTCTGAAACTGCGACTCGCGGGGTTTGAGACTGCGACTCGCGGGGTTTGAGACTGCGACTCGCGGGGTTTACCAGGTTGGGCGTAGTGGCATGTTTGCGTTCGTGCCGTTTAGGCGTACTGCCAGTACCTGGTGCAGTTGGATGTTGTTCCGTTCGAAACCCAGCCGCGACCCCGCCATGTACAGCCGCCACACGCGGGCGCGGTCCTCGCCGACCTCCTTGACCGCCTCGTCCCAGTGGGTGTCGAGGTTGGCGCACCAGGCCGTGAGGGTCTTCGCGTAGTGCTCGCGCAGGTTCTCCTCGTGGCGGACCTCGAAGCCGTTGTCGTGGATGGCCGAGACGATGTGGCCGGGGCCGAGGAGCTCACCGTCGGGGAACACGTACCTGTCGAAGAAGCCGCCGACCCTGGCGCGCTGCGAGTTGTCCGGCCGCGTGATGCAGTGGTTGAGCAGCCGCCCACCCGGTCGGAGCTTGTCGTGCAGCGACCGCACGTACGCCGGCAGCGCGGCGCGCCCGATGTGTTCGGTCAGGCCGATCGAGCTGACGGCGTCGAAGCCGGACTCCTCGACGTCGCGGTAGTCGAGGTGGCGGATCTCCGCCAGCTCGGTCAGGCCGGCCTCGGCGATCTTCTTCTGACCCCACTCCGCCTGCTTGCGCGACAGCGTGACGCCGAGCGCCCGGACGCCGTAATGCCGCGCGGCGTGTATGACCATGCCGCCCCAGCCACAGCCGACGTCGAGCAGCCGCTGCCCCGGCTCGAGGCCGAGCTTGCGCGCCACGAGGTCGTGCTTGGTCCACTGCGCCTCCTCGAGCGAGGCGTCGTCGGTCGGGTAGACGGCGCACGTGTACGCCATCGACGGGCCGAGCACCCACTCGTAGAAGCGGTTGGACACGTCGTAGTGGTGGGCGATCGCCGCCTGGTCGCGGGCCTTGGAGTGCCGCCGCCCACGCAGCCGCTGCTCCACCGCCGGCCGCTGCACCGGCCACCACAGCCGCGACGCGCCGAGGCGCAGCGCGAGCTCGGCACGCACCTTCGCCGGAACCGTCTCCAGCGTGGCCGCCGCCATGCTCGCGAGCGCGGTGTACATGTCCCCGACGATGTCCAGCGTGCCGCTGATGTACGCCCTCGCCAGCCCCAGCTCGCCGGGCGCCGAGGCAAGGTGGGACAGCGCGAGCGGCGAGCGGATGCTGATCCGCACCGGCGCGCCGTGGTCGCCCGCGTGACTGCCGTCGTAGCCCGTGAACTCCAAGGGTGCGTCGCGCCCCACCGCACGCTCGATGATCTCCGCCAGCCGCATGGTTGTCGCTCCTCCCCGGTTACTGATTTCGCACACACTTCGAGTAGAGGTCGGGCACCCGACCGTGGGGGTCGTAGCTCGCCTTGAGCTTCCGGTAGGTCTCGCCGTCGTAGGCCAGCCAGAACTCATCCTCATCGAAGTACGAATCGGAGTACAGCGACTTGTGCCCGCCCAGCTCGGTGACCTTGCTCTCGATGAGACGGTTGTGGTGGCCGGCCCGCTCGCCAGGTCCCAGCGCGACGGTCGCCCAGAACCCGACGTTGACGTACAGCCGGTCCGGCTTCATCGGGTACAGCGGCCAGCCCTCGTGCTCGCGCAGCCGCAGCGGGCACAGCCACACCGGGCTGATGCCGATCTCGCGGTTGAAGAAGTCGAGGAACTCGGCCAGCCGCTCGACCGGGATCTCGACGTCCTGGATGACCGGCTCACGCGGCGGCTGCCTGCGCAGCCGGTCCACCCGCGCGGACAGCTCGTAGCGCCGGTCGAGCGCGACGACCTTGCGGTACACGTCCGAGCGGAGGTACCTGCGCGGCCACAGCCGCCGGATCACCGGGTGCTGCACGCCGAGCGCCTTGGAGCACCAGAACCAGTCGGTGTCCCACCGCCACAGGTAGTCACGGATGGACAGGTGATCGGTCACTCGATCGCGTAAGGACTGGTAGTAGATCCGCTGCCCGGTGTAGTCGGACACGGTGGGCGCGGAGTCGACGTAGCTCGCGAGCGTGAGGTACAGCTCGCCGGCCTCGAACATCACGCCGTCGACGAAGTCGACCGGTTCGTCGCGGTAGGTCCGGTTCGCGCAGATGTCCTCGACGGCCGCCGCCGCGGCCGCCGCGTCGGTGAACCGGACGTGTCGCAGCCGTACGAACGGCTTGACCCGCTCCAGCTCGATGCGCAGGCGCAGCGCGTAGCCGAGCGTGCCGTAGGAGTTGGGGAAGCCGCGGAACAGGTCGTGGTGCTCGTTGTCCGGCGCGGCGCGGACGACGTCGCCGTCCGGGGTGAGGATGTCCATCTCCAGGACCGACTCGTGCGGCATGCCGTTGCGGAACGACGTGGACTCGATGCCGAGGCCGGCGACGGCGCCGCCGAGCGTGATGGTCTTGAGCTGGGGCACGACGTGCGGGATCAGCCCGTGCCGGAGGGTGGCGTCGACCAGGTGCTCGTAGGTGGTCATGCCGCCGACGTCGGCGGTGCGGGCGGCCGGGTCCACGTCGATGACGCCGGCGAACGCGCTGACGTCGAGGGCGTCGCGGCCGGGTGGCTCACGGAACCGGAACAGGTTGGAGGTGGGTTTCGCCAGCCGGATGGGGGTGTCGTCCGGCCGCGCGACGACCTGTGCGCGTAGTGCGTCGACTGCCTCGTCGTGGGCGATCCGTGCAGGTGAGCGGGTCACGCTTCCGATGCTAGCTCGGATTCGGGCGGCGGACCTGGCGTCTCCCAGTGGGTGAGCGCAGCTGGGTTACACCGGGTGCTCGCGCTGGTACTCGTCGAAGAGCTCGGTCACGTACGCCAGGAACAGGCCCGCCAGGCCGAGCACGCCGGCGATCGGGTGCAGCTGCGCGAACCCGTACGCCATCTCGCAGCCCTTCACCGACGGCGCCGACTCGCTGACGTCGGTGAACCAGTCGAAGAACGGCGCCCGCGCGCCCGCGAGGTCCGGGTGGATCAGCGGGCCGTAGACCGCCAGCAGGTCGAGCGCGAACGGGCGGTTCCGCAGCGTCCACCGGTACACCTCGGAGAACTGGTAGAACCGCCACTCCGCGGCCGTCGCCGGCACGCCGTGCGACTCGGCCAGCGCGTTGCCGTACTCGGTCGACGCCTGTTCCGCGTCGCTCCACGCCCGGTCGTGCAGTGCCCGCGTCGGCAGCTGCCCGGTGGACAGCCTGGTCAGGTAGCTCGCCCACTTCGCGGAGCCGGGGTTGCCGTGCGTGTCGGTCGACCAGCCGAGCGCGATCGCGATGCCGCGCTGGATCCCCTCGACGATGCCGGCATCCACATAGGACACCCAGGTGCCCGGCGCGCCGAGGCCGCGGTCGGAGAAGAACGTGATCACGCCTTCGATGTTGCGCCAGCGGTCGGTCGCGCCGAGCGCGGCCGCAGGCCCGGACTGCATGCCGCGCACGAACTCCAGCCGCTCGGCCATCGACATCGCGTCGATGTCCGCGACCGTGCAGTCCAAAGTGGACGCACAGTCGGCGCGGGTGGCCGCCGCCGCGGGCGGCACCACTCCCGCCAGCAGCGCCACCGACGCCAGCAACACCATGACGCGCCGCATCACACCCCCAGCTTTCCGCCGACCACCGGCAACGTCACCGAGCTCTTCGCCGGGAACACCGTCAACTGCGTCCCCGGCAGCGGCCGCAGCGTGAAGTTCATGTCCGTCGACACGATCACCAGCCCGACGCGGTGCCCGGCGGCGAACACGTAGTCGTCCGGTTCCAGCGGCCACGTGAACGTGTACTCCGCGCCCTGCTGGATCGGCGTCGACCTGTCGACCGACTTGCGGTTCTGCACGTCGGTCCACCCGCGCGTGACCACCGTCGGCCCGTCCGGGCCGTAGTCCACCAGCACCGCGGTCAGGTTCGCCGCGTACCGGTTGTCGACCGACGCCCGCAGTGACACCGACGGGGTACCACTGAGGTGTGCGGCCTGCGGCAGCGGCGCCGACAGGTACGCCAGCCGGTTCGGGTTCGCCACGTCCGGGTCGGGCAGCAGGCTCACGTCGGTGTCCAGCTCACGGCCGCGGTCGGTGAACGACTGCCGCGGCTTGGGCCCGACCGGCGCCTTCGCCGACAGCGTGCCCGGCTCGGTCGCGTTCTGCGCGGCCAGCCGCAGCGTCGTCGCCTTGGCGCCCGGCACCGGCCAGTCCGCGTACTGCTCGTACGTGCCGTCCGGGCGCTGCACGTCCGCGGTCGGCTCGGTCATGATCCCGTTGGGCACGCCGAACAGCCAGTGGTCCATCCAGCGGTTGAGGGTGCGCTGGTAGTCGGTGACGCCGCCGGGGCCGCCGTGCCCGCCCTTGTGCAGCCAGATCTTGCGCGGCACGTCGTACTTCTCGAGCTGCGCCCACCACGACGCGAACGCCCTCGGCATCACGTTGTAGTCCTCGAGGCCGTGCACGACGAAGACGCTGGCCTTGACGTTCTTCGCGCGGCGCAGGTAGTCCCGCTCCTGCCAGTACGCGTTGTAGTCGCCGGTCGTCCGGTCGGCGTACCGCAGCAGCGCGTCGGTGATGTGGGCGCACTTCTCGACGCGGGCGGCGCCCTCGGTGAAGTACGCCAGCACGTCGAGATCCTCGCCCTGGAAGGCGTTCTCGCCGGCGCCGGAGACGTTCGAATGCGGCGCGCGGACGAGGCCGTTCGCGCGGTAGTAGTCGTACCAGCTGGCGATCGCGGACACCGGGACGATCGTGCGCAGCCCCTCGACACCGGTGGTGGCGACCTGGTTGGGCAGCGTGCCGTTGTAGGACGTGCCGGTCATGCCGACGTCGCCGGTGGTCCAGTCCGCCGCGACGGGCTCGCCCGCCTCGTTCCAGGCCTGCGCGCGGCCGTTCAGCCAGTCGATGATCGCCTTGGTGCCCTGGGTCTCCTTGTCGTCACCGACCGTGGGACACCCGTCCGAGTAACCGGTGCCGATACTCTCGCCGAGCACGACCGCGTAGCCGCGCGGCACCCAGTAGTTGTCGAGGCCGCCCGGCAGGTCGGGCCGCGGGGTGGCGACGCTGACGCCGCTGGCGCCGGCCGCGGCGGCGGCCTTTCCGTGCGGCTGCACATCTTCCTGCGGGAGCACGGAGAAGTCGACGTTGTGGTTGGGCGCGCCGCCGGTGTTGTAGCGGTACGGGCTGTGCTCGAAGATCACCGGCACCTTGATGCCCTGCGTCTCGGTCTCCCCCGGCCGGGACAGCCTCAGCCGGACCCGGTCGCGCCTGCCGTCGAGGTCGCTGTCGACGGTCGTCTGCACGAACAGCGTCTCCTCGACCGCGTTCGCCAGGTCGAACTGCGGCTGGCTGACGCCGTTCTCGAGCTTCAGCCACGGCGGCGGGGCCGGGAGATCGGCCCGAGCGGCCGCCGACGCCGGCGTGACCGTGGCGAACGGCAGCGCGACCGCGACCGCGAGCAGGACCAGCCGGCGAGACGTGCGCATGAAGCCTCCGTACAGCCGCAGGGCGAGAGTCGTCATAGTACGGCTCTATCCCGCGAATCCGTTACCACGAAATTTGGCCCGGCACGCGGATTGGTCTAGCATTGCAAGCGCAAACCCCTTTGGTCCCCAAGACCGGGATTTGCGTCTGGCCTCGGCGGCCGCCACCGCCGGGGCCCTTTTATGCGCTGTGCCCAACAGCCGTGCTACCGCAGGCCCAACTCCCGCGCGATCAGCATCCGCTGCACCTCGCTGGTGCCCTCGCCGATCTCCAGGATCTTCGCGTCGCGGTAGAAACGGGCCACCGGATACTCGTTCATGAAGCCGTACCCGCCGAAGATCTGCGTCGCGTCCCGCGCGTTGTCCATCGCCGCGTTGGAGGCGACCAGCTTCGCGATCGCGGCCTCCTTCTTGAACGGCTCGCCGCGCAGCATCTTCGCCGCCGCCGCGTAGTAGCCGAGGCGGGCGGTGTGCGCGCGTGCCTCCATGTCGGCGATCTTGAACTGGATGGCCTGGTACGCGCCGATCTTGTTGCCGAACGCCGCGCGCTCGCCCGCGTACCGGACGCACTCGTCGACGCAGCCCTGCGCGAGCCCGACCGACACCGCGGCGATCGCGATGCGTCCCTCGTCCAGGATCGACAGGAACTGGGCGTAGCCCCGGCCACGCACGCCGAGCAGGTTCGCCGCCGGCACCCGACAGTCCACAAAGGCCAGCTCGTGGGTGTCCGAGCAGTTCCAGCCGACCTTCGAGTAGCTCTTCGACACCGAGAAGCCCGGTGTGCCGCTCGGCACGATGATCGCCGAGATCTCCTTGTGGCCGCCGCTCTCCTTGCCCGTCACCGCGGTCGCGGTCACCAGGCCGGTGATCTTCGTGCCGGAGTTGGTGATGAACGCCTTCGAGCCGTTCAGCACCCAGTCGCCGCCCTCCTCGCGCGCGGTGGTCAGCGTCGCGCCCGCGTCGGAGCCGCCGCCCGGCTCGGTGAGGCCGAAGCCGCCGAGCAGCTCGCCGGAGCACAGCCGCGGCAGCCACTCCTCCTTCTGCGCCTCGGTGCCGAACCGGTAGATCGGCATGGCGCCAAGCGACACCCCGGCCTCGAGCGTGATCGCGACCGACGAGTCGACCCGCGCCAGCTCCTCCAGCGCGAGGCACACGGCGAGGAAGTCGCCGCCCATGCCGCCGTACTCCTCGGGGAACGGGAGGCCGAACAGCCCCATCCGGCCCATCTTCGCGACGATCTCGTACGGGAACTCGGCCTTCTCGTACAGGTCGCCGATGACCGGCGCGACCTCCTCGCGCGCGAACTCCTCGACGGTCTTGCGCAGCGTCTCGTGGTCTTCGCCGAGTCGGAAGTCGATCATCACTGGTCCTCCTGTGGGGTCACCACGGCAAGGGGTTGGTTCAGCGCGACCTGTTGGCCCACGCGTACGGGCAGCTCGGTGACGATCCCGTCGACCGGCGCGGTCACCGTGTGTTCCATCTTCATCGCCTCGACCACGACCAGCGGCGCGCCGGCCGCCACCGCGTCGCCGACCGACGCCTTGACCACCAGCACGGTGCCCGGCATCGGGCTGGTGACCGGGCCGCCGCCACCGGCCGTCGCGGACTCGCCCTCCAGCAACGAGTGCTCCGCCACCGCCCACGTGCTCCCGTTGTGCGCCAACCACAACGTGTCGCCGGCGAGCGCACGGCGCAGCGACAGCCACCGGCCGTCGTAGCTCAGCTCGAGGCGGGCCCGGTCGAGCCGCGCCGACGCGCGCACCGGCTCGGCACCGTCGACGCTCACCAGCGCGTCCGCCGGCAGGCCGGTCACCCGCACGGTCACGTCGCGGTCACCGCACGCCAGGCGGAACGCGGTGCCGCCGGCCCCGCCGAGCCGCCAGCCGGCCGGCACGTCCCACGGGTCCACGACCGGGCCCGTCGGCTCGAGCCCGAGCAGCTCGTCCAGGGCGGCCGCCGCGAACACGAAGTCCGGCACCTCGACCGACACCAGCTCGTCGAGCTTGCGTTCGACGAGGCCGGTGTCGAGGCGGCCGGCCGCGACGTCCACATCGGACAGCAGCGCGCGCAGGAACGTCACGTTGGTGCCGACGCCGAGCACGGCCGTCTCACCGAGCGCGGCGAACAGCCTGCGCCGCGCGGCGGTGCGGTCGGCGCCCCACGCGATCACCTTGGCCAGCATCGGGTCGTACTGGGAGCCGACCACGGAACCCACCAGCAGGGCCGAGTCCACGCGCACCCGGGCGTCGAACGACTCGGTGAGGCCGAGCACGGTGCCACCCGTCGGGAGGAAGCCGTGCGCGGGGTCCTCCGCGTAGATCCGGGCCTCGATCGCGTGCCCCTTGATGTCCACATCGGACTGCGCGCGCCCGAGCGGCAGCCCGGCCGCGACCCGGATCTGCTGCTCCACCAGGTCGATGCCGGTCACCAGCTCCGTGACCGGGTGCTCGACCTGCAGCCGCGTGTTCATCTCCATGAAGAAGAACTCGGCCGGCCGGTCACCGGCCACGATGAACTCGACGGTCCCCGCGCCCTCGTAGCCGACCGAGCGCGCCGCGTCGACCGCCGCCGCGCCCATCCGCGCCCGCGCCGCCTCGTCGAGCAGCGGTGACGGCGCCTCCTCGATGATCTTCTGATGCCGCCGCTGCAGGCTGCACTCCCGCTCGCCGAGGTGGATCACCGCGCCGTGCGTGTCGGCGAGCACCTGGATCTCGATGTGCCTCGGGCGGTCGACGAACCGCTCGATCAGGAGCGTGTCGTCGCCGAACGCGCCGCGCGCCTCGCGGCGGGCGGACTCCAGCGCCGGCCGCAGGTCCCCGGGGTCCTCGACCCGGCGCATGCCCTTGCCGCCGCCGCCGGCGGACGGCTTGACCAGCACCGGGTAGCCGACCTCGGCGGCGGCCTCGACCAGGTCGTCGTCGGACATGCCGGCGACCGAACGACCCGGCACCACGGGCACCCCGGCGGCGCCGACCGTCTGCTTCGCGCGGATCTTGTCGCCCATCGCGTCGATGGCCGACGGGGGCGGGCCGATGAACACGAGGCCGGCGTCGGCGCAGGCACGTGCGAAGGCCGCGTTCTCGGCGAGGAAGCCGTAGCCGGGATGCACCGCCTCCGCGCCGGTCGCCTTCGCCGCCGCGACGATCGACTCGATCGACAGGTAGCTGTCCACGCGGACGGCCTCGTCGGCCTCCTTGACGTGGCGGGCGTCCGCGTCGGCGTCGCTGTACACCGCGACCGACCGGATTCCCATACCGGTCAACGTCCGGCAGATCCGGACGGCGATCTCGCCGCGGTTGGCGATCACAATGGTGGCGAACATGCTCGTGCTCACATCCTGAAAACGCCGTAGCGGACCGGTTCCAGCGGCGCGTTCGCCGCGGCCGACAGCGCGAGCCCGAGAACCGTCCTGGTGTCTGCCGGGTCGATCACGCCGTCGTCCCACAGCCGCGCGGTCGAGTAGAGCGGGTTGCCCTGATCCTCGTACTGGCCCCGGATCGGGTCCTTGAACGCCTCTTCATCCTCGGTGGACCACTCTTCGCCGCGCGCCTCGAACTGGTCGCGCCGCACGGTCGCGAGCACCGAGGCCGCCTGCTCGCCGCCCATCACGGAGATCCGCGCGTTCGGCCACATCCACAGGAACCTCGGCGCATACGCCCGCCCGCACATCGAGTAGTTGCCGGCGCCGAAGGAGCCGCCGATGATCACCGTGAACTTCGGCACCCGCGCGCACGCCACCGCGGTCACCATCTTGGCGCCGTGCTTGGCGATGCCGGACACCTCGTAGTCGCGGCCGACCATGAACCCGGTGATGTTCTGCAGGAACACGAGTGGGATCGAGCGCTGGTCGCACAGCTCGATGAAGTGCGCGCCCTTGACCGCGGACTCGCCGAACAGCACCCCGTTGTTCGCGACGATGCCCACCGGATGCCCGTGCAGGCGCGCGAACCCGGTGACGAGCGTCGACCCGTACTCCTTCTTGAACTCCCGGAACCGGCTGCCGTCGACGAGCCGCGCGATCACCTCGCGCACGTCGTAGGGCGTGCGGGAGTCGGTCGGCACCACGCCGTACAGCTGCTCCTGGTCGACGGCGGGCGCCTCGGTCGGCGCGACGTCCCACGGCCGCGGCGCGCGCGGGCCCAGTGTGCTGACGATCGAGCGGACGATCCGCAGCGCGTGCGCGTCGTCCTCGGCGAGGTGGTCGGTGACGCCGGACTGCCGCGAGTGCACGTCGCCGCCGCCGAGGTCCTCCGCGCTCACGACCTCGCCGGTCGCGGCCTTCACCAGCGGCGGGCCGCCGAGGAAGATCGTGCCCTGGTTGCGGACGATCACGGCTTCGTCGCTCATGGCCGGCACGTACGCGCCGCCCGCCGTGCAGGAGCCGAGGACGGCGGCGATCTGCGGGATGCCGCGGGCGGACATGGTGGCCTGGTTGAAGAAGATGCGGCCGAAGTGGTCGCGGTCGGGGAACACGTCGTCCTGCCTCGGCAGGAACGCGCCGCCGGAGTCGACGAGGTAGACGCACGGAAGGTTGTTGTGCAGCGCCACTTCCTGCGCGCGCAGGTGCTTCTTGACGGTCATCGGGTAGTACGTGCCGCCCTTGACCGTCGCGTCGTTGGCGACGATCACGCACTCGCGGCCCGACACCCGGCCGACGCCGGTGATCACGCCGGCGGCCGGCGCCTCGTCGTCGTACATGCCGGTGGCCGCCAGCCCGGACAGCTCGAGGAACGGCGAGCCGGGGTCGACGAGCGACTCGACGCGGTCGCGGGGCAACAGCTTGCCCCGGTCGACGTGGCGCTGCCGGGCCCGCTCGCCGCCACCCAGCCGGGCGGTGGCCGTGCGGGCGCGCAGGTCGTCGACGAGCGCCGTGTGCTCCTTGACGTACCGCTGGTACGCGGGGTCGCTCGGGTCGGCCCCACTGCGCAGGACGGGCGCGTCCATCTCGCTCCGCTCATGTTAGCCATCGTTAACCTAAGAACACGATGTTAGCGCTGACTAACCTGCCCGTCCAACCGGCGTCCGATGGGGTCCAGCCGGATGCGAGCGACCCGTGGCACGGCGATGGGGCCCGGCGCGCCGCGCCGGGCCCCATCAGCGAACCGAGTCAGGCGACCGCGGACAACGCCGCGTAGTAGCCCCCGCTCTGACCGGCCGCGGTCGGGTGGTACGACTCGTCGATCGGCCAGGTGATGCTGTTCAGCCACCAGTCACCGGACGAGCAGATCTCGTGGCCGGCGAACGCCGACCGCCCGTCCACGAACGTGAACCCGAACGCCGAGGACCGCCCCGCGACGACGTCGGCGAGGACGTCGGCGGAGCCGTTGATCGCGGCGCGCTTCGTCTCGCTCAGCCCCACCGCGCAGTCACCCCCGAGCTGGTAGATGTGCGGGTAGCCGAGCACGACCACCTGCGCGCCCGGCGCGCGGTTGCTGATCTCGGTGTAGACGCTGTCCAGGCGGCCCGGCAGCGTGCCGCGCGCGAAGTCCTGCGCCTCCTGGTTGCGGGCCACGCAGGAGTCGTCCGAACCGAGGTTGCAGTCGGTCATGACGTCCGCGAAGCCGGCGTCGTTGCCGCCGATGGAGATCGTGACGAGCTCGGTGTCCGCGGTGATCGCGCCGACCTGGTTGGCGAGCACGTCGCTCGTCACCGCGCCGGAGCACGCCACGAACGCGAACTCGGCCGGACCGTTGGCGTTGGCCCACAACTGCGCGTAGGCGTTGGCACTGCGTTTGCAGCCACCGCTGTCGCCGTAGTCGCCGGCACCCGTGCCGGACGCGTAGGAGTCGCCGAGGGCGACGTACTTTCCCGCCGCCGCAACAGGATCGGCGGCGGCTGGGGCAATGGACGCACCGATGGCGGCGAGCGCCGCGAACACGGTGATGGCAATGGGGCGAGCGAACCGCATCTTTAACCTCCGAGGGAGGGATTCCCGACGCATAATCACTACCAGCAAGTAACCTGATACCGAATCGCCTCGTTAGTCGTTAACGGTTGCCAGATGGACAGGTCTTAGCAGTAGGAAACGGACTCGAGAGCGCTGTTAGCGAGCGCTAACCTTGGGCCGTTACCATGTCCCGGTGCCCACCCGACGCGAGCAGATACTCGCCGCCGCCGCGGGACTCTTTGCGCGGCACGGCTTCCACGGCGTCGGCATCGACGAGATCGGCGCCGCGGTCGGGATCTCCGGGCCGGCGCTCTACCGCCACTTCCGCAGCAAGGACGCGATGCTCGGCGAGATGCTGACGTCCATCAGCGAGGTGCTGCTCGCGGGCGGGCAGGAACGGGTCGAGCAGACGACCGAACCGGCGATGGTGCTCGGCGCGCTGGTCGGGTTCCACGTCGACTTCGCGCTCGACAACCCCGCGCTGATCACCGTGCAGGAGCGCAACCTCGGCAACCTCACCGAACCCGACCGGCGCCGCGTGCGCGCGCTGCAGCGGCGCTACGTCGAGGTGTGGGTCCAGGCGATCCGCGACACCACGCCCGAACTGGACGAACCGACCGCCCGGGCGGCGGCGCACGCGGTCTTCGGACTGATCAACTCCACCCCGCACAGCCGCCACCTCGGCCGCGACGGGATGGCCACCATGCTGCGCGGCATGGCCGTCGGAGCGCTGTCCCGGGCCGCCGCGGCCGACCTACCAGCGGCAATCTGAAACGTTTCGTTTTCGTGGTCCATCCGGGTGAACCGGTCACCGCATAACGGAAACCTCTCGGTAGTGTCTCTGTCACCGATCAAACAGACAGAGGTGGACGGTGTCACAGCAGACCAACTGGGTTCCGACCTCGGTTGACCTCGAAAAGCCCAGCGCGGCAAGGTCATACGACTACTTGCTGGGCGGCAACCACAACTTCGAGGTGGACCGCGACTTCGTGGCCCAGGTCCTCGCGGTCCAGCCCCAGGTCAAGCGGGCCGCCATCATGAACCGCGCGTTCATGCGCAGGGTGGTCCTGTTCCTGATGGAGCAGGGTGTGCGGCAGTTCCTCGACCTGGGTTCCGGCATCCCGACGGTCGGCAACGTGCACGAGATCGCACATGCCATCGACCCGGACACCCGGGTCGTCTACGTCGACAACGAGCACGTCGCCGTGGCGCACAGCCAACTGCTGCTGGAGAACAACGCCAAGGTGAACATGGTGCACGCGGACATCACCAAGCCCGGCCTGGTGCTGAACGACCAGGTCACGAAGGAGACGCTCGACTTCAGCAAGCCGATCGCCATCCTGGGCGTCACGATCGGGCACTACGTCCTCGAGGACGCGGTCGGCGTGTTCGGCGAGTACCGGAACGCGGTCGCGCCCGGCAGCTACCTCGCGCTCACCCACCTCACCAACGACTTCATCGAGCTCGACGCGCTCACCGAGGCGATGAAGCGGTCACAGAACCAGATCGTCGCGCGGAACAAGGCGGAGATCACGGAGCTGTTCGGCGACTGGGAGCTGTTGGAGCCCGGCCTGGTCATGACCTCGCTCTGGCGGCCGGAGCGGGACGCGGACAGCTCGGAGGAAGCCGCGAAGGAAGACGCCCTGTACGCGGGGGTCGCCCGAAAGAATTAACACGCAGGAGTGATGCCCGGGGTGGCGGTGTTCCGCGACCCCAGGCAGCATCTGTGTTGAGCGATGACACCGACGATGGACAACTGGCAATGCCCGACCATGGCGTGACCCTCCCGCCGGTGCACCGGCGAGAGGAGCTGGCGCGCGCCTGGACGCGGTCGGCGACCTCGGCGGCGTACATCCCGCGAGCCTTCTCGGAGATCGAGCAGCTGCTGTCCGAGCTGCTCGGCACGCTGATGGACACGCTCGCGGCCGAGCCCTTCTCGGTCACGGCCGGCACCCGGATCGGCGAGCGGCTGGTCCGCGAGGGCTTCATCGACCCGACCGCGCTGGCCGCCACCGTCACCGTGCTCTCCGAAGGTCTGCTCGTCGACCTCGATCAGACACCGGACAACGAGCTGGCCCGCCGTACGGTCGCGTTACTCGGCGCGCTGTCCGCCGGCTACGTCGACGGGCTGCGCAGCCACACCCTCACGCAGCAGGAACAGGTCAAGCAGGCCATGTTCAACTCGGTGCTGCGCGCGGAGAGCAACCTGCGCGCCATCGAGAACCGGTTCCAGGAGGTGTTCGCCTCCTCGGCGATCGGCATCGCGATCACCGACCTCGACGGCATGTGCATCGAGGCGAACCCGGCGCTCGGCGCGATCCTCGGCACCCAGTCGCGCAAGCTCGCCGGCCGGCTGCTGAGCGACATCTTCCTCGACGAGGGCGCCGGCAGCGTGATGGCCGGGCTGCGCCAGATCCACGACGGTGGCCCGCCGCGCGTCGGCGAGCGCCGCAAGCTGCGCAAGGACGACGGCGAGACCGCGTGGGTGCTGCTCGCGCTCTCGCTGTTGCGGGACGGCACCGGCAGTCCCGCCTACTTCGTCACGATGGTGCAGGACGTCACCGAGCTGCAGCTGCTGCAGGACCGGCTCGGCCACCAGCTGCTGAACGACGCGCTGACCGGCCTCGCGAACCGGCAGTGTTTCCACACCAAGCTGGAGAGCGCGTTCGAGCGCGCCGAGCCGGGTTCGACGATCACGTTGTGCTGCCTGAACCTCGACGACTTCGCGGTGCTCAACAACAGCCTCGGGCACTCGGTCGGCGACCGCGTGCTCCAGGCGGTCGCACGCCGGCTCGAGACGGCGGTCGCCGACGAGAAGGCTTTGGTGGCACGGATCGGCGGCGACGAGTTCGCCGTGCTGATCCAGGACACCGCGACCACACCGGACATCGGTGAGCTGTGCGGCGTGCTGACCGCGGAGCTGGCCGACCCGGAGTACCTCGACGGCAAGGGCGTCGCGGTCGGCGCCAGCGTCGGCGCGGTCCGGCGGCGCGCGGGCCAAGGCACCGCGACGGAGCTGTTCGAGGCCGCGGACATCGCGCTGCGCAAGGCGAAGGCGACCGGGCGACGGCAGTGGGCCGGCTTCCACGACGCCGACGACGGCGCGGCGACGACCTGGGACCGGCGGGCCACCGAGCTGCCGGAGGCATGGGAGAACGGCGATCTCGCGGTCGCCTACGAGCCGGTCGTGCGGCTGTCGGACCGCGCGCGGGTCGCGGCACGCGCCGTGCTCACGTGGGCGCCGGAGGACGAACCCGTCTCGCACGACGAGCTGACGCGGCTCACGGAGCGCACCGGACTGTCTGTCCACCTTGGACCGCTCATCCTGCTCGAGGCCGGCGGCCAGCTGCCGATCCTGTTGGCGGCACTCGGCGCGACCGACTCCGACAGCGTGCTCCGGGTGCAGCTGACCCGGCACCAGACCGGCGACGCCGACCTCGCCCGCGCCGTGCACCACGCGATCAAGGAGAGCGGGCTCGCCGCGTCGCTGCTAGAGGTGTCGCTCGACATCGGCGCCGTGCTCGACGAGTTCGGCGAGGCCCGCGACAACCTCGAGGTGCTCGGCGACATCGGCGTCCGGGCTGGATTGTCCGGTTTCTCCGGTGGGCCAAGGGAACTCGCGCTCGTGAGCACCACCGGGGTGGCGTCGGTGACACTGTCCGGTTCGGCCGGACGGGTGGACGCGAACCCGGTGCTGCGCGAGGAGACCGCACGGATGGTACGAATGCTCGACGACCTGGGCGTGACGTGCTCGGTCCTGGACGTGCGGTCCGAGGAGGAGGCCGACTGGTGGGCGTCGGTCGGCGCCGCCACCGCACAGGGCGGGATGTTCGGCCCACCGGGACCCGCCGCGGACCTGTTCAGTTCCCGCTGAGTGCCCCGTGTGGCACGGACGTGTTGGAAGATGAGGTCGTGGAGCCTGATTCCGAGTCGGAGCGGCAGCGCATCGTCGACGCCGCGACCGAGGCGTTGGCCGCCATGCACGTCGGCGCCGAGGACCAGGTGGCCGCGGTCGTGCCCGCGGCCGGCGCGCGCGACGTGATGTTGCTGCTGTTCGCCGAGTGCAGCGCGATGGTCACGGCGCTCGGGTCCGGCGGGACGGCTCCGGTGAAGATGCAGGTGTTCGACAACGACGGGCAGGAAGTGCCCATCGACGAGGCCGACCCGCCGGTGCGGACCGCGGTGCGGACACTGCTCGCCGAGGTGCACGGCGACAAGGCGGCGGCCCGCGCGCACATCGAGATCGCGCTGGCCAACGCGGCGCCGGAGGAGATGGCGACCCTGATGGTGCAGGCACTGCGGTGGACGATGCGGCTGTCGGACGAGTGCACGACCCGAGAGCTGCCGGTCGCGGACTGGATCACCCAGGCGCTCTCTTGACAGATCCGCTGTCCGCCGACGAAGGTCGAGCCAGACCTACTGGCGAGTAGACAACGGAGTCGACATGCGCAGGTTTCTCACGATGATGTTGGCGCTCGTCACGGCGGGCGGGGTGGTCGTCACGACCGCGGGAGCAGCGAGCGCGGCGACGTACACCCGCTACGTCGCGCTCGGCGACTCGTTCGCCTCGGTCGGCACGCTCACGAAGATCCGCACGGACCCCGCCGGCTGCTTCCGCTCCACCGACAACTACCCGTCCGGTGTCGCCGCCCGGCTGGGGGTCGCCGCGTTCGTCGACGTGAGCTGTGGCGGGGCCACCACCGTCCACATGACACAGACGCAGTCGGTGCCACTCGGACAGAACGCGCCGCAGTTCGACGCGTTGACCGCCGACACCGACCTGGTGACGGTCAGCATCAGCGGCAACGACATCGGGTTCGGCGAGATCGCCTCGACCTGCGCGGGACTGTCGCTCACGAACCCGTTCGGCGCGCCGTGCGAGGCGCACTACACCGCGGGCGGCGCCGACCAGCTCGACACGCGGATCGCGCAGGCAGCGACGCTCGTCGACGCCGTGCTCGACGGGATCCACGCCCGCGCGCCGCAGGCACGGGTCGTGGTCGTCGGCTACCTGCGCATCCTGCCGCCGACCACCGGATGCTGGCCAGTGGTGCCGTTCGCGAGCGGGGACGTCGCGTACTTCGACGGCGTGCAGCACCGGCTCAACGGGATGCTCGGCGAGCGGGCGGCCGCGCGCGGCGCCACGTTCGTCAACCCCGGCGAGACCACCGGGCACGATGTCTGCCAGCTGCCCGGCAACAAGTGGGTCGAGGGCCTGATCCCGACCTCGCTGTCGGCGCCGTTGCACCCGAACGCGGCAGGCCAGGCCCACGTCGCGGCCCTGGTTGCCGCCGCGCTGGTCTAGTGTCGCCGCCGAAAGTTCATCACCTAACTCGCCGGCCCAGCTACCAAAGCAACCACCTTCCGGCGGGGGGCGCTAGTTGTTGTCGGTGCCCCAGCGCTCGCCGAGTGCGTAGCGGGTGCCGTCCGGGTCCTCGAACATCGACCACCAACCGAAGAACTGCTTCGTCGGCGGCTCCGGGAACACGACCCCCTGCTCGGACAACTCTCGGTACGTGGCCTCGACATCGTCGGCGTAGAAGAACACGTTCGAGTGCGGCAGGCCGTCGCGGACCGTGGCGGCCTGCCAGCCCGGCTCCCGCTTGCTCAGCACCAGCCGCGTCGCGCCGTCCGGGGTCGTGACGGACAGCCAGCGGTCCTCGCCGTACGGCGCGTCCTCCGCGAGCGCGCAGCCGACCCTGTCCACCCAGAACTGTTTGGCCTGCTCCTGGTCGGACACGTAGAGCACCACCTGGTTGACACCGCGAATCATGAACCCTCCAGTTATAACCACATCAGATATATCGAAGTCGGACTGTATTGTGTGGACATGGCAGAAGGCAACCCGCCGCCGCTCACCCCCGCCGGCTACCAGGTGCTGCTGGCGCTGGCCGGCGGCAAGGCGCACGGCTACGCGGTCATGCGGTTCATCGAGGAGGCCACCGGCGGCTCGGTGCGACTCGGGCCGGGCACGCTGTACCGCACGATCGCCCGGCTGGTCGCGGACGAGCTCGTCGAGGAGGTCGCCGGCGGCGCGGCCGACGAGCCGCACGACGCGCGCCGCCGCAACTACCGGCTGACCGGCCTCGGCCACACGGCCGCGCGGCGGGAGTCCGAGCTGCTGGCCCGGCTCGTCGAGCTCGCCACCGAGGCCGGGCTCCTGCCGGGCGGGCGGCGCAGGTCCGCGTGAGCCGAGGCCGCGCGCACGCGCTGACACCGCACCTGTTCGTCGGCGACGTCACGGCCGCGATCGCCTTCTACCGCACGGTGTTCGGCGCGGTGGAGCTGTTCCGCAACGTGCTGCCGGACGGCACCGTCCTGTTCGTCGAGCTGGCCGTCGGCGACGCGCGGCTGCTCGTCAGCGAGGAGGTCCCCCGGCTCAACGCGCTGGCGCCGACCAGCATCGGCGGCAGCCCGGTGCTCCTGCTGCTGGAGACCGACGACGTCGACGACCTGGCCCGCCGCGCGGTGTTCGCGGGCGCCGAGGTCGAGATCCCGGTGCGGGAGATGTTCTTCGGCGAGCGGTACGGCGTGGTGGTCGACCCCTTCGGCCACCGGTGGGCGCTGTCGACCCGCCGCGAACAGCTCACGCCGGACGACATCATCCGACAGACCCCCGACTCCTGACGAGATCGCTCTGGTCGCCCGTCTGAGCGACTGACCTCGCATACTGGCCACGTGATCACCGTGCAGGGGGTTGTCGACCGGGTCGGGCCGACCCTGCTGCACACGCGCCTCGCCGGCACGGTCCCGCACGTCACCGACGTCGTGATCGCGGAGGCGGGGCGGCGCGACCAGGTCGGCGACGGCGACCTGGTCCTCGGCGTCGCCGTGGGATCGACCAAGGACGCCGCTGAGCTGGTGCGCCACTGCGGCAGCCAGGGCGCGGCGGCGGTCCTGCTCAAGCCGCCGCTGTCGGCGCGCGCCGCAGTCCGCACGGCCGCGCAGGCCACCGGCACCGCGCTCGTCGAGGTGCACGCGGCCGCGTCGTGGGCGCAGGTCGTGTGGCTGCTGCGGTCGGTGCTCGACGCCGCCGCCGACGAGTCCGACGACCAACAAGGCGAGCCCGGTCTCGGCGACCTGTTCCGGCTGGCCGACGCGGCGGCCGCGGTCGTCGACGCGCCGGTCACGATCGAGGACGCGAACTCCCGCGTGCTGGCGTACTCGGCCCGCCAGGACCGCACCGACTCGGCGCGGGTGTCGACGATCATGGGCCGGCGGGTGCCGGACGAGGTGCTCGCCCGGTTCCGGTCCCGAGGCGTCTTCCGCGAGCTCAGCCGCGGCCGCACGACGATCTTCGTGCCCCGGCAGGCGGACGGCACGCTGCCCCGGCTGATCGTGCCGATCCGGATGGGCGGCGAGCTGCTCGGCTCGATGTGGGCGGTGGTCGCCGGGCCGGTCGCCGACGAGCGGGCCGCCGCGTTCGCCGACACGGCGCCGGTCGTCGCGCTGCACCTGCTGCGCCGCCGCGCGCGGGAGGACGCCGAGCGCAGGCGGTCCGCGGAGCTGGTGCGGGCGGTGCTCGACGGCACCGGCAGCATTCGGCTCGCGGCGGCCGAGCTCGACCTGGCCGACGAGGCACACCGCGTGGTCGCGATCGCCATCCGCACCCCGGACCCGCTCGGCGCGGAGGGCATGCGGCTCGCGCTGTGGGAGCGGATCACCGCCGGGGTGGGGCGGCGGCTCGCGGTCACCGACCTGCGCGACGTGCTGTACGCCGTGGTGCCGGACCGCGCGGGGTGGCCCGCGCTGCGGGACGCGCTGTCCGGTGCGGACGATCCGCTGGTCGCGGCCGGGCCCGCGGTGCCGCTCACCGAGCTGGCCGGGTCGCGCGCGCTGGCCGAGGAGATGCTGAACCTGTTGCGCGCCGGGCTGATCGCGGGGCCCGTGGTCAGTCACGAGGAGGCGTGGACCGTGCTGGTGCTGCACCGGGCGGCGGCCGCCGCGACGAGCGCGGGCGCCACCGAGTTCGGTCCGCTCACCGTGCTGCGCGCGCAGGACGAACAGGCCGGGACGTCGTACGTGGACACGCTGTACGAGTGGCTGCGGCACCCCGGCGACCCGAGGGCCGCCAGCCGGGCGCTGCGGATCCACCCCAACACCCTGCGGTACCGGATGGCGAAGCTCACCGACCTGGCCGGGGTCGACCTCGACGACCCGGACACCCGCCTCGCGCTGCTGGTCCAACTGGCTGCCGTGCGCTGGGGCTGACTGTTCTGGCGGCACTACAGCGAGCCTCAAGTCTGGTGCCAGCGCCACGATGACACTTACTTATCGTTACCTCATTGTGGTGTTGCACACCCACTTGGCCCAGTCAGAAAGGACACGTCGTGAAGGTCGCCGTTCCTCGGGAGATCAAGAACCACGAGTACCGGGTCGCGCTGACCCCCGCCGGGGTGCACGAGCTCACCTCGCACGGGCACGACGTGTACGTCGAGGCCGGCGCCGGCCTCGGCTCGTCGATCGCCGACGAGGAGTACCTGGCCGCCGGCGCCAAGGTTCTGGCCACCGCCGACGAGGTGTGGGGCGAGGGCGAGCTGGTGCTGAAGGTCAAGGAGCCCATCGCGGTCGAGTACCCGCGCCTGCGCGAGGGCCAGGTGCTGTTCACCTACCTGCATCTCGCCGCGGACGAGGCGCTGACGAAGGCGCTGATGGCGGCCGGCACGACCGCGATCGCGTACGAGACGGTCCAGACGGCGAACGGCGCGCTGCCGCTGCTCGCGCCGATGTCGGAGGTGGCGGGCCGGCTCGCGCCGCAGGTCGGGGCGTACGCGCTGATGCGCCCCTCCGGCGGCCGCGGCGTGCTGCCGGGCGGGGTGCCCGGCGTGGCGCCGGCGCGGGTCGTGGTGATCGGCGGCGGGGTCGCCGGCCTGAACGCGGCGACGATCGCGGTCGGCATGGGCGCGGACGTGGCGGTGCTGGACACGAACGTCGACCGGCTGCGGCAGATCGACGCCCAGTTCCGTGGGCAGGTGCGCACGGTGACGTCGAACCGGTACGCCGTCGAGCAGGCCGCCAAGGAGGCGGACCTGGTGATCGGCGCGGTGCTGGTGCCCGGCGCGCGGGCGCCCAAACTGATCAGCAACGACCTGGTCGCGGACATGAAGCCGGGCTCGGTGTTGGTGGACATCGCGATCGACCAGGGTGGCTGCTTCGCCGACTCGCGCCCGACCACCCACGACGACCCGACCTACCTGGTGCACCAGTCGGTGTTCTACTGCGTGGCGAACATGCCCGGCGCGGTGCCGAGGACGTCGACGTACGCGCTGACCAACGTGACGCTGCCGTACGCGATGGCGCTGGCGGACAAGGACTGGCGGGCGGCGCTGACGGCGGACCCGGCTCTCGAGCTAGGCCTCAACACGCACGCTGGCGCGCTGACGAACGCCCCGGTGGCGGCGGCCCACAACCTGCCGCATACGGCGTTGACCGAAATAGTCAACTAATCAACACGCCAAAAGCAGTAACCCCCAGCTAAAACCGAAAGACATCCGACCACACGTAAAACGAACACCCTGTCGCAAATAAGCGACAGGGTGTTCGCCCACGCAGAGAGCCACCAACAGCGACGCACACAGACACACACTCACGCAGGTACGAAAGATGACCACGCTGGGTCGGAAGCGACCGCACCGTGGGGGTCTGGGGGGTCGCCCCCCAGAAACGGACGAGGACCTTGGGAAGGTGCGCAGCACCGAACAAGGTCCTTTAGGGGCGGCCCGCTCAACCAGCCTGGGGGTCACTGGGAGCGGGCCGCCCATGCAAGCTTAAGCGGTAGACAGTCAGAAGGGTGCAATCGGGGTCGGCGAGTTTCCATTAGTTCTCAAGTCGACACCGTCTCGATCACGAGGCGAGTTGTCCGGATCCTGCGCCGGGCAACTACTCACACCGGCACCCGCCACTCGACCCGAACGCTCGATCGAGTGAGATTGCCGGCAATGGAGTGAAGTTGGCGATTACCACTTTGGTCGGCCGTTTCGCCTACCGATGTCGTAACAGTGACTGAACCTCGCTGGTCCGTTCGCTGCAACGATCCGTTCGGTCGGGACCGTGCGTTGATGGTGCTGGTCGAAAACGAAAGAGTCGTCCTCGTTCCCCCGCCCGGGGCCGCCGCGGTGCTGTCCGCGCAGCAGGCCAGGGGGTTGGGATTGGCGCTCGACCAGGCCGCCGTCCGCACCGACCATCCTGATCGACAGGCGGGCTGATCCCATGTGGCCGAACAAGGACGACACCTTGCGCCGCGCGGTGCTGAGCCGGCTGGACAACGTGGACGAGGCGGCCGAGCGGGCCGACCCGTCGACGCTGCTCCCGCTGGCCCGCACCGAGCTGCGCCACCTCGCCGACGGCTGGCGCCGCCTGCTGACCACCCACCGCGCCGATCCCGACGGCCGGTGTGAGGGCTGCCGGCCCGGCATCCGCGCACGTCGCTGGCCGTGCCAGGTGTGGCGCGCCGCCCACGAGCAGCTGATCGGCGACGGCGTGCCGCACCGGCAGCGCACCGGTCCCCTCCGCAACCCGTTCAGCCGCCTGACCACGTAATAGCCGTCAACTGCACGGTTCGCCGCACCGCGTCGGGACCTGTGGGGCAAGATGGCCCGCACACACCCGGCAGGCGAAGCAGGAGGGCCCGTGCAGGACGGCAGCGGCCGTATCGTGGTGCAGAACCTGAGCAAGAACTTTGGCCAGGTCGCCGCGGTGCAGAACCTCAGTTTCCACGTCGAACCCGGGTCGGTGACCGGCTTCCTCGGACCCAACGGCGCCGGCAAGACCACCACATTGCGCATGCTGCTCGGTCTGGTGACCCCGACCGCCGGGTTCACCACGATCAACGGGCAGCCGTTCCACCAGCTCGGCAACCCGGGTCGCGTGGTCGGCGCGGTGTTGGAGGCGCAGGGTTTCCACCCCAGCCGCACCGCGCGTGACCACTTGAAGGTGTACGCCGCCGCGATGGGAGTGCCGGACCAGCGCGCCGACGAGGTGCTGAACCTGGTCGGTCTCGGCGGCGCGGGCGACCGTGGCGCCGGCGGGTTCTCGCTCGGCATGAAGCAGCGCCTCGCGCTCGCGACCGCGCTGCTCGGCGACCCGCAGGTCCTGGTGCTGGACGAGCCGGCGAACGGCCTGGACCCCGAGGGCATCGCGTGGCTGCGCACGTTCCTGCGCGCGTTCGCGGCGAGCGGCCGGACCGTGCTGATCTCCAGCCACCTGCTGGCCGAGGTCGAGCAGACCATCGACCAGGTCGTGATCATCAGCCGCGGCCAGACGATGTACTACGGCATGCTCGACGAGCTGCGGAAGTCGCAGCAGAGCCGGGTGATCGTGCAGCCCGCCGACGCGCAGAAGCTCGCGATCGCGCTGCAGGAAGCGAAGATCACCAACATCCAGCCGACGCCGGACGGCAAGCTCGCGGTCATCGGCGCGACGGTCCAGCAGATCGGCGACGTGGCCGCGACGGCCGGCATCGCGCTGTACGGCGTGCAGGAGGAGCGGGCCGACCTCGAGCAGTTGTTCTTCCGGCTGACGAGCGGCCAGTACGCCGCGCCCGGCCAGGTGCCGCAGGGTCAGCTGCCGCCGGGTGGTTTCGGCACGCCGCCGCAGGGCTACCAGCAGCAGCCGCAGGGCGGGTACCAGCAGCCGTCCGGCGGGTTCCCGCAGCAGCAGCCGCAACAACAGCAGCCGCAACAGCCGCCGCAGCAGGGGTACGCGCCGCAGGGCACCCCGCCGCAGGGTTGGGGCGCGCCCGGGCAGCCGCAGCAGTACCAGCAGGCTCCGCAGCCGCCGCAGCAGTACCAGCAGCCGTACCAGCAGGCGCCCGGCACCCCGCCGGGTGGCTGGCAGCAGCAGGGCGTGCCGCCACAGACGCCACCACAGACGCCGTCCGGCGCGTGGGGCGCGCCCCCACAGCAGCAACCGCAGCCGCCCTCGGGCTGGAGCGGTCAGCCGCAGCAGCAGGCGCCCTCGGGTTGGGGCGCACCAGAACAGCAGGCCCCGCAGGCGCCGCAGACCCCGGCCGGCGGCTGGGGCGCGCCCGACCAGCAGCAGGCCCCGCCCGCCGACCAGCAGGCCGCGCCGCAGCCGCAGCCGCCCGGCGAGCAGCCACCGCTGCCGGCCGCGCCGCCACCACCACCGGAACAACCAGAGCAGCAACCCCCGGGCCAGCAGCCCGGCCAGGGCGGATTCGGAGGTAACGCCTGATGGGCCGGCTGATCAAGGCGGAGTTCCGCAAGATCCTCACCACGAAGCTGTGGTGGGCGCTGCTGATCCCGTCCGTCGCGCTCGCGCTCGGCTGGGCGTGGCTGTCGGGCATCGCGTTCACGGACGTGGCCGGCGACCTCAACGACACCCTGCGCGACTTCGACCTCGACCTCGACAAGTTCTCGTGGGGCTCGCTGGCGCTGACCAGGGCGATGAACTTCGCCACCCTGTTCCCGATGATCTTCGGCGCGCTCGCGCTGGCCAGTGAGATCAACCGCAGGACGATCACGACGAGCTTCCTGACCGCGCCGAACCGGGCGTCGGTGCTGGGCGCCAAGGCCATCGTCTACACGGCGTGGGGCTTCATCTACGGCGTGGTCGTGGCGATCGCCGCGAGCCTCGGCGTGCTGATCGGCGCCGACTCTGACGTGCTGCCCGACACCGGCGACTGGATGATGATCCTGATCTCCGGGATCATCGTCTGCGTCCTGTGGACCCTGCTCGGCATGGGCGTCGGCGCGCTGCTCGGCTCCCCGGTGGGCGCGCTGGTGCTGCTGCTCCTGTACTCGGCGCTGTTCGGCCCGCTCGGCGACCTCGTGATCACGCTGTCCACCGAGGGCTCGAACATCGCGGGCGCGCTACCCAACGGCGCCGCGAACGGCATGACCGGCGCGACCGCGAGCGCGATCCTGCTGCAGGAGGTCCAGGACGCGATCAACGGCATCGGCGGCGGTCAGCTCACGGCGAGCGAGATCGACGACTTCGACACCATCGTGCGGCTCGCGGCCGGCGCGCCCGGCGCGTTCTCCCTGTGGATCAGCGGCCTGATCTTCCTCGGGTGGACCGCGCTGTTCTTCGGGCTCGGCATCTTCCGCAACCAGAAGCGCGACATCACCTGAGCCGTGCAGCTCAGCGGGGCCGTCCGGGATCTCCCGGGCGGCACCGCTGTCGTCGTCTGGACCGGGACTGTCGGTGGGCGCGCCTACTGTGGAGGTCGTGCCGGAACCCTCCCCAGGCTGGATCCGTCGGCTGAGTGCTGCCTGCTGGCAGCACCGCCGGCTCGTCGTGCTGGCCATCGTCTCCTCGGTCGTCGGCGTCGGTTTCCAGGCGGCGGGGCCGGTGCTGGTCAAGCTCGTCGTGGACGACGCGGTCGCCGGCACCACCGCGCGGCTCGGCTGGCTGGTCGCGACGCTGGTGCTGATGGAGCTGTCCACGTTCGTCACCGCGTTCGTGCGCCGCTACCTCGGCGGCCGGCTCGCCCTCGACGTGCAGCACGACCTGCGCCAGCAGGTGTTCGGCGCGGTGCAGCGGCTCGACGGCGCGAAGCAGGACACGCTGCGCACCGGCCAGGTGGTGTCGCGCTCGATCACCGACCTGCAGGTGGTGCAGGGCCTGCTGATGATGGTGCCGCTGTCGATCGGCACGGTGGTGTTCGCGCTCGTCGCGTTCGGCGCGATGCTCTGGCTCTCGCCGTTCCTGACGCTGATCGCGGTGGTGATCACGCCGGTCGTGGCGATCGTGGCGGTGCGCAGCAGGCGGGTGCTGTTCCCGGCGTCCTGGTCTGCGCAGCAGCGCGCGGCCGACCTCGCGCAGCACGTCGAGGAGACGGTCACCGGCGTCCGCGTCGTCAAGGGCTTCGGCCAGGAGGCACGGGAGATCACCCGGCTCGACCGGGCCGCGCGCACGCTGTTCGGTGAGCGGATGCGCACCGCGGCGCTGACCTCGCGGCCGGCCGCGACGCTCGTCGCCATGCCGGCCGCCGGGCAGGTCGCGGTGCTCGCGCTCGGCGGGTACATGGCGCTCAACGGAGAGGTCACGCTCGGCACGTTCCTGGCGTTCGCGAGCTACGTCGCCAACCTCGTCGGGCCGACCAGGGTGCTGTCGAGCCTGATGGTCAACGTGCAGCTCGCGCGGGCCGGCGTGGAGCGGGTGTACGAGCTGATCGACTCGCACCCGACCGTGGTCGACGCGCAGGACGCGGTCGACGTGCCGGCGGGTCCGGTGTCCGTGCGGCTGACCGGCGTGACGTTCGGGTACACCCGCAGCGAGCCGGTGCTCGACGGCGTCTCGCTGGACGTCGCCCCGGGCGAGACGCTCGCGCTGGTCGGCACCGCGGGCTCCGGCAAGTCGACGGTGTCGCTGTTGTTACCCCGGTTCTACGACGTGCAGGAGGGCGCGATCTCGGTCGCGGGCGTGGACATCCGCCAGCTGCGGATCGCGTCGCTGCGCGACACCGTGGGCGTGGTGTTCGAGGAGGCGTTCCTGTTCTCCGACACCGTGCGCACCAACCTCCGCTACGGCCGCCCGGACGCCACCGACGACGAGGTGCGGGCCGCCGCGCGGGCCGCGCAGGCCGACGGGTTCATCACCGACCTGCCCGACGGCTACGACACGGTCGTCGGCGAACGCGGGCTCACGCTGTCCGGCGGGCAGCGGCAGCGGGTCGCGCTCGCGCGGGCGCTGCTGTCCGACCCGAGGGTGCTGGTACTCGACGACGCGACGTCCGCGGTCGACACCGCGACCGAGGCGGCCATCCACGACACGCTGCGTGCCGTCACGCGCGACCGCACCACGCTGCTCATCGCGCACCGCAGGTCCACGCTGGCGCTCGCCGACCGGATCGCCGTGCTCGATCGCGGCCGCGTGGTCGACACCGGCACGCACGAGGAGCTGACCGCACGCTGCGCGCTGTACCGCGCGCTGCTCGCCGGGCCGGGCGAGGCGATCGAGGACGAGAGCCGCCGCGACCTGTCCGACCTGGTCCCCGGCGCGGACGGCTGGACGCCCGCGCTGTGGCCGGCCGAAGTCGAGGAGGAGGCCGCGAGCTCGCGCACGCCCGGTGTCAGCATCGGCGCGCCCCGCGGCGGCGGCGGGGGTGGGGGTGGGCACATGGCCGGTGCGCTGTCCGGCACCCCGCCGACCCCCGAGCTGCTCGAGCGCGTCGCCGCGCTGCCGCCCGCGTCGGAGCGGCCCCAGCTCGGCGACGAGGACCCGACCGCGGCCGACCCGGGCTTCCGGTTACGCAGGCTGCTGCGCCCGGTGCGTGTCGCCCTGATCGTGATCGCCGGGCTGGTGATCGGCGACGCGGTGCTGACGATGGCGCTGCCGATGCTGGTCCAGCAGGGCGTCGACAAGGGCGTGCTCACCGGCGACACGACGGCGCTGTGGGTGGTCACGGCCATCGCCGGGGTGCTGGTGCTGATCGGGTTCGTGGACAACGCGGTGGCCACGGTGCTGACCGCGCGGATCGGTGAGCGGCTGCTGTACCTGCTGCGGGTGCGCAGCTACGCGCACCTGCAGCGGCTTGGGCTCGACTACTTCGAGCGCGAGATGGCCGGCCGGATCATGACCAGGATGACCACGGACGTCGACGCGCTGTCGACGTTCCTGCAGACCGGGCTGACGAGCGCGATGGCCAGCGTGCTGACGGTCCTCGCGATCACGGTCGCCCTGGTGGTCACCGACCTGTCGCTCGCGTTGGTGGCGCTGGCCGCGCTGCCGGTGCTCGCGTTGGCCACGGTGGTCTTCCAGCGACTGTCGACCGTGGCGTACACGCAGGCGCGCGAGCAGGTCAGCGCGGTGAACGCGGACATGCAGGAGAACGTGTCGGGGCTGCGGGTCGCGCAGGCGTTCACCCGTGAGGAGCACTCGGCGCGGGAGTTCGCCGCCCGCAGCGACACCTACCGCCGCACACGGCTGCGGGCCCAGCGCTACGTGGCGACGTACTTCCCGTTCGTCACACTGCTGGCCGGCGTCGCGCAGGCGGCGGTGCTGGTCGTCGGCGCGGGCCGGGTGGCCGACGGCGAGCTGTCGGTCGGCGTGCTGCTTGCGTTCATGCTGTACCTGAACCTGTTCTTCTCGCCCGTGCAGCAGCTGTCCGGGGTGTTCGACGGGTACCAGCAGGCGCGGGTGGGGCTGCGGCGGATCGCGGACCTGCTGCGCACGCCGAGCTCGGTGGCGCCGCCCGCGCGGCCGACCCCGGTGCCACCGAAGCTGGCCGGCGCGGTGGAGCTGCGGAACGTGTCGTTCAGCTACCCCGGCACCGAGCGGCCGGCGGTCTCGGACCTGACGCTGTCGGTGGCCGCCGGCGAGACGGTCGCGCTGGTCGGCGCCACGGGCGCCGGCAAGTCGACGGTGGTGAAGCTGATCGCCCGCTTCTACGACCCGACGGCCGGCGCGGTCCTGGTGGACGACGTCGACCTGCGCGACTACGACCCGTCGGAGTTCCGCAGGCGGCTGGGGGTCGTGCCGCAGGAGGCGCACCTGTTCAGCGGGGACGTGGCGAGCAACGTGGGCTACGGCGCGGCGTTCGACGGTGTCAACGGGGACCGCGCGGCCATCGAGACGGCCGTCCGCTCGGTCGGCGCGTTGCCCATGGTGGCCGACCTGCCGGACGGCTTCCGCCAGCACGTCGGTGAGCGCGGGCAGGGCCTGTCGGCGGGGCAGCGGCAGCTCATCGCGCTGGCGAGGGCCGAGCTGGTGGACCCGGACGTGTTGTTGCTGGACGAAGCCACCGCGGCACTGGACCCGGCGACGGAGTCGGTGGTACTGGCGGCGAGCGAACGCCTCGCCCGCCCGAGGACCACGTTCGTCGTGGCGCACCGCCTGGCCACCGCGGCGAGAGCCGACCGGATAGTCGTGCTGGACGGCGGCCGGATCGTCGAGCAGGGCACCCACGCGGAGCTACTGGCCGCGGGCGGGCGCTACACCACCCTGTGGCGCCACGGCACCGAGGACCGCCCCCGTCACGCCGGCCGCCGACCCGACGACCACCCAGTACCGGACCGCACTCCCCTGTGACCCCCGCCGCGCGGGCCGCCTGGCCACCGAGGCCCGACCCGCCACCCGCCCGGCGACCAATCGGTCACGGCACGTCATCGCCGGCACCGCGCACAGCGAGCGCCCCGGTCACCGCGAGTCGCCGACCAGCGGGTCCGCTCCGCCACGCGGTTAAAACGGCAATAACGGCAATCGCGGCGACACGCGCAGGTGCGGTCCGCCTGCGACCCTTGGGAGCGACAATGCGATTATCTGGCGGCAGGAGCATCTGGGGGCGGCAACCGATCACCTATGTGACCTGCGGTCCAGCCAATCGAGTCGGCACCACGCGGCTCGCGCGGAGGACTAGCCTGAGGGTGCAGTACGTATCACTAACAGATCGAGATAGATAGAGGCGAGTGCCTGCCGTGTCCAGCAGCAGCCCTGCGTCGCAGTTCGGCCCCAATGAGTGGCTCGTAGAGGAAATGTACGAGCAGTTTCTCGCTGACCCGTCGTCAGTGGACTCAGCGTGGCACGACTTCTTCGCCGACTACAAGCCGACACAGCGCGTGGCGAACCAGGCCGCGAGCGACACGAAGAGCAACAACGACGGCGAGAAGTCCGCCCCCGTGGCGAAGACCACAACGCCGACACCCGCAGCCACCAAGACCGCGCCCCCACCCGCCAAGACCGGGTCCAACGGGCAGGCGAAGTCGTCCGCGGCTGCTCAGGCGAACGCCAAAAAACCAGCCCCGACGACGGCCGCGACAACGACGGCAACGACTACCGGGGCGAAGCCCGCCGTGAAGGCGGAGCCGAAGAAGGCCGAGCCAAAGAAGGACGGCGAGGAGACCCGGCAGCTGCGTGGCGCGGCCGCGCTGATCGCCAAGAACATGGACATCTCGCTGACCATCCCGACCGCGACGAGTGTGCGGGCCGTGCCGGCGAAGCTGCTGTTCGACAACCGCATCGTGATCAACAACCACCTGCGGCGCACCCGCGGTGGCAAGGTGTCGTTCACCCACCTGATCGGTTACGCGCTGATCCGCGCGCTGGCCGACTACCCGAACATGAACCGGCACTACACCGAGGTCAACGACAAGCCGGCGGTCGTCACGCCGGAGCACGTCAACCTCGGCCTCGCCATCGACCTGCCCACGAAGGACGGCGGCCGCACGCTGGTCGTCGCGTCCATCAAGAACTGCGAGAACATGACGTTCACGCGGTTCTGGCAGGCCTACGAGGAGGTCATCCGCAAGGCCCGCAACGGCGCGCTGACCGCGGACGACTTCGCCGGCACCACGATCTCGCTGACCAACCCGGGCACCATCGGCACGAACCACTCGATGCCGCGACTGACCAAGGGCCAGGGCGCGATCATCGGCGTCGGCGCGATGGAGTACCCGGCGCAGTACCAGGGCACGAGCGAGAAGGCCCTGGTCGAGCTGGGTGTCAGCAAGATCATCACGCTGACCTCCACCTACGACCACCGCATCATCCAGGGCGCCGAGTCCGGCGAGTTCCTGCGCCGCGTGCACCAGTTGATGCTCGGCGAGGACGGCTTCTACGACGACATCTTCACGTCGTTGCGGCTGCCCTACGAGCCGGTGCGCTGGGTCGAGGACATCCCCGAGGGTGAGATCGACAAGACCACCCGCGTCATCGGTCTCGTCGACACCTACCGCACCCGCGGCCACCTGATGGCTGACGTCGACCCGCTGAACTACCGGCAGCGCAAGCACGAGGATCTCGACATTCTCAGCCACGGCCTCACGCTGTGGGACCTGGACCGCGAGTTCCCGGTCGGCGGCTTCGCCGGCAAGAACCGGATGAAGCTGCGCGACGTGCTCGGCGTGCTGCGTGACTCCTACTGCCGCACGGTCGGCGTCGAGTACACCTACATCCTCGACCCGACCGAGCGCCGCTGGATCCAGGAGCGCGTCGAGGTCCGCCACGAGAAGCCGCCGCAGGCCGTGCAGAAGTACATCCTGAGCAAGCTCAACGCGGCAGAGGCGTTCGAGACGTTCCTGCAGACCAAGTACGTCGGCCAGAAGCGGTTCTCGCTCGAGGGCGGCGAGTCGGTCATCGCGCTGCTCGACACGGTGCTGGACAAGGCGGCCGAGTACGAGCTGGACGAGGTCGTCATCGGCATGCCGCACCGCGGCCGCCTGAACGTGCTCGCGAACATCGTCGGCAAGCCGATCTCGCAGATCTTCCAGGAGTTCGAGGGCAATCTCGACCCCGGTCAGGCGCACGGCTCCGGCGACGTGAAGTACCACCTCGGCGCCGAGGGCAAGTACTTCCGGATGTTCGGCGACGGCGAGACCAAGGTGACGCTGACGGCCAACCCGTCGCACCTCGAGACCGTCGACCCGGTGCTGGAAGGCATCGTCCGGGCCAAGCAGGACCTGCTGGACAAGGGCGGCGAGGGGTTCTCGGTGCTGCCGGTCGCGATGCACGGCGACGCCGCGTTCGCCGGTCAGGGCGTGGTCGCCGAGACGCTGAACCTGGCGCTGCTGCGTGGTTACCGCACCGGCGGCACCGTGCACGTGATCGTCAACAACCAGGTCGGCTTCACCACCGCGCCGGAGCACTCGCGCTCCTCGCAGTACGCGACCGACGTCGCGAAGATGATCCAGGCGCCGGTGTTCCACGTGAACGGCGACGACCCGGAGGCGTGCTACTGGGTGGCCGCGCTGGCCATGGACTACCGGCAGACGTTCAACAAGGACGTCGTGATCGACATGGTCTGCTACCGGCGGCGCGGGCACAACGAGGGCGACGATCCCTCGATGACTCAGCCGGCGATGTACGACATCATCGACGCCAAGCGCAGCGTGCGGAAGACCTACACCGAGGCGCTGATCGGGCGCGGCGACATCTCCGTCGACGAGGCGGAGAAGGCGCTGCGGGACTTCTCGTCGCAGCTCGAGCACGTCTTCAACGAGGTGCGTGAGCTGGAGAAGCACCCGGTGGCGCCGAGCCCGTCGGTCGAGTCGGAGCAGCAGATCCCGACGAAGGTGCCCACGGCGATCTCCCACGAGGTGCTGGAACAGATCGCCGACGCGCACGTGAACCTGCCGGAGGGCTTCTCGCCGCACCCGCGGGTCAAGCCGGTGCTGGAACGCCGCGCGAAGATGGCCCGCGAAGGCGGCATCGACTGGGCGTTCGCCGAGCTGCTCGCGTTCGGTTCGCTGAACATCGAGGGCCACATGGTCCGACTGTCCGGTCAGGACTCGCGGCGCGGCACGTTCGTGCAGCGGCACGCGGTGATCGTGGACCGCAAGAGCGGGCGGGAGTACGTGCCGCTGCAGAACCTGTCCGACGACCAGGGCCGGTTCCTCGCGTACGACTCGGCGCTGTCGGAGTACGCGGCGCTCGGGTTCGAGTACGGCTACTCGGTGGCGAACCCGGACGCGCTGGTGCTGTGGGAGGCGCAGTTCGGTGACTTCGTGAACGGCGCCCAGTCGGTGATCGACGAGTACATCTCGTCCAGCGAGGCCAAGTGGGGCCAGCGGTCCGATGTGGTGGTCCTGCTGCCGCACGGCCACGAGGGCCAGGGCCCGGACCACACGTCGGGCCGCATCGAGCGGTGGCTGCAGCTGTGCGCCGAGGGGTCGATGACCGTGTCGATGCCGTCGACGCCGGCGAACTACTTCCACCTGCTGCGCCGGCACGCGCTCGACGGCGTCGCCCGGCCGCTGGTGGTGTTCACGCCGAAGTCGATGCTGCGCAACAAGGCGGCGATCAGCCCGGTGTCGGACTTCACCGAGGAGGCCCGGTTCAACTCGATCATCGACGACCCGGAGCGGCCGGATCCGGCCGCGGTCACGAAGCTGCTACTCGTGTCGGGCAAGCTGTACTACGAGCTGGCCGCCGAGCGGGCCAACCGGTCGGCGACCGACGTCGCGATCGTGCGGGTCGAGCAGCTGTACCCGGTTCCGGTCAAGCGGCTCGGTGGCATCCTCGAGAAGTACCCGAACGTCGAAGAGGTCCGCTGGGTCCAGGAGGAGCCGGCGAACCAGGGCGCCTGGCCGTTCTACGGTCTGCACCTGCGTGAGCTGTACCCCGGACTGCCGACGCTGGTGCGGGTGTCGCGCCGCGTGATGGCGGCGCCGTCGGCCGGCTCCGGCAAGGTGCACGAGGTGGAGCAGCGGGAGATCATCGAGAAGGCGTTCAGCTGAGGCGATGTACTTCACCGACCGAGGCTTGGAAGAGCTGGAACAACGACGCGGCGAAGAGGAAGTCACGCTGGCCTGGTTGGCCGCGAAGATGCGTGACTTCGTAGACGCCAACCCGGAGTTCGAGAACGCCGTGGAACGCCTGGCCACGTACCTGGCAAGAGACGACGAGGACGAGGACTAGAACCGACAGTTCCCGTGCCTTCGGCGGGTCGGGTCGAGGAAGGCCCGATGCCCTGAAGGACCCCTTCATGGCGTTGAGTGACAGGAAGGGGTCCTTCATGGCGCTGGCCTCCGAACCAGCGAACCCAGTCACATCACCAGGCGTATGCCTCCGGTGCGGGCTTCGAGCCGTTCGGCGCAGGCGCCGGGAACAGCTCATCCAGCTTCGCCAGAGTGTCGGCCTCCAGCTTGATGTCCACCGCCCGCAGCGACCCGTCCAGCTGCGCCTGCGTGCGCGGCCCGATGATCGGCGCCGTCACGCCCTCCTGGTGCAGCAGCCACGCCACCCCCAGATCGGCCGGGTCGACACCGAGCTCGGCCGACAGCTTCTCGTACGCGTCGATCGCGTCGCGGTGCTTGTCCAGCGCGTCCGCCGACCGGCCGCTGTTCGACCGGGACGCGGCGCCCTCACGCTGCTTGCGCAGCACACCGCCGAGCAGCCCGCCGTGCAACGGCGACCACGGGATCACGCCGATGCCGTAGTGCCGCGCCGCCGGCAGCACCTCCAGCTCGACCCACCTGGTCATCAGGTTGTAGATCGACTGCTCGCTGACCAGCCCGAGGAAGTGCCTGGCGCGCGCCGCCTCCTGCGCCTGCGCGAGGTGCCACCCGGCGAAGTTCGACGACCCGAAGTACAGCACCTTCCCCTGCTGGCGCAGCACGGAGAACGCCTCCCAGATCTCGTCCCACGGCGTGTTCCGGTCCACGTGGTGCATCTGGTACAGGTCAAGGTGATCCGTCTGCAGCCGCCGCAGCGACGCCTCCGCCGCGCGTCGGATGTTCAGCGCCGACAGGAAAGTATCGTTCGGCCAGTCGCCCATCGAGCCGTACAGCTTCGTCGCCAGCACCGTCTTCTCGCGCCGGCCCTCCCCGCGCGCGAACCACCGGCCGATGATCTGCTCGGTGATGCCCTCACCCTTCTGCCAGCCGTACACGTTGGCTGTGTCGAAGAAGTTGATGCCGTGCTCGTGCGCGCGGTCCATGATCGCGTGACTGTCCTCTTCGGATGTCTCTGGCCCGAAGTTCATGGTGCCGAGCACGAGGCGGGACACGGACAGGCCGCTGCGGCCGAGCTGTGTGTACTCCATAATCCAAACATACGCCCGGAGTAACTCCAGCATGCGTAAAAGGATCTTGTCGCTCGCGCGCGCGAGCGAAAAGAAGATTGCTAAGCTGCGTTAGCTCGGATTTTTGCTGACAATCATCACAGGCGCCGGGCCAGCTCTGGAAATCGCCCGCTGATGATTATTTCCGGCACCGCGACGGGCGTGGTGACGGTGATCGCCGCGGGCCTGTGGAAACGCTGGCAGGAACGGATCATCGAGCACGCCGACCTCGCCATTACCCGCCTGTTCTCCCGGTTCGACCGACGCTACCGCGCCCTGCTGCTGGGCAGCCTGAGATTTGTGGAAACGAAGGGACTTGCCACCGTAGGACCGTTCACGCCGGAGCTGGACGATATCTACGTGGACGTCGGACTGGCATATCGCGCACCCCACCAAGTACCGGAAGGCATCGTCGCGCAACAGCCCACCGAGGTGACGGGACGGCACTGTCTCTGGGACTTACTCGACAAACCGGAACCACAGATATTGGCGGTCGTCGGCGCCCCGGGCAGCGGCAAGACGACCCTGCTCCGACATACCACCAGGGCCACCTGTCCGCCGCAGCCTGGCCCCGTACGCCCAGCTCAGAGAGCCGGCCGGCTGGTTCGAACAGCGGCTGCGCGCGGGCACCTGCATCGTCCTCCTCGACGGCCTCGACGAGGTCGGCCACGTCGCCGACCGAACCGAGGTCGCCAGCTGGGTGGACCGGCAGACCAGGCATACCACACCAATGACTTCGTGATCACGTCCCGGCCGCACGGCTACCGCACGGCGCCGATCGTCGGCGCGGTCGTGCTCCAGGTCCGGGCCTTCACCACCGGCCAGGTACGCCAGCTCGTCAACGGCTGGTACCTGGCCGCCGAACGGCACAGCACCGGCGAGGACGGGTCGGACGTCGAGCTGCGCGCCGCCACCGAGGCCACCGACCTACTCGAACGACTCAACGCGACGCCCGGTCTGCACGAGCTGACCGCGAACCCGCTCCTGCTGACCATGATCGCCAACGTCCACCGGTATCGCGGCGCGCTGCCGGGCAGCCGGGTCGAGCTCTACGGCGAGATGTGCCAGGTCATGCTGTGGCGTCGGCAGGAGGCCAAGAAGCTTCCCGCGGAGATCAGCGGCGAGAAGAAGGAAAGTCTGCTGCGCCGGCTGGCCTTCACCATGATGGAGCAGCGTGTCCGGGACCTGCCGCGCGCCGACGTGATCGCGGAGATCGAGCCAGCCCTGCGCCGGATGGCGGGGAGGGTCGACGCCGACTCCTTCCTGTCCGACGTCGGTTCCAACGGTCTGCTGGTCGAGCGCGAGAGCGGGCTGTACGCGTTCGCCCACCTCACGTTCCAGGAGTACCTCGCGGCAAGCCATCTCCGTGACATCGGCCGGGGAGACGTCCTCGCCACGACGGCCGACGACCTGTGGTGGCGGGAGACCACCCTCCTCTACGCCGCGCGGTCGAACGCCGACCCCGTCGTGATGGCCTGCCTGGACAGCCTGAGCGGCGCCGCGCTCGCTGGCGTTCGACTGCGCCGACGAGGACAGCGACATCGACCCCGCCCGCGGGACCGGCTCGAGACACTGCTGGCGACCGTGTCCACGAAGGAATGCGACGCCGAACGTCGGCAGATGATGTCCCGCGCGCTGGTGACCCGGCTGCTGCATCAGGTTCGCCACACGGAGTTCGGCGGGCGGGTGTGCGTGCGGCCGGTGCCCGTCGGTGTGTACCGCCTGTTCCTGCAGGACACCGGCCGCCCCGCACCGGAGCACCGGGGGCGCGCGCCCAGGTTCAACGATCCGACGACCGGCATGTAGGCGCGGGACGCCGCCAAGTTCGTCACCTGGATCAACGGGATCACCGGTGGTGAGCCGACCTGTCGGCTGCCGACCCGCGCGGAGCTGGACGACCCGCTGGTCCAACACGCTCGCAAGACCCTGTCCGCGCCACCCGCGCCGGCGTGGCTCGGTCCGGAGTCCGGGGCGATCGGACCACTGTGGACACCGGACAACCAGCATCCGCACGCGGTCGAGGCCGGCACCCTGTCCGACCGCGTGGTCGGCGACCTGACGGCGACGCCACCGATCCTGACGCGCCTCCTGCTGTTGCAGTCCATGATGCTCAGCCAGCTGCTGGACGACGATCGCGACGCGAAGTTCGCCCGCCTCGACTACTTCGACGTCATCGACAACCTGAACAGCTACCTTCGCCGCACCTACGACCAGACACTCGAGCTGGTGTTGCACACGGACCCGGCCAGGGCCGTACCGCCGAACTCGCAGGCCCAAGGCGACGCGGTGACGGGGGCAGCCGGCGCACGCAGAACGGTGTCCCTCGACTCGCTGTCAGCCAGATTGACGACGGCCGCGGCGACCGCCCGGCGACTGCGGGCCTGGCCCCCGGACGCTTGGGCGGACGTCGTCACCGAACGGCTGGTGGCGGCCGCCACGCCGGTTTTCGACCGACGACGGCCGCTGGACGACGACACCGCGACCGCCATCCGGATCGCGGCGCTCTGTCTCGCGGCGGAGGTGGACGACCAGGCCGAGGAGCTCAGCTCGGTCTTTCGCGAGGTCGCGGCCGGAGTCACGCTCCTGCAGGGGCGCGCTACCGGGGGATGATGCCGACGCCGGAGACGATCGTCCTGGCCACCGCCTGACCGCTCTACCCTACGTCGGAGTCGATCAGGACTAGGGAGCACGATGCACAACCAGCCGTTCCTCCACGAGCTCGTCACCACGGTCCGGGCGCCCGGCGTGGTGCTCTCCGACCCCGACGGTCAGATCCGCCCGGCCGGCGCGCAGGGCTGGCTCGTCGCCGACGTGCGGCACCTGTCCGAGCTGACCGTCCTGGTCGACGACCGGGAGCCGGTCGCGCTCGGGCACGACGACCGGCGGTTCGTCGCCGCGGTGCGGCACCTCGGCGACGAGCTCACCGAACCGACCGTCCGGCTGGAGCGGACCCGCGCGCTGGCCCCCTACCGCCTGCACGAGACGTTCGAGCTGGTCAACGACTCGCGGCAGGCGGTGCGCGCCACGCTGGCCGTGCGACTGGCCGCGGACCTCGCGCCGATCCTCACCTTCCGCGGCGGTCGGACACCGGACCCGGTGCCGCCGCAGGATCTGACGTGGACCGCCGGGTCCCGCACGACCACGGTCACCGCCGACCGGGCGCCGGACCGGACCCGGCACGCCGACCACCTGCGGCTCGAGTGGGACCTGCACCTGGCCCCACGTACCCGCGCGGCGGTCGCGCTCGAGCTGACCGCCGTCTCGACCGCCGCCGACGCGGTGTTCGTCGCGCCGGCCGAACGGGGTCCGGTCGCCCGCGTCGACAGCGCCGACCCCGAGCTGAACCGCCTGGTCAGCACGGGCCTCGACGACCTGGACGCGCTCCTGCTCGCCGACAGCGCCGCCCCGGCCGACCGCTTCCTCGCCGCGGGCGCGCCCTGGTACCTGACCCTGTTCGGCCGCGACTCCCTGTGGGCGGCCCGTTTCCTGCTGCCGCTCGGCACCGACCTCGCGCTCGGCACCCTGCGCACCCTCGCCCGCCGACAAGGCGCCCGGCACGACCCGGAGACCGCGGAGGAGCCGGGCAAGATGCCCCACGAGGTCCGCCGCGTTCCGTCCGGTGTGGACAGTGGAGCCGGGCTGCCGCCCGTCTACTACGGCACGATCGACGCCACCCCGCTGTGGATCTCCCTCATGCACGACGCGTGGCGGTGGGGCGCGGACGTCCGCGCCCTGCTCGAGCCGATGCGCCGGGCCCTCGACTGGGTGCTGACGCACGACGGCTTCCTGTCCTATCGGGACGAGCTGGGCCGCGGACTCGCCAACCAGGGCTGGAAAGACTCCGCCGACTCCATTCAGGACAGTGCGGGAACCCTTGCCACGCCGCCGGTCGCGCTGTCGGAGGCGCAGGCGTACGCGCACCGCGCCGCCCTGGACGCGGCCACGCTGCTCGACGCGTTCGGCCGGCCGGGCGCGGACGAGGCCCGGACGTGGGCCGAAGGCATGGCGTCCCGCTTCCGTGAGCACTTCTGGGTGCCGGCGGGCTTTCCCGCACTGGCACTCGACGCGGACGGGCGGCCGGTCGACTCGCTGGCGTCGAACCTCGGCCACCTCATGGACACCGGTCTGCTGACCACGGCGGAGTCCGCCGCCGTCGCGGCCCACCTGGCCGAGCTGGACAGCGGTTTCGGCCTGCGCACCCTGTCCGGCGACCACCCGTCCTTCAACCCGGTCGGCTATCACACGGGCTCGGTGTGGCCGCACGACACGGCGATCGCGGTCGACGGCCTTGCCCGCGAAGGGCACGGGCGGGTCGCCGCGTCGCTCGCCGCCGGGATCGTCCGCGCGGGCACCAGGTTCGGGCACCGGCTGCCGGAGCTGTACGGTGGCTGGTCGTCGGATCAGGGGCCGCTGCTGGACTATCCGTCGACGTGCCGGCCGCAGGCGTGGTCGGCGGCGTCGGCGCTCGTGCTGGTCCGTGCCGCGCTGGGGCTGGCCGCGGACGTCCCGAACGGACGGTTGACGGTGCGGCCGGCGCCGGAGTTCGCCGCGTGGTTCCCGATGCGGGTCGAGGGGCTGCGGGTCGCGGGCGCGGAGCTGACGGTCGAGGTGGACGCCGAGGGCCGGGCGGAGGTTCGGTCGGAGGTACCGGTCGAGATCGGCACCTGAGGAGGAAGCGCCGCACGCGGGCCGCGCGGAACAATCGGACTCATGGTGCGAACTCGGGCGAAGTCGTGTCGATGGTCGCGTTTCTGCTGGTCAGCGTGGTTCCGGCGGTACCAGCAGCGTCTTCGAAACTGGCCTCCGGCCCCCTTATCCACGCTACCAGCGACCACCGACAGGATCGGCGGAGCGACCAGCAGGTGATCTTGCCGGAGCCGGCCGGGCCGTTACCGATCGGGACGACGCTGGTGCATCTGGTCGATCAGGAGCGGGTGGATCCGCTCGCGCCGGCTGGGGGTCCGCGCGAGCTGATGACGCAGTTCTGGTACCCGGCGGTCCCCGTCGGCAGGCCGGCGCCCTACGCGCAGCCGCAGGAGGCCGCCGCCATGGAGCGGTTCTACGGCCTGGCGCCGGGGCGTTCGTCGGCGCGACCACGCACAGCTTCCTCGACGCGCCCGCGCTGTCCGGCCGCTACCCGGTCGTCGTGTTCTCGCACGGGTTGTGCGCCTACCGCACCGACGCGACCGCGGTCGCCGAGCGGCTCGCCAGCTTCGGGTATGTCGTGGTCGCGCTCGGCGCCACGCACGAGTCGGACGCCGTGGAGTTCCCCGACGGCCGGCTAGGAGAATGGGGGCATGACCGAGGAGACCTCCGACGAGCACGGCTGGATCCCGCTCGACGAGAACCCGCACGCGGACGACAAGCGCGACGTGCTCGACCCGACCAGCGAGGGCCTGCCGTTCAAGCGGCTGATCCTGATCGGGCTCGGCATCGGCGTACTGGTCGCGATCCTCGTACTCTGGTCGGTGTGACGGCGACGAAGCCGCCCGGTCGGAGGATGACCATGCCTGACAACGACAGCGGGGACCGCCCGGATGCCACGCGGGACCCGGTCATCTTCGGCCCGGACCCGTTCGCCCATGAGCGGCCGCCGGTCGAGGACGACGAGCCGACCTACCGGCCGCGACCGCGCTGGCCGTTCCTCGCCACGATCCTGATCATCGTCGTCGTGCTGGTCGCGGCCGTCAGCATCTGGGTCTTCTAGCGGGCCCGCGTGCCCTTGCGCCACACCGTGTGCGTGAGCGGCACCCCCGGCCGGTAGGCGAGGTGGGTGACCGACGGCGCGTCGAGCACGTGCACGTCCGCGCGGGCGCCGACCCGCAGGACGCCCACCTCGTCCTCGCACCGCAGCGCCCGCGCGCCGCCCCAGGTCGCGGCCCGCACCGCCTCCTCGACCGACATCTTCATCTGCAGCACGGCCGTCGCGACGCAGTAGGCCATCGACGACGTGTACGACGAGCCGGGGTTGCAGTTCGACGCGAGCGCGACCGTGGCGCCGAGGTCGACCAGCTCGCGGGCGTTCGGCAACGGTTGGCGGGTCGAGAGATCGCACGCGGGGAGCAGTGTGGCGACCGTGTCCGAGTGCACCAGCGCGTCCACATCGGACCTCGTCAGGTACGTGCAGTGGTCGACGCTCGCCGCGCCCAGCTCGACGGCCAGCAGCACACCGGGGCCGTAGCCCAGCTGGTTCCCGTGCACCCGCAGCCCGAGCCCGCGCGCGGCCGCGGCGGTCAGCACCGCACGCGACTCGTCCGCATCGAACGCGCCCGTCTCGCAGAACACGTCCGCCCATCGGACGTGCGGCGCGACCGCGTCGAGCATCTCGCCGGTCACCAAGTCGACATAGTCCTCTGTGGACATGTCGGCCGGGACGAGGTGCGCGCCGAGGAACGTCACCTCGTCGACCGCCGCCGCGGCGAGCTTCGCCGACCGCAGCTCGTCGGCCACGGTCAGCCCGTAGCCGGTCTTGGTCTCCAGGTACGTGGTGCCCTGCGCGACCGCCTCGGCGACGTGCCGGCGCAGCACCCCGGCCAGCTCGTCGTCCGACGCGGCACGGGTCGCGTGCACCGTGACCGCGATTCCCCCTGCCGTGTAAGGCTTTCCGGCCATGCGGGCGGCGAACTCGGCGGTCCGGTCGCCGGCGAACACGAGGTGCGTGTGGCTGTCGACCCAACCCGGCAGCACCGCGCGTCCCTCGACGTCGACGCGCTCGTCGGCGTCCGGCGCGTCAGCCGCCGACCCGAGCCACGCGACCCGGTCGCCGTCGAGCACCAGCGCGGCGCCGGCGCGCGGCGGCTCGTCGTTCGTCGTCAGCTCGCCGATTCCCGTGATCACAACACTCACGTCCACAGCTCCTCGATCGCCTTGCCCAGCAACACACCGACGTCACCCAGCCGCTCGTGGCGGCCGTCGACCGCGACGATCCTGCCACCGGACACGACCGTGTGGACGTCGGCGGCCGTCGCCGCGAGCAGCACCTGGTCCGGTCGGCTGCCGGCGGTGCGTTGGCTGTCCAGGTTCACCGCCACGAGGTCCGCTGGCAGGCCGATCGCGATCCGGCCGGCGTCCCAGCCAAGACTCCGGTGTCCGGCGGAGGTCAGCGCGGCGAACAGCTCGTCGGGGGTGAACCGGCCGCGCCGCCCGGTGCGCAGCCGTTCGCCGTGCTCGAGCGCGCGCACCTCCAGCAGTGGGTCGACGACCGCGTGCTGGTCACTGCCGAGGGACAGCGGAGCGCCGGCGTCAAGCAGTTCGCGGGCCGGCCCGATGCCGTCGGCGAGGTCCGCCTCCGTGGTGGGACAGAAGCACGCGCCCGCACCCGCCGCGCCGAGCAGCCCGATGTCCTCAGTGGACAGATGGGTGGCGTGGACGGCGGTGGTGCGCGGGGTGAGCGCGCCCGCCTCGGCCAGCAGCTGTGTTGGGGTCAGCCCGTACGCGGCGAGGCACGCCTCGTTCTCGGCCGGCTGCTCGGAGAGGTGGACGTGCAGCGGCCGGTCACCGGCGGCCTCGACGACCGCGGCGAGGTCGGCGCGCGGGACCGCCCGCACCGAGTGGATCGCCGCGCCCAGCCGCACGTGGCCGGCCGGCCGCTGCTCGCGGACCCGCATCCCCCACGCGGCAACGGATCCGTCGGAGAACCGGTGCTGCTCCGGCAGCAGCGGGGTGTCGATGCCGCCGGCCAGGTAACAGGTGTCCAGCAGTGTCAGCCGGATCCCGGCGTCGGCCGCAGCCTGGCGCAGCGCCGCCCCCATCTCGTTGGGATCGGCGTAGCGCCCGGTCGCCGGGTGGTGCACGTAGTGGAACTCGCCGACGCACGTCACCCCGGCGACGGCCATCTCGGCGTACACCGCGGTGGCCAGCGCCAGGTAGCTGTCGGGGGTCAGCTTCCCGGCCAGGTGGTACATCGCGGTGCGCCACGTCCAGAACGTGCCGCCGTCGGCGTGGGTGCGGCCCCGCAGCGCGCGGTGGAACGCGTGCGAGTGCGCGTTGGCGAAACCGGGCAGCACCAACCCGGTGAGCAGGTGGGCGTCGCGGGGCGGCGGTCCGGTGGACACGTCCTCGATCACACCGTCGGCCACCCGCACCAGGACGTCCGCCGTGACGCCGTCTGGCAGCCACGCCCGCTCGCACCGGTAGACGGTCATCCGGCCAGGTGTCCCAGCACGGTCGCGAGCGCGGCGACGCCTGCCTCGCAGTCGGCCGCCTCGGCGAACTCCGCTGGCGCGTGGCTGACGCCGGTCGGGTTGCGCACGAACAACATCGCGGTCGGCACGTGCGCGGCGAGGATGCCGGCGTCGTGCCCGGCGCCGGTCGGCAGCGCCGGCACCCCACCCAACGCGCCGGCCAGTTCGTCGCGCAGGCGTGCGTCGAAGTGCACGGTGTCGCCGTAGGACTCCTCGGTGACGGTCAGCTCGCAGCCCTCACGGGTGGCGGCATCCGTTGCCATGGCGGTGATCCGGTCGACCACGCCGCGGGTGCGCGCGTCGTCGCCCGCGCGGGCGTCGAGCCAGACGTCCACTGTGGACGCGATGACGTTGGTGCCGCCCGGGTTCGGCACCAGCCGGCCGACCGTGGCACGCGCGTCGTCCACTTCGGACGCCGCGATCCGCGCCGCCAGCACCGCCTCGGCGGCCGGCACCATCGGGTCGCGGCGGTCGCCGAGCAGCGTCGCGCCCGCGTGGTTGCCCTCGCCGGCGAACCGGAAGCGCCAGCGGCCGTGCGCGAGGATCGAGCTGGCCACCCCGACCGGCGCGCCGAGGTCGACGAGTCCCCTGCCCTGCTCGACATGCAGCTCGACGAACCGGCCGATCGACGACAGCGCGTCGTCGTCGCGGCCGAGGCGCGTCGGGTCGAGCCCGGCCTCCGCGACCGCCTCGGCGAACGTGACACCGTCGGGGTCGTGCAGGCGACGCGCGGTGTCGGCGTCGATGGCGCCGGACAGCAGCCGCGACCCGAGGCACGGCACGCCGAACCGGCCGCCTTCCTCCTCCGCGAAGACCACGATGGCCAGCGGCTTCGTCGGCGTGAACCCGCTGTCCCGCAACGAGTCCACGGCGGCGAGCGCGGTGACCACACCGAGCGGACCGTCGAACGCCCCGCCGCCGGGCACGGAGTCGAGGTGGCTGCCGGTCACGACGGCGTCGGCGCCCGGCTCACCCCACCACGCCCACAGGTTGCCGTTGCGGTCGCACCGGACGGCGAGGTCACGCCGCTGCGCCTCCGCGACGAACCACTCCCGCAGCTCCAGCTCGACCCGGTCGAAGCCGTGCCGGGAGTACCCGCCCCGCCGGGGATCGCGGCCGACGGTCTCGATGTCCGCCAGCAGACCGGTGGCGGTCATGGCATCGGGACCGTGACGCCGCGTTCGACGGCGACCGAGCGGGCGTCGTCGTAGCCGGCGTCGACGTGCCGGATCACGCCCATGCCAGGGTCGTTCGTGAGCACGCGCTCGATCTTCTGCCCTGCCAACGGAGTGCCGTCGGCGACGCAGACCTGTCCGGCGTGGATGGACCGGCCGATGCCGACGCCGCCGCCGTGGTGGATCGACACCCAGCTCGCGCCGGACGCGGTGTTGATCATCGCGTTGAGCAGCGGCCAGTCGGCGATCGCGTCGGAGCCGTCGGCCATCGACTCGGTCTCCCGGTACGGCGAGGCGACCGAGCCGCAGTCGAGGTGGTCCCGGCCGATCACGACCGGCGCGGACAGCTCGCCGCTCGCGACCATCTCGTTGAACCGCAGGCCGGCGAGGTGCCGCTCGCCGTAGCCGAGCCAGCAGATGCGCGCGGGAAGTCCTTGGAAGGCAACGCGTTCGCCGGCCAGCCGGATCCAGCGGGCGAGGGACTCCTTCTCCGGGAACAGTTCCAGGATCGCGCGGTCGGTCGCCGCGATGTCGGCCGGGTCGCCGGACAGGGCGGCCCAGCGGAACGGACCCATGCCCTCGCAGAACATCGGGCGGATGTAGGCGGGCACGAACCCGGGGAAGTCGAACGCCCGCTCGTAGCCGCCGAGCTTGGCCTCGCCGCGGATCGAGTTGCCGTAGTCGAACACCTCGGCGCCCGCGTCGAGGAACCCCACCATGGCCTCGACGTGGTCAGCCATCGAGTCACGCGCACGGTCGGTGAACTCGTCCGGCTTCTTCGCCGCGTAGTCCGGCCAGTCCTCAAGGGACACTCCCTTGGGCAGGTAGGCGAGGGGATCGTGCGCGGACGTCTGGTCGGTGACGATGTCGATCTCGACACCGCGGCGCAGCAGCTCGGGCAGGACCTCGGCCGCGTTCCCGATCACACCAACGGAAAGCGCGCGGCCCTCCCTCTTCGCGGCTTCGACCCGGCGGACCGCGTCGTCGAGGTTGTCGGCCACCTCGTCGAGGTAGCGGGTCTCGACCCTGCGGCGCACACGGGCCGGGTCGACCTCGACGCACAGCGCGACGCCCTCGTTCATCGTGACGGCGAGGGGTTGGGCGCCACCCATGCCGCCGAGCCCGGCGGTCAGCGTGATCGTCCCTTTGAGACTGCCGCCGAACCGTTTGCGGGCGATGGCGGCGAACGTCTCGTAGGTGCCCTGCAGGATGCCCTGGGTGCCGATGTAGATCCACGAGCCGGCCGTCATCTGGCCGTACATGGTGAGCCCCAACGACTCCAGTCGCCGGAACTCCGGCCAGGTGGCCCAGTCGCCGACCAGGTTGGAGTTCGCGATCAGCACCCGCGGCGCCCACTCGTGGGTGCGCATGACGCCGACCGGCTTGCCGGACTGGACGAGCAGCGTCTCGTCGTCGCGCAGCGCGGTCAGCTCGCGGGTGATCGCGTCGAAGCTGCCCCAGTTGCGGGCGGCCTTGCCGGTGCCGCCGTAGACGACGAGGTCGTCGGGTCGTTCCGCGACCTCGGGGTCGAGGTTGTTGTGGAACATCCGCAGCGCGCCCTCGGTCTGCCAGCTGCGGGCGGTCAGGGTGTTGCCCCGCGCGGCACGCACGGGCCTTGATCCTGGGGTCATGGCAGGTCTCCAGATCGGATGAGTGCTTCGGCGGCGGCGATCTCCGGGGCGAGGTGGCGGTCCGGGCCGGGCCCGGGGACGGTGCGGCGCAGGGCCGCGACCACGGCGGCGGTCGCGGGGGCGGGGGTCAGCGGGGCGCGCAGGTCGAGCGCGCGGGCGGCGGTGAGCAGCTCGATCGCGAGCACGGTGGTGAGGCCGTCGATCGACTTGCGGAGCTTGCGGGCGGCGGACCAGCCCATCGAGACGTGGTCCTCCTGCATGGCCGAGCTGGGGATCGAGTCGACCGACGCCGGCACGGCAAGCCGTTTCATCTCCGACACGATCGCCGCCTGGGTGTACTGGGCGATCATGTGTCCGGAGTCGACACCGGGATCGTCGGCCAGGAACGGTGGCAGGCCGTGACTTCTGGTCTGGTCGAGCATCCGGTCGGTGCGCCGCTCGGCCATGCTGGCGACGTCGGCGGCCGGGATCGCGAGGAAGTCCAACGGGTACGCGATCGGCGCGCCGTGGAAGTTGCCGTTGGACTCGACGCGCCCGTCCGGCAGCACGACCGGGTTGTCGATCGCGGCGGACAGCTCCCGGTCGGCCACAACCTCCACATAGGACACCGTGTCGCGGGCGGCGCCGTGCACCTGCGGCGCGCACCGCAGCGAGTAGGCGTCCTGGACGCGGTTGCAGTCCGGCCCCCGGTGGCTCGCGACGATCGCGGACCCGGCGAGCAGCGCGGTAATGCGGGCCGCCGACCGCGCCTGGCCGGGATGCGGCCGCAGCGCCTGGAGGTCCGCGGCGAACACCCGGTCGGTCGCGAGCAGCGCCTCGACGCTCATGGCGGCGGTGAGGTCGGCGACGTCGAGGAGCCGGTGGAGGTCGTGCAGGGCGAGCACCAGCATGCCGAGCATGCCGTCGGTGCCGTTGATCAGCGCGAGCCCCTCCTTCTCGGCCAGCTCGAGCGGCGCGACGCCGGCCTCGTAGAGCGCGTCCTTCGCGGGCCGCACCGCACCGTCGACGGTCACCTCGCCCTCCCCCATGAGCGCCAGCGCGACCGCAGACAGCGGAGCGAGGTCGCCGGAGCAGCCGAGCGAGCCGTACTCGTGGACGATCGGCGTGATGCCGGCGTTGAGCAGGTTGGTGAGCGCGTCGACCGTCTCGGGGCGGACGCCGGTGCGGCCGGTGGCGAGGGTGCGCAGGCGCAGCAGCATCAGGCCGCGGACCACTTCGGACTCGACGGGGTCGCCCGCGCCGGCCGCGTGGGAGCGGATCAGTGACCGCTGGAGCGCGGCGCGCCGGTCGAGCGGGATGTGGCGGGTGGCGAGCGCGCCGAAGCCGGTGGAGACGCCGTAGGTGGGGGTGTCGGCCTCCGCGAGGCGCGCCACGTGCTCGCGGGTCTTGGTGACCTCGGCCAACGCCGCGTCGCTCACCTCGACCCGCGCGTGGTGCCGCACGACTGCGACGACCTGTTCGCGGGTCAGCGGCCCGCCATCGATCACGACCATGCCGCCTATCTCATCGCGGTTCCGCTCGCGGCACGACCCGACGCGCGGCCGTTGAGTCTGGTATGCCAGACACGTGACCGATGTGCCAGCACTCCGCAGAGGCCTGGCGGTGCTGCGCCTGCTCGCCGGTCGTGCGGGCCCGGTCACCGCCGGCTACCTGGCCCGTGAGCTGGGGCTGCCCAGGTCGACGACGTACCACCTGCTGGCCGAGCTGACCGCCGCCGGGTTTGTCACGCACCTGCCGGAGGAGCGGCGCTACGGGCTGGGGCTGGCGGCGTTCGAGCTGGGTTCGGCGTACCTCCGGCACGATCCACTCGAGCGTCTCGCGCGCCCGGTGCTGCGGTCGTTGATCATCCGAACCGGACACACCGCGCAGCTGGGCGTGCTCCACGGCCGCGAGACGCTCTACCTGGTGCGGGAGCAGCCGTCACTGCACGCGACCGTCGTGACGGACGTCGGGGTCCGGTTGCCGGCGCACCTGCCGGCGTCCGGCCGCGCGATGCTCGGCGCGCTGCCGGCCGCGGCCGTGCGGGCGCTGTTCCCGTCGCGGGAGTCGTTCGTGAACCGAACCGGTCGGGGGCCCGTGCATCTGCCGTCGCTGCGCCGGTTGCTGGCCGCGGCCCGTCGCCTCGGCTGGTCGGTGGAGGACGGCTACGTCACGGCAGGCTTCGCGTCGGTGGCGGCGCCGGTACTCGACCACGGTGGCCATCCGATCGCGGCGATCTCGACGACGTTCCGGCACTCGTGCGACGTCGAGTGCGGGGAGACGTGGCCGGAGCTGGCGGCGGAGACGTCACGCGCGGCCGCGGAGCTGAGCAGCCGAATCGGCGGAGTCGCCCGCTGAGGCGCGGTGGGCGATGCCCTGAAGGACCCCTTCATGGCGTTGAGTGACATGAAGGGGTCCTTCAGGGCGTTACGGGCTATCAGAGGCCGATCTCGGCCAGCCACTCCTTCGCCACGTCCGAGTACTCCGGCTTGTCCGGCGCGTTCAGGCGTGCGTTCAGGTCCAGCAGCGTCTTCGTGTCGAGCTTGGCCGACACCGCGTTCAGCGCTTCCTTCACGGTGTCGCTCGCCTTGTCCTTGTTGATCAGCGGGACGACGTTCTGCGCCGCGAAGTTGTTCTTCGGGTCTTCCAGCACGACCAGGTCGTTGGCCTCGATGGCGGCATCGGTGGTGAAGATGTCGGCCGCCTGCACGGTGTTGTCCAGCAGCGCCTTCGTGGTGATGGCACCCGGCTCCAGCGCGCTGAAGCTCTTGAACGTGCAGCCGTAGGTCTCCTTGATGCCCGGGGTGCCGTCCGGCCGCTCCTGGATCTCCGGCGGCCCGCCGAAGACGACCTCACCGCAATGCGGCACCAGGTCCTCGATGGACTTCAGCTTCCACTTGTCCGCCGTCTCCTTGGTGACGACGATGGCGTCCTTGTCCTCCGCCTCGGCCTTGTCCAGCACCGTGAGGTTCGCCGGCAGCACACCCTGCAGCGCCGTGTACACCTCCTCGGACTCGACCTCCTTCGCCTGCTTGTTGAAGAACTGCAGCAGCACGCCCGAGTACTCGGGGATCAGGTCGATCGAGCCGTCCTTGAGGCCGTCCATGTACTTCTCGCGGCTGCCGAGGTCGAGCTGCCGGGCGACCGTGACGCCCTTGGCCTCCAGCGCCTGGGCGTAGATCTCGCCGAGCAGCTGGCTCTCCGGGAAGTTCGCCGAGCCGACCGTGACCGTCTCGCTGGAGCCGGGGCCCGAGGGCTTGTCCTCGGCCAGCGGGTCGGAATTGCCGCACGCGGAAACGGCCAGCGTTGCCGCCAGGGCCGTCGCCACACCGGCGATAACGCGCTTCATCCTGAGTCTCCTCACGTGGACTTTCCTACCAAATCTGGGGTGGGCTTGCGCCAGATGCGCGCGGTGCGCTTCCTGGTGGCAACGTTGCGCAGACCGGGTGACACCGCGACCCGCTGCACGATCTCCAACACGCCCTCGACCACGAGTGCGAGCACTGCGATCACAATCGCGCCCGCCGCCATCTGCGGGTAGCCGTTCGGCGAGCCGGCGCCGGCGTTGTTGCCGTCGATGACGAACCGGCCGAGGCCGCCGAGCGACACGTACGCCGCGATCGTCGCGGTCGCGATCACCTGCAGCGTCGCCGCACGGAGGCCGCCGAGGATCAGCGGCAGCGCGTTCGGCAGCTCGACCTGTGTGAGGATGCTCGACTCACGCATGCCCATGCCGCGCGCGGCATCCACGACGGACGGGTCGACGTTGCGGATGCCCGCGTACGTGCCGGCGAGGATCGGCGGCAGCGCGAGCACGACCAGCGAGATCACCACGGGCAGCAGACCGACGTAGGTCAGCAGCACCAGCAGCGTCAGCAGACCGAGCTCCGGCAGCGCGCGCAGACCGTTGGACAGGCCGGCGACGAGGAACGTGCCGCGGCCGGTGTGCCCGATGATCGCGCCGAGCGGGACCGCGATGACCGCCGCGATCAGCACGGTCAGCGCCGTGTAGCCGAGGTGCTCGAGGATCCGCGCGGGAATGCCCGTCGGCCCGCTCCAGTGGTCGCCGTCGAACAGCCAGCTCAGTGCCGAGTTCATTTCGACGCCCCCTGCCTCGCGCGCGTCCACGGCGTGATCATGCGGCCGACGAACAGCAGCAACGCGTCGATCACCAGCGCGATGACCAGGATCAACGCGATCGCCACGACCATCTCGACGGCGTTGTTGCGCTTGAAGCCCTCGGTGATCAGGCTGCCGAGGCCGCCGATGCCGATCAGCGCGCCGACCGACGTCAGGCTCATGGCCGACACGGTCGCGACACGCAGACCGGCGACGATCACCGGGATCGCGAGCGGCAGCTCGACCGCGACGAACCGCTTGGTCGGGCGGAACCCGACCGCGTTGGCCGCGGCCAGGACGTCACCCGGCACCGCGAGCAGCGCGTCGGTGACCGAGCGGACAAGCAGCGCGATCGTGTAGATGGCGAGCGGCACCTGGACGTTCAGCGGGTCGATGATCTTGGTGCCCATGATCAGCGGCACCAGCGTGATCAGCGCGAGCGACGGGATCGTGTAGAGCACACCGGCGAGCGGGACCAACACCAAACGCACCGCGGGCCAGCGGCTGGCGGCCCAGCCGAGCGGGAGCGAGACGACCAGCCCGACGAGTACCGGCAGCAGCGCGAGGAACAGGTGCTCGCCGGTCGCTTCCGCGATCTTGTCCAGGTTGCGTCCCAGCCACGGCCACGGCCAGTCGACGTTCACGCGGGCACCTGGCCGGACCGCCTCGCCTCCGCGAGCGCGGCGAGCACGGCGTCGGCCTGGACACCGCCCGCGACCGCGCCGGCGCCGTCGACCGCGATGCCGAGACCGGCCGGCGAGCTGAGCGCGGAGTCGAGCGCGTTGCGCAGCGACCCCGCGGTGCCGGACGAGTCACCGTCCACTTCGTACAGTGAGCCGCCGGAGACGAGCTGGCCGGCGCCCAGCGTGTCCGCAGTGTCCACACTGGACAGTTGGTCGGCGGAGACCCAGCCGAGCGGCCGGTTCGACTCGTCCACGACGACGGCCCAGCCGCCGGAGAGCGCGGCGCGCGCGGCGCCGGCGGACGTGCCCGTCCGAACGGTGGCGAGCGGGCCGATCGGAACACCCGACGCGGTCAGGAATCCCAGCGCCCGGTACCCGCGGTCGCGGCCGACGAACGAGGAGACGAAGTCGTCCGCCGGCTTGGCGAGCAGCTCCGACGGGGTCGCGAACTGCGCGAGCCGGCCGCCGACGCGGAACACCGCGACCCGGTCGCCGAGCTTGATCGCCTCGTCGATGTCGTGGGTGACGAACACGATCGTCTTGTCCAGTTCGGACTGCAGGCGCAGCAGCTGCTGCTGCAGGTCGTCGCGGACGATCGGGTCGACGGCGCTGAACGGCTCGTCCATGAGGAGGACGGGCGGGTCGGCGGCGAGCGCGCGGGCGACGCCGACGCGCTGCTGCTGGCCGCCGGAGAGCTGCGCCGGGTAGCGCTTGCCGAACTCGACGGGCAGACCGACCAGCTCCAACAACTCGGTCGCCCGCGCCCGCGCCTCGCGCCGGCTCTTGCCGATGAGCAGCGGGACGGTCGCGACGTTGTCGAGCACCGTGCGGTGCGGGAAAAGCCCCGCGTGCTGGATGACGTAACCGATGCCACGACGCAACAGCGGCGGGTCGGACTCCCGAATGTCCTTGCCGTCCAACAGAATCGTGCCGCTCGTCGGGTCGATCATGCGATTGATCATCCGCAGCGAGGTCGTCTTGCCGCAGCCGGAAGGCCCGACGAAGACGGTGATCTGACCAGCCTCGACGGCGAGGTCGAGGCTGTCGACCGCGACCGTGCCGTCGGGATACTTCTTGGTCACGGCCTGGAACTCGATCACGCTCGAGACTCCTCAGGTCGAGACGGCCACCTGCCGGCCGTGGGTCGCACGACCTTAGCCCCAATCACCGACAACGGCAGACCGTCCCACGATCTGGCCCCTGCGCACGGACTATCGCCGTTAGGCCGTTCGGGGCAGCGGTGACCAGATCGTCACCTCGACGCGGCGGAACAGGTCGACGGCGTTGGCCGCCGGCCCCCGGTTTCCACGCTACGGGAGGAGTCCGACGGAAACGGGCGGCGCGGAGGTCACCTGTGGACAGCCGGCCGGCTGTGGACAACCCCGGCCCGCGCGCGGGCCGGCTCTGTCGGGGGTCGCCGGTAAGCTGGAAACCGGGGGGCCGGAGGCAACGCGCGCAACGGAAACAGCCCCGCGCGAGCGGTCAGGAACCCCGAGGAATGTGGACCGGGCCGAGGCGCAGCAGCTCGCGGAACTCGTTCGCCGGCAAAGCTTGCGAGAGCAGCCACCCCTGATAGGCCTCCACGCCGAAACTCCGCAGCACGTGGAACTGCGACTCCAGCTCCACGCCCTCGGCGACGCACGACCGGCCCATCGCGCGCGCCATGTCGACCAGCGCGCGCACCACCGCGAAGTCCGCCGCCTCTGTCGCGACCCCGGAGACGAAGGCACGGTCGATCTTGATGATCTGCGCCGGCAGCTCCTTGAGCCGCGCGAGCGACGAGTAGCCGGTGCCGAAGTCGTCCACCGCGAACCGGATGCCACGATCGACAAGGTCGGTCATCGTCTTGCGGGTGCGGGAGGGCAGGTCGATCAGGCTGGTCTCGACGAGCTCGAGGACCACGCGGTCCCACTCGATGCCGGTCTCGGCGACGGCGGCCGCCACGATCTCCGTGAACTCCGGGTCGCCGGGCACCAAGCCGGACAGGTTGACCGCCACACCGACGCCGCCGCCGAGCACGCTGCCGGCGATCAGCGGCCATTTCGACGCCTCGCACAGCGCGGTCCGCAGCACCCAGCGGTCCAGCTCACGCAACAGGTCGCCCTGCTCGGCGACGGGCAGGAACTCGCCGGGGCCGAGCAGCCCGCGCTCGGGATGCGGCCACCGCACGAGCGCCTCGGCGGACTGCACGGTGCCGTCCGGGCCGACGACCGGCTGGTAGTGCAGCACGAGCCCGTCGTTGGCGATCGCGTCGCGGAGCTGGCCCTCGAGGAGCATCTGGCTGCTCGCGTTCTTGATCAGCTCTGCGTTCGCGAGCGACACGCGGCCGGTGCCCTGGCGCTTCGCGCTGAACATCGCCGCGTCGGCGAACCGCAGCAGGTCCGCTGCGGTGGTGTCGGCGCCGTCGGGCACCGCGGCGCCGATCGCGGCCGACACCCGCAACAGCTGGCCACGCACCGGCACGGCCGCGCGCAGCAGCCGCGCGACCCGGGTGGCGAGCGCCTCGACACCGCCGACCTCGTGCACGTCGGAACAGATGACCACGTACTCGTCGCCCGACATCCGGCCGGCCGTGCACGACGGCGGCAGCCCGCGCTCGAGCCGCCGCGCCAGCGCGATGATCAGCTCGTCACCGACGTCGTGGCCGAGGGAGTCGTTGACCCGCTTGAAGTTGTCGACGTCGCAGAACAGGAGCGCGACGCTGGCCGCCTCCGGCCCGCCGAGCAGCTGGCCGAGCAGCTCGTTCACCGCCGCGCGGCCGGGAAGACCGGTCAGCTCGTCGTGCGTCGCCTGGTAGCGCAGGCGTTCCGCGGCCCGGCGCCGCTCGGTGACGTCGGAGAACACCACGAGCCAGAACCGGCGGCCGTCGTCGGCGACCGACACGGTCATGTTCAGCTCGCAGTAGACCGCCTTGCCGGCCGCGGTCACCAGCACCCGCTGCCCGGCCCGCAGGTCACCGTTGCGCCGCGACACCCCGGCCAGCAGCGACTCGCCGCGGTCGGTCGGGTGCGTCAGCTCGGTCGCCGCGGTGCCGCGCAGCCGCTCGAGGTCCATCTGCAGCAGCCGGCACAGCGCGTCGTTCGCGTCGACGAGCCGCTCGGACTCGTCGAACAGCCCGATGCCGACCGGCGCGATCGCGACCAGGTCGGAGAACCGCTGCGACGAGCGCATCATCCTGGTCTCGGTGGACCGCTGCTCGGTGACGTCCTGCGCGGTGCCGATCATGATCGGACGGCCGTGGTCGGCGTCCAGCGCGTCGCCCCGGCAGCGGAACACGCGCCGCGTCCCGTCCGGCAGGATCGCCCGGTGCTCGACCTCGGCCGGCCGGCCGTTGGCGGCGAAGTCCTGCCACCGCTGGTCGACCCAGCCCCGGTCGTCGGGGTGCACGAGGCTCAGGTAGTCGGTGTAGAGGATCGGGGTGCCCGGCTCGACGCCGAACAGCTCGTAGAGCATCGTCGACCACACGCACTCGCCGGTCGCGGTGTTCCACTCCCAGGTGCCCATCCGCGCGACCCGCTGCGCGTCGCCGAACAGCCGCCGGTCCTGGCTGACCCGCTGCTCGGCGGCACGGAACTTCGTGACGTCCTGCACGGTGCCCTGCACGCGCACGAGCGCGCCGCCGGCGCCGAACTCGGCGTGTCCGCGGACCTGGAACGTCCGCTCGCCGGCGGCGTCCCGGACCTCGACCTCGGCCGGCTGCGGCTCATCGCCGGACAGCAGCCGCGCCCGGAACACCCCGAGCATCGTCTGGTCGGCGGGATGCACCAGGCGCAGCGCGTCGGTGACCGTGCACTCGGGCGGCAGACCGCAGAGACCGCGCAGCCCTTCGGAGAAGTACGCCTCGCCGGCCGCGAAGTCGACGCTCCACACGCCGAGCTCCGCGATCCGTTCGACGCCGGCGAGCAGCTCGACCGCGTGGTCCCCACCGGTGACGACGTGGTCCACCAGCGGTGCCCCACCAGCGCTGTCCGCGCTGGTGGGCACAGCTAAGTCGCCGGTCGGCGGCTCACCGAGGAGCCGGCCGGCACGCACGACATGCTCGGCCACCACGCCATCCTTCCGCCCGCATGCCGGCGGGTGGGGCGTAGTCGCCGATCTTCCCGCCGGTGCTCAGGCTACCCCGTCCTCCCGAGCGGCTGCGGCGACAGCGGCCGCCACCTCCGGCGCGACCCGAGGATCGACGGCGCTCGGCACGATGTAGTCGGCCGACAGGTCCTCCTCGGCGACCGCCGCGATGGCCTCCGCGGCGGCCAGCTTCATGTGCTCGGTGATCCGCCGGGCGCCCGCGTCGAGCGCGCCGCGGAACACACCGGGGAACGCCAGCGAGTTGTTGATCTGGTTCGGGAAGTCGCTGCGGCCGGTGGCCACGATCGCGGCGTGCTTGCGTGCCAGGTCCGGGTGGATCTCCGGGTCCGGGTTCGACAGCGCGAACACGACGGAGTCGCCGGCCATGGACGCGATCAGCTCCTCCGGCACGGTCGAGCCGGACAGCCCGACGAACACGTCCGCGCCCTTGAGCGCGTCGGACATGCCGCCACGCAGGTTCGCGGAGTTCGTGCGGGTCGCGAGCTCGGCCTTGACCGGGTTCAGGCCGTCCCGGCCCTCGTGGATGATGCCGCGCGAGTCGAGCACGGTGATGTCGCCGGCACCGGCCGACAGCAGGATGTTCGCGCACGCGATGCCCGACGCGCCGGCGCCCGCGATGACGATCCGCTGGTCGGCGATCGGCTTGTCCAGCACCATGTTCGCGCCACGCAGGGCGGCGAGCAGGATGATCGCGGTGCCGTGCTGGTCGTCGTGCATGACCGGGCAGTCCAGGGCCTCGATCAGCCGCCGCTCCAGCTCGAAGCAGCGCGGCGCGGCCACGTCCTCGAGGTTCACGGCGCCGAACGACGGCCGCAGGCGCACGAGCGTCTCGACGATCTCGTCGACGTCGGTGGTGTCGAGCACCAGCGGGATCGAGTTCAGGCCGCCGAACGTCTTGAACAGCGCGGCCTTGCCCTCCATGACCGGCAGCGAGGCGCGCGGGCCGATGTCACCGAGGCCGAGCACCGCGGTGCCGTCGCTGACGACGGCGACGAGGCGGCTGGTCCACGTGTACTTGTTGACGAGCGAGGCGTCCTCGGCGATTGCCTTGCTGACCTTGGCCACACCCGGGGTGTAGGCGATGGACAGCGCGCGCGAGTCGGTGATCTGACGTGGTACCGAGATGTCCAGCTTGCCGCCCTCGTGGGCACGGAAGATCTCGTCGTCGGTGACGGGAGCGTTCAGGTCGGATAGCGGATCGTTCACGGCAGTCATTGCGTCCCTCCTGCGGGCCGATGCGGGAGCCAGGAATGCATCAGGTTGGCTCCGCTCGATCGCGGCGTGGTCGAGCATCGATCGGGTGTCACCGATGCGAGAGACCAGGCCGGGCACGTCAGCCGCCCGCCACTTGTGGGGCGAAACGACCGCGGACGCTGCGGTGTCCCACATTCTAGACAGGTCCGCGCTGCGGTGTCGTCGGGCGGGGCCAGTACCCTCCGCCACATGGAGGTTCGGGAACTCAAGATCCCTGGGGCGTTCGAGTTCACGCCGCGCGCGTTCCCGGACGACCGCGGGGTTTTCGTCTGCCCGTACCAGGAGGAGCCGTTCGTTGAGGCGGTCGGCCACCCGCTACGGCTCGCGCAGAGCAACCACAGCAGGTCGCGGCGCGGCAGCGTACGGGGCCTGCATTTCGCGGACGTGCCGCCTGGCCAGGCGAAGTACGTGTACTGCCCGCAGGGCGCGCTGCTCGACGTGGTCGTGGACATCCGCGTCGGGTCGCCGACGTTCGGGGTGTGGGACGCCGTGCGCCTGGACCCGGTGGACTTCCGCGCGGTGTACGTGCCGGAGGGCTTCGGGCACGGGTTCATCGCGCTCGAGGAGGACACAGTCATCTCCTACCTGTGCTCGACCGGCTACCACCCGACCGGCGAGCACGGCATCGACCCGCTCGACCCCGCGCTCGGCCTGCCGTGGCCGGCGGACGTCGGGCCGCTGCTGTCGGAGAAGGACCGCGCGGCGCCGACCCTCGCGGCGGCGGAGTCGGCCGGCCTGCTGCCGAGCTACGCCGACTGCCTCGCCAGGTACCAGGAGCTGCGCGTCAGCTGAGCCGGGCCGGCCGCGGCCACAGCCGGCGCCGCACCACGCCGTGCACCTGCGCGGGGCCTAGCTCCCGGGAGTCGGTGGAGGCGCGTTCGTTGTCTCCCTCGACGTGCCACCCCGTGCCGTCGGCGCGGAGTGCGCGCTTGATCGACAACTGGCCGGGCCGAGCCGGCCACGTGACCACCACGACGTCACCCGACCGGGGCCGCTGCCCGCTCCGCGCGAGCACGACGTCGCCGTCCCGGAGCGTCGGCGCCATCGACGGCCCGCGCACGCGGATGCGCCGGTAGGGCAGCCTGCCGAGCGGGTTCAACCGATCACCTCCGTCGTGTCCGCCCAGCATGCCGGGAGTAGTGTCAAACCGTCGGAGCGTCAACCTGTTCATGGAGGAAAGATGCGACTCCTGTCGCGCATTCTCGGCCCACGTCTGGAGGCCACGGCGCACTGCGACCTGCCCTGTGGCGTGTACGACCCGGCGCAGGCCCGCATCGAGGCCGAGTCCGTGAAAGCCATTCAGCAGAAGTACCAGGACAACGAGGACCCGGAGTTCCGCACGCGCGCGATCCTCATCGCGGAGCAGCGGAGCGAGCTGGTGAAGCACCACCTGTGGGTCCTGTGGACCGACTACTTCAAGCCGCCGCACTTCGAGAAGTACCCGCAGCTGCACGAGCTGGTCAACAAGGCCACGAAGGCCGCCGGTGCCGCCGGGACCAAGGGCTCCATGGACCCCGCCAAGGGCCAGGAGCTGTTGGACTACATCGCGGAGATTGACAAGATTTTCTGGGAGACCAAGCAGGGCTGAGTTCAGGCCCCCGAAAGCGGCGTTCACCTGCGAAACGTGTTCCGTAGGTGGGCGTCGTTTGTCGTTGTTGGGTGACCTTCGACGGCCTGGAGACCGGCCTGATCTTGGTCGCTCCCCGGCTAGGGTCGGCCTCCGACCTTCACGCTGAACGACGCGCTGCGCCCGCTCTGCGACCGGAAGGTCAGCGTTTCGGCGACACCCTGATGGTGATCACCGCGCGGACCACCGCGACGTCGTCGCGGTCGTGGAGGTCGACCGGCACCGGCAGGTCGAACGGCTCCACGCCGAAGTCGGGCAGCGTGTCCAGGTGCGCGGTGGCCCGCAGGCCGGTCGTCGCCTTGGCCAGGTAGTCGACGGTCATGGACCTGGGGATCCACTGGTGGCCGGCCGGCACCGTAGCCTCCGCGAGCATGCCCATGGCGATCTCGGCAAGCTTGCGCCACATCGAGAACGTGCTGGCCATGCGTCACCTCACCAAGTTACTGATGAGTAACCCTAACGGAGGCCATCGATGAGCGCCAAGCCCGCGCTGTACCTGCTCCGGCACGGCGAGACGGAGTGGTCGCGCAGCGGTCAGCACACCGGCCGCACCGACATCCCGCTGACGCCCAACGGGGAGCGGCGCGCCGCCGACGCCGGGCGCATGCTCGCCGGCCTCCGCGAGGACCGGCCGCTGGCGCTGGTGGTGTCCTCGCCGCGCACCCGCGCGCTGCGCACGGCGGAGCTGGCCGGACTGACCGTCTCGGACGTGACCGAAGACGTCGCGGAGTGGGACTACGGCGAGTACGAGGGCCTGTCCACGCCGACGATCCGCGAGACCGTGCCGGGGTGGACCGTGTGGACCCACCCGTGCCCTGGCGGCGAGACGGCGGCGGAGATCGGCGCCCGGGCGGCGAAGGTGGTGGCGCGCGTCCGGTCGGCACTGCCGGGGGGCGACGTGGTTCTGGTGGGGCACGGGCACTTCAGCCGAGTGCTGGTCGCCACGTGGCTCGGGCTGCCGCCGCCCTCGGGTGTCCACTTCGGACTGGACGCCGCGGCGATCTCCGTGCTTGGCGACGAACGCGGGTCGCCCCAGATCCGCCGGCTGAACGTGCCCCCGTTGCCGGAACGCGGTTTCTACGATGACTGACGCCGTCCGCCGCGTCCGGGACGCGGATATGGCCGCGGTGGTCGAGATGGTGCATGAGCTGGCGCTGCACGAGAGCGCGCCGCGGGAGTGCCACCTGACGGCCGACCAGCTGCGTGCCGCGTTGTTCTGCCCGACCCCGGCGCTGTACGGACACGTGGCGGAGGTCGACGGGGTCGTCGTCGGCTATGCCTTGTGGTTCCTCAACTTCTCCACCTGGCGCGGCACGCACGGGCTCTATCTCGAGGACCTGTACGTGCGCGAGGAGGCGCGGGGCAGCGGGTTGGGCACGGCGTTGCTCACCGAGCTGGCCGCGGAGTGCGCGCGCAACGGCTACCCCCGGCTGGAGTGGGTCGTGCTGGACACGCTCGCGCCGACCATCGGGTTCTACAAGTCACTCGGCGCGATCCCGATGACCGGCTGGACCACGTACCGACTGACGGACGAGCCCCTGCGCACGCTGGGCACGTGAGAACGCCGCGCCGGCAACGGGTGCCGGCGCGGCGTTCCTGCCCTCGCGTGCTTTCTCTCAGACGCCCGCGATGCCGGCGATCCAGTCGCGGTAGACGGTCACGTTGCCGTACGCCGTGAAGGTCTGCCGGTCACTGGTCGACGCCACGCCGACCTGCACGTAGCTGCCGTCCGGCGCGGTCGCGAACATCGGGCCGCCCGAGTCGCCGCCCGCGGTGATGCCGTCGATGCGGTTGGCGCACACCGCGGTGCCGCCCCGGTAGTCCGAGCAGGTGACCGAGCTGACGCCGACGTCCGCGACCTTCAGCAGCTGGGACTGGCACTCGATCTCGGGCCGGTCGGTGCAGGTGGCGCCCCAGCCGTAGACCTGGACGGTCTCCCCGACCTCGACCGCGTCCGCGTTGCCGAGCGGCGAGTACGTCGCGGTCACCGCGTGGTCCAGCTCGACCAGTGCCAGGTCCGCGCTCGGGTGGGTGTGGATGGCCACGCCGGTCGCCTGCTCGCCCTGGGTCTGGTCCAGGTTGCCGATATGGAAGGTGTACTCGCCGGCGCCCGCGACGCAGTGCTCGGCGGTGAGAATCCAGGTTGGCGCGATGATCGTCGCCGAGCAGTTCTCCTGCCCGTTGACGAACAACCGCGCTGCCCACGGTCCGGATTCGGCGTTGCCGCCGTCAATGATCGCCGGCCCTATGTCACCCGACTGGTCGGCGTTGGCCGACGTCACCGAGAGAACACCGAACGCGGCAAGGGCCACGCCCGCGAGAGCCGCCCCGACACGACTGAAACGCATTGCAGATCACCTCGAAACCGCGACTCGACGTCGCGGAGCAGGGAAACTGGACGCCGTTAGCGTCACTCGTTCGAGTTAGATCCACTACCCGCCGTTAGTCGGGATTCCGATCGGCGTCCGTTTCCTCCGCCTTCGGCAGGTCCACGGCCCACTCCCGGGCACGCGTGTTGTAGAGCAGGTACAGCACGACGACGGCCACGGCCGCGACCGGAATGCCGTACTCGGGCCGGTCGGACGGACCGGTCGCGTACCAGGCGACGCCCAGCAGCAGGATCTCCACGACCGTGGTCGGCCCACGTGCCCCGCGCTTGCCGAGCACGAGCGCGACGCCACAGCCGACGACCGCGGCGCCGAGCACCGCGAAGTAGGCGGCCTCGCCGTACAGGTTGCCGATCGCGACGGCCCCGGACAGCGCCCTGATCAGCAGCGCGACGGCGAACACGACGCCGACCAGTCCCTGCAGGGCGACGAGAAAACCCGCGCCGCGGACGGTCGGCGGGGCGTCGGACTCGATGCGCACGCGGAACACTCCTGGGCGGGGGACGGACAGACGTACTGGATCGTAGCTACCCTGCGGATATGCGTGCAGTGCTGGTGGTGAACCCGAAAGCGACCGCGACGACCGCGGCCGGCCGGGACGTGCTCGCGCACGCACTGGCCAGCGAGGTGAAGCTCGACATCCTCGAGACCGACTACCGCGGCCACGCGATGGCCGCGGCCGCGCAGGCCATGGTCGACGGCGCCGACCTGGTCGTCGCGCACGGCGGCGACGGCACCGTGAACGAGGTGGTCAACGGCCTGCTCGCGAGTGGACCAGGTGCTTCGGTGCCGATGCTCGGCATCGTGCCGGGCGGGTCGGCGAACGTGTTCGCCCGCTCGCTCGGGCTGCCGCGCGACCCGGTCGACGCGACGCACCAGCTGTTGCACGCGTTGGAGGACCGGCGGTACCGGCGGGTCGGGCTCGGCCGCGTCGACTCGACCGCGCCGGGCGAGGCGCCGAGGTGGTTCACGTTCAGCGCCGGCGTCGGCTGGGACGCGGACGTGGTCGCGGAGGTGGACCGCAAGCGCGGCAAGAAGGCGAGCCCCGCGCTGTACACGCGGGTGGCGCTGACGCAGTACCTGCGACCGGCGCACGGCCTGCCGCGGCTGACCGTCGAGATTCCCGGCGAGGAGCCGGTTTCGGGGCTGCGACTGGTTTTCGTGTCCAACACCGACCCGTGGACCTACCTCGGCTCGCGGCCGATCCACCTCAACCGGGGCTGCGGCTTCGACGGCGACCTCGGGGTGTTCGCGTTGCGCAGCCTCGCCCTACCGACCGTGCTCCGACACCTCCGTCAGGCGATCAGCCGAAAGGGTGAGACGCACGGCCGCAAACTGCTCCGCCACGACGACGTCCCCGGGCTGCGCGTGACCAGTGAGACACCGGTCCGCGTGCAGTGCGACGGAGACCTCATCGGGGAGCGGACCTGCGTCGAAATCACCGCGGTCCGGCATGCGCTGACTGTCGTCGGGTGACCGGACAGCGCTCGAAACTTGGTCGACAGATGGCCGCGAACAGCGAGACGCACCTGTGACCAAATTGTTGCTCTACGCATCCGCAAGCCTGTGACGTCGATCTTTCGGGTGAGTTCACACACTGGCTGATGAAGAACCCTTGACATATCGCTGGTTCGTGAAAGCATTCACAAGCACCCCAAACGACCGGTTGACGACTAGAGGCGCACCGGAACGCGCCCAAGCGAGGAGCAAGTAGAAATGGACTGGCGCCACAACGCGGCCTGCCGTGACGAGGACCCGGAGCTGTTCTTCCCTGTGGGGACCAGTGGTCCTGCCGTTCTGCAGGTAGCCCAGGCGAAATCCGTTTGCCATCGCTGCCCCGTCGCTTCCAACTGCCTGACCTGGGCGCTACAGAGCGGACAGGACGCAGGTGTGTGGGGCGGGATGAGTGAGGATGAGCGCCGCGCGCTCAAGCGCCGCAACGCGCGTACCCGCACTCGCAGCAACGCTTGACAGATTTCCCAAAGCCGCCAAGGCCCGGTACCGATTCGGTGCCGGGCCTTTGTGTGTCCGCAGATCGGTGCGTCGGGGTTGGCCTCCGGCCCCCGGGTTCGACGCTACGGCAAGGCACCGACAGAACACCGGTGCTGAGGCCGGACTGTGGACAACCGGCGGGGCTGTGGACAACCTTGCCCCGCAACGATCTTGCGTCGCCAATGGTGTCGGTGCCCTGCCGTAGGCTGGAAAACCGGGGGCCGGAGGCCAACCTCAGCCGACGGAGCGACCGGGTCAGCGGCGGTGGGACAACGGGACGCGCAGTACCGCTTCCGTGCCGCCCTTTTGCCTGCGGCGCAACGACAGTGACCCGCGCAGTTCCGACTCCACCAGCGTGCGGACGATCTGCAGACCCAGCCCGTTCGAGCGTTCCAGTGAGAAACCCCTCGGCAGGCCTCGGCCGTCGTCCGAGACGACCACGTCCAGCCAGCGGGCCGAGCGTTCCGCCGAGACGATCACCTCGCCGCTGGTGCCCGACGGGTACGCGTGCTCCACCGCGTTCTGCACCAGCTCGGTCAGCACCATCACCAAGGGTGTCGCCACCTCGGCGGCCACCACACCGAACTGGCCCGTCCGGCGAACGCGGACGTGGTTCTCCGCGACGGCGACATCGCCGACCACCGGGATCACCTTGTCCACCAACGAGTTCAGGTCCACACGTTCGTCGACCGACGTCGACAGCGACTCGTGCACCATGGCGATCGCGGCCACGCGGCGGACCGACTCGGCCAGTGCGGCGCGGGCCTCCTCGCTCGCGGTGCGCCTGGACTGCAACCGAAGCAGCGCGGCCACGGTCTGCAGGTTGTTCTTCACCCGGTGATGGATCTCCCGGATGGTCGCGTCCTTCGACATCAGCGCGCGGTCCCGGCGGCGCACCTCCGTCACGTCGCGCACCAGCACCAGCGCGCCCGCCGCCTTGCCGCCCGGCCGCAGCGGCAGCGCACGGAACAACATCGCCGCGCCGCGGCCCGACTCGGCCTCCGCGCGCATGCTCGGCTGACCGTCGAGTGCGGCCAGGACGCGTTGGGCGATCTCCGTCGCGTCGAACGGGTCCGCGATCAGGCCGCGGGTCAGTGGCGCGAGGCGCACCCCCACCAGCTCGGCCGGGTGCCCCATGCGGTGGTACGCCGACTGCGCGTTCGGCGAGGCGAACACGACCGCGCCGGTCGGGTCCAGCCGGATCAGCCCGTCGCCGACGCGCGGCGACGTGTGCACGTCCGGCGACGGCTCCGACGTGGGGAAACTGCCGTCCGCGACCATCTGGCACAGGTCCGCGGCAATGCCGAGGTACGCGATCTCCAGCGCGGACGGCACCCGAGGCACCGCGAGGTCGGTCTCCCGCGACAGCACCGCGATCACGCGGTCTTCGTAGGTCACCGGGATCGTCTCGCGGCGGACCGGCACCCCGAGGTACCAGGACGGGTCCTCCTCGCGGCACACCCGGCGCTCGATGATCGCGCGACGCAGCTGCGGGTGGTCCTCGACCGTGATCTGGCTGCCGACGACGTCCTCCGGGTGCGCGGTCGGCGCGGTCGTGGCGCGGGCCTGCGCCACGCACAGGAACTCGACATCGGTGCGGCCGGCCGTCGGCGGCTCGCCGATCGGCACCCACATCAGGAGGTCGGCGAACGACAGGTCGGACAGCAGCTGCCACTCGGCGACGACCATCTGCAGGTGGTCGACCTCGCCACCGGACAGCTTCGTGTGCTCCGCGAGCAGGTCGGACAGTGTGGACAAGGTCAGCGACTCACTCGACCACGGCGATAAGGTCGTGTTCCTGGCCCACGTCGCCCTCGCTCCTCGACATGCATCACGGGGTGTCGGACCTGCGCTGCACCGTCACGCCGCCCTGATCGGCAACGGTCTTCCGGATCTTGTCCCGGAGCCGCTGCTTGAGGGCCTCCGGCGCGTGCTCACCACCGCACTTGCGCGCCAGTAACACCTTCAGGTGCTCGTCGATGCCGAACTGCTCCAGGCACGGGCTGCACTCGTCGAGGTGTTTCTCCAACAGTTCGCGGCGCGTCTGGTCGCACTCGTGGTCGAGGAAGAGCCACACCTCGGAAAGCACCTCCGAGCAGTCGGTCTCGTGGGAATCGCCGCAGCTCATCATCCGGTCACCTCGTGCTTCGCCGACCGCAGGAACCCGCGGTCACGTGCGACCCCCGCCAACTGGTCTCGAAGCTGCCGCCGGCCACGGTGCAGTCGAGACATCACCGTCCCGATCGGCGTGTGCATTATCTCCGCGATCTCCTTGTAAGCGAAGCCCTCGACGTCAGCAAGATAGACGGCGAGCCGGAAATCCTCCGGCAGCTGCTGCAGAGCTTCCTTGACATCGTTGTCCGGCAGCCGGTCCATCGCCTCGATCTCGGCGGAGCGGAGCCCGGAGGAGGTGTGCGACTCGGCCTGCGCGAGCTGCCAGTCGGTGATCTCCTCGGTGGGTGACTGCAGGGGTTGGCGCTGCCGCTTGCGGTACCCGTTGATGTAGGTGTTCGTGAGGATGCGGTAGAGCCAGGCCTTGAGGTTGGTGCCCGCCGAGAACGACGCGAACGCCGCGTACGCCTTGAGGTACGTCTCCTGGACGAGGTCCTCGGCGTCGGCGGGGTTGCGCGTCATCCGCAGAGCGGCGGAGTACAGCTGGTCGAGCAGGGGCATTGCGTCGCGCTCGAAGCGCACCGCCCGTTCCTGCTCGGTCTCAGCCTGGGGGTTTGGCTGGGTTTCGGTGCTCGGCACCGTGCTCCCTTCCAGTCGGAACTGTCCCATCGTCGGGATCGCGCGGGACAACTGTGAGGATACGCGGCGAGTCTGAGTCAGCACGTATGGCATAACGCCTGGTAGGCATGACGCATTCCCTACCCGAGCGGCCGCAGGATCCGGTCGAGCCACTCCTCGACCGTGCGACCGATGGTCTTGGTGTCCTTCCGCAGCGAGTGGTCACCGGGCAGTACGACGATCTCGCGGTGCGGTCCGGCCGCCGGCATGCCGAACGGGTCGGACTCGCCCTGCACCACGAGCGTGGGCACCGTCACGCCGTCCAGCTCGGGCTGGCGGGTGCGGTCCGGTCTGCCCGGCGGGTGCGTCGGGAAGGCGAGACACAGGACGGCGACCGCCTGGCCGTCGCCGGACGTGCGGCAGGCCACGCGCGCACCTGACGACCGGCCGCCGAAGACCAGGGGTAAGTCGTGGAACCACTCCTCGGAGAGCCGTTCGGCGACCGCGAGCCAGGCCGTGTCGAGCTGCCCGGCTGGCGCGGGCGCCCTGCGTCCCGCGACCCGGTAGGGCTGCTCGACCAGCGCGACGTGCACCCCTGCGGCCGCCGCGGCCCTGGTCGCGGCGACCAGGTCGGGCGCGCCGACCCCGCCGCCCGCGCCGTGGCCGAGCAGCAGCCCGGCACGGCCCTCCGACGCGCTGTGCAGCTCCGCGCGGGCGGGCCCGTGCGGCGTGTCGATCGTCAGCGTGGTCATGACGGACTGTCGAACAGCGTCAGGTCGGCCTTCGCTTCCTCGCGGTCGAGCAGGTCGGGGCCGTTGTTGCGGACATTGTTGACCTTGCTGGACACCGGCCGCAGCTCGAGTGACTCGACCAGCGCCAGCGACGGCGTCGCGCCGAGCAGCTCGGTGACGTCCTCGGCGTCCGGGTCCAGCCACGACGCCCACTGGTCCGGCGTCATCAGCAGCGGCATCCGGTCGTGGACGTCCGCGAGCTGACCGACCGCGTCCGTGGTCAGGACCGCGGCGCTCACCACCGGCGGCCCTTCGGAGACGGCCGGGTCGCGCCACACGGTCCACAGGCCCGCCATCGCGAGGCTGTGCCCGTCCGGCCGCGTCATGAAGAACGGCTGCTTCGCGCCGCCCTCCCGCTTCCACTCGAACCATCCGTCGGCGGGTAACAGGCACCGCCGCTTGGTCACCGACGTGCGGAAAGCCGCGGTCGTGGCCGCGGTCTCCGAGCGCGCGTTGATCATCCTGGCGCCGATGGACCGGTCCTTCGCCCATGCCGGGATGAGACCCCAGCGCATCACGCGCAGGCTGCGCACCGTCCGCGACGGGTCGGGCTCGCCCGAGTCGTCGCGCGGGTGCCGCTGCACGACCGCCACCACGTCCTTCGTCGGCGCGACGTTGTGGTCCACGGCAGGGGCGTGGTCGTCCATGTCGTCCAGCGCGTCGAACTCCGCGGCGAGCGTCGCCGGGTCCTTCGTGGCGGCATATCTCCCGCACACCTCGATCACCTCCCACCGGGATGGTGGCACGGGCCACCGACAGTTTGCACCGCGCGCCTGCTGATGCGGGATCATCGACGCATGAACCAGCCCTGGGGAGCACCGCTCGCGCGCGGACCGGTCCGCGCCACGGTGGCCGTGCCCGGCTCGAAGTCGATCACCAACCGGGCGTTGCTGCTGGCCGCGCTGTGCGAGCGCGGCGGCACGCTGACCGGGGCGCTGCGCAGCCGCGACTCCCTGCTGATGATCGAGGCGCTGCGTGCGCTCGGGGTGCCGATCGACGACACCGGTGACCAGGTCATCGTCGCCGCGCACCCCGGGCTGACGGGTGCGGCGGACGTCGACTGCGGGCTCGCCGGCACCGTCATGCGGTTCGTGCCGCCGGCCGCCGCCATCGCCGACGGCGAGGTCCGGTTCGACGGCGACCCGCGCGCCCGCGAGCGGCCCATGAACACCGTCCTGGCGGCGCTGCGGGCGCTCGGCGCGTCGATCGACGGCAACGCGCTGCCGTTCACCGTCCACGGCAAGGGCGGCCTGCCGGGCGGCGCGGTCACCATCGACGCCTCCGCGTCGTCCCAGTTCGTCTCCGGCCTGCTGCTGGCCGGCGCGCGCTACGACGCCGGCGTCACCGTCCACCACGACGGCAAGTCGCTGCCGTCGCTGCCGCACATCGACATGACCGTGCAGATGCTGCGGCAGGCCGGCGTCGCGGTCGACGACTCGGCGCCGAACACCTGGCGGGTGGCGCCGGGGCCGATCGCCGCGCGCGACTGGCAGGTCGAGCCGGACCTGTCGAACGCGACGCCGTTCCTCGCGGCCGCGGCGGTGACCGGCGGTGCGGTGACTGTGCCCGGTTGGCCATCAACGACCACTCAACCGGGTGACGTCTTCGGCGACATCGCGCTGCGGATGGGCTGCGCCGTGCGCCACGAGCCGGGCGGGCTGACCGTGACCGGCCCGGACCGGTTGTCCGGCATCGACATCGACCTGCACGACGTCGGCGAGCTGACCCCGACGGTCGCCGCGCTGGCGGCGCTGGCCGACGGGCCGAGCGTGCTGCGCGGCATCGCCCACCTGCGCGGCCACGAGACCGACCGGCTCGCCGCGCTGGTCACCGAGATCAACGGTCTCGGCGGCGACGCGCGGGAGACCGAGGACGGGCTCGAGATCCGCCCGGCGGCCCTGCACGGCGGCGGCTGGCGCGCCTACGACGACCACCGGATGGCGACCGCGGGCGCGATCGTGGGGCTGGTCGTGCCGGACGTGGTCGTGGACGACATCGGCACCACCGCCAAGACCCTGCCCGACTTCGCCGCCATGTGGACGACCATGCTCGGGGCACCGTGAGCGAGAGCGAGGGAGCGTTCGCCGTCTGGACTGACGAGCAGCGGAGGCCGCCCGCGGCCGGAGCTGGGAGGAGGGAAGACGGCGAGTCAGCGACTGAGCGAAGCGAACAATCGAACACCGTGAGCGAGAGCGAGGGAGCGTTCGCCGTCTGGACTGACGAGCAGCGGAGGCCGCTCACGGCCGGAGCTGGGAGGAGGGAAGACGGCGATTAAGCGACTGAGCGAAGCGAACCGTCGAACACCGTGAGTCGGCGTGGTCACAAGTCGGACTGGGACCGCCTCGACGAGACCGATGTCCGGGTGCGGCCCGGCAAGGGCACCCGGCCACGCAGCAAGCGCAGGCCGGAGCACGCGGACGCCCGTGCGGCGATGGTCGTCGGCGTCGACCGCGGCAGGTGGACGTGCGCGCTGGACGGCAAACCGGACCAGCAGATCGTCGCGATGCGTGCCCGCGAGCTCGGCCGTACCCCGATCGTTGTCGGCGACCTTGTCGACCTTGTGGGTGACACGTCCGGACGCCCGGACACGCTCGCCCGAGTCGTGCGGGTGGCCGACCGCAGCAGCGTGCTGCGCCGCACCGCGGACGACAACGACCCGTTCGAGCGGGTCGTGGTGGCGAACGCCGGCCAGCTCCTGATCGTGTGCTCGCTCGCGGATCCCCCGCCGCGCACGGGTTTCATCGACCGCTGCCTCGTCGCGGCGTTCGCGGGCGGCCTGAAGCCGGTGCTGTGCCTGACGAAGTCCGACCTGGCGAGCCCGGACGAGGTGGTTGCCGCCTACGCCGAGCTGGCGCTGCCGGTGCTGGTGACCCGCAGCGACGAGGAGCCGGACGAGGTGCGCGAACGGTTGACCGGTCAGGTCTCCGCGCTCGTGGGGCACTCCGGTGTCGGCAAGTCCACGCTCGTCAACAAGCTGGTGCCGGACGCGTTCCGCGCGGTGAGCGCGGTGAGCGCGGTCGGCAAGGGCCGGCACACGTCGACCACGGCGGTCGCGCTGCCGCTGCCCGGCGGCGGCTGGGTCGTGGACACGCCCGGCATCCGCTCGTTCGGGCTGGCGCACATCGAGCCGCGGGACATCGTGGCGGCGTTCGACGAGTTCGTCGAGCCGGCCGAGGAGTGCCCGTCGGGCTGCGGCCATCTCGGCCCGCCGGTGGACCCGGACTGCATGCTCGACGTGGTCACGGCGGCGGGTGAGGCGAGTCCCGGCCGGCTCGCGTCGCTGCGCAGGCTGCTCAGCTCACGGGCCCGGCTGGACGAGTACGCCGACTAGTCCGACCGCTCCACGCCGTTCGTCCACCGGTGCGATGTGGTTGGCCCAACAGGGTTACCCTGTCCGCACCAAACTGAGGGAGACAGGACATTATGCGCAAGACTGCGGTCGCGCTGTCCGCGTTCGCGCTGGCGGTAACGCTCGGAGCGTGTGGCGGCACCGACAACGGCGGCGACGCCACGGGCACCGACAGCGGCAACAACGGCAACAACGGCGGCGGCACGGTCGTCGCGGCCAACATGGCCGACCTGGCGAAGTCGATCGGCGACAAGACCGCCGACGAGAGCTCCGCGCACATGAAGCTCACCGCGGACGCCGCCGGGCAGACGATCACCGGCGAGGGCGACGTCAAGTTCGCCGCCCAGGACGCCGCGATGTCGATGGACATGTCCACGTCCGAGGGCGACATGTCGATGGTGCTGCTCGACGCGGCGCTCTACATCAAGCTGCCGCAGGAGCTCGAGCCGGGCAAGGCCTGGATCAAGATCGACTCCAGCAGCGACAGCGAGCTCGCGAAGGCGCTCGGCAGCATGACCGAGCAGATGAGCAAGAACGCGGACCCGCGCGCGACGCTCAAGGAGTTCGAGAAGTCCGGTGAGATCACGGACAGCAAGGAAGAAGAGCTCGACGGTCAGAAGACCACGCACTACACGATCACCGTCGACGTGCAGAAGCTGGCCGACGGCCAGACCGACGAGACGATGAAGGCCGCGCTGGAAGAGTCCATCAAGGGCGGTCTGAAGGACTTCGAGGTCGACGTGTGGGTGAACGAGGAAGAGCTGCCGGTGCGGATCGCGCTGGACATGCCGACGCCGGACCCGACCACGGGCGCGACCACCACGGTCAAGATGCAGATCGACTACACGAAGTGGGGCGAGCCGGTGGAGATCACCGCGCCGCCGGCCGAGCAGATCGCCGAGCTGCCAGCCTGATCGCTCGAGACGTGAACGCCCCCGCCGCTTCGGCGGGGGCGTTCTTCTTATGTGGCCTGCTAGGTGGCCTGCTAGGTGGCCGCGAAGTGCTCTGCGAGATGGTCGTTGACGACGACCGGCTGCTCGACCGCCAGCGAGTGCCCGGCGCCGGCGACCGTCACGTGGGTGGCGTTGGCGGCGGTGTCGGCGATGCGCTGGGACAGTTCCGTCGAGTAGGCGCGATCCTCGGCCCCGGACAGGATGAGCAGCGGGACGGTCGCGCCGACCAGTTCGCCGAGCACCCCTTCGCGGTGCACGACCGCGTCGGCGGCGTCGAGGACCGCGGTGTCGAGGCTCCGCAGGTGCGTGCGCCAGCGCTCCAGGACCGCGGGGCGCGTGGCGATGGTGGTGTCGCCGAACATGATGCGCACCAGGGCGGTCACGGTTTGCCGGACGCCCACCTTCCGCGCGTGGTCGAGCAGGGCGGTGAAGTTCTCGACCTGTCCCTCGGCGTCGGCCGAGGAGGACATCGCCACCGCCGACCGCAGCAGCTCGGGTCGCCGCGCGGTCAGCCGCAGGGCGATGAACCCGCCCATCGAGTTCCCCACGAAGTGACACGGCGCCAGGTCGAGCGCCTCGATGAGCGCGGCGGCGTCCTCGGCGAGGGTGTCCATGTCGAGGCCGGTGCCGCGGGCGCTCTCCCCCTGGCCGCGGTGGTCGTAGGTGACGACCCGGTGCGTGCGGGCGAACTTCTCGGTCTGCTCGTCGAACATCCGACGGTTGAAGAAGAGCGAATGGCTGAAGACGATCGCGGGACCGGGGCCGCCCGAGTCGTCGTAGGCAAGGGTCGTGCCATTCACGTCGATGGTGGGCAACGCCGCCCCCTCGTGGTCGGTCCTGGTCCGAACCTGATCATTATGGCCGGCGAGGGGCGGGGCGGGGCGGGGCTGGTTCCCAACCGTCAACTCGGTGGTTCTGAACGGGGGACTCGCGGGTCCTGAAACTGCGACTCGCGGGCTGACCTGGGCGTCCGTGACGGGCGGGGGCGAACGCGGCCTGCGCTCGACCCCGCCTGTCGCCGGACTACGTCAACGCGTACGCACGCGTGATCGTCTGCGTCACGGCGTTCCCGTCGCCGTCGCCGACCGACGCCCGCAGCGACACGAACTCCGCGCCGCGCGGGTGTTCGACCGACGCCGTCCACCGGTCGTGGTCGCGCTCGACCCGCGCCGCCGTCCACGTCTTGCCGTCGTCGTAGGACACCTCGACCCGCGGCGTCTCGACCCCGCGCCGACTCCGGCGCCACCTCGAACACTCCCGAGCCCGGCCACGGGTTCTCGCCGATGACCTCGCCGTCACGCAGCAACGTGGTCGTGCCGGTGCTGGTCGGCCACCCCTCGCGCCCGGGATCCTGGTCGGTGACCAGCGGCAGGTCGAACCCGACCTCGTCACCCAGTCGGCCCGCGTAGTACGCCGGGTCGTACGGGTTCTTCGGGAACGCGGGCCCGTAGACCCCGACGTTCCACTGTTCCTCGACGATCCGGCCCGGCTTGAACGTCCGCTGCTCGACGATCATCAGCCCTCCAGAGCGAACGCGACAACACCTAACAGGTTGTCGCTCCAGCTAGTGATCAATACGCCACTACCTGTTGCCCGGTTGCCTCCGTCACGTTCACGGTTTGCCCGGCTGAGTTCGACCAGCGGCAACGCCTTCGGCGCGAGAAGGAAGGGGCGAGATCGGGGCACGCGACGAGGGCAGCCACAAATCCGCCACCACACCCCCACGCGCGGTGCCCAACCCCCACCCGATCCCGGGGGCGTCCCGCCTTGCCAGTCTATCGGTGGGGGGTGACAGTTTCGGCTGTTCACGGGGGGTCTGTGGATAACTTCGGCGTTGTGGACAACTTGCCCGACGCGCGGACTCAACAACTGGCAGGGTTCACCGCGTTGTATCGGCGACAACCATCGACAGAACGGAGTCGCGGTGCCAGACACCTTCGACCAGTTCGTCGCCGATCGGCTGGATCGGCTTTTGCGGTTCGCCACCGCGTTGACCTGCGATCCGCATCTCGCGCAGGACGTGGTGCAGGAAGTGCTCCTCCGGACGCAACGCCAGTGGGCCAAGATCGGCGAGATGCGGATGCCCGACCAGTACGTCCGCCGGATGATCATCAACGAGTACTTCTCCTGGCGGCGGCGGAAGGCGGCCCGCACGATCGCCTCGACGCACAGCACCCTCGACGCGATCGCGACACCGACAGCGGACCCGGCCACGGCGCACGCCGAACGTGACGCCATGCGCGCCAGGATCGCCACGCTCCCCCGCAAGCAACGCGCGGCGATCATGCTCCGCTACTACGAGGACCGCTCCGACGCGGAGATCGCCGACATCTTCGGCTGCTCGGCGGGCACCGTCCGCAGCCACATCTCCCGCGCCCTCAAAACCCTGCGCACCACCGCCGACCACCCCGTGAAGGAGGCCCTGTCATGACCTTCGACCGCACCGAACAGCTCATCCGGGACGCGTTCGTCGACGAGGCCGCCCACGCGGTCGACTCCGGCGAGGTGCTCGCCAACCTGCACCGGTCGCGCCCGCCGCGCCGCTACGGTCTCGCCCTGGTGACCGCGGCCGTCGTGGTCGTCGTCGCCGCGGTGGCGACGTTCGTGGTGCCCAAGGTGTTCGAGCGCAGCTCGCCGCAGGTCGGCGACGACCAGCGGCAGACCGCGACGGTGTCGGCCAGGAACGTGGTGGTCGTCGGCGTCGACCCGCACGGCTACACCGACTCGATCGTGCTGGTGCAGGTCCGCGCGGACCGGTCGGTCTCGCTGCTGTCGCTGCCGAGGGACACGTGGGTGCAAAGCCCCGAAGGCACGCGGACCAAGCTGAACCACATCTACTCCAGTTTCGGCGCCGGGCCGCTGCTCGACACGGTCCGCGCGCTCACCGGAGTGCCGGCCGAGAACTACGCGATCGTCGACACGGCGGCCATCGCCGGGCTGGCGGACGCGGTCGGCGGCGTGCCGGTGTGCCTGCGCGACGCGGTGTCGGACGAGAGGTCCGGCGCGGACTTCCGTGCCGGCGAGCAGATCGTCGCCGGACCGGCCGCGCTCGCGTTCCTGCGTCAGCGGCACGGGCTGCCGAACGGCGACCTCGACCGGATGGTGCGGCTGCAGGCGTTCCTGCAGTCGCTGGTGACCACGTTGCGCGGGGCCGACGTGTCGGCCGCGCTCGACGCCGTGCGGACCCACGTGGAGACCGACCCGGCCCTGGATCTGCTCGGGTTCGCCCAAGACCTCGTCGGGGCGACCGCGGTGTGGTTCGGGACGATCCCGATCGCCGACCCCAACCTGTCCACCCCGGAGGGCGACGGGGTCGTCGCCGTCGAACCCGCGCGGGTGCGGGAGTACCTCGACAACCTGCTGGGCACGCCGCCGGCGACCGACGACGTGCCCTGCGTCAACTAGCTCAGCCCATGTGTGGGTACCCGTGCTCGGTCGCGGGGACGAACGTCTCCTTGACCGAGCGCGGGCTCACCCACCGCTGCAGGTTGTAGATCGAGCCGGCCTTGTCGTTGGTGCCGGAGCCGCGGCTGCCGCCGAACGGCTGCTGGCCGACGACCGCGCCGGTCGGCTTGTCGTTGACGTAGAAGTTGCCGGCCGCGAACCGCAGCGTGCGGTGCGCCTCCTCGATGGCGGCGCGGTCGGTGGCGAAGACCGCCCCGGTCAGCGCGTACGGCGTGGACGAGTCGACCAGCTCGAGGATCTTGCCGTAGTCCGCGTCGTCGAACACGTGGACCGCCAGGATCGGGCCGAACCACTCGGTGGTGAACACCTCGTTGGTCGGGTCCGTGCCGAGCAGGACCGTCGGCTCGACGAAGTAGCCGACCGAGTCGTCGCAGGTCCCGCCGGTCAGGACCTCGAGTGTCGAGGTCGCGGACGCCATCTGCAGGACGCCCTTGTGCTTGGCGAACGCCCGCGAGTCGATCACCGCGCCGCCGAAGTGGCTGAAGTCGGTGACGTCGCCGAACGACAGCGACCTCGTCACGTCGACCAGCCGCTCCCGCACGCCGTTCTCCCACAGCGACCGCGAGATGTACGCGCGCGACGCGGCGGAGCACTTCTGCCCCTGGTACTCGAACGCGCCACGCACGAGCCCGATCGCCACCGCGGCCGGGTCGGCCGACCGGTGCGCGACCACGAAGTCCTTGCCGCCGGTCTCGCCGACGATCCTCGGGTAGCTGCGGTAGTTGTCGAGCTGGTCGCCCATCAGACGCCACAGGTGCCGGAACGTCTTGGTGGAGCCCGTGAAGTGCAGGCCGGCGAAGTCCGGGTCGGTCATCGCGACCTCGCTGACCGCGGCGCCGTCGCCGGTGACCATGTTGATCACGCCCGGCGGCAGCCCGGCCGCCTCGAGCAGGCGCATCGTGTGGTGCGCGGCGAGCTGCTGGGTCGGCGACGGCTTCCACACCACGGTGTTGCCCATCAGCGCGGGCGCGGTCGGCAGGTTGCCGGCGATCGCGGTGAAGTTGAACGGGGTGATCGCGGTGACGAACCCGTCGAGCGGCCGGTGGTCGAACCGGTTCCAGATACCCGGGCTCGAGTTCGGCTGCTCGGCGAGGATGCGGCGCGCGTAGCTGACGTTGAACCGCAGGAAGTCGATGAACTCGCAGGCGGCGTCGATCTCGGCCTGCTGCACGGACTTCGACTGGCCCAGGATCGTCGCGGCGTTGAGCGTGTCCCGCCACGGGCCGGCCAGCAGGTCGGCGGCACGCAGGAACACGGCGGCGCGCTCGTCGAACGGCAGGTCCCGCCACGCGGGCGCGGCCTGCTTGGCGGCGCTCACGGCGTCGGCGACATCCTTCGCGACGGCCTGCGCGGAGCGGCCGAGGACGTGCCGGTGGTCGTGCGGCTGGACCACGTCGATCGGGTCGCCGCCCGCCATCCGCCGCTCGCCGCCGATGGTCATGGTGAGCTCGTGCCGCTCACCCTCCAGCTCGGCGATCCTGCGCTGCAGCGACTCACGCTCGGCACTGCCCGGCGCGTAGGCGCGCACCGGCTCGTTGACCGGCTCGGGCACGGACGAAACGGCGTCCATGATGTGGCTCGCCTCCCATGGCTTTTCGGGGGTGCCGGCCGGCTTGTGACCGTGCTCGGCGGGTGCCCCGCCATCCTGTCACGAGCTGGTGTCCCACCAGGCCAGGAGCGCCGCCACCTCGGCGTCGAACAGCAGCGCCGGGTCGATGCGGGTGAGCGTGAACTGGCCGGCGACCTCGAGGCTGATGAGGCCGTGCATCCGCGTCCACGCGGTGAGGCCCCAGTGCAGCTGCCGCGGGGTCAAGTTCTCGTATCCCATTCGCTCGCCCCACGCGGCGACCTGGCCGTCGAGCGCCGTGCCCCGCGGCTCCTCGTGGTCCGCGCCGACGGCCTTCAGCACGGCGACCATCGTGCGGTTGGCGGCGTCGAGGGTGTGCGGCGGGGCCGCGTAGCCGGGGACCGGCGTGCCGAACAGCAGGAGGTAGCGGTGCGGTGCGGCGACGGCCCAGTCGCGCATCGCGGTGGCCGCGGCACGCAGCCGATCCGTGGTCGCGGAGGCGATCGCCTGCTCGACGGTGTCGGCGAGGTCGTGGTACGCGTCGGAGATCAGCTCGGTGAGGAGCGCGTCGCGGTTGGCGAAGTAGCGGTAGAGCGCGGGTCCGGTGACGCCCATCCGCTTGCCGATGGCGTTGACCGAGATGCCCGCGATCCCATCCTCGGCGAGCTGTTCCAGCGCGATGCGCTTGGCCTCCTGCCGGGTCTCCTCGCGGTAACGCTGCCTGCGGTCCATGTCTCGCTCCATCCCACTTGACACGCCCACTGTAACAGCATCTAATTGGAGTTAGAACTTCTAACACAAGGAGCTGGCCATGGAGATCGTGCTGACCGGGCAGGGTGGTCCGGAGAAGCTGCGGATCGACGACACCGACTCGCCCGCGCCGGGCAAGGGCGAGGTGCGGGTGCGCGTCGAGGCGAGCGGCGTGAGCTTCGCGGAGGTGCAGATGCTCGCGCACCGGTACCCGATGCAGCCGAAGTACCCGTTCGTGCCGGGCTACGACCTGGTCGGGACCGTCGAGTCGGTCGGGGCCGGGGTGACCGGAGTGCCCGTCGGCGCGCGGGTGGCGGCCCTGATGGTGACCGGCGCGTGGCGCACGCACGTCGTCGTCCGGGCCGACCGCGTGGTGCCGGTGCCCGACGGCATGGACCCGGGCGTGGCCGCGGCGGCGACGATGAACGGCGTGACCGCGTGGCAGATGGTGCACGAGGTGGCGCGGGTGCGCGCGGGGCAGACGGTGCTGGTGCACGGCGCGTCCGGCGGGGTCGGCACGCTGCTGGTCCAGCTCGCGGTGGCCACGGGCGCGCGGGTGCTCGGCACGGCGTCCGCCTCGAAGCACGCGGCCGTCCGGGAGCTGGGCGCCGAGCCCATCGACTACCGGTCGGAGGACGTGCCGGCACTTGTGCGCACGCTCGCGCCGGACGGTGTGGACGCGGTGTTCGACCACCTCGGCGGGGCGAGCCTGCCGCAGTCGTACGACCTGCTGGCCGACGGCGGCATCCTGATCAACTACGGCTCGGCGACAACGCTGCGCGAGCCGAACCACTGGGTGGTCCCGTACCTGCGGACGATGCGACGGTTCGCCGGATGGTGGCTGGGGAAGCTGGTGGGGCGTGCGCGGGGGCGGCGGGCGGCGTTCTACTACGTGAAGCCGGGCGCGTCGTTCAACCGGGCGCTGGCGGAGGTGTACGGGCTGGTCGCCGCGGGGACGCTGAACCCGCCCATCGAGAAGCGGCTGCCGCTGAAGGAGGCGGCGACGGCGCTACAACAACTCATGGACGGCAAGGCGACGGGCAAGATCGTGCTGGAGGCGTGAACCCGGCCCGGAGCCAACGCACCCCCCGCCAACCCGCGAGTCCCCCGTTCAGAACCCGCGAGTCCCCGTTTCAGAACCCGCGAGTTGCCGTTTCACGACTCGCGAGTCGCCGTTTCAGAACCCGCGAGTTGCCCGTTCGCGACCGGCGAGTCGCCTGTTCGCGACTAGCGATTCCACCGTCAACCGGCGCCGCGGCGGACTCGCCGTCCGGGGTAGGCCTCCGGCCCCCGGTATCAACGTTACCGGCAGGCACCGACAGGAAAGGCGGCCGAGCGGCCGGCTGTCCACAGCCGCGAACCCGATCCGGCAGTTGTCCACAGCCCAGTGCCGGCGACGACCGTTTCTGTCGGTGGTCGCCGGTAGCGTGGTTCGAGGGGGCCAGCGGCCAACCCGCCTCGCCCTACAGGAGTTCCAGCAGGAACGGCAGTTCCTCCGGCGAGTACCACGCCAGCTCGTGGTCCTCCGCCTCCCCGAGCGCGAACTCCGCGTCCCCGTCACCGATGTCCGCCGCATCCACCACGGCCGCGGCGGCACGAACGGCGTCCTCCGCGTCGGAGGTGTCCAGGTGCACGGCCCCGACCGACTTCAGCTGCACCGGACCTTCGAGCCGCACCACCGCGAAGTCCAGGTCGGGGCGGAGGGTGACGCTGTCGACGTCCGCCGACACCACCGCCCGTCTGGGCAGCACCAACTCCGGGTCCTCCTCGAGCTCGGCGGCCAGCAGCCGCAGCGACGCGCGCGACGCCTCCAGCATCGCCGCGTACTCCAGCTCCTCGGCCGTGCCCGAGGCGTACGACTCACGCAGCATCGGAGTCAGCGCGAAGGCAGTGTGGTTCACCGCGGTCAACTCACCCGCGGCGTTCAACGTTCGCAACATCAACACCGTGGCCGGAATGTAGACCCTCACCGTGCTCCCATTCCCTGTGCGCCGGGCAAGGTCTAGATCCTGACACACCCGCGCCTCGCCGACATGGAATGCTCTCGCGCGTGGACGGCCAATCACCCAAGGACCGGTTCGTGACGGTGTTCGGTCGCAAGCCGGTGCTCGAGGCACTCGCCGACCGGCGCCTCGACGTGGACAAGGTCGTGCTCGCCGAGAACGCCCGCGGGGACGCCGCTCGGGAGATCATCGACGCGGCCACCGCCCGTTCCGTGCGACTCGAACGAGCCAGCGCGCACCGGGTGAAAGTGTTGGCAGGCAACGGAAAACAAGACCAGGGCGTGCTGGCCGACGTGGTCGCGCCACGCATGCGCCGGCTCGTCGACGCGCTCGCCGCCGGGCAGCCGCCCGCGCGTGTGCTCGTGCTCGACGGCATCACCACGCCCGCGAACGTCGGCATGATCCTGCGCACCGCGACCGCCGCCGGCATCGAGGGGATCGTCGTGCCGAGGCGCGGCGTGGCGAGCATCGACCCGCTGGTCGTGAAGGCATCCGCCGGCGTGGCGTTCCATGCGCCCGTGCTGCGGTGCTACACGGCGGAGGAGGCGGCCGAGGCCCTGCGCGCCGCCGGTTACCCGCTGTACGCGCTCGACGGGTCGGCGCGGCAGTCGCTGTTCGAGGCGGAGCTCCCGCAGCGAGCGGCGTACGTGCTCGGCGGGGAGACGGCCGGGGTGAGCGAGACGGTTCGCCGCCAGGTCACGGGGCTGGTGTCGATTCCGATGAGCGGCGGGGTCGAGTCGCTGAACGTCGCCAGCGCGGCCGCCGTGCTGTGCTTCGAACTGGTCCGCCGTCACGCAAAGTAAGTGCGTCAGCCCGTCGGGTGGTCTTTGTCCATGATCGGCGATCTCGCTCCTCAGTAAGACATGACCGTTCCGGATTTGCACGACCGCATCCGTGTCCGCCCGCTGCCCGACTACGAGCCCGAGGTGGGCGTCTCACCACCGCAGCGCTGGTCCAGCCTGCGTCCGGTGAGCGGGCCGCAGCTTGCGCTGACCGCGCCGTCCACGCCCGGCGGCCCGCCGCCCGCGTCGCCGGTCTCGCTGTGGCGGCTGTTGACCCGGGTACTGGAGGTGCTCGACGGCCGCCGCCCCGTCGGACAGCTGCGGGCGCTCCTGCCCGACACCGCGTTCGAGGCGCTGCTGACCCGGCTGCGCACGACGGGCGCCGGCCATCGCCACGTGCTGCGCAGAATCCGCACGTGCTACCCGACGCGGGAGGTGGTGGAGGTGAGCGCGGTCATCTGGGTGACGTCGACGACGGGCCGCGACCGCGCGATAGCGGCAGCAGGCCGCTTCGAACGCGACGACGACGAGTGGCGCTGCACGGTGCTCAGACTCATGTGACAGGAGGGCGTAGCTCACCCGGCGTGGCCTCCGGCCCCCCGATTTCCAGCCTATCCCTGACCACCGACAAGAAATGGCCAGCGCGGCGGGCTGTCCACAGGGGCGGGGTACGACCGTGGCCCCACCACCCGCTGCTTGGGGTGATGGGGCCACGGTCGAGGTGTTCGCTAGCGGCGAGGGCCCTTCTTGCCCTTCTTCTGCGCGTCGCGGGCTGCTGCGCGGCGGTCGCGGCGGGTGCCGCCGCCCGCACCGTTCTGGTTGTTGTCGCTGGTGCCCCTCGACTCGACGCCGCCGCCTTCCGCCGGGCCGCTGTACGTCAGGCGCTGACCCGTCTCCGGGGGCGCGCCGAGGCCCTTGCCCCGGAAAGCCGGCGGGATCTTCTCCTCCGCAGCGGCTGCCTGGGCCCGTTGCGCCGCCTGAGCCGCCTCGGCCGCTTCCGCGGCGCGCTGTGCCCTGGCGACGCGCTCGGCGGCGGCCGACGGGAGGGACGCCGCGTCCGACTCGGGGGCCGGCTCCGGCTGTTCGACCGGGAGGTTGAACAGGTAGCTGACGCACTCCTCCTTGAGGGCTTCGAGCATCGTGGCGAACATGTCGAAGCCCTCGCGCTGGTACTCGATCAGCGGCTCGCGCTGGGCCATGGCCCGCAGGCCGATGCCCTGCTTGAGGTAGTCCATCTCGTACAGGTGCTCGCGCCACTTGCGGTCCAGCACGGACAGCATGACCTGCCGCTCGAGCCTGCGCATGGCGCCCTCGCCGGCCTTGCTGTCGATCTCCGCCTCGCGTTCCTCGTACGCGCGGCGGGCGTCGGCGACGATAGCCTCCTCCAGGTTCTCACCGGTGAGGTCCGTGCCGTTCGACTCCATGTCGTCGACCAGGTCGTCCCATTTGAGAGAGATGGGGTACAGCGTCTTGAGCGCCTTCCACAGCTTCTCGTGGTCCCAGTCCTCCGAGTAGCCGCCGCCGGTCTCGGCGCGCACGTAGTCCGACACGACGTCGGTGACCATGTGCTCCACCTGGTCACGCAGGTCCTCGCCCTTGAGCACACGGCTGCGCTCGCGGTAGATGACCTTGCGCTGGCGGTTCATGACCTCGTCGTACTTGAGGACGTCCTTGCGGATCTCGAAGTTCTGCTGCTCGACCTGCGTCTGCGCGCTCTTGATCGCCCTGGTGACCATCTTCGCCTCGATGGGCTGGTCGTCCGGGACCCGCATGGTCACCATGACGCGCTCGACGAACTGCGCGTTGAACCGGCGCATGAGCTCGTCGCCGAGCGACAGGTAGAACCGGGACTCGCCGGGGTCGCCCTGCCGGCCGGAACGACCGCGCAGCTGGTTGTCGATGCGCCGGGACTCGTGCCGCTCGGTGCCGAGCACGTACAGACCGCCGGCCTCGATGACCTCCTCGGCCTCCGCCTTCACCTCGGTGCGCGCCTTCTCCAGGGCCTCGGGCAGCGCGGCCGTCCACTCGTCCGGCGTCTCCAGCGGGTCGAGGCCGCGCTCGCGCAGCACGTTCTCCGCCAGGTGGTCCGGGTTGCCGCCGAGCACGATGTCGGTGCCACGACCGGCCATGTTCGTCGCGACCGTGACCGCGCCCCGGTGGCCGGCCTCGGCGACGATCGCCGACTCCTTCTCGTGGTGCTTCGCGTTCAGCACGTTGTGCGGCACGCGCATCTTCACCAGCAGCTTCGACAGGTACTCCGACCGCTCGACGCTGGTGGTGCCGACCAGCACCGGCTGGCCCTTCTCGTGCCGCTCGGCGATGTCCTCGGCGACCGCCTCGAACTTCGCCTCCTCGGTCTTGTAGATCAGGTCGGAGCGGTCGATGCGGACCATCGGCTGGTTCGTCGGGATCGGCACCACACCGAGCTTGTAGGTGTTCTGGAACTCGGCGGCCTCGGTCTCGGCGGTACCGGTCATGCCGGAAAGCTTGCTGTAGAGCCGGAAGTAGTTCTGGAGGGTGATGGTGGCGAGAGTCTGGTTCTCCGCCTTGATGTCCACCTTCTCCTTGGCCTCGATGGCCTGGTGCATGCCCTCGTTGTAGCGCCGGCCGGCGAGGATGCGGCCGGTGAACTCGTCGACGATCAGAACCTCGCCGTTGCGGACGATGTAGTCCTTGTCGTTCTTGTAGAGCTCCTTGGCCTTCAACGCGTTGTTGAGGTACCCGACGAGCGGGGTGTTCGCCGCCTCGTACAGGTTCTCGATGCCCAGCTGGTCCTCGATGTAGGCGACGCCCTTCTCGCTGACGCCGACCGTGCGCTTGCGCTCGTCCACCTCGTAGTGGACGTCCTTCTTCATGTTCGGCGCCATCCGCGCGAACTCCGTGTACCACCGCGACGACTGGTCGGTGGGACCGGAGATGATCAGCGGCGTGCGGGCCTCGTCGATGAGGATCGAGTCGACCTCGTCGACGATCCCGAAGTTGTGGCCGCGCTGGACCATGTCGTCCAGGCTCCACGCCATGTTGTCGCGCAGGTAGTCGAAGCCGAACTCGTTGTTCGTGCCGTACGTGATGTCCGCGCGGTAGGAGCGGCGGCGCTGCTCGGGCGTCATCTCCGACAGGATCGCGCCGACCTCGAGGCCGAGGAAGCGGTGCACGCGGCCCATCCACTCGGCGTCGCGCTTGGCGAGGTAGTCGTTGACCGTGATGACGTGGACGCCGTTGCCGGCGATCGCGTTCAGGTACGCCGGCAGCACCGCGGTCAGGGTCTTGCCCTCACCGGTGCGCATCTCGGACACCTTGCCGAGGTGCAGTGCCGCGCCGCCCATCACCTGGACGTCGAAGTGCCGCTGGCCGAGGACCCGCTTGGCCGCCTCCCGGGCGACCGCGAACGCCTCCGGCAGCAGGTCGCCGAGGGCGTCCTCGTCGGTCTCGTTCTCGGGGAGGTCCTTGTCGCGGCTCTCCTCGTAGCGCTTGCGGAACTCGTCGGTCTTCGCACGCAGCTGCGCGTCGGTCAGGTCGACGACCGAGTCCTCGAGCTCGTTGACCTCGTCGACGATCCTTTTCAGATGCTTGAGCGTCTTGCCCTCGCCCGCTCGGAGTATCCGGGACAGCACCATCAGGTCAACCTCGCTAGCTGGTTCGTCGCACGCTTCTGTTCAGGGAGAGGCGGCTCACCCTGTGACTCCATCGTAGGCGGTGTCCGAACCGCGCTGCCGCTCGCCGCTTACGCGGGTTCGTCGAGCTGCACCTCGGCCACCTCGCACGTGGCGCCCTGCACCACCTCATAGACGTTCGCGCCCGGGATGTCCTCGGTCGACTTCTCGCCGGGCTGCAGGGTGCCGGTGTTGAACAGACCGTCGGTGACCACCTTGCCGGACGCGTCGAGGAAGGTGAGCGTGCCGAAATACTCCATCGGCTCGTCCAGCGAGTTCGTCACCTCGATGACCGCGCTCACGCCGATGCCGTCGCCGCTCTTGCAGTCGACGATCTTGACGTCCTTCTTCAGCTCCTCGGCGTCCACCGACTCGTTCTCGGCGTCCTTCTGCTGCTCCTGGGCCTGCCCGGCGCCGTCGCTCGCGTTGTCGGCCGGGGCGCCGTCGCTGCCGCACGCGGCGAGGCCGAACACGGCGCCGGTGGCGAGAAGGGCTGCGAGGGCAGTTTTCCTGAGCATGGCTGGTTCGTTCCTCCCGGGCGGTTGATCTCGAACCACGACCGTACCGAACGCGAGACCGCGCACACGCGAAAGCCCCCGAGCTGGAAACCCGGGGGCTTTTCGCAGTTCGCGTGCGGCGGTCAGACCAGCTTGATCACGCCGTAGTCGAATCCCCTTCTGCGGTAGACGACGCTTGGCTGGCCGGAGTCGGCGTCGTGGAACAGGTAGAAGTCGTGCCCGACCAGCTCCATCTGGTAGAGGGCCTGGTCGACAGTCATGGGGGTCGACGCGTGTTCCTTCTCCCGGACGACCCGTCCGGGGAGGTTGTCGTCCTCCGCGCTGTCCCAGCGCTGGGCCGGCACCTCCGGAAGACCGAAGGCCTGTTCTGTTCTCGCGGGCAGCACCGCGGTCTGGGCGCGGCCGTTGGTGGCCGGCAGCGCCGGAAGCTCGGTGGCGGTTGCGGTGGCCTCCGCGACGGAGGTCTGGCCCCTGCGGCCGTAGTGCACGCGCCTGCGGTCGTGCAGCCTGCGGAGCCGGTTCTCGAGCTTGGTCACCGCGGCGTCCAGTGCGGCGTAGAAGTCGCCGGCACACGCCTCGGCACGGACGGCGGGTCCCCTTCCCTTGCCGGTGATCTCAACGCGTTGGCAGTTCTTCGACTGTCGGCGGTTGGGTTCGTGGAACAGCTCGACATCAAAACGAATGACCTTGCGGTCGTAGCGTTCGAGCCGAGTCAGCTTTTCCTCGACGTGCACTCGGTAGTGATCGGGCACCTCGACGTTGCGGCCTTTAACGACGATGTCCATACACGACCTCCCTCGCCAGTTGGCGAGCTAGTGAGCGAACAGCGGCGCCGACGAATCTGGGGTCCTGGATGGTGGACGGCCAGAAAAGGGTGCTTGAGGACTCCCCGCCTCAAAGCTCGTCCGGCGCCAGGGTCATGGGCTTCTCGCCTCCTCCCTGCGGAAACCGGGAAAGCTGATGCCGGCACGTTATCTCGGGTTGTGCCTTTGCAAAAGCCCCCTCAGCGGGGGAACTTCTGCGCTCGGTGGGCGTCACGCAGCGCAACCAGGACACCGGTTGCCGCCGGACCGCACGCGGGGCCGCGCCGTCGAGTGGCGCTTCCGTCACTCCGCCAGCCGTACCAGGCATACCCAGAGGGACATTCGTGTTTTCCGGCCCGCCTTCCATATGGGTACAACGATCTTCGGGTGATCGAGGTTCCCGAACCAAGTTCACTCGGACGGAGGTATGCACCTTCTCCCGCCTATTGAAACGCGGAATGTCGGTCATGTTGCCGCTGCGGCCCGCTACCGACCGGTTAGCCCGACCGGGCACCGCTGGGGCCGCTCACGCGGTAGCCGTGAACGCCAGCACCGTCACCTCCACCCCGAGCGCGGAAGCACAAGCCACCGCGGTGGCGCCGGTCGTGATCACGTCGTCCAGCAGCACCACCGAACCGACCGGACACGCGCCCACCACCCGGAGACGCCCGCGGAGGTTCGCCGCGCGCGCCTGCGGCCCCAGCCCCACCGAGTCCCGCGCGCGACCGGACAGCCGCAGCACCGGCGCCACCACCGCCGACCCCAGCGCCTCGGCGCACGCGTGCGCCACCGCCGTCATGTGCTGCCCGTACCGGGCCCGCGCGGCGGCGGGGCGCGACGGGGCGGGCACGAGCACATACGGGCCCGCCCGCAACGACGGCAGCGCGGCGGCCAGCGTCTTCCCGAGCACGCCGGCCAGCTCGCGCCGCCCCCGTTCCTTGTACGCGAGCACCGCCCGGCGCGCGGCGCCGGCGTAGGGGCCCAGCGCGAAGGCCTCCGCGAGCCCGGGACGCTCCACCGGGAACACTCGCCCCATGGAGCGGGCGCACGCCGGACACCACGGTGAGCGAGGACTTCCACACCCAGCGCAACGGCTCGGCAGGACGAGGTCTAGTATCGAACGCATGAACGAATCATGCATCCGACCCCCGACAAGATCGTCAGCCGGGATAGAACGGGATGGCCGCGGTGCCCTGACCGTTCTGGAGCTGTCGCCACACCTGCCCGAACCCGGCCACCGTCAACACCGCCGCGCTGTCGGTCACCACGACCTCCCGGTCGGGCGCAGCCGTGACGGCCCGCACCGGGAACTGGAGGTTGTTCGAGTCGTAGGTCTCGATGGTGAGCCCGTCGACCGTCACGCTGATCACCGGCAGCGTGGTCTGCTCGGTGGCGACCACCAGCGACTCCTGGTTGCCCCAGTCGACACCGACCGCGGCGACGATCATCGTGAGCTGGAGGGTGCGGGGCAGGCTGAGGCTCACCGAGTCCCTGTCGCGCACCACCGCGGCCACCACGAGCTTGCCGGCCTGGGTGATCATCGCGGCCCGTGTCCCGTCGCGGGACAGGCGGAGCTGGGTGATCGCGCCGAAGTTGTCCAGCTCGGACGCGTTGACCTCGACCGACTTCCACGTGCCGTCCCCGGTGCGGACGACTCGGACGACGTTGCCGTCCTCGACCGTCCAGACCTCGCCGGCCTCCTGGTCCGCCGAGGTCGACACCCGCCACGTGGGTCTCGTCATCGTGCCCGCGTCCAGCGCGACCTCCTGCAGGTCCTCGCCGTAGGGCCCGATGCGCAGCCGCAGGCGGCCGTCGACCCTGGTGACGGCGGCGAGCTGCGCGCCGTCGATCGACTGTGCGGCGCTCAGCACCTCGTACTCGCCGTCGCCGGCAGGACCGGGCACCGGTTTGCCGTCCTTGAGTGTGCGCAGCCGGCCGCCGGAGGTCACCAGGCCGGCCTGGTCCGGGTTCGGCATGGTCGGCGCGTCGTACGCCTTCAGGTCGCCGAGCCGCCAGTCGCCGTGGCCCTGGATCAGGTCCTGCCCGTCGCCCTTGATGCGCAGGCGGCTGGACGTGACGGTCTGGAGCGACTTCACGATCTGCGCGGCGATCTGCTCACGCTGTTCCGTGGTCTTGTCGCCGAGTGGGATCAGGTCCACGACCAGCGTGCCGTCCGGGTCGGGCACCACGTTGGTCCGCGCGCCGATGCCTTCCAGCGGCGATCGGAGCGAACGCCCCATCATGTTCGACGGGCCGGACAGCAGCACCGAGATCACCCTGGCCGGCAGGCCGGTGGCCGGCTGGGCGGCGACGTAGCGCAGGTCGGGCACCGTGACCCGCAGGTCCGGGTCGAAGAAGTAGATAGTCACCGGCCGGTAGCTGGAGCTGAACTCCGAGATCGGGACGAACACCGGCGGCGGCGTGTCGATCCGCCACTGGCCGGCCTCGCGACGCACGCCGACGCGGTGCTCGTCCTCGCCGTACCCCGGGACGAACGCCGAGTCGCTGTCGATCCGGCCGATCTGCGTCACCCGCAGGACCACCGTGACCTCAGTGTCCTCGACGCCGCCCTGGTCCTCTCCGGACTGCTTGCCGCCCTCGTTCCGCAGCGGCACCGTGCCGAACGTGTCGTGGATGATCATCGGCTTGGTGTCGCCGGCCCAGTTGGCGCGCGCCCGCTTCGTCAGGTACTCACGTGCCGTCTCCGGGTTGCCGGACTTCCGCACGAACTCGCGCACCAGGTCGAACGCGTTGAGGTTCGCCGTCGGCTCCTCGACCACCTGGGACTGTTCCGGCTTGTTGTCGCGCACCGCGTGCGGCGTCGACTCGTCCGGGATGTTCGCGCAGCCCGCGACCAGCAGCAGGGCGAACAGGAGCACCACATACCCACGGCGCCTCATCTGGCCTCCTCCCATACCGGGGTCGGCGGTTCGACGTCCGCGTCGCCGGTTTCGACGGCCTCGGCGACACCGGCGACGGTGACCCGCATGGCGTCGGCCTCGGCGAGCGGTTCGACGTCCGCGGCCACCTCGGGCGGCACGTCGGCGTCCGCGGGCGGCAGCGGCAGGGGGTTGTCGTGGTAGGCGACGCCCTGCTGGCGCGGCAGCGTGAGACGGAAGCACGCGCCCTTGCCCCGCTCGCCCCACGCGTCGAGACCGCCGCCGTGCAGGCGCGCGTCCTCGAGGCTGATGGCGAGCCCGAGGCCGGTGCCGCCGGTGTGCCGGTTGCGCGAGGGGTCGGCCCGCCAGAACCGGTTGAACACCAGGCCCGCCTCGCCGGTCCGCAGCCCCACGCCGAAGTCCCGCACGGTCACGGCGAGCGCGTGCTCGTCGACGGCCATGCGCAGCCGCACCGGGCGGCCGTCGCTGTGGTCGACCGCGTTGGCCAGCAGGTTGCGCAGCACGCGTTCGATACGGCGCGCGTCGACCTCCGCGCCCGCCTCCTCCTCGGGCAGGTCGAGGACGATGTCGGTGCCGGCGTTGCGGGCGATCGTCGCGACCGCCCGTGCGGCGCGCACCGCGATCGGCCGCACGTCGACGTACTCGGCGACGAGCTCCTCGACACCCGCGTCGAGGCGGCTGATCTCCAACAGGTCGGCGAGCAGCGACTCGAACCGGTCGAGCTCGTCGACCAGCAGCTCGGTGGACCGCGCGAGGCCGGGCGGGAACTGCTCGCGGGAGGCGTGCAGCACGTCCGCGGCCATCCGCACGGTGGTCAGCGGGGTGCGCAGCTCGTGCGAGACGTCCGAGGTGAACCGCCGTTGGAGAGTGCCGAACTCCTCGAGCTGGCGGATCTGTCTCTCGATGCTCTCGGCCATCTCGTTGTAGGACTGGGCGAGGCGCGCCACGTCGTCCTCGCCGGCGACGATCATGCGTTCGTCGAGCTCACCGCCCGCGAACCGCTCCGCGGCCTGCGCGGCGCTGCGGACCGGACGCACCACCTGCCTGGTGACCAGGTTGGCGATGCCGGCGAGCAGGAGCAGCAGCACGAGACCGCCGACGATCAGGGTGCTCTGTACGACGCCGATCGTGCTCTGCTCGGCGGACAGCGGATAGAGCATGTACAGCTGCATCGGGCTCTGCACGGTGCCGAACGGCGCGCCGACGATGAGGAACGTGGTGCGGCCGGAGTCCGGCCGGTCCACGGTGTGGATCTGGACCGCGAGCTGGCGGTTCTGCACGAAGTGCCGCAGGTTGTCGGGCACGTCGGCGTAGGGCCCGACGCTGATCGCCTCGTCCGGCGTGGCGAGTCCGGCCGCGTCGCTCGCCAGCACCGGCTCGAACGCGCCGGCGGCCGAGCTGACCGTGTCGGTGTTCGGGGTGGAGCTGGTGAGCTGGGTCAGCGCCAGGGTGAGCCGGTTGCGGACGGCGTCGACCTCGGTGTTGACGCCGAGCAGCTCGCGCTGGGCGACCTGCACGGCGTCGCGGGTGGCCGCGATCGCGGCGTCCTCCTTGGTCTCCAGCAGCCGGTCGGTGATCTGGTTCTGCAGGACCATGCCCAGCACGAAGACCACGGCGGAGGACAGCGCGAGGGTGCTGACCACCACGCGCACCTGCAGCGAGCGCCGCCAGAGCTCGCCGAACCAGACCGCACGCTGCTGACCAGCGGCGACCGCGCGGGCGCCGAACTTGGCGACCGCGCGGAAATACCTCTTCACACCCACCTACCGATCACGGGGGGCCAGCCTTGTAGCCAACTCCACGCACCGTCAACACCACCTCGGGATGTTCCGGGTCCGTCTCGACCTTCGAGCGCAGTCGCTGCACGTGCACGTTCACCAGCCGGGTGTCCGCCGCGTGTCGGTAGCCCCAGACCTGCTCGAGCAGGACCTCGCGGGTGAACACCTGGCGCGGCTTGCGCGCCAGGGCCACCAGGAGGTCGAACTCCAGCGGGGTCAGCTGGATGGCGACGCCGTCGCGCGTGACCTCGTGGCCGGGCACGTCGATGGTGAGATCGCCGATCGAGAGCATCTCGGCCGGCTCGGAGTCGGTGCGCCGCAGGCGGGCCCGCACCCGCGCCACGAGCTCCTTCGGTTTGAACGGCTTGACGACGTAGTCGTCGGCGCCGGACTCGAGGCCCAGGACTATGTCGACGGTGTCGCTCTTGGCCGTGAGCATCACGATCGGCACGCCCGACTCGGCGCGGATCGCCTTGCACACGTCGATCCCGTTGATACCGGGCAACATCAGGTCGAGCAGCACCAGGTCGGGCCTGAGCTCACGCAGCGCGGGCAACGCCCGGTTGCCTTCAGCCACCACCGCGGTGTCGAAACCCTCGCCCCGCAACACGATGGTCAGCATCTCGGCCAAGGCCGGGTCGTCGTCCACTACCAGCACACGTGCCTTCATGCTTACATCGTCGCACTTCGTGAGCCTTCTTCGTGCAGGACCCGCTTGGTTCGTCCGGTTTACGCCCGTTGCCTCCACCTGGGTGACGGGTTGTAACGCTGACCGGGTTTGGAACGGTCTACCGGTTGAACTTTGAACATGAAGCCGTGGAGGGTCAGGGACGATGGGCATCCGGAGGCTCAACCACGCAGTGCTCTACGTGCGTGACGTCGACCGTAGCGTCGACTTCTACACCGACATGCTCGGCTTCCGGGTGGTCCACCGCCGACCGACCACCGCGTTCCTGCGCGCCGCCGAGTCGGACAACGACCATGATCTCGGGCTGTTCCAGGTCCGAGGGACGGCGACGCGCGGTAGTGGCACCTCAGTGGGGCTGTACCACCTCGCGTGGTCGGTGAGCACCCTGCCGGAGCTGGCCACCTTCGCCGAGAAGCTGACGTCGGTCGGGGCGCTCGTCGGGTCGTCCGACCACGCGGTGTCGAAGTCGTTGTACGGCAAGGATCCGGACGGGCTCGAGTTCGAGATCTCCTGGTTCGTGCCGCGGGACCGGATCACCGAGGAGATGTCCTCGTCCCCGACGATCGGCCGGCTGGACATCGGCGCGGAGATCACCCGCTGGGGCGCTGACCTGGTCGGGGCCCCGTAGCCGCCTGGGGCGGCGTGGCCTCCGGCCCCCTTGATCCACGCTACGGCACGACACCGACAGGAAGCGGCGGCGCGGGCGGAGCTGGGGACAAGCCGCGCGGTTGTGGACAACCCGGCCCCAGGTGATCTTGTGCGGCCGGCGCTGTCGGGGGTCGCCCGTAGGCTGGCCATCGGGGGGCCGGAGGCCAGCCCTGACGGCGCCGCCGGACTACTCCGACAGGCGTTTCGCCAGTTCGACCGGGTCCGTTGTGGACGTTCCGTCCACCACGTGCCACGGCGCCAGCCAGGCGTCCGCCGCCAGGCCGTCGTACACCGCGCCCACCCTGGCCTGCAGCGCGGTGTCCGCCTCCCACGTGTCGCGGCCCCGGTCGGACTCCGTGCGGGCCCGGTGCGCGGACCGCTCGGCGGCGACGTCCACCGGGACCCGCAGGAGCAGGTGGGCGTGCGGCAGCGGCAGGTCGAAACGGTCGATCTCGATGGCGCGCACCCACGACACGAACTCGCCGCGGGCGTCCTGGTGCAGGCGGGCCGCGCCGAACGCCGCGTTGGACGCCACGTAGCGGTCCAGCAGCACGACGTCGTTGGCGGCGAGCGCGGCGCGGATGTCGGCGGCGGCGCCGCGGCGGTCGAGGGCGTACAGCATGGCCATGCCGTACACCTCCGCGCCGAACCCGCCGAGCCTGCCGTGCAGACCGTCGTGCACGAGGTCGGCGTGCACGTCCACGCCGTAGCGCGGGAAGGCGAGCTTGGCGACGGAACCGCCGAACGCGGTTGTCAGCGCGTCGGCCATGGTGCGTTTGCCGGCGCCGTCCAGGCCTTCGATCACGATCAGTCGTCCCACGGTGGGCACACTACGAGAACGGCACGTGCCACCAGGGACTGGACCTCTCGGACGCGAGCAGGCGGTGCGGGCCGAGCACGGAGGTGTACATGTGGCCGTACTGCTCGTCGTCGAAGCGGACCACCCGGCCGAGGGCGTAGCCGGCGCTGAGGTCGGCCCACGAGGTGTAGTGCTGGCGACACAGCTCACCGGCGCGCAGGACGATCCGCTCGGCCGTCTGGTAGTCGCAGAACCGGCCGCCGAAGCCCCACCGCGCCATGTTGACCGCACGGCCGAAGTCATAGCCGAACACGGAGCTCACGATGCCGTTCTGCGGCAGGAGGCCGTCGGTGCGGAAGCGGGTCTCGTAGCGGGTCACGACACCGGCGAGCGCGACCAGCTCGTCGACCTCGGCCGGCTCCGTGCGCTGCCGGCGCGCCCAGTCGCCGACCGCGTTCTGCCACGTGAACAGGTCGTAGTGGCCCTGCTGGCGCAGCAGCGTGCGGCGGACGTTGAGCACCGCGTCGGCCTCGGTGCCGATGTTCAGCCCGCCGAGCAGGTACTGGACCTGCCGCGACCAGTCCTCGGTGTTCTCCACACCCCAGCTGTCCGCGAGCGTCTCGCGGACCCGCTCGTAGTCCCGCACCGGATCGTCGAGCGCGTTCCACGGACTCGACACGTGCACCGGGATATGCGCGCCACAGGCGTAACCATGGGCCAACGGCCCGAAGAACGGTCCCTCAGGGGCGCTGACCACCCCCTCGACGTGATCACAGACAACCACGGAGGCGGAGTCTAGCCACGTGCAACTGCCGGCGTGGTCAGATCCGTCCTTAGGGCATGAGACTCAGCTATCTGGTCGTGCCGCTGCTGCTCGTGGCCGCGGGCTGCGGCAACCGGCCGGCCGGCTCCGCGCCGGCGCCGTCGGTCGAGGACCCGTTGCGGGGCCAGACGTTCCTGTCGACCGACGTGACCGTCGACGGCCGGCCGCACACCCTGGTCGCCGGCACCGAGGTGTCGGTCGAGTTCACCGACGACGGCCGGCTGATCGCCCGCGCCGGGTGCAACATGATGCAGGCGCCGGTCGACACGGCCGACGGGAAGCTGACCGTCCAGGGCGGTCTCGCGACGACCGACATGGGCTGTGACCCGCCACGCCACGAGCAGGACGCGTTCGTCGCCGAGTTGCTGGGCGCCGCGCCGACCTGGGAGCTCGACGGGTCGCGGCTGTCGATCACGTCCGGCACGACGTCGATGGCGCTGGCCGAGCGGTCCGTCGTCGAGCCGGACAAGGCCCTGGCCGGTCCGAGCTGGACGCTCGACACGCTGATCGACGGCGAGATCGCGTCGAGCACGACGGCCGGCGCGGAACCCGTGACGCTGGTGTTCGACGGGACCACGGTCGTCGCGGACACGCACTGCAACGGCGTGTCGGCGACGTACACCGTCGACGGCGACACGATCGAGTTCACGCCCGGCGCGTCGACGCTGATCGCGTGCACGCCTGACATCATGCGGGTGGAAGCGGCGGTGGCCGAGGTGCTGCGGGGGTCGGTGACCTACGAGCTCACGGCCGACCGGTTGACGCTCGAACATCCGTCCGGCAAAGGGATCCAGCTCAGTGCCAAGTGATCTGCCCACCCTGGAGTTCGCCGACCAGGCCGCGTTCGCCGCGTGGCTCGAGGGGAACGCCGGGACCACCGGGGTCTGGCTCCGGATCGCCAAGAAGGGCACCGGCATCGCGTCGGTCGACCACGACCAGGCCCTCGAGGAGGCGCTGCGGCACGGCTGGATCGACGGCACGGCCCGCCGCGTCGACGACCGGTGGTTCGTGCAGAAGTTCACGCCCCGCACCAGACGGTCCCGCTGGTCGAAGATCAACCGCGAGTCGGCGGAACGGCTGATCGCCGAGGGCCGGATGTTCCCGCGCGGGCTCGGCGAGGTCGAGGCGGCGCGGGCGGACGGCCGGTGGGACGCGGCCTACGCGGGCCCGGCGAGTTCCACGGTCCCGGCCGATCTCGCCGCCGCGCTCGCGGCCGCTCCGGCAGCCGCGGCCTTCTTCGAGACGCTGACCAGCCAGAACCGGTACGCGATCCTGTACCGGGTCGAGGAGGCGAAGCGGCCGGAGACGCGGGCCCGCCGCATCGAGAAGTTCGTCGGCATGCTGGCCCGCGGCGAGACCGTCCACTGACCCGCGAGAAGGGCCGGCCCCTTCTCGCGGGACCGGCCCCTTCTCGGGTCAGCTCAGTAGCGGTAGTGGTCCGCCTTGTACGGACCCTCCGTGTCGACGTCGATGTACTCCGCCTGCTCCTTCGTCAGCTTGGTGAGCTGGCCGCCGAGCGCCTCCAGGTGGATGCGGGCGACCTTCTCGTCCAGCTTCTTGGGCAGCCGGTACACCTCCTTGTCGTACTCCTCGTTCTTGGTGAACAGCTCGACCTGAGCGATCACCTGGTTCGAGAAGCTGTTCGACATCACGAACGACGGGTGGCCGGTCGCGTTGCCGAGGTTCATCAGCCGGCCCTCGGACAGCACGATGATCGAATGTCCGTCCGGGAACACCCACTCGTCGACCTGCGGCTTGATGTTGATCCGCCGGATGCCGGGGTACCGCGCGAGGCCGGCCATGTCGAGCTCGTTGTCGAAGTGGCCGACGTTGCCCAGGATCGCCTGGTGCTTCATCTTCGCCATGTGCTCGACCATCACCACGTCCTTGTTGCCCGTGGTCGTGATGATGATGTCGGCGCGGTCGAGGACGTTCTCGAGCCGCTGCACGTCGTAGCCGTCCATCGCGGCCTGCAACGCGCAGATCGGGTCGATCTCGGTGACGATGACCCGGGCGCCCTGGCCGCGCAGCGACTCCGCGGAGCCCTTGCCGACGTCGCCGTAGCCGCAGACGACCGCGACCTTGCCGCCGATCAGCACGTCGGTGCCGCGGTTGATGCCGTCGATCAGCGAGTGCCGGATGCCGTAGCGGTTGTCGAACTTCGACTTGGTGACCGAGTCGTTGACGTTGATCGCCGGGAAGAGCAGGTCACCAGCGGCGGCCAGCTGGTAGAGCCGCAGCACGCCGGTGGTGGTCTCCTCGGTGACGCCCTTGAGCTCGACGCCGGTCTTCGTCCACTTGTCCGACGAGGCGGCGAGCGAGTTGCGGAGCGTCTCGAGGATGATCTTCCATTCCTCGGCGTCGTTGTCCTCCGGCTGCGGTACCACGCCGGCCTTCTCGTACTGGGTGCCCTTGTGCACCAGCAGGGTCGCGTCGCCGCCGTCGTCCAGCAGCATGTTCGGCGCTGAGGCGGCACCGTCACCCGGCCAGGTGAGCATCTTCTCGGTGCACCACCAGTACTCCTCGAGCGTCTCGCCCTTCCACGCGTACACCGGGACGCCCTTGGGCTCCTCCGGCGTGCCGTACTGGCCGACGACGACCGCCGCGGCGGCGTGGTCCTGCGTCGAGAAGATGTTGCAGGAGGCCCAGCGCACCTCCGCGCCGAGCGACACGAGCGTCTCGATCAGCACCGCCGTCTGCACGGTCATGTGCAGCGAGCCGGAGATCCGCGCGCCACGCAGCGGGTAGACCTCGGCGTACTCGCGGCGAAAGGCCATCAGGCCGGGCATCTCGTGCTCGGCGAGGCGAATCTCCTTGCGCCCGAACTCGGCGAGCGACAGGTCCGCCACCGCGAAGTCCAGGTCACCCACTGTCTTCGCATACTGGGCGATGGTCGCTCCCTGGGTATTTAGTGCGGTCATCCCGTGCATCCTCCAAACTCAAGTGCTCGCTGAACACTACCGTTGCGCCTATTCGATCGGCTCGAGCGGCCATAGAGCCGGAGGAGGAAGGCCGTGTTTCCGCCTGGCCCGGACACCCGAGTGGTCGAACTGCGAGTGCACGGCGTGATGGGCACGAAGCCGGAGGCACTCGTGTCGGCCGTCGCGGCGGTGGACGTCGCGGGCGACGGGATCGGGCGGATCGTGCAGCCGGCCGACCGGCTCCTGCGGCCCGCGCCGGGGCCGATGCTGCGTGCCGAGGGCCAGTCGATCCCCCGGGTCGTCGAGGGCTACTCGTGGGGCGGCATGACCTCGGGCGGGGCCGCGAAGGCGGCGTGGGCGGTGCTGTTCCCGTTCGCGCTGGCCAACGTCGCGCACTGGATGCTGCCGCCGATGCCCAGCGGGCACCGGGGCGCCGCACGGCTCGGGCTCGCGGCGCGGACGCTGCTGCGGCTCGCGGCCGTGCTGCTGACGATGCTGCTGGTCACACAGGCCGCGGTGGTCAGCCTGGACCTGCTCGCGGCGCAGTGCCTCGCGCCCGGCTCGCCGTGCCTTGCCGGCGCCGTGCCGGACTGGCTTCGCGCGACCTACCTGTTCCGCCCGCTCGTCGGGCTCGTGCCGGTGCTGCTGACGATCTACGTGCTGCACCGCATCTCGTGCGTGGCATGGGAGGTCGGGGCCGGTTCCGCGAACCCGCCGCCGACGCGGGCGAACGCACGCGTGCAACTGCCCGGCACGAACCTGGTCGCCGACCCCGACACCCCGACGCTGCGGGCGTTGCACCTGGTCGCGGCGCTCGCGACAGTCGCGCTGATCCCGCTGGGCGGCCCGTTCGCCGTGCCCGCCGCGCCGCTGCCGGCCGCGCTGTGGACGCTGGCGCTGATCCTGCTGGTGGTCTCGCTCGGCGGGGTGCTGCTCCTGGACGACCCGACCGGCGCGCAGCCGCGACGGGGCGGCGCGTGGCTGCGTCGCGTGTTCGGCCGGTGGACGCGACGGTTGCTGTTCGCGGCCGGCGGGGCGCTGCTGACCGCGGCGGCCGTGAGCCGGGACCCGCTGGCGGTCGCCGGCACCGAGGTGACGGTCGAGGCCGTCGCGGCGGCGCTGATCGTGGTCGTCGTGCTGTTCGGGGTGCTGCTGGTGCCGGCCGCGCTGATCGCGCGGAGCGAGTGGCGCGGGCGGCCGCGTGAGCTGCGGCCGTGGGCGGGCGGCTGGATGGCGGCGCCGGTGCTCGCGACCGCCGCGCTGCTCGGCGGCGGGTTCGGCGGCGGGCTGGGCATCGCGGTGCGGCGGCTGCTCGGGACGGAAGGGATGGCGCTACCGGCGGGGTACGGGCCGGTGACACTGCTGTGGGGCGCCGGGGCGGTGCTTGGCGTGGTCGTCGCGGGGCTCGCGGCGCCGTTCGCGCTGGCGCGGCTGCGGTCGCTCGGGTCGGCGGAGGCGACGCTGCTGGGGTCGCCGGTGCGGGAGTGGCGGCTCGCCGGGTGGCAGCGGCAGCACGTGCACCACGTGGTGCTCGCGAGCGCCGGGGTGCTGTGCGCGGGCGCGGGTGTGGCGATCTACCTGCGCATCACCGGCACCCCGGACTGGCTGCGGCCGCTGTCGACCATCGGTGTGCTGACGCTGGGCGCGCTCGCCGGCGCGCTGCTGCGTGCCGTGTACAACGCGGCTAAGGCGCCGTCGTCGGGCCGGCGGCTGGGGGTGCTGGCGGACCTCGCGTGCTTCTGGCCGCGCGAGGCGCATCCGATCGTGCCGCCGTGCTACGCCGTCAAGGTGGCCCCGGAGCTCGCGGCGCGGACGGTGTCGCACCTGCGGGAGCCGGGCACGCGGGTGGTGCTCATCGGTGAGAGCCACGGGAGCCTGCTGGTCGTCGTGGCGGCCGCGCGGCTGCTGAACTCGCTGAACGAGTCGGAGCGGCGGCGGGTCGGCGTGGTGACCGTCGGGTCGCAGCTGCAGTGGGCGTACACACGGGCGTTCCCCGCGGTGCTGCCGTTCGATGCGCTGGGGACGCTGGCCGGTGAGCTGGGCACGCGATGGCGGTCGCTGTGCCGGGGCACCGACCCGCTGGGCGGCGCGGTGACGACGTGGCGGCCCCAGGTGTTCGAGAACTCGCTGCTGGGCATGGGTTTCCGCCCGGACGGCACCCCCGGCCCGCTGGCCGCCGCGACCCGGAGTCCGCACGGCGCGTTGGTGCTGGGGCTCGACCACTGGCTGCCGGATCCGCTGCAGGGGCCGTTCCCCGGGCGGCGGTGGGCCGCGGGGTTGCAGCGGCACGGCAACTACGCGGCCGATCCGGAGTGGGACCGCGCGGTCGCGATGGCGGCGGGGCTCGACCCCGCCGAGCCGCCCGCGTTGTTCTCGCTACCGAGCCCATCCACAACCGACTGAGTTGTCCACAGGCAAGATCGACATCCGTGATCTGTCGGTACGCACCGGTAGACTGGCAAGGCGGGACGCCCCCGGGATCGGGTGGGGGTTGCATCGCGCGCGGCGGGCTTTTGCCGACGGGGCGGTGTTTGGTGCGGGCGGGGTTCTAACCGAGTGTTCGCAGCAGGGCGGTTGCGGTGCTCGTGTGACCCGCTTGGGTCAGTAGGCCCGCCGGTCCCAGGCGGCCTTCCCGGTCCACGACCACTCTGGCGTCCCGGACTATCGCACCCAGGTTCGTGCGTAGCGCTTTTTCCGTTTCCGTCACGTCTTCCGCGTGACGGAAGACGCCGCCGGACAGGACCACGATGCCGGCGCCCTTCGGGCCGAGCTGTCCGCCGACCATGCGCAGGTGCCGGCGGATCGCCAGCGTGGCGGCGAGCTGCGCGATCCGCAGGTCCGCCTCCCGCTCGGCCGGGGTGGCGGGCACGAAGTCGACGTTCTCGTTGCGGCGCCTGGCTTTCTCCGCCAAGTCGGCACTCGGGTCGAGCAGGCGCTCCGCGACCGCCTCGGCCACCACGCCAGGGGCGCTCACCCGCATGCCGATGTCGCCCTCGACCGTGCGGCGGTCCTGCGGCAGGGCCACCGCGCGGGCCGGCGCGTCGTCCACAACGGACACCGCCGAGTAGACGTCGGTGGTGGCGCCGCCGACATCCACCACCAGCACCGCGCCTTCCTCCGCCGCCGCGAGGACCGCCGCCAGCCGGGACACGCCAGACAGCACCGCGTCGGGCGTGACCGTCCGGACCAGCCGGCGGAAACGCGGCCCTCTGGACAGACCCTTGCCGCCGATCACGTGGGCCAGGAACACATCGCGGATCGCGGCGCGGGCCGGGCCGGGCGCCAGCTCGCCCACGTCCGGGAGCACGTTGTCCGTCGGGACGACCGTGCGGTCGCGCAGCAGCGACAACGCCTCCGGTCGCGCGGAGGAGTTGCCCGCCAACACGATCGGCACCGCCACGCGGGCACGGGCGAGCGCGGTGGCGTTGTGCAGCAACACCTTCTCGTCGCCGCCGTCGGTGCCGCCGACCAGCAGCAGCACGTCCGGGCGCGCCGCGCGCAGCGCGCGGACGTCGACCGGACCGGCCGACACGTGCACCACCTTCGCGCCCGCGGACAACGCGACCCGGTGCCCCGCCTCGGCGCTGACCAGCCGCTCGTGCCCCACCACCGCCAGCCGCAGGCCACCGCCCGCGGACGAGCACGCGAGCACGGTCGCGTCGGCGGCGGCCAGCGTGCCGGTCACGGAATCGATGCCCCGCAACACCTCCGGCGGTGTGGTCTCGTGCTGTGCGGTGCCGAGGAGCGCGCCGTCAGCGGCGACCAGCGCGCCCTTCGTCCATGTGGAACCGACGTCCAGGCAGAGGTACGTCACCGCTTGCCCAGCAGCGAATGCCGCCGGCCGTAAGCGAAGTAGACGACCACGCCGATGACCATCCACACGAAGAACCGCAGCCACGTCAGGATCGTCAGGTTCAACATCAGCCATAGGCAGGCGAGGATCGCGAGCACGCCGATCACCGGCAGCGCCGGCACCCGGAACGCACGCGGCAGGTCGGGATGTGTCCGCCGCAGCACCATCACGCCGGCGGACACCAGGATGAACGCGAACAGCGTGCCGACGTTGACCATCTCCTCCAGCTTGCCGGCCGGGAAGAACGTCGCCGCCGCGGCGACCAGGCCGCCGACCAGGATGGTCGCGCGGACCGGGGTGCCGTGCTCACCGGTACGGGACAGCGCCCGCGGCAGCAGACCGTCGCGGGACATGGCGAACAGCACGCGGATCTGCCCCAGCATCAGGACCATCACGACGGTCGTCAGACCGGCGAGCGCGCCGACGGAGATCACGTTCGCGGCCCAGTCCATGTTGTTGAGCGCGAACGCGGTGGCGAGCGTCTTGCGTTCGCCGTCCGCGCCGGTGGCCAGGTCGCGGTAGTTGACCATGCCGGTGACGACGAACGCGACGGCCACGTACAGCACGGTGACGATCGCGAGCGAGCCGAGGATGCCGCGCGGCACGGCGCGCTTCGGGTCCTTCGTCTCCTCCGCGGTCGTCGCGACGACGTCGAAGCCGATGAACGCGAAGAACACCAGCGACGCGCCCGCGAGCAGCCCGAACACGCCGAACGCACTGCTCGACCCGCCGGCCAGCCACGAGAACACCGTCTGGTCGACGCCGGTGGACGCCGAGGCGGACGACTCGCCGGGCGGGACGTACGGGCGGTAGTTCGCGGCCTTGACGTAGAAGACGCCGAGCGCGATCACGAACAGGACGATGACGACCTTGATGCCGGTGATCACCATGCTGACCCGCGACGACAGCTTCGTGCCGGCCGCGAGCAGGAACGTCAGCATCACGATCAGCAGCAGCGCGCCCCAGTTGACGGTCAGACCGCCGACGTCGAACGTCGTGGTGACGCCGTCGCCGAACAGGTAGCCGAGCACCGTCTTCAGGTACTCCGACCAGCCGGTGGCGACCGCGGCGGACCCGACCGCGAACTCCAGCACCAGGTCCCAGCCGATGATCCACGCGATGAGCTCGCCGAAGGTCGCGTAGGAGAAGGTGTACGCGCTGCCGGCCACCGGCACCGTCGAGGCGAACTCGGCGTAGCACAGCGCGGCGAGCGCGCACGCGATCGCGGCGAGCACGAACGCGAGCGAGACCGACGGGCCGGTCAGGTCACCCGCGGTGCGCGCGGTGAGCGTGAAGATGCCCGCGCCGATGACGACCGCGACGCCGAACACCGTGAGGTCCCAGGCGCTGAGGTTCTTCCGTAACCGCGAACCGGGCTCGTCGGTGTCCTTGATCGACTGCTCGACCGACTTGGTTCGCCACAACCCGGTTCCTGGCACGTCAGCCTCCTCGCCACGTGATCTCCAGGTGACGATAACGCCGGAGCGTGCTCAGGTGGTGGCAGGTGTGCGGTCGAGGTCGGGCTCGAGGTAGATCAGACGCGCGGCGGGAACCGCGGCACGGATGCGCCGCTCCGCCGCGTCGATCTCGGCGGCGACGTCCGAGAGCGGCAGCCCCGGCTCGAGCGCGATCTTCGCCGCGACCAGCAGCTCGTCCGGGCCGATGTACTGGGTGCGGATGTGGATCAGACGCCGCACGCGGCCGCCGGCGACCGCGGACTCGATGCTCGTCAGCTCCTTCGGGGTGGCGCCTTCGCCGATCAGGAGGCTCTTCATCTCGATGATCAGGATGATGGCGATCACGCCGAGCAGGACGCCGATCATGAGCGTGCCGACGCCGTCCCAGATCGGGTCGCCGGTGATCACCGCGAGGCCGACGCCGAACAGGGCGAACACGAGACCGAGGAGCGCGCCCGCGTCCTCGAGCAGGACGACCGGCAATTCGGGGGTGCGGGACTGGCGGATGAAGCCCCACCAGCTGATGTCACCCTTGACCTTGCGGGACTCGACGATGGCGGTGCGGAAGCTGTAGCACTCGAGGCCGATCGCGACCACGAGGATGATCACCGCGACGATCGGCGTGGTCAGCGCCTCGGGGTGCTGCACCTTGTGGATGCCCTCGTACAGCGCGAACGCGGAACCGAGCGTGAACAGCATCAACGCGACGATGAACGAGTAGAAGTACCGGTCGCGGCCGAACCCGAAGGGGTGCTCCGGGGTGGCCTTGCGCTGGGAGGTCTTCTGCCCGAGCAGCAGCAGGCCCTGGTTGGACGTGTCCGCGACCGAGTGCACCGCCTCGGCGAGCATCGACGCGGAACCGGTGATCGCGAAGCCGACGAACTTGGCGACCGCGATGCCCGCGTTGGCGCCGAGCGCCGCGAGGATCGCCTTGGTCCCGCCCCCTGCAGACACGGCTTGCTCCCTTGCGATGTCGGATTTGTCTTATGCCCTGCGCAGCCTAGAGAGTCGGACCCTACGGTGTCCCGCCACCCGCCGGGTTGGCCTCTGGCCTCCGGCCCCCGATTTCCAGCCTATGGGGTGGGGGCGACAAAAATGGCGGGCGCCGGGCAGGCTGTGGACAACCCGGCCGTTGTGGACAACACCACTGTTCCCGCCTCGCGGCGTCCGAAACTGTCGGTACCTTGCCGTAGCGTGGTTCGAGGGGGCCAGCGGCCACGCCGCCAACTCGGTTCGGCCGCGGCTCAGCTCGCCGCGGTGCCTACGGTCGCCGCGAAAGCCCGTACCAGCGGCGAATCGCCCGGGGTGAGCGCTACGTCCGGGTCGGTGGCCGGAATCCACATGGACTCGCCGCGGCGCAGCGGCAGTTCGCGGCCGTCGACGGACGACACCGTCAGCTCGCCGTCGATGCAGACCAGGATCCGGGGGGTGCCGCCGGCCAGCTTGACCGGCGAGCGCTCGCCGGTCGCCCACTCCATGCGGCACAGTTCGAACTCGGGTGCCGACGTGCGGTAGATGGCACGGGGGCCGTCCGGGTCGCCGGTGGTGGCCGCCATGTCGCCGAAGCCGAAGTCCAGCACCCGCAACAACTCCGGCACGTCGACATGCTTGGGGGTGAGGCCGCCGCGGAGCACGTTGTCGGAGTTGGCCAGCACCTCGAGCGCGGTGCCGCGCAGGTACGCGTGCAGGTTGCCGGCCGGCAGGAAGATCGCCTCGCCGGGACCGAGCACGAGCCGGTTCAGCAGCAGCGCCGCCAGCACCCCGGCGTCACCCGGGTAGCCCTCGCCCAGCTCGAGCACCGTGCGGCACTCCAGCTCGAACTCGCCGTGCTCCTTGACGTGGGCGACGCACTCGTCGAGTAACTCCGGCAGCAGCGCGTCGATCGCGGGCTGCGGCAGCGTGATCCACGTGGTGAACAGCGCGCGCAGGCCCTCGCGGTTCGGGTCGTCGGCCAGGAGCGAGACGTACGGCGCGAGGCCGGGCGTGGTCACCGCCTGCAGCAGCGCCACCGTGCGGTGCGGGTCGCGGAAGCCGGCGAGCGCGTGGAACTCCGTCAGCGCGCACAGCAGCTCCGGCTTGGGCGTGGGGTCCGGGTAGTTGCGGTTCGACGCGTCGCGGGCGATACCCAGCTTCTCCTCGCGCGCGTAGCCCTCCGCGGCCTGCGCCGCCGACGGATGCGCCTGCATGCTCAGCGGCTCGTCGGCCGCGAGCACCTTCATCAGGAACGGCAACCTGCCGGCCCAGCGTTCCGCGACCGCGGCGCCCAGCTGTCCGACGGGGTCGGCGGCGAGCATGGCGACCAGCGACTCCGAACCGACCCACGACGGGTCGCCGGGGTGGGCGCCCATCCAGAGCTCGGCCTCCGGGTGCGGCGCCGGCACGGGCCGGCCGACCAGGTCGGCAATCGTCGTGCGCGAGCCCCACGCGTACGGGCGCACCGGATTCCTGAGCAGCTGCACGCCAACCTCATTCCCTCGGCCGGGCCGGCGCGTAACGCGTGGTGCCCCCGGTGGTGCCGGCCGCCAGCCCCAGGTACAGAGCGGCCAGCTCGAAGCGCAGCGCCAGCACCGCGGCGCACGCCGAGTCGTCCGCGGTGATCTCCTCGGCCGTCGCGATCACGTCCGCGTTGGGCAGCATGTCCTCCGCCAGCCTGCGCATCGTGTCGGCCGGCGTGGTGGACCGGACGGCCAGCAGGAACGCGCGCAGCGGCGACGCCGCCGACGGGTCGAGGTCGTCCGGGTCGGCGAAGATGTCGGTGGTCGCGGCGGCCTGCGCGGCCGCCCGGTGCAGGGCGGTGCGGCTCGCGGCCTGCGGGTACGCGGCCACGTCGCACACCAGGTCGGTGTGGGTGGCGAGCACCTGCGTCGCGTACCAGGCGACACCGGTCGCGATGTCGTCGAGACCCCACAGCAGCGGGGTGCGGTCCGCGAGCCGCAGCGCGAGCGACTTCGCCGGGTTCACGAACGACTCGTGCTGCATGTGGTCGCGGTCGGCCTCGCGGTCCAGCTCGTCGGCGACCAGGTCCAGGTCGGCGCTCAGCAGACCGAGCGTGGTCCCGGTGACCAGGCCGGCCGCGAGCGCGCGCGGGAACCCGAAGCCCGGCGGGACCGGCACGCGCGGCGTGATCAGCACGCCCTTGCCGGCGGCCGCGGCGGCGACCGGGCCGTCCTCCGGCGCGGTCAGCACGACCCCGGCGCCGTAGCGGCCCGCGCGGTCGATCGACTCCGCGAGCTCGCTGTCGCCCGCGTCGTCGGTGTGCGCGACGACGATGTCGAGCGGCCCGAGCCACGGCGGCGCGGTGTCGGTGAGCACCACCGGCACCGGGCAGGCGCGGCCGAGCAACGCCATCAGCAGCTTTGCCGCGGCGGGGCCGAGACCCGGCCGGGTGAGCAGCACCAGCGCACGCGGGCGGGCACCGGTGAACCGGTCGATGCCGGCGTCGCGGGCCGCCTCGAGCGTCGCGCGCACCTGCGCGCCGGCCCGTGCGGACGCCGGCAGCAGACCGTCGGCGTCGGTGTCGGAGAGCCGGCCGACGTCGTCGAGGAGGGTGTCGTCAAACGCCGAGCTCACTCGGGGTCCTCACCTGGCTCGTCGGCCGGCGGCTCGATCGCCTCGTCGAGCAGGAGCACCGGGATGCCGTCGGTCACGCGGTACTGCCGGCCGCAGGACGTGCACGTCAGCACGTCGGCCTCCGGGTCCTTCGGGCTGCCGACGGTCAGTGGCGCGTGATCGTCGGACGGGCACGCGAGGATCTCCAACAGCTGTGGGTCGAGCTGGACAGCCAATGTCCCCATCCTCTCCTCAGGCACGGACGATCGCGAGCACCTCGTCGCGGATCGCCGCGACGGCGGCGTCGTCGGCCGCCTCGATGTTCAGTCGCAGCAGCGGCTCGGTGTTGGACGGCCGCAGGTTGAACCAGCCACCGCCGGGCAGCTCGACGGTGAGACCGTCCAGGTCGTCGGTGCGCACGCCGTCCCGGCCCTCGAACGCCGCGCCCACCGCGGCCATCCGGCCGGCCTGGTCCTCGACCGTCGAGTTGATCTCGCCGGACGCGGCGTAGCGGGAGTACCCGGCGGTCAGCTCGGACAGCGGGCCGTCCTGCTCGCCGAGCGCCGCGAGCACGTGCAGCGCGGCGAGCATGCCGGTGTCGGCGTTCCAGAAGTCGCGGAAGTAGTAGTGCGCCGAGTGCTCGCCGCCGAAGATCGCGCCCGTCTTCGCCATCTCGGCCTTGATGAACGAGTGGCCGACACGGGTGCGGACCGGCTTGCCGCCGTGCTCGGCGACGATCTCCGGCACGCCCTTGGACGTGATCAGGTTGTGGATGACCACGCCGCCCGGGTCCTTCTTCAGCTCGCGCACGGCGACCAGCGCGGTGACCGCGCTCGGCGGCACCGGCTCGCCGCGCTCGTCGACCACGAAGCAGCGGTCGGCGTCGCCGTCGAACGCCACGCCCGCGTCCGCGCCGACCTCGCGGACCTTGGCCTGCAGGTCGACGATGTTCTTCGGGTCGAGCGGGTTGGCCTCGTGGTTCGGGAAGCTGCCGTCCAGCTCGAAGTACAGGGGGATGATCTCGATCGGCAGGCCGTCGAACACGGCCGGCACCGTGTGCCCGCCCATGCCGTTGCCGGCGTCCACCACGATCTTCAGCGGGCGGCTGTGGGACAGGTCGACGAGCTTGTGCAGGTACGCGACGTACTCGGTCAGCAGATCCTGCGAGGTCAGCTTGCCCGGCGTCGCGGCGGTCCTCGGCGCGCCCGTGTCCTGCTCGACCTCGCGCTGGATGTCGGCGAGGCCGGTGTCCTGCCCGACCGGGGCGGCGCCCGCGCGGCACAGCTTGATGCCGTTGTACTTGGCCGGGTTGTGGCTCGCGGTGAACATCGCGCCCGGCAGGTCGAGGCTGCCGGAGGCGAAGTACAGCATGTCGGTGCTGGCGAGGCCGATCATCGTGACGTCGACGCCCTCCTGCACGGCGCCCGTGGCGAACGCGCTGGCGAGGCCGGGCGAGGACGCCCGCATGTCGTGGCCGATCACGAGCCCGCCGCCGTTGGCGGCCCGGACCTGCCGGGCGAACGCGGCGCCGATGTCGCGGACGATGTCGGTGTCGAGCTGCTCGCCCACGATCCCGCGGATGTCGTAGGCCTTGAAGACGCCGGACAGGTCACGCACCAGTTGCTCCCCGAGAGGTCAGCCGATTTGCCTCAGGCGAGCCTACCGGCGGGGCGTTGGCGGGAGGGTAGGTCGGGGTACTACTCGGCGACCGGGTTGGGCAACACACGCAGGTGGCCACGACGACCGCCCGCGTTGTTCGCCGGCTCCGGCGGCTCCACCGGCCGGTCCGGGCGGCCCGCCTCGCGGACCGCCTCGGCGAGCGCGGTCAGGTCGTCGACGGACGGTGCCGGGGCGGCGAACTCGCCGTCGTGCCGGACGACCTCCCAGCCGCGCGGGACCGTCAGGCGCAGCGCGTGCTCCTCGCACAGGTCGTAGCTGTGCGGTTCGGAGTAGGTGGCGAGCGGGCCGACGACCGCGGTCGAGTCGGCATACGCGTACGTCAGTGTCGCGACCGCCGGGTTGACGCACCCGGTCCGCGAACACTTCCGCATGCTCCGCACGATCGAGGACGATAGCGCGTCAAGGGTGAAATGGCCCCTCGCCACACCGTGACATTGGGTCGCTGTGTCATGGGTCGCCGCGCTCCTCCGCTCGGCCGCCGGCGCTCCGCTCCCTATGGTCCCGGACGGCGTCCGCTCCGGCGATTCGGTCCCAGTACGCTCAAGCCTGTGACCTCGACGCGCGGCCGGGAACGGCACAGGCGGCGCCGGCCCAACCGGGACCGGCATGGCCGCGGCCTGCGCGGGTCGCTGTACCCGTCGACACTGCCGGCCGCGTCGACCCGCGCCGAGCGGTTCGACGCGCTCGTGCTCGCCGCGCTGGAGCCGGTCGAGGCGCGTTGGCGCACCGAGCTGACGAAGCTCGACATCGCCGTCGACGACGTGCCGGAGGTCCGCGCGGACGACGACGACGCGGAGGGCACGCTCACCGACGCGGGGGTGCCGCTCGCCCGGCTGGTGCCGGCCGGTGTCGACCGGCGCGGGATGCCGACGAAGGCGCGGATCGTGTTGTTCCGGCGGCCGCTGGAGGCGCGGGCCCGCGACGGCGCCGACCTCGCGGACCTCGTGCACCACGTGCTGGTCGATCAGGTGGCGAACTACCTAGGCGTAGACCCGACCATCATCGAAGGCGAAGCCTGACCAACCCGCGAGTCCCAGCTTCAGGACCCGCGAGTCCCCGTTTCAGAACCCCGCGAGTCCCCCGTTCGGGACTAGTGAGTTGCCGTTTCGGGACACGTGTGTGGCAGTCCCGAACCGACAACTCAGTAGTCCCGAACCGACAACTCGGTATTCCTGAAACTGCGACTCGCGGTGTCTGAAACGGGGACTCGCGGGGTCAGCGTTGGCGGCTCGGGATGGCTGTCAGCAGGATGAACAGGACCATCGCCGCCTGGGTCAGCAGTAGGACGCTGCGCAGCGCGGTCGGCTGTTCCACCCGGACCTCCGCCGCTCTCGTCGGCAGCGACACGCCGACCAGGTGGCCCCACGCCCGCACGATCGGCACCGGCTTCCCGTCGACCGTCGCCTGCCAGCCCGGCTCCTCCTCCGCCGCGATCACCAGCAGGCGGCCGGCCGGGCCGTCGGACACGCGGACGGCCACCGACGGCGGCGCGGTCTCCACCGGCACGATGCCGGCCGCGCCGAGCGCGGTCGGCGGCTCGCCGCCGGTCACCGCGCGACGGGCCAGCTCCGGCGACAGCAGCGTCACCTGACCGGCCGCCGGCTGCAGGCGCAGGACCGGCCGGCCGTCCGACGTCGGCGGCGCGTCGGCGACCAGTTCGCCCGCCGACTCCCGCAGCCGCGTCGCGACCTCCTCGGACGGCGGCACCACGAACAGCACCCCGGCGGCCGCCGCCGACGCGACACCCAGCTTCGGGTCCGCGTCGAGCAGCTCGGCCAGCCCGCGCACGCCCGCGCCGAAGTTCACGGGCGCGAGGTCGTCGTCGCCGAGGGCAGCCTCCCGGCCGGCGGTCATGCGGGGCACCGGGCCGAGCTCGAGCACCGACCGGTCCGTGTCGGCCAGCTCCCGGGCCAGGGTCGTCGCGAGGCGGGGCGGGTCGTCGTCCAGGGGCCCCGCCCGGCCGGCGACCAACGCGCTCGTGGCGAGGCCGAGCACGCCGAGCGCCCCGAGCACCGCGGCGGGCCGCACCCACGAGATCGCGGGCCCGCCGGTCCGGCACACCCCGAGCAGCGCGTGCAACAGCCCCCACCCGATGACCACCAGCCCCGGCCCGGCCCAGCCGGCCACCTCGGGCCCGCCGGTGATCGGGGCCGCGCCCATCAGCCGCACCAGCACCACCGCGAGCCCGCCGAGCACGGCCAGCGCGAGCCCGGGGAACGCCGTGCGCCGCGGCCGGACCGCGATGCCGACGAACGCGAAGAGGCCGACGACCAGCCCGACCACCGGCCACGCGCCCGGCCCGCCCGGGTCGAGGCTCAGCAGGTCCACGATCGACGCGACGGGCGCCGGGACGAGCGCGCCGACGCCGTGCACGACGACGCCGGGGTGCTGGATCACGGCCGCGGGCCACGGCAGCAGCAGCGCCAACGGCATCAGCACGAGCACGAACAGCGCCGCGACCCGCCGTTTGCCGGTGCCGCGGTGCCCCGGCACGACCACGAACCCGGCGAGCGCGTACGCCAGCAGCAACAGGTGCACGAGCGGGGAGAACGCGCCGATCACGGCCAGCCCGAGCGCGGACGCCGCCGCGGTGGACAGCCAGGCGGCCGAGTCGGTTCTGGACCGGCCGAGCAGCGTCACGATCCCGGCGGTCACCGGCGGCAGCAACAGATGCGCGACCACGACGTCGAGCCGGCCCTGCGCGACGGCCGCGGTCGCGGGCGGCAGCAACGCGTACGCGGCCGCGACGAGCGCCCGCACCCACCGGTGCACCGGCAGCCTGCGCGTCGCGACGTAGGCCAGCAGTCCGGACAGCGGCATGCTGCCGAGCAGCAGCACGGCGACGGCCGCCTGCGTGCCGCCGACCGGCGCGAGCACCGCGCCGAACGCGCCGATGATCGCGAGCGCGGCCGGCGCGGGCGCGGCGGTGCCGCCGGCGACCGGGTGCCACGTCGCGAGGTAGGTCGACCACGTGCCGGCGAGGTCGGGCGTCGGCAGCAGCCGGCCGCCGGCGAGGTCGAGGCCGAGCCGGCCGGCGTGCACGACCAGAGCGAGCGCGAGCAGCCCGAAGAACAGCAGCACGGGTGGCGCGAGCAGCACCTGACGCGCGAGCCGGGCCCGGTTGACCTGCACGAGCACGAGGTCCGGGCGCGGGACGGCGGACCCGTCGCGCGGCACCGGCGACGGCCTGCGGCGCGGCGAGGGCCGCAGCCCGTACGGCAGCTCGACGTCCGGCACGGCGAGCGCCACGGCCACCGAGGTCGCGGGCTGCCGCAGTCCGGCCGGCCTGCGGAGCCGGTCCGCCCCTGCGGGCAGCGCGGTCGGCCCGATCGGAAGGCGGGCCGGTTCGGCGGCGGCCGGCTCGGCCGGCACCCACACGGCGTCGGTCACCGGCAGCCTGCCGAGCACGGCGTCGGCCTGCAGCCTGCGCCGCACGAGGTGCGCGACCGTGGCCCGGACGCCGTTGCGCAGTCGCGTGAGCCGGGACGTGAACAGCCCGCGCACACTGCGGACCCGCACGGTCGCGCGGCGCAGCGTCCGCCCCTCCATCAGCCCGGCGCCACCGCTCAGCAGGAACCCGGCCGCCCGCAGCTCGGCCCGCGCCTCGACGAGCCTGCGCTGCATGCCGAACCCGAGCGCGCGCACGAGCGACAGCAGCACGAGCCGGGGCACGCCGACGAGGAACGACAGCAGCGAGCAGTTCACGAGGAACGTGCGCACCCCCTGCGCGCGGTCGACCGCGTCGACCGACGTGCGTGGCGCGTCGACCCGACGGTGCCGCGTGGTGACCGCGCGGACGTGCCGCATCCGCGCGGCCGGCACGCACAGCACGACGCTGCCGGCGCGGTTCGCGCGCCAGCCGAAGTCGATGTCCTCACGTAGCAACGTGATCGCGGGGTCGAAGCCGCCGAGCCGCTCCCACAGCTCGCGACGCACGAGCATGCCGGCCGACGGCACCGCGAGCACCTCGGTGCTCTGCCGGTTCCCAAGGTTCTCGCCGTCCTCGCCGAGCCTGCTCCAGTCCAGTTCGGACGGACCGATGCCGGTCTGCCGGTGCCCGGAGGAGTCGGTGGACAGTCCGGCCTCGACGACGAGCCGCGGGTCGTCCCAGTCGAGCGCGAGCGGCCCGAGCACTCCCGCGGACGGTGCCGCCTCCGCCGCGGTCAGCAGCGTGGCGAGACAGTCGGGGTCGGGCGCGCAGTCGTCGTGCAGCACCCAGATCCAGCCGCCGGGGTCGCCCCAGCGCTCGATGGCCGCGGACACGGCGTCCTGCACGGCCGCGGCGAAACCGGTTTCGCGGTCGCGTGTGAGCACGCCGTCGAGGACTCGGTCCTCGCCGCGTGCGGCGTCGCTCAGCAGACGCGGTGTGTCGTCGAGCGAACCCGTGTCGACCGCGAGCACGTGACGCGGCCGCGGCGTCGCACGCAGTAGCGCGGACAACGCGGCCGGTAGCCACTCCTCGCCGTCATGGCATACGAGCACCGCGAGCACTGGCGCGGTGCGCAGCACCGGGGTGGTTCCCCGAGAGCCGTAGCGAGGCATTCGCACAAGATGCCACGAACGGCTCACGTTTTACTGTTGTCAGACCGCGCGTTTCTTCAGCTTGCGCCGTTCGCGCTCCGACAGCCCACCCCAGATCCCGAACCGCTCGTCGTGTCCGAGTGCGTACTCCAGGCACTCGGCACGGACCTCGCAGCCCTGACAGATGCGCTTGGCCTCCCGGGTGGACCCACCCTTCTCCGGGAAGAACGCCTCTGGATCCGTCTGCGCGCACAGTGCGCGTTCCTGCCACTCCTGTTCCTCGGTGTCGTCGAACAGCTCGGCGAGCACACCCATCTCTTCGTATGGGCGGTCCCCCCACTCCACGACGCCACTCCCACTGGTCAGATCGTTCAGTTCGATTCCCTGCATGCCCGTCCGCCTCCTCGCCTTTCGCGCTCCCCGGGTTGGCGGACACCACCCACCGCTACTCCATCGCGGCGAATGACATCGATGTGATTACACCCGTGTAGTGGCGGCGCGTCAAGCGAAGCACCCGGGTGGGTGATGCCTTATAGGGCAAACCGAAATCACTCGACAAGATGGCGCAATATCAGGAAAACAACGCACCCGCACGGCGAGCGGACAGCCAACGTTGACACACTGGGGTGGTGCAGCGATCAGCGGTCCGACCTTCGCCCGTGTTCCTCGCCATACTCGCCGTCGCCATCGCCGGCGGATTCCTCGCCGCGCTCGGCGGTGAGCCGATCGACATCTACACCGGCGGCGCCAACACGGCCGTCACCGCCGGGATCTTCTTCCTGGTGCTCGGCGGTTGGGGTGTCTCGCTGTGCCTGCACGAGTTCGGGCACGCGATCGTCGCCTACCGCGGGGGTGACCGCGAGGTGTACTTCAAGGGCTACCTGACGCTGGATCCCCGCCGCTACACCGATCCGGTGTTCAGCATCGTGCTGCCGCTGCTGCTCGTCGCGATCGGCGGCATCCCGCTGCCGGGCGGCGCGGTGTGGATCAACCACCACGCGTTGCGCAACAAGCGCGTCGAGTCGATGGTGTCGCTGGCCGGGCCGTTCTTCAACCTCGCGCTCGGCGTGCTGCTCATCGCCGCGATCGCGATCTTCAACCCGACGCTGTGGCTCGCGGTCGGTCTGGCGTTCCTCGCGTTCCTCCAGGTGATCGCGTTCGTGCTGAACATCCTGCCGATCCCGGGTCTGGACGGCTGGGGCGCGATCGAGCCGTACCTGTCGCCGGAGGCGCAGCGGTTCGGCCAGAAGGCGCGGCCGTGGGCCCCGCTGATCCTGTTCGCCTGCATCATCGGCCTGCCCGGCTTCAGCGCGATCTTCTTCGATGTGGCCAACGCGGTCTTCACCTTGTTCGGCGGCGACGAGACCATGTCCAGCTTGGGGTACTCGACGTTCCTGTTCTGGCGCTGAGGCACGATTGCGACCGTGAAGGTCGTGGTGCTGGTCGGTGGCGTTGGTGGGGCGCGATTCCTGCAGGGGGTGCAACG